>DSLMC04103__coassemble_216_pt1 | contig 140289 bp, 136 predicted proteins | sample DSLMC04103__metabat2_high_PE_001 | metagenome-assembled genome bin DSLMC04103
CTTTATCGGCAAAATTGATTAAATGACACCAATATTTTTAACTATGTGATACCGGGCAGTCCTACCCCGACTTTCAGAAGCTCGTCCTTCTCTCCGACTACTACGAGATGAGTCTCGACGAGCTCGTGAGGGGCGTCGACGTGGGCGACGTGCGCGCCCTCAACGAGTCCGAGAAGCAGATCTCGTCGATCTACTCGGACGTGGAGGGGGCGAAGGTCACGGCGCGGAAGGCGTGGAGGGCGTTTTTGGTCGTCGGCTGCATCATCTTGGCGTTCTTCGCCGCGATCGTGGCCTACGGGGTGATCAGCGGCGGCCTCTTCGTGAGGTAGGCCCCCGGATCCCGCGGCGGGAAAGGGCGGCTCCGGCCGCCTGGGGCTCGAGGGGGCTCCGTTCCGGCTCCCGCGTGCGGCCAGGCGCTACCGGGCCCGGCCCACCATGGCGGCGACCCGCCCCGCGTAGCGGCGGTGCGCCCATACGGCGAACGCCGCCCCTGCCGCGATCCATGCGGCGCAAAGCACAGCCGCGGCGGCGGGAGGCAGGAGTGTCGGGGCGCCGGCCATCATGCAGGACGCCTCGGCGGCGAAGCCCGTCGGAAGCGCGCAGGCCACGGGGCGCAGCGCCTCCGACATGGTCCCCAGGAGCGGCGCCACGGCGCAGGCGACGATGGGCACCGCGAACACGCTGCTCTTCATCTGGTCGTCGGCGAGCAGGCCGAACCCCAGGCTCATGAGGAGGACAGGAAGCGACGCCGGGACCGACAGCGCCAGGAGCGCGGCGGTCTTCCCTGCGGGGCAGCCCAGCACGAGGCACGCTATGAGGACGGCGACGAGCGTCCACGCGAGCGAGGCGGCGAGCTTTCCCGCCGCGGCCTGGGCGGTGGTGACGCCCGCCTGGGCGAGGGTCGCGGGGACGCCCCTCTCGAACTCCTCGGACATGACGTAGAGCAGGCCGACCGACCCCGTGTACGCGGGCGCGATCGCGATGGCGACGGTCATGAGGAACGCCTCCGATTTGGCGTCTCCGAGCCAGTCCGTCCCGACGACCGACGAGAACACGAAGGCGAGCAGCGCGCAGGTCGCCAGCATCGCGAGCATGACGGGGTTGCGCGCTCCGTCGAGCGCGTCGTGCGCCGCCACCGCCGCTATGTTCCTCATCGCGTTCTCTCCCATGGTTCGACCATGATACCCGATGGCGCGCCCTGCGCGGGCGGGCGCGCCGCTCGGATATAATGGTGCGGCTTGGCGGACGGAGACCGGGAGGGGCGCGTGGCGGACTACAACAGCATCGAGGAGCTGCTCGAAGGCGAGCGCGGCGAGAGCGTGCACGTCGAGTGCGGGCGCGACGCCGTGGACCGCGCGGTGCGCTTCGTCCACCGCGCCTATGCGAACCGCCGCTGCGCGTTCTACGTGGAGACCGACAAGGGCTTCGACCGCGACACGGTGCGCTCCTACCTGCGCTTCTTCGCGCGCGTCGCCGGCGGCTCCGTCACGGCTGAGGAGGTCATCGCGCACTTCGGGCTCAAGGACGCGGCGAAGACGCCCGTCAAGAAGCTCACGCCCGAGCGGCGCGCGCTCATGAACTTCGCGCGCATGAGCCTGTTCGAGCCCGAGGTCGTGTTCTGCGAGCGCCCGCTGGGAGACATCACGCCCGATGCGCGCGGCCTCGTGCAGGCGTGGCTCGGCCAGGTGGTCGAGTCGGGTGGCATCGTCATCACGGCCGGCGAGCCGCTGCGCGAGGCGTTGCTCATGCCGGGCACGGCGTTCTACGAGGAGGACGGGCGCTTCTGTCGGGCGCAGACCGACGACGGGGATGAGGATCCCGCCGAATACGCCGGCGACGAGGTGCGCGTGTTCAAGGTGCCCGCGAAGTCCGGCGACGCGACGCTGCTGTTCGACCCGCGCGAGGTCGACTTCGTCGAGAGCGTGAACCGCGCGAACTTCGTCTCCGTGCGCGGCGAGCTCTACCCCGTGCAGATGACGCTCGACGAGCTGGAGGCCGAGCTCGAGCGCTACGGCTTCTTCCGCTGCCACCGCTCCTACATCGTGAACGTCCAGAAGGTCGCGAAGGTGGAGCGCTTCACCCGCAACAGCTTCAACCTCACGCTCGCCGACGCCGCGCAGACCCAGATCCCGCTCGCAAAGGGCCGCGCCGACGAGATGCGCGAGCGCTACGGCTGGAAGTAGGCGGCGTCTGCATGCTCCTCTCGTGCCCCGCTATGCTCCTGTCGTAGCGATGCACGCTCCCGTCAGGCGAAACGCGTTGTGGGGCGCGCGCCGTTCGTCCATCATGCTCCCCGTCAGCACATCCGCCCGGCGCGACCGCCGGGCCGAATGAAAGGACGGGACATGATAACCGCAAGCCAGCTCGCCATCCTCGTCTCCGCCGTCGCGCTCGTCTGCATCGTGAGCATGATGCTCCACCTGCGCGGCGAGGCGACCCGAAAGCGCATCGCGGAGCTCGAACGCCGCGTGGACGAGCTCTCCGCTCCCCTCGCCGCCCCGAAGGGGGGTTGCTAGCCATGAGCATCGTTTTCGACACGCTGAGCGACATCGTGCTCGGCGTTATCGACATGATCTTCGCGCGGAAAACGGACAGGCGCGGCCGCGGAAAGGAGGGTCGCCGTGGCATCAAGAGGTAGCGTGCTCTCGATGGAGGGCGTGAGCCTCTCCTTCGGGGACAAGCGCGTGCTCGACGGGCTCACGTTCTCCGTCGCGCGCGGGGAGTGCTTCGGCTTCCTGGGCCCGTCGGGCGCGGGCAAGACCACGACCATCAAGCTGCTCACGCGGCAGCTTAAAAAGGACGCGGGGCGCATCAGCCTCTTCGGGCGCCCCATCGAGAACGCGTCGGACGCCGACTACGAGCGCATCGGGATCCTCTCGGACACGAGCGCGCTCTACGAGCGCATGAGCATCGAGGACAACCTCAGGCTCTACGCGAAGATCCGCGGGCGCGGCGAGGGCGACATCGGGCGGCTGCTCGAGCGCATGAACCTCGCAGACGACCGCAAGACGCTCGTCAAGAACTGCTCGAAGGGCATGCGTCAGCGCGCGGCGCTCCTGGCGGCGCTCATCCACAGCCCCGAGCTCCTCTTCCTCGACGAGCCGACGAGCGGGCTCGACCCGGCGGCGCGCGCCGAGGTGCACCGCATGCTCGCGGAGCTGAGATCCGCCGGCACGACGGTCTTCCTCACCACGCACGACATGGCCGAAGCCGACTCCGTGTGCGACCGCATCGCCGTCCTCGACGAGGGCCGCATCGCAGCGGAGGGCGAGCCGCAATCGCTTAAACTGCGGTATGCGCGCAACCGAGTGGTCGTCGTCACGCGCACGCGCGGCGTGGTCGAGACGGCGAAGGACGCCTCCGCCGCCGACGGGCTGCGTGAGCTCTTCGCCGCGGGCGAGGTGCTCTCCATCCATTCTGACGAGCCGAACCTCGAGGAAGTGTTCCTCGAGCTGACCGGAAGGGAGTTCTAGAGATGAACGCCGCTATGAGGAAGACGGGGGCGCTCCTCGCCAAGGACTTCGCCGACCTGTTCAAGAACCCGACCCTGCTCGTCGTATGCCTGCTGCCCATCGCGTTCATGGCGCTCTACTCGTTCATGATCGGCGACGCCGCCGGCGGCTCCGACCTCACCGCCGAGCAGCAGGAGGCGGTCGATCCCGTCATCGGCCAGTTCATGCTGGGGTCGTCGCTGTGCATGACCCTCGGCATGGTGTGCACGATGACCGTGCTCTACGGCATCGCCGAGGAGAAGGAGAAGCGCACGCTGCGCACGCTCATGCTCGCCAACGTGGGCGCCTCCCAGGTCGTCGCCTCGAAGGCCGTCGTGGCGCTCGTGGCCTCGACCGTCGTGAACGCCGTGTGCTTCTTCGTGGCGGGCGGGGAGCCGGGCATGCTCGGCGCGTACCTGGCGCTCGGCGTCGTGGGGTCGCTTCCCGTCATCCTGTTCTCGCTCGTGCTCGGCCTCGCGTCGCGCGACCACATGACCGCGGGCGTCTACAGCGTGCCGGTGCTGCTCGTGGCGCTCGTGCCCATGTTCGGCATGGCGAACGAGACGATCGAGAAGGCGTCGCACTGGCTTCCCACGGGCGGCGTGTACGACCTGATCGGGCTCGCGATGGATGGCCGCCTGCTCTCGCAGGACGCGCTCGCGCCCCTCGGCGTGACGCTGGCGTGGATCGTCGTCGGCGCCGTCGTCTTCGCCGCGCTCTTCAAGAAGCTCGCGCGCGACAACTAGGCAGCGGGGCGCCCGCCTTCCGGCCGCCTGGCGCGCTGCCGCAAGCGATGTCATCGCGCGTTGCTTGCGGCAACGGCGCGTCGGCGGGGATAATGGCGCCGATCCGGAAGGGAGGCGGTCACCGTGCTGAGCGAGAACATCAGGAGGCTGAGGGAGTCCAAGGGGCTCTCGCAAGGGGAGCTCGCCGTCAGGCTGAACGTGGTGCGCCAGACCGTGTCGAAATGGGAGCGCGGGCTGTCGGTCCCGGACGCGGACCTGCTGATAGCGCTGTCGGAGGCGCTCGGGCAGCCCGTGGGCGCCCTGCTCGGGGAGGCGGTCGCGGAGCCGAAGGCCGACGAGCTGGCTGCCTTGGCGGAGAAGCTCGAGGTCGTCAACCTGCAGCTCGCGCGGCAGAAGGAAACCCGCCGAAAAGCCCTGCGCGGCATCCTCCTCGCCGTCGCGGCCGCGACGGCGCTTGCGCTCGCGTGCCTTGTCACGCTGGGAAGCCCGTACCTCGCCTGGGATTTCGACGACCCCGAGACGGCGGTCGCGGGAACGTTCTTCCACGCGTTCGAGTGGGTTTTCGTCAGGGCGGCGCCGGTCGTGCTCCTCGCCGCCGTCGCAGGGCTTTGCCTGATGCGGAAGAGGCCCTGACGGACGGGAGGGCGGCGCGGACCGCCCCGGCGCCGATCGCCATCCGGTGCTCTAGGCGCGCCCCGGGACGATTCCCTCGAGCGCGTTCCCTCGGTCGCATTGATGCGGGCCCCGTGTTCCGCTATTATTAGTCTCATTATTGAGACTAATAGAGAGGGGCGACATGGACTGGAACGAGCTCGTGCTCCATCCCGTGCGGCTCAGGGTGCTGCAGCATCTGCGCTCGGCGGGCGAGGCCACGGCGAAGGAGATTGCCACGGCTATGGAGGACGTGCCCCGCGCCACGGTCTACCGGCACGTCAAGGCCCTCGAGGAGGGCGGCGCCATCGAGGTGGCGCGGACGCGGCGCGTGCGCGGGGCGACGGAGAAGACCTACGCGCCGTCGCCGCGGGTGGTAAATCCTTCCTCCCAGGATGCGCGCGCTCTTTCCGCCGCCCTCCACCTCGAGTCGATGGGGGCGATGGACGCCTACCTCGCGGATGGAAGCGCGGATCTCGCCGCCGACAGGGTGTTCTTCCAGCCTGCCCGCTTCTGGGCGACCGACGAGGAGTACGACGCGCTGCTCTCCCGCATCAAAGAGGCGGTCGGGGAGGTCTTGGGGAACGCCGCCGGGGAGGGCAGGCGTCTGCGGACCCTCGCGATCGTCTCCGCGCCGCCCGAAGGGAATGCGGAGGACGAGGAGGGTGGACGATGAACTTCCATGAGTTCGGCGACCCGCGCAGCCCCGCCGTGATGCTCGTCCATGGAGCCGGAAACGCCTGGTGGAGCTTTCTTCGGCAGGCGCGCGCCCTGGAGGGGCGGTTCCGCGTGATCCTGCCCACGCTCGACGGGCACGCGGAGGAGTGTGGGGAGGAGTACATCTCCACCGAGGACGAGGCGGGCAAGCTGCTCGAGTACGTCGACTCGCAGTGCGGCGGCGGGCTCTTCCTGCTGGGAGGGGTCTCGCTGGGCGGGCAGATCGTCATGGAGATGCTGGGGCAGCGGCCCGACGTGGCGCGGCACGCGATCGTTGACGGGGCGCTCTGCATCCCGCAGCCCGCCATGGCGAGGGCGTGCTCCGCCTGGGCGGCGCTCCTCTGGCCGCTCATGTTCGGCAGGGCCGCCTGCCGCCTGCAGATGTGGGCGCTCAGGACGCTCTTCCCGGACGAGATGAGGTTCCCTCCCGAGCTGGAAAGGCGCTACGTCGAGGACGTGCCGCGCCTGAGCCGCAGGGCCCTGCGGGCCGTGTACCGCACCTACATGGGATCGTACCGGCTGAAGGACGCGATCGGAGCGTCGGGCGCGGACATCGAGTTCTGGTACGGGGAGCGCGAGATGCGCTGCGTGAAGGAGTCCGCCAGCCTGCTCGCCTCCAAGGCCCCGCTCTGCCGCGTGCGCGAGGCGAAGGGGTGCGGCCACGGAACCCTGGCAGTCTACCGCCCCGACGAGTGGCTTTCGTTCGCGTCCGACATGCTCGATCCGGAGGGCGCCGACACCGCGGGGCTCCCGAGCGCCCCCCGCGCGGGATCCCGGGCATCCGGATAGGAGGCTTCCCCGCCCTCTCTGGTATCATTGGGAAAAGATGTCCCCTACCAGGGAGGCGCCGGTGACAACGATCCTCTAAATCCGAACGACTGCCGTCAGACTCGGACGCACTCCATCGGGCGATAGCCCGTCGACGAGTGCGCCCTGAACCGGATAAGGGGATCCACCATGCACCGTTGCGAAACCGGGCGCGAAGGCCGCGCCCTCAACACCGTCGTATCGAATCAACTGGAAAGCGCCGCGAAAGGCGCCGCGTTCGCCTCGGCGAGAGCCGCCGCGCTGCGCGTCATGGGCGCAGACGCCCTCCGGGGCGCCGTTTACCTCGAAGGGGGGCTCGCCCCCTGGCTCGCCTCCGGCAGGGACTCGGGCAGGCTCCATGGCGACGTCGACTTCTCCGTGCGCCTGCGGGACATGCCCGCCGTGAGGGAGTGGCTCGCGGGCGAGGGGCTCTACGACCGCCTCCTCGACTCCCTCGACCTCGCCTGCAACGCGTCGCGCGCCGACTTCGGAGTCCACGCGATCGTCGGCGGGGTCCCTGTCAGCTTCTGCCCGTTCTCCTTCGACGGCGGCGCCCTGATCCAGCGCAACGCCGCGCTGCGGCGCTTCGAGGGCTTCGACGCCCTCTTCGAGGCGAGGATCCCCGGCATCGCCGAGGAGGACTTCGTCGAGACGCGCCGCCTGCCCTCGGTCGGCGCCGTCGGGTTCTCGACCTTGGAGGCGTGCCGGGCGGCGAAGGGGGCGAGCGGCAGGCCGAAGGACGCCGCCGACATCGGGGAGATCGACCGCATCGGGGTCGACCCGGCGCGCCTTGGGCGGGTCGAGGCGGCTTTCTCGCGCATGCGCGTGGAGTGCGTCGCCCACGAGGACGCGGAGGGCGGATCCCCCGACCCCGTACCGGACTCCGCCCATTGGGTCCGCGGGGTCCTCGACGCGGCGGCGGCGCTCGACGGGCCCGCCCGCGCGGCGCTCTTCGGGTCGTGCGCGTCGAGGTGCATCGTCGGCAGGGGCCTGCTCGCCCGGTTCGGGGAGATCCTCCGCGATGCCGGAGGGGACATCGGCGCATTCTTCTCCCTGCTCGGCGGCGAGCCGGGAGTCAGCACGGAGGCCCTCGTCCCCGGGAGGGCGTGGGCGATGGAGTACGCGAGCTGCACGTGCCCCCTCGTGGCGGGAGGGCTCGCGGACGACCCCGTCCTCTCCGGAGGACGCGCCTGCCGCTTCGAGATCAGGTTGGGCGACGGGACGCGCTAGGGACGCCTCGGCGCAAATCGAGCATGGACCACATCGACCTCATAGCAGCGAGGATGGAGCAGGCGCGCTGGGAGCGCGGCATCAGCGTGGCCGAGCTCGCCCGCCGCATCGGCGTCGACCGCAAAAGGCTCTGGCGCGTCCTCAACGGCGAGCGCGCCATGCGGGCCGACGAGTTCGTGAGGCTGTGCGCGGTTCTGGGGCTGGGGATCGGGAGGTTCCTTCCTCCCGGCCCCGCCCTATTTCCGGGAGAACCACCGGCCTCCTTCCCACCACAGGTCCTTCGACCCTTCCCCTACTTTGAGCGAGTAGCGCACGACGAGGTTGCCGAAGATCTCTCTGCCGAACTCCCGTCGCGATAGGATGCTTCTGACGTTCCAGACTTCGCCCCCGCTCATCACGACCCTCCCCACGAAGCCTCTTCCGGAGAAGGCGCCGTCAAGGCCTTCCAGGATGACGTCGTCGGCGTAGACGCGATCCTTCTCCAGCGGGATGCCGTTCGTTCCCGCGAGGGACCTCCTTCTCGGTATTGCCATCGCCCCGTCCTCTCAATAGCGAACAAGTGTTCCAATAATACACCCAGCAATCCATAGCAGGGGTATAATCGGAAGGCTCGAAAGGGGGCTTACGATACGGGCGGACGGAATGTGGGAAGGGGCGGGCGAATGCCGACGTTTAGGATGGATCCCCTACGGGATCTGAATGACTTAAAGGGATTTGACAAAAGATGGCCCGCGAAGAGCGAGCTTGAGTTCGCTCTTGCTCAAGACTACCTGCTGAAAGTGAACTACAGCATCCAGGATTTCAACGAACTACTCGAAGGGGATTCCTTTCCCACTCCTCGCGATATGGTTCTGATGGTGGTATACGTGGATTGGATATCCGATGCCGTGTACCAGCTCGCGAGCTGCTACAAACGCGAAGCGATATCCGGTTTCAGATATTCCCAGCAGGAGCAGCTGGAACGCGCGGTATCGTACTTTCGGGCAGTGCGCTCGTTCGTGGTCGCGCATCCTCTCAAGACGGATAATCACGATGATTTTGGACTGGGCGGGGACTTGGTGTGCGCTGACATCAGGAGATGCGGCAGATTCATGAATATCGCTAGGCCCCCCTTTCGTAGGCTAACCATGGAGGGAGGGCTCGAAGAAGCCGACCGTATTCCTGAAACCGACGCCGTGATCATCGCCTATTCCCGGTGCAAAGGCGCTTTGTACTCGGAGCACATAGGCCTCGATTTGAAGGACGTCAGGCTTGTGGCGGAGCTGAAGATCGACCGCGTCTATGAGATGGGCAGGTACCTGGACAAGCTCAAGAAAAAAGACTTCCCCTCCCTTTGAAACGCCGAATCGATGCCCGTCGGCTCCGGCGCCTGTCGTTCGGGGCTCAGAAGAACACGCCCACCGCGACGACGAAGGCGCCAGTCAGCGCGAGGCCGCCCAGGATGATCGCCCACGCGGCGGGGCGGGCGAAATTCAGCGTCCAGCCGATGCCGAACCGCTCGGGCAGGAAGACGCTCGCGTCGTCGGGGTTGAAGTAGAACACGCCCAGCTTCCAGCGGTCGTCCTCGTCGGCGAGGAGGACGTCGTCTTCCTGCATCCGCTTGAACACGCGGGATCCCGCCTGCCCATAGACGAGCGACATCGCCACGGAGCCGACGACGATGAGGAAGCAGAGGACGACGATGACCGCCACCGCCTGCCCAAGGGTGACAAACCCCGTCGACGACAGCAGGAACAGGATCCCGACGCCGCCGCTGACGAGGACGCCCGTGACGAGCAGGAACACGCTCTGGGCGCGCGCGAACAGGCCATACGCGAGCGCCGAGGTTGCGGGCGCGGCGGGGTCGGTCGGGCGCTTCGAGCGCAGGATCATCCAATGGCAGAACGCGAAACACGCCGCCATGAACAGCTCGAACGCGATGGGGAAGCCGACGGCGGAAGCGAGGGTCTTCGGCGCCCAGCTGTCCACGTTGCCCGCGAGGTCGGCGTGCATGGGGAGCATATCGGGCATCGCCGGGTAGAGCGAAAGCCCCAGCGCGAGCGTCCCCAGGACGACCGGCACGTAAAGGAGGCTCCAGGCGAGCGGCAGCGCGCCGGGGAGGTCACCCTCGGCGACCGCGGCGGCGGCCTCCCTGCGCCGGGCCTCCCAACCCTCCTCGCGCTTGATGCTCCTCACCTTGCGGCGGTTGCGCAGCATGAGCGCGAAGGAGATGGCGGCAAGGGCGACGATGGCGGCGCATTCCAGCGCGGAGCCCAGGGCCTCCATGGCGCCGCCCGGCTGCCCCGCCCCCGCCGCGATGAGGGCCCCGGCCCCGCCGGCGACGAGGGTGAGCGCGGCGGTGAGCGCGAGCATGGTCGTCGCGTAGCGCTTCTTGAGGGCGACGAGGCGTGGGTCTTTCTGCGCCGAGGAGGGCACGGTGACCGCGAAGCACTCGTTGCTCCTCATGAGGTAGGGCGTGAACGCGAGGAGGAGCCCCAAGGCGAGCTCCATCGATGCGAACATCCCCACGGTGGCGATGGCGATCATGGGCTTCACGCCCTCTGCGGGGCGGCGGCGCCCATCGCGCTGGGGCTCGCGCCCTTCCCGGCGATCCTCTCGCCGTCGGCGTCGAGGCCGAGCACGCCCACGTCGCGGCGCGCGCCCGCCACGCCCGGGTCGGCGAACGCGCGGTCTGCCTGGGCGCGCGCCTCCTCGAGGAACGCCTCCTCGGTGCCGCCCTGCGCGCAGTGCTCGAGCGCGAGCCGGTAGAGCTCGGAGGCGATCTTCTCCGCGCTCGCGGCCTTGCGCTCGGCGCTCGCGGCCTGTTGGTAGTCGGCGACGACCGCGCCCGAGCGGCCGCGCATGAGCAGGTAGCCCTCGTCGCGCAGCACCGCATAGGCCTTGTTCACCGTGTGAAGGTTGATGCCGAGGTCGCTCGCGAGCGCCCGCACGCTCGGCAGCCGGTCGGCGGGCAGGAGCTCCCCGCGCGCGATGGCGGCGACGATCTGGTCGCGGATCTGGAGGTAGACGGGGTCGGGAGATGCCTGGTCGATGCGGAGGATCACGGCGGTTCCTTCCACTCTGTGTTCTATCTGCTATAGGGCGAGTATATCACCCGCGGGTGCGAGGGTCAGCGGTCCTGCATCGGGATCCGCATCGCCGACCTGCCCGCGAGGGCGGCGGCGACGGCGGCCGCGCACGCGACGGCGAGGCCTGCGGCGATCCCCGCGTTCATGGTGGCGAAGATCCCCGCGGCGACGAGCGCGAACCCCGTCCCGATGCAGATGGCGACGTTGGCCGACCGCTTCACGGGCTCGTAGGCGCTCGCCCAGTCGAAGCGCGGCCGCCTGGCGTCGAGGAACGCCCCCAGGCACGACGAGAGCGCCGCGCCCGCCAGCGGAGCGGCGAGCATCAGCGCCGCGCTCGCCGGCCCGTCGGAGAACGCGAAGGCGGCGACGGATCCCGCGACGAGCGACGCCGGGACGGTGACTGCCAGGTTCGCGGCGATCTTCGACCCGACGAGCGTCGAGGCGGGCACGGGCGCGGTCTGCGCGATCCAGCGCGCGCCGCCCTCGAGCGAGGTCGACGATGCGGAAAGCGACGTCATCGCCATGAAGAACGCGAGCGCCCAGGGGAACGCTCCCGCCATCATGCCGGCGAGGGCCTCGCGGTCCGCCCCCGGCACGTTGACCGCCGAGGCGAGGATCTGCGGCCCGGCGGCCGCCGCGGCGATGGCGGCGACGAGGGCGAGCGCGGGCCCGGCGGCGGTGTTCATGAGGTAGATCGGCGTGGCGATCCAGAGCCGGAGCTCCTTGGCGACCATCGCGCGCAGCGGCGCGCGCTCGGCGCCCGATACCGCCCTGGCCTTCGCGGACCCCCGCGCCCCGCCGGACGCCAAAAGCGAGTTCAAGGGGACGAGGAGCCTCGACAGGAGGGCGACCGTGGCGGCGCAGGTCGCGGCCGAGACGACCGCGTAGAGGGCGAGCGCGGCGGCGTCGCCTCCCATGGCGGCCGACGCCCAGGCGGCGGGAGGCCAGAACGACACGACCGCTTCCTCGATCAGGCTTCCCGCCGAAGCGAGGATCCGCAGGTCGTCCGCATCCCCCGATCCCATGCCTCCCGTCGCGGCCATCACGCAGACGACGATCGCCACCGTCGCCGCCACGCCCGCGATGCCGAGGGCTCGGGAGGCGTGCGCGGTGCGGGACGCCGCCCATGCGACGACGAACGAGCAAGCCACCGAGACGGCGACGGGAATCGCCGGCGCGAGCAGGAGGACGATGGCAGCCGCGGCGACGTCCGCCGGGCCGGCGCCGACCGCCAGCAGGTAGGCGGCCATGAGGGGGCCGCCCATCAGGGCTGAGAGGGCGAGCCCCATGCCGTAGAGCGGGGCGGTGCGCGAGACGGCGACCGCCCAGAGCGGCGCGGGCATCGTCACGACGAGGTCGAAGTCCTTGAACCCGAAGAGAAGCCCGTTGGCCTTCACGAAGGTCGAGAAGACGCAGCCTACGCCCGAGACCGCGACGGCGAGCGCCGGCAGCGCGCCCGCGGCGCCGACCGCGGAAAGCTGGCTGCCGATCATCCACGCGTAGCCGACGGCGAGCAGGGCGAGCAGGGCGACGCCGACCGCGGCGAGCGCGAGCTTGCGCCTCGCCTTCGGGTCGCGCTCGTTCAGCAGGCGGCCGATCCCGAACGCTCCGAGCAGCTGCACTCTCAGCAAAGGGCCGAGGCTACTCATCGCTGGCCTCCCTCGCTATCTCGAGGAACACCTGCTCGAGGCTCTCGTCCCCGCGGATCTCGTCGACCGAGCCGGCGCGCACGATGGAGCCCCTCCTGATGATCGCGACCTCGTCGCAGAGCTTCTCGACCGTGTCCAGCACGTGGCTCGAGAGGAACACGGCCGATCCGCGCGCGGCGATCTCGTGGATCATGGAGCGCAGCTCGTAGGCGGCCTCGGGATCGAGCCCGACGAACGGCTCGTCGAGGACGAGCAGCCGCGGCTCGTGGAGGAAGGCGCCCGTGAGCACGAGCTTCTGGCGCATGCCGTGGGAGTACGCCGACGCCATCTCGCCGAGGCGGCCCTCTATCCCCAGCCGCCCGGCGTAGGCCGATATGCGCTCGGGGCGGACGTCGCCGCCGACGCCGAACAGGTCGGCGACGTAGTCGAGGTACTGCATCCCGGTGAGGAACCCGTACACGTCGGGGTTGTCGGGCACGTAGGCGGTCTCCCTCTTGCACGCCACGGGATCGGTGCGGACCGACTGCCCGCAGATGCGGATGTCGCCGCCGTCGAAGGCGAGCGCGCCCACGATCGAGCGGATGAGCGTGGTCTTGCCGGCGCCGTTGGGCCCGACGAAGCCGAAGATGCTCCCCGAGCCCACCGAGAGCGACACGCCCTCGACGACCTTCTTGCCGCCGTAGGACTTGGAGAACCCGTCGACCACGAGCACGGGCGCGGGGCTGCCTTCTGCGCGGATCTTCCCTTCCATCTCGCTACCTCGTTCCCATGAATAGGATGATCCCGGTCGCCGCGAACGCGACCATGGGGACGATCCAGTACATCCATGCCTTCGCGTCGTCCTTCCTTGACAGCGAGATCCCCACCGCGACCTCGACGGCGGTGAAGGCGGCGGGCACGCCGAACACCACGGCGTCGCGCGGCCAGTACGAGTTCACCTGCCCCGTCAGGCTGAACTGCATGGGGACCGATTCGGGCAGGCTGCCCGAGAACGCAAGGAACACCGCCAGCGTGAGCGCGCACGCGACGGCGCCGAGCGCGGTGTGCATCGTCGATCTGCTCATAGTCTTCCTCCTCCGATCTCTGTTCCAGTTCTTCCGTTGCCCTGATTCTATCATATCTGTATTAGTACATATAGAACAAATAGAACAAACTTTAGTACAATTGCGGCGTTCGAGCATGGGGAGCGCGTCGCGCCCCTCCTTGGAAGGACGCTGGATGGAGCACATCGACCTCATAGCAGCGAGGATGGAGCAGGCGCGCTGGGAACGCGGCATCCCGGTGGCAGAGCTCGCCCGCCGCATAGGGGTCGACCGCAAGCGCCTGTGGAGGGTGCTCAACGGGGAGCGCGCCATGAGGGCCGACGAGTTCGTGCGGCTGTGCATGGAGCTGGGAGTCGGGCTGAGCTGCTTCATGGACCCTCGCTGCCCCCATCGCGAAACGCTGCCGCGCCATAGCGCAAAAGAGAATCTTTCCCATCGTTAGGGCTTCGTTAGATTCCCCTTCCATCATGGTCTCAACGACAGCGGAACCGACTGCCCGCCTTCGCGGGCGATGGGAGGAGGAATCATGGGCTTGATGCTGGAGACGCGCGGGCTCACCAAGAGGTTCGGCCGCGGCGCGGACGCCCAGACCGCCGTGGACGGGGTGTGCCTGCACGTCGAGGAGGGGCGCGTGTACGGGCTGCTCGGCCCCAACGGCGCCGGCAAGTCGACGGTGCTCAAGATGGTCTGCGGGATGATGAGGCCCACCGAGGGCGAGATCCTCGTCGACGGGCATCCCTGGAGGCGCGACGACCTCTACCGGATAGGGTCGCTCATCGAGGAGGCGCCGCTGTACCCCAACCTCACGGCGCGGGAGAACCTGCGCGTCCGCACGACGATGCTGGGCCTGCCCGAGGAGCGCATCGGCGAGGTCCTGGAGACGGTGGGGCTCTCGGATGCGGGCAAGAAGCGCGCGGGCCGCTTCTCCATGGGCATGAAGCAGCGGCTGGGGATCGCGCTCGCGTTGCTCGCGAGCCCGCGCCTGCTCGTGCTCGACGAGCCGACCAACGGGCTCGACCCCATCGGCATCGAGGAGCTGCGAGACCTGATCCGGACGTTCGCGGCGGAGGGCATCACCGTCCTCGTCTCGAGCCACATCCTCTCCGAGGTCCAGCAGATGGCCGACCGCATCGGCATCATCTACCGCGGCCGCCTCGCCTACGAGGACGAGCTGAGCGAGGAATGCGACCTCGAGGCGCTGTTCATGGACGTGTGCCGCAGGGGCGCCGCGTCCGGAAGGGGGCGGGCGGCATGACGGGCATCGCAGCCGCCAAGCGGCCCTCGCTCGCCTCGGCGCTCAGGGCCGAGGCGCTCAAGTTCAAGCACGCGGCGCCGATGCGGCTTGCCATCGCCCTGGCGCTGCCGATGCCGCTGCTCGGGGCATGGCCGTCCGCGTCGACCGGCGAGCAGGTGTTCTCGGCGTGGAACTACTGGTACGCGCTCTTCCTCCCCGTCATGCTCGCGCTCGTCACGGCGTGCGTCGCGAACGCCGACGCGAGGCTGAAGCTGCGGCCCCTGCTCGGCCAGGGCGCTCCGCTCACCCGCGCGTGGTGGGCGAAGGCGCTCTACTGCCTGGGGCTCTCCGCCCTCGCCAACCTCGTCGTCTTCGCCGTCTACTTCGCCAGCTCGGCGTTCTCGGCGCAGGGGGCGACCCTCGCCGGCGCGGCGACGATGCTCGCGTGCGCGCTGGTCAACGTGGTCACGAGCGCGTGGATGATCCCCGCAGGGCTCTTCCTCGCGTCGCGGTTCGGGATGCTCGCGGGCATCTTCGTCCCGCTTGCCGTCCAGATCGCGGGCGGGTTCGCGTGGGCGATCGTCCCGCTGCCGCAACTGTTCCCGCCGTCGGCCTCGATGGTGATCCCCACATCGTTCATACCGGTGCTTCCGAGCGGCGAGCCGCTCTCGGCGGACATGGCGCTCGGGGGCGCGCTCGCCGCGGGGCTGCCGCTTACCGCCGCGGGACTTGCGGTGTGCGCGGCGGCGTTCGTCGCCCTCGCCGCGGCGGGCGCCGCCTGGCTCAAGGGGGCGGAGGAGCGATGACGAGGATGACGCTCCCGCGCGCGCTGCGATCCGAGCTGCAGCGCCTCGCGCGCTCTCCGCTCGCCGCCGCCCATGCGGCATGCGCCCTCGCCGCCGGCCTCGCGTGCGGGGCGTACTTCGCGACCGCCCCGTGGGACGCCCGGCTCGGCGCCGACGCCTACGTCCAGTTCCTGGGCGCCCTCATGCCGCTCATGGCCGGCATCTCCTGCGGGCTGTCCGCCGACGAGGAGCGGCGCGCGGGCGGGCTCGCGAACCTTCTCGGCGGGCCGTCGCGCCGAATCGCGGTCATGGCGAAGCTCTGCTCCCTCTGGCTCGCCGCGGTGGCAACGCTCGCAATAGCGGTCGCCCTGTTCGGCTGCATCCTGGCGGCTGCGGGCAGGCCGTCCGTCCCCGCCGTCTCGTTCGCCGCGTCCGTCCTGGGAATGTCGCTCGGCAGCGTCCCGCTCTACGCGCTCTCGCTCTTCCTGGCCTTGAGGTTCGGCCGCAACGCGGCCATCGGGGCGGGCGCTGCCGGCATGCTGCTGGCGTTCTTCTCGGTGGGCGGCCTCGCCCACGGTCTCATGACCGGGGCGCTCACGGGGGCCTCGCCCGCCGGGCTGCTCGGGGCCGTCCCGTTCTGCTGGGCGGCGAGGCTGGGCTCGCTCGGCGTCGAGGCGGCGATAGCGGCGGGGACGGGGTCGGCGGCGACGGTCGCGCTTGCCGCGGCGCGGCTCGTCCCGGCGGCAGCGGCGCTCGCCGCCCTCTCCGCGGTCGCGATCGCCGCATGGTTCCCGCGGTTCGAGGAGGGCAGGTCCGATGCGTAGGGCCGCCGTCGGGGCGCTCTGCGCCCTCGCGCTGGCGGGGGTCCTGCTCGCCGCCGGCTGCTCCGGGGGCTGGGGCGCGGCCGTCCGGTCGGTGGTCGACCGGCTCCTGCCCTATCCGGAGACCACGATGTGGGCGCCCGAGCCCCAGCCCGGATCGTTCGTCGACAGCTACGCCGACGCGACGGGGGCGGGCTGGAACCACGTTTACCTGGTCGACGCGGCGGATGCTGACGGCAACGTTCGCGAGCTGCAGCTGATCTGCTTCGGGGCGACCTTCGACGGGGAGGGGTGGCTGGAGATCGACGCCAAGGGCGGCTCCGGCGTCCGCTACGGTCCCGTCGGCGAGGGCGACGTGCCGGGGCCTGCGGCTTCGGCGCTCGGCTAGGCTGGTATCATGCACGCTGGACGGAAAGGAGGCCCCGTGGCGAGGATTCTGGCGATAGACGACGAGAGGGCGATCCTCGACGCCCTCGCCCGCGTGCTCGGGCGGGACGGGCACGAGGTCGTCGGCGTGGACGACCCGGCGCAGGCGCTCGGAGCGGACCTGTCGCGCTTCGACCTCGTCCTCTGCGACGTGATGATGCCCGGCGTCGACGGGTTCGAGCTCGTTCGCCGGATAAGGCCCGCCTTCGACGGTCCGATCGTCTTCCTCACGGCGAAGGTCGCCGAGGAGGACGCCGTGGTCGGGTACGGCCTCGGCGCCGACGACTACGTCCGCAAGCCCTTCGGGGCGGCGGAGCTGCGCGCGAAGGTCGCCGCCCACCTGAGGCGCGAGGGGCGCGAGCGCACGCACGTCCTCTCCTTCGGGGACGTGCGCATCGACCTCGGCTCGAAGGAGGTGTCGGTCGGAGGGTCGCCGGTCGCGCTGACCCCGACCGAGTACGGGGTCTGCGAGCTGCTCGCCCGCAGGCGGGGGCAGGTTCTCTCCCGCGCGCAGATCCGCGAATCGGTCCTCGGATGGGAGAGCGAGGCCGACGACGACGCCATCTCCATGCATGTGAGCAGGGCGCGCAGGAAGCTATCCGCCGCGGGGGCCGACCCCATCGAGACGGTTTGGGGGATGGGGTACAAATGGCAGCTCTGACCCGCCGCGCGAAGGGCGTCCCGCTCTCTCTGCTCATCGCCAAGTACTTCGCCTACGCCTTCGTCCTGATCTGCGCGGCGTGGGTGGTCTCCTTCACGGCGCTCTCCGCCTCCATGAACGCGGGCGCGGTGTACCCGGCCAACTGGGGCGCGGCGCACGCCGGCGAGACGGCGAAGGCGCTGCAGGGGGAGGGCCCGCTCGACCCGCAGTCGATCCCGACCGCCTACCGCTACGCGCTGTTCGCGGCGGGCGGCGAGCTTCTGGCCGCCGACATGGACGGGGCGATGCTGGAGCGCGCCCGCGAGCTGGCCGCCGACGGGGAGGCCGCGGCAGAGACCGAGGTGACCGGGAGCGCGGGGGCGACCTACGCGTCGTTCGGGCTCTCCGACGGGACTTTCTGCGTCCTCGGGAGCGACTACATGCCCCAGTTCGCGTCACCGTCGCTTAGGGACTCGCTGCCCAACCCCCAGAACATCATGCTCGCCGCCGGGGCGCTCGGCAGCCTCGCCGCCGTCGCCCTCGTGGCGCGCCGCGCGGGCCGGTCCATCTCCCGCAAGATGGCGCCCCTCACCGACGCCGCCGAGCGCGTCTCGCGCCAGGACCTCGACTTCTCCGTGGAGCCGGGCGGCGTGCGCGAGGTCAACGAGGTGCTCTCCGCGATGGACGGGATGCGCTCCTCGCTCAAGGAGTCGCTCGAGGCCCGCTGGGACGCCGAGAGGCGCCAACGCGACCAGATGGCCGCCCTCGCGCACGACCTCAAGACGCCCTTGACCGTGATGAGGGCGAACGCCGACTACATCGCCGAGGAAGCCTCCTCCCTCGCCTCCGGCGGGCTCGGCGACATCTCCGGCGCCGCGGCGGACATCGCGGCGGCGGCGGAGCGCCTCGACTCGTACGTGGGGCTCCTCATCGGCGTGTCCAGCTGCGGCGCTGCGCCCTCGGAGGGGCGCCGCTCCGACGCGGGGGAGGTCGCGGCGGCCGTCGAGGCGGACGCCCGGGCCCTTGCCCATGCCGAAGGGGTCGCGCTCTCGGTCTCGGGGGCGGAGGACCTCGACGGGCTCGAGGTGCCGGGCGATGCCTGCGAGATCTCCCGGACGGCGATGAACGTCGTCTCGAACGCGGTCGAGCACGCCTCGGAGCGCGTCTCCGTGAGCCTGCGCGCCGAAGGGGGGATCCTGGAGATCGAGGTCGCGGACGACGGCAGCGGGTTCTCCCCCGAAGCCCTCGAGCGAGGCTGCGAGAGGTTCTTCCAAGGGGATCCCTCCCGCGCCGGCGCGCATCACGGCCTCGGCCTGTACGCCGCCTCCGAGGTCGTTCGGCGGTGCGGAGGGGAGATAGGCCTCTCGAACGACCTCGCCCGCGACGGCGCGGTCCAGGGCGCCCGCGTCGTCCTGAGCATCCCGCTGGCGGATTCCTAGCCCGCTCCGGCAGCGTGCTCCGAACCGCTCCGACGCCCTCTGTTTCCCCGGGATGCACTCTCGTCCCGCGGCGATCAAGGGCGTGCGCTGGCAGCATGACGGGGAGTTGAAGGACAAGGATGCGGACGAACCATCTCGACCTCATAGCAGCGAGGATGGAGCAGGCGCGCTGGGAGCGCGGCATCAGCGTGGCCGAGCTCGCCCGCCGCGTAGGCGTCGACCGCAAGCGCCTGTGGAGGGTGCTCAACGGGGAGCGGGCCATGAGGGCCGACGAGTTCGTGAGGCTGTGCGCGGAGCTGGGGGTCGGGCTCGGCCGCTTCCTTCCCGGCCCCTCCCGCGAGTCTTTCCGCCCCGGCCATCAGGCTTTCAGGATCCATAATTGACCAATGTTCAATAATAGGCTACCATGGGCGCGGAAGGAGGTGGGGGCATGCCGAGGACGGTCAAGGACCCCGAGGAGAGGAGGCGCGAGCTCCTCGAGTGCGCGATGAGGCTCTTCGCGGAGGAGGGCTACGACAACGTGTCCGTGCGCGCGGTTGCGCGGGCGGCGGGGGTCGCGCCGGGGCTCGCCTACCACTACTTCGACTCCAAGGAGCGCATGTTCGCCGCCGCCATCGGGCACTACGCGGCGCGCTGCGCCGAGGGCGCCTGCAAGATCCTCGACGACCGCGCGCTCTCGCTCGACGAGAAGGTGGAGCGCTGCATCGGGGCGATGTCCGACCACGCGGCGTTCCCCCATGCCGCCTACTTCCACGCGGAGGGCAACGGCGCCCTTCACGACCGGCTCTCGCTCGCCGTGTGCGAGGAGGTGCGCCCGCACCTCGCCGCCGCCCTCGAGCTCGACGCGCTCACGAGGGGCGCGCCCGCCGACGGCGCCGGGGAGCTCGCCTCGATCATGGCCTACGGGTGCGTCGGGCTCGCCTCCGGGCCGGGCATGCCGGACGAGGCGTCCCTCGCCGCCGCGAGGCGGTATCTGGGCGCGCTCGTCGCCGAGTTCCGCTCGGGGCGCGCGGAAGGGGCCGCCGAGGAGCGATAGGGATCCCGCCCCGGGCGACCGGGGCTTTTTTCGGCCGATACGATTGAACAATGTTTAACGAAAGGAGCTGGAGATGGAAGACGACAGGAGGGCCCGCGAGCTCAAGGAGCGGTCGCGGGCGGCGTTCGACGCCCAGGCGGCCACCTACGACGACGGGATGGAGGGCGACCACGCGCGCGGGCTCTACCCGCTCGTGGCCGAGGAGGTCGCCTCGGCGGTCGCCGGCAAGGAGGGGCCGCGCCTGCTCGACCTCGGGTGCGGCACGGGGGCGCTGGCCGAGCTCGTGCTCGCGAGGGTGCCGGGATGCAGGCTCTCCTGCGTCGACCTCTCGCCCCGCATGGCAGACGCCGCGCGGGCGCGGCTCGGCTCGCGCGCGGAGGTCGCGGTCGCCGACGCGGAGGCGCTGCCGTTTCCCGAGGAGTCCTTCGACGCCGCCTGGTGCAACGACTCCTTCCACCACTACCCCGACCCCGACCGGGCGGCGTTCTCGGTATGGCGCGCGCTCAGGCCGGGCGGGGCGTTCGTCGTCGGGGACGTGTGGCAGCCCGCGCCCGCCCGCGCCCTCATGAACGCGTGGATGCCGCATTCCCGCGAGGGCGACGTGCGCATCTACTCCGAGGGCGAGATGCGCGCGATCCTCGGCAAGTGGTTCGACGCGGTCGACTGGCGCAGGGTCGGGCAGACCGCGTGCGTCTGCGTCGCCCGAAAGGGCCGGCAGGGCGCCTAGGGGGAGGCGCTCACGGAGCGCGGCTCCGTACCCGAAACGGGAACGGAACGCCCCGCGGCGGGGCACGGCCCTCCACGTTTCGGCAGCGGAATGGTACGTTCTCGCCGACCAGGGGCCGCAAGGCCCCGCCTCCCCTCCGAAGGAAGGACCACGGCAGCAGGGCAAGGAGGACGATGAACCACGCCGACCTCATAGTGGCGAGGATCGAGCGGGCCCGGCAGGAGCGCGGGATAAGCGTCGCCGAGCTCGCCCGCCGCGTGGGCGTCGACCGCAAGCGGCTCTGGTACGTGCTCAACGGCCAGCGCTCCATGCACGTCGACGAGTTCGTCCGGCTCTGCGCCGTCATGAACATGGGGCTGGGCTGCTTCCTCACCAAGGAGATGGCCGCCGGGCTCGCCGAGGCGAGGAGGAGGACCGTCGAGGAGTACGGCACGGGCGGCCCGCCCGGCCCGCTCTGGTTCCAGTGAGGGGGTGCCCGGTGCGAGGCGCGTTCGGAATCATCGAGATCAGGAAGGCGGCTGCCGCCCCGAGCGGCATGCCGCCTTTCCGCGTTGCCGCGCGCACCCTGCCCCGCCCCATCCCGCACCTCCCATCCCGCCGCGCGCCATACGCGCGGATTCCGCTGTAGGGAGCGCGGAGGGGCCCGGCCTTTCCGCCGTCGAGGGAAGGGCCAGGGACCATGGCGAGCGATTACGGCGACGACGCCGGCGAGAAGATGATCGACGACTTCATGCGGTTCGGCGAGCGCATGGGCGAGCGGGCGATGTACCGCCGCGCGGAGAGGCTCAAGCTCGCGTTCGAGAACGCCACCGACAGGGCGCGCGGGGCCGCCGCGGCGGACGGGGGGCGCGCCGAGCCCGCCGAGTGGGCGAAGCTCGACATGGCGGAGTTCCAGAAGATCGAGGGCTATGAGGGCATCAAGGACATCATCGAGGCCAAGCTCCGGGCGCGCTCCGTCGACTCGGCGTGGTTCGCCGAGCCCGGGACGGGCAGGGAGCACCTCCTCTTCCGCATCGCCGACGCGAAGGAGGTCTGGCGGTCCTTCGACGAGCTGTCGCGCGAGACCGACGCGGCATGCGGCCGCGCGGCGGCGGAGCTCGCGAAGCGGGACGCCCGCGCCGCCGCCAGGCCGCGCGACGGCCGCCCCCTCGCCGTCCGCGCCGAGCAGGCGAGGTCGGCGTCGGAGGCGATCGAGGCAGCGCGCGCCACCACCCGCGACCGGGCGCGGGCGCCCCGCCCGCAGAAGGCGAGGGCGAGATGAGCCCGGCGCGCGCCGCCGTCGCGGCGGCGCTCTCCATCGCGGCCTTCCTCGCCGCGAACTCCTACGCGGCGTGCCTGCTGTCGCTGCCCGGCAGCCCCGCCGCGAACCTCGCCGAGGCGCTGCGCCTCCTCCCCTCGTTCCTCGCCGGCCACGGCCCCCTCTCGCTCGAGGCTGCCGCGCTCGCGACGGGGCTCGTGGCCGCGAGCGGGGTGTGGTGCGCGTGGGCGTGGTCGCTCACGCACGGGCTCGCGCAGCGCCAGGGCGAGGAGCACGGCAGCGCCCGCTGGGGAAGCGCGCGCGAGGGCAGGCGCTTCATGAACCTGGAGGACCCCGACCAGAACATCCTGCTCACCGAGCGCTTCGGGATGGCCATGAGCCGCCCCGACCACGACCGCCGCTACGAGCGCAACCGCAACGTGCTGGTCGTCGGGGGCTCCGGCTCCGGCAAGACCCGCGGGTTCTTCGAGCCCAACATCATGCAGATGAACTCCGACTACCTCGTGACCGACCCCAAGGGCGAGACGCTCCCCCGCGTCGGGCACATGCTCGAGGGGGCGGGCTACAGGATACTGTCGTTCAACACCGTCGACTTCTCGAAGTCGCTGCACTACAACCCCCTCGCCTACGTGCGCGACGAGGCCGACATCCTGGAGTTCGTCTCCTGCCTCATATCCAACACATCCGGGGACCGCGAGCACGCGGGCGACCCCTTCTGGGAGAACGCGGAGCGGCTGCTCTACGTGGCCCTCATAGGCTACCTGGTGTACCGCTGCCCGCCCGAGGACCGGTCGCTCTCGGGCGTCGTCACGCTGCTGTCGCTGGCGAAGGCCAAGGAGTCGGACGAGGGCTACAGAAGCCCCCTCGACCTGCTGTTCGAGGAGGTCGAGACGGGGCTGCGCTACGCGGCCGAGGGCCCCGGCGGCGATCCCGGGTTCGACCCTTCGAGGAGGGGGTCCTACGAGCCTTCCGGGGGCGTGCGCAGGGTGCGGGTGGCCGACCCCGTGCCCGTCGACTCGGACTTCGCGCTGCTCCACTACAAGATGTTCAAGGACGCCGCGGGCAAGACCCTCAAATCGATCCTCGTCTCGTGCAACACGCGCATGGAGCCCTTCGCCATCCCCCAGGTGCGCGAGCTCGTGAGCCGCGACGAGATGGAGCTCGACCGGCTGGGCTCGCCCGGGTCGCGCCGGGCCGTGTTCGCGGTCATGTCCGACACCTCCCCGCTCTACTCGTTCCTCTTCGCGATCATGCTCTGGCAGGCGGCGAACCTGATGTGCCGCCGCGCCTCCGTCGAGCACGGCGGGTCGCTGCCGGTCCCCGTGACCATGCTCATGGACGAGTTCGCCAACATCGGCAGGCTCCCCGACATCGAGAGGATGGTCGCCGTCGTGCGCAGCCGCAACGTCTCGATGGCGTTCGGCCTGCAGTCGCTCTCCCAGCTCAAGGCCGCCTACAAGGACAACGCCGCGACCATCGTCGACTGCTGCGACACGCTGCTGTTCCTCGGCGGCAAGTCGACCGAGACCGCCAAGGAGATCGCCGAGTCGGTGGGCAAGGAGACGGTGTCCACCGTCACGTGGAACGAGAGCCGGGGCGCCTCGGCGTCGTCCACCCGCAACTGGAGCACCCTCGAGCGCGACCTCGTGCAGCCCGCCGAGGTGGCGAGGCTTCCGCGCGACGAGGCGATCGTGCTCATCGCGGGGGCGAACCCCCTCAAGGACAGGAAGTACGACATCGAGAAGCACCCCAGGTGGGACGAGGTGTACCCGGGGCACCCCGGCGCCTCGCACGCGGAGCCCTTCGACTTCTCGGAGTACATGGAAAGGAGAAAGCGCCAATGCTAGCAAACATCATCAACCTCGTGTCGGGGTGCGTGACCTTCCTCGGAGGGTTCCTCGTCGTGTGGGGGGCGGTCTCGCTCGGGCTCGCGATCCGCGAGCAGCAGGGCGGGGCGTCCATCGCGAGCGCCATCTCGACCATCGCGGGCGGGGCGATCATCATCGCCGCCGCCGTCTACTTCGGCATGCTCGACACGAGCTGGCTGCCGGCGTAGGGGGCTGACGTGCTGAGCGTGGCGGTCCACAAAGACATAGGCGAGTACACCGAGAAGGTGGTCGGGAAGCTCTCGGCGAGGACGCTGGCGTGCACCGCGGGCGGGCTCGCGTCGTCGGTCGCGTGCGCGGCGCTGCTCAACCTCGCGCTCGGGGTGCCGGTCGACGCGGCGACGCTGCCCGTCATGGCGGCGTCCATGCCGTTCTGGCTCATGGGCTTCTGGCGGCCCAGGGGGCTCCCCGCGGAGAGGTACGCGGCGCTGGTGGCCAGGCACGCGCTCTCCGACGGGGTGCTGCTGTACTCGACGGGCAGCGCGCCCGCCCGCCTGGCGGGCGGCGTCGCGTGCGCGCGGGCCGACCTGCGCGCGCGGAGGGCGAGCAGGAGGAAGGGGGCGGAGAAGCATGGCGCGCAAACGCAGGGATAGCGCGGCGGCGCGCGGCAAATCGCTCGAGCGGCGGATCGCCGAGCAGGAGCGCGAGCTCACGGGGCGGATGGCCGAGAAGAGGCGCGCCAGGCGCGCGGCGAAGGACGTCTACTCCGCGATAGGCTACGACCTGCTCTACCGCGACGGCATCGCCCAGGTCGAGGAGGGGCTGTTCAGCCAGACCCTCGCGTTCGACGACATAAGCTACCAGTCGGCCCGGGAGGAGAACCAGAGGGCGATCTTCTCGGGATGGTGCCAGCTGTTCGACTACTTCGGCGCCGAGAGCTGCGTGCAGCTGACGGTCGTGAACCGCCCGATCCCCGCCGAGGAGATCGGGGCGAAGGAGTTCTTCCGCCCCGCCGACCCCGCGACCGCGGCCTACGCGGCGGAGTACAACCGCATCCTCAACGACAAGCTGCGCGAGGGGGTCTCCAACCTCGTCCGCGAGCGCTACCTCACCTTCGCGGTGGGCGCGCCCTCGGCAGAGGCGGCGGTGCCCAAGCTCGCCCGCATGCGCGGCGACGCCGAGCAGACCCTCGCGAAGATGCGCAGCTCCGCGCGCGCCCTGTCGGGCGAGGAGCGCCTCGAGGTCCTCAACGGGCTTTTGCGCCCCGGCAGACCCTCGCTCTTCTCGTGGGACGCGGTCGGCGCGCGCGGCGGGCTCACCACGAAGGACTTCGTGTGCCCGACCTCCCTCGACTTCAAGCCCGAGGGGAGCGCGTCGTGCTTCAAGTCGGGCGACACGTGGTGCCAGGTGCTCGTGCTCGACCGGTTCGGCAGCGAGCTTTCGGACCGCTGCCTCGCCGACATCATCGACCTGCCCGTCCCGCTGGCGATCTCCATCCACGTCCAGGCGATGGACAAGTCCAAGGCGGTCGCGTTCGTCAAGAAGCGCATCGCGTGGATGGACAAGGAGATCATCGACGAGCAGATGAGCGCGGTGAAGAAGGGCTACGACTTCCAGATCCTGCCCTCGGAGCTCAAGTACTCCAAGGAGGAGGCGGAGGACCTGCTCGACCACCTCCAGAACAAGAACCAGAGGCTCTACGTCTACACGGGGCTCGTCTACACCTACGCGCCCACGAGGCGCCAGCTCGACGACCAGGTGATGCAGATCGTGTCGACCGCGCGGCGCAACTCCATCGAGGCGGACGCGCTGGACTACCGGCAGCGCGAGGGGCTCAACTCCGTCCTGCCGCTCGGGCACAACCACGTGGAGGTCTCGAGGATGATGACCACCGCCCAGGTGGCCATACAGATGCCCTTCGCCACCCAGGAGCTCTCGCACGAGGGAGGGGGCTACTACGGGCAGAACAAGCAGTCCTCCAACCTCGTGCTGTGCAACCGCAAGAGGCTCGCGAGCCCCATGGGGTTCGTCGCGGGCAAGCCCGGCTCGGGCAAGTCCTTCTCGGTCAAGCGCGAGATAGAGAACACCATCCTCGCCTACCCCGACGACGAGATCATCGTCCTCGATCCCGCCGGGGAGTACTCGCCGGTGGTGTCGGCCAACGGGGGCGAGTGCATGCGCTTCGCGCCCGACGCCGACACGCACCTGAACCCCTTCGACCTCTCCGACGTGGCGCACCAGTCGCGCTCCGCCCAGATGGCCTTCAAGATCGACGCCTTCCTGGCGCTGTCGAGCGCGACGATGGCCGAGGGCGACCAGGGGTTGCCCGAGGCGGACAAGTCCATCATCAGCAGGTGCGTCGAGGAGGCCTACCGCGAGGCGGGGGCCGAGGGGCGCGTGCCGCTGCTCGGCGACTTCCACCGGATCCTGAAGACGCAGCCCGAGCGGGAGGCCCGCGACATAGCGCTGCGCTACGAGCGCTACGTCTCGGGCGCGCTGTCGTTCTTCAACCACCACTCCAACGTCTCGTTCGACCGCCGCATCACCAACGTCGACTTCAAGGACCTCTCCGAGAACATGCGCGCCTTCGGGATCATCGCGGTCCTCGAGTGCGTACGCAACCGGATGTACCGCAACTTCGAGCGGGGCGTGACCACCTGGCTCTACATCGACGAGGTGCAGAGCCTGTTCGGCCACCCCTCGATCATCGAGTACTTCAGCCGCTTCTGGGCGGAGGGGCGCAAGTTCAACCTCGTCGCCACGGGCATCACCCAGAACAGCGTGCACATGCTCGAGCACGAGGAGGCGCGCAACATGGTGCTGAACTCGGACTTCATCCTGCTGCACAAGCAGTCCCCGCTCGACCGGCGCGCCTGGGCGGACCTGCTGGACATGAGCGCGCAGGAGGCCTCCTACATCGACGAGTCCATCAAGGCGGGCGAGGGCCTGCTCATCGCGGGCGGCGCGCGGGTGCCGCTCAAGGACGACTTCCCCAAAGGCGCCCTCTACGACCTGTTCAACACCAAGCCCGACGAGATCGCGGCGCTCAAGCGCAGGCGCGGCGGGGAGGGGCTGTGAGCGGGTCCGCGCCGCCCGGCGGGGCGGCCTCGTCCAGGGACGTCTCCGCCGAGCCGGTCGCGAAGGGCGCGCCCGACGACGCCTCCGGCGTCGCGGCGTCGGGGAGGACCGACGCCGTGAGCGCCGGGCTCGTGTCGGGCGGGGAGCGCTACCTCGCGCCCGCGCGGGAAAGCGGCGCCGCGCCGCCGCGCAGGCGGGCATGCGGGGGGAGGCCCCGCGGGAGGGCCTCCGGCGCCGCCCCGGGCGCGATGCGGCGGGAGGCTCCGGAGGCCGCCGGCGCCCGCGGGCCCGTCGGGGCGCAGGCCGCCCTGGGGGCCGGGGCAGCCCTGGCGGGAGCCGCGGGCGGCGACGACGGCAACGACGACGGGGACGGCATCCCCGCCCCCGGGGACGCGCGCCGCGCCGCGAGGGGCGCGTCCTCGGCGGCGCGCAGGCTGCGCGCCGCAGCCCCGGGCCGGGAAGCGGCCGGGGGGCGGCCCTTGCGCAGGGGCGGTGCGGGGCGCGCCAAGCGCTCGCCCGGAAGGGCCGGCAAGGACGCCTCCCGGATGCAGTCGAGGAGGGCGTGGCTGTCCTCCCGCGCCGCGCGGGAGGAGGCCCGCGGCGCGGCGACTGCGGCGTCGGGCGCCGCGAGGAAGGGGGCGGCGAAGGCGATGGCGGCGTCCGCCGCGTCGGCGGCCGGCCCCTTGGCGGGCGTCCTCGCCGGGGTCCTGTGCTTCGTGCTGGCGGCGCTCGCCGCGTCGCAGGCCGTGAGCGCGATCTTCGGCTTCTGGGACGACGCCGCGTCGAAGGCCTCCCTCGAGGGGCTGCCCCCGTACGTGACGGTGGAGATGGTTGAGACGGCGCTGGAGTGCCAGGAGGAGTACGGCCACCCCGCGGGCTGCACGATCGCCCAGATCATCTGCGAGAGCGGCCAGGGCGACGGGCTCTCCGCCCTCGCGGAGCGGGACCGCAACCTCTTCGGCATCAAGTGGTCGCCGTCCTACCTCGGGTGCCCCGAGGTCTCGGGCAAGAGCTCCTGGGCGACCAGCGAGGAGTACGGCGGGCAGGTCGTCGGGGTCATGGCGGACTTCACGACGTTCAAAAGCCACCGCGACTGCATCGTGTTCCGCAGCCGGGTGCTGCTGTCGAACCCGCCCTACTCCGGCAACGCCATCATCCGCGAGGCGATTGCGTCCTGCGACTCGGACCGGATGGCGGAGGGCCTCAAGGACGCGGGGTACGCGACGTCGTCTGCCTACGTGGACATGCTCAAGGCGGCGATGGACGAGTACGGCCTGAGGCGCTTCGACGGGATGACCCTCGAGGAGTTCAGGTCGGGGGAGGCCTCCGCCGACGCGATAGTGGCGGCGGCGGAGAGCCAGCTGGGCGTCCCCTACGTGTGGGGCGGCTCGACCCCCGGGGTGGGCCTGGACTGCTCCGGGCTCACCCAGTGGTGCTACGCGCAGGCCGGGATCGCCATCCCCCGCTACTCGGAGGACCAGGCGGCCTCCGGCAGGCGCGTCCCGCTGTCGGAGGCGCAGCCGGGCGACATCCTCTGGCGCCCCGGTCACGTTGCGATCTACGTGGGCGGCGACGAGTACATCCACGAGCCGCAGCCCGGCGACGTGTGCAGGAGGGCTGCGGGGATCGCGTACTTCACCTGCGCGGTCAGGTACAGATGACGGAACCAGGAGGCATCCATGCAGAAGAAGAACAAGCTGATGCTCGCCGCCGCGATCGGCATGGTGGCGGTGGTCGTCGCGACGACGGCGGTCCGCTGCTCCGTTGCGCGCACCGCCGACGAGGCCGGGGCGGAGCCCCCCGCCGCCGCGGCAGAGCAGCCCGCCGGGCGGGAAGGGGCCCTCGAAGGCGGCGCGCGCGGAGAGGCCGGCGACGGCCCGGAGGCGATCGTCGAGGAGCTGCGCGGGACCGCGTGGGTCGCCGCCGACGGCTCCGGAGCGACCCTCGCCTTCCGCGACGGGGCGTTCGTCGAGTCCGACGGGTCCTCGGTCGCCCTCGCCGCCTTCGAGGTCGAGGGCGCGGGGTCGTCGGAGGGCCAGCGCTGGCTCGACGTGTCCCTGCTGCGGGACGGGCAGGAGCGGGCGGAGGCGTCCACGCTGGTGCTCGAGGAGGCCGGCGGCGCCGCCTCGGTGGCCTCGGACGGCTTCCTCCTCGCCGACCGGTACGTGGAGGGGCCGGCGGCGGAAGGAGGCGTGGAGGTGACGGGGCTGGCGGAGCCCTACCTGGAGCTCATAGGCGGCGACGGGGACGGCCTCGCCCGGGCGATCGGCGAATGGGCGCGCGCCAACGCCCCCTCCGCGGGCGAGGCGTCCTTCGACGGCGAGGTGTTCCTCGACACGGGCTCGGGGCGCGTGAGCGCCACGTTCCACCTCGACGACGCGGCCTCGACGATCGTCGCCGTCTCCTACGAGGCCGGCGCGTTCGACGTCGCGGGCTAGGGGGGAGCCATGGCAGGCGCCGTCAGGAAGGCACTCTCAGGCGACGGGTTCGCCGCCGCGTTCTGCGCCACCTCCGTCGCGCTCGCGCTCGCGTTCGCGTTCCCCCAGCCCGCGTTCGCCGGCATCGCGGAGGACATCAACGCGTGGCTGTGCGGGATCCTGCGCGACACGTGCAACTGGATCTTCGCCGGTCAGGCCGACATGCTCCGCTCCATCGGGGCGGACGGGGTGCTCGCGGCGGACTTCGCCCAGATGCTCGGCAGCGCCGGCGACGTGACGATGTACGACCTCGTCCGGGGCGTGTGGCAGGCGGCGATCCTGCCCATCGGGTGCGGCATGCTCTCGCTGGTGTTCACCGTCCAGCTCATCAAGGTCTCCCAGCGCATGGACGGCAACGCGAGCATGCCCGGCGTCAAGGAGGTCGTGTTCATGCTCGTGTTCTTCGCGGTCTTCCTGTTCCTGATACAGAACAGCTTCGACCTCATGCAGGCGGTCTACCAGGTGGTCCAGCTCGCCATCGACCGCGTGACCGGGCTTTTCGGGACGGGATCCGAGCTCGACCTGTCGGAGGTGTCCATCACGACGACCGACGACGACGTGGCGGCGCTCCTGGCGATGCTCGTCGTCGCGCTCGTGAGCTGGGTCGTCGTCATCGTCGCCTACGTGGTGGCGCTCGTCGTGAGCTGGGCGCGCGCCATACAGATCTACGTCATGGCAGCCTTCAGCCCCATCCCGCTTGCGCTCGTCTCGCTCGACGAGACGAGGCAGATGGGGGTTGGGTACCTGAAGAACTTCGCGGCGGTGTGCCTCGCGGGCGTGATCATCCTGGTCCTGCTGGTGTCGTTCCCCATCGTGCTGGGAGGGCTCGACGCGGCGAGCGCCGGCGTCCCGGTGGTCGACTCCATCGTCGGCGGGCTGTCCTACGCGCTGCAGTACCTGGCGATGTGCGTGCTGCTGATCCTGTCGCTCGTGAAGAGCGGGTCGTGGGCCCGCGACATCCTGGGAGGGTGAGCGCCGTGGGGAAGGCGGAGCGGGGGCCCTGACGCCCGGCGGAGGAGAGCGGGATCTCGGAAATGCGAGGAAAGGAGAGAAGATGCCCGAAAAGCCCGAGAGAAAAAACGTATACATCTCGCTGCACGAGGCGTTCGTGCGCGAGGGGATCCAGTACACGGACAGGAGCACGGGCGAGCAGAGGTCGTTCAACGTCGTCCGCCTGCCCCCGGACACGGTCATCGGCGGGAGGGACGTGGGCGGCTACGAGTTCAGCCCCCTCTACGTGAACCCCTCGAGGTTCCGCGGCGAGCACTGGAGGGACGTCCCCCTGCTCGCGGACCGCGAGGTGCGCCTGAGCAGGTCGGTCCTCGACGCCGAGGGCCGGCCGGTCCTCGGCGAGGACGGCAGGCGGGAGAAGGAGACGCTCGCCGTCTCGCCCGCCCAGATAAAGGAGGCCCTGGCGGAGGCGCGGAAGAGGTACTCCGAGGAGCGCGCGCGGGACGGCAGGGGCCTGTCCGAGCGCGCCGCGGGGGCGAGGGACGCGGCGGAGAGCATGGAGAGGGGCGGCCCCGCGCGCCCTTTCGCCCGTGAGCCGAGATAGGAGGACGAGATGAACCGAACGGCAACGAGGCCGAGGGCGGGCGTCGCGGCGCGGATCCTTCCGGCCGCGCTCCTCGTGCTCGGCATGCTGGCGCCCGCCGCGGGCGCCCCCCGCCTCGCCTGGGCGGCCGAGACCGGCTCCCTGACGGTCGGCGGGAAGATATACTACGACGCCTACAACACCAACTGGTTCGAAGTGGACGGCCAGATGGCGTGGTGCGGCAACCCCTCGATGGCGACGCCGGGATCCGGCACCTACGCCAAGCAGCCCCTCTCCGCCGCGAGCGGGAGGACGGCGGAGCTCGCGGCGGACATCTGGTTCTCCTACGGGTCCCCCGGGTTCGACGCCTCGATCTGGCCCGACCGGTGGTACGACGGCGGCGAGATGACGCCCGAGCGCTACACGGCGTGCGCGCACATCCTCATGGCCGACACCTACTCGAGCAGCGGCAACTACGCCATGTTCGGGTGCTCGGCGGAGTTCCGCGAGTGGATCGGGTGGAACGTGCTCGGTTTCGACAGCCCCGGCAACGTCATCAACGAGGGCGCGACCGGCAGGATCATCGCCGCCCGGACGGGCGAGGTCCCCTCGTCCTTCGAGCCCTTCATGCTCTACACGGGCGCGTCGACGCAGGTGATCCTCTCGTTCACCTACAGCACGACGGTCAAGGTCGCGAAGTCCGCGTCCGAGGGCTGGGCGCAGGACGACCCCGACTACTCGCTCGCCGGCGCAGTCTACGGGATCTACCGCAGCGCCGCCGACGCGGAGGCGGACGCGAACCGCGTCGCAGAGATCGTGACCGGGGCGGACGGCTCCGGCGAGTCGGGGAGCCTGGGCGCGACGCAGGAGACGTTCTACGCCAAGGAGGTCTCCCCGTCGCCGGGCTACGCGCTCGACCCCGAGGTGCACGAGGTGTCCCCCGCAAACGACTACGCGTTCGCCTCCGAGGAGCCGCCCGTCACCGCGCGCATCGTGCTCAAGAAGGTCGACGCCGAGACCGGCGCCGGCGCGGCCCAGGGCGACGCCACCCTCGACGGGGCCGTCTACCAGGCGAGCTACGAGCGCGGCGGCGAGACGGAGACGGTCGAGGGGACGACCGTCGGCGGGACGATCGTGTTCGAGGGCATTCCCCTCGGCGAGGTCGAGATCAGGGAGGCGTCGCCCTCCGGCGGCTACCTGCTCGACCGGGAGGTCCACCGCATCGAGGTGACGGCGGAGATGGCGCAGTCGGGCGGCGCGGTCGTCGAGGTGTCGCCGGAAGGCGAGTTCGGCGAGCTCGTGCAGCGCGGCGGCTTCATCATCGGCAAGGGCGACGCGGAGCGCTACGACCACGAGGACGGCACGTTCTGGAACTACGCCCAGGGCGACGCCACGTTCGAGGGCGCCGAGTTCACCGTCTACAACCGCTCGGAGGCCGCCGTGTGGCACGACGCGAACGGCGACGGCGAGGTCCAGGACGCGGAGATGGTCGCCCCCGACGGCGTGGTCGCGGTCCTCTCCACCGAGTACAACGAGTCGCTCGACGCCTGGACCGCCTCGACCGGCGTGCGCGCCCTGCCGTACGGGACCTACGAGATCGTCGAGACGAAGGCCCCCGAGGGCTACACCGGCGATGGCATCGTGAGCCACGTGGTGGAGATCCGCGAGGACGGCCAGTTCGACCAGCTCGTGGAAGCGGACGGCATCCTCAACGAAGTGGTCCGCGGCGGCGTGCAGGTGCAGAAGAACGACCTCGAGCTCGGCCAGAGCGAGGCGCTCGGCGGCGCCGGCCACTCGAGCCTCGGCGACGAGGGCTACCTCGGAACCTCGCTCGAGGGCATCGAGTTCACGATCGAGAACGCCTCCGAGCACGGCGTCATGGTGGGCGGGACCTACTATCCCACGGGGAGCGTCGTCGCCGTCATCGAGACCGCGTGGAACCCCGAGGAGCAGGCCTACACCGCGCAGACCGCGTCCGACACCCTGCCCTACGGCACCTACACCATCGCCGAGACCGCCACGAACGACAGCTACCTGCTCACCGACGGGGAGCCCCGCACGTTCGAGGTGCGCGAGGACGGGATCGTGGTGACGGCCGACGAGGGAGGCGAGGCGCTGCTGTGGAGCGACCAGGTGGTGCGCCACGACATGCACCTCCAGAAGAAGGGGACCCTCGACGGGGAGAAGCTCGGCCTCGTGCCGTTCCTCATCACCAACGTGACGACGGGCGAGGCGCACGTGGCGGTGACCGACCGCAACGGCATGCTGTCGACCTCCTCGGAATGGCACGGCCGCGGCGAGGACGTCAACGCCAACGACGCGCTTTTGGAAGAGGACTTCATCGACTCCGCTGACATCGTCGAGGGCGCCGGCGTCTGGTTCGGGCTGGGAGAGCACGGCTCCATGGCGGAGCCCGACGACACCTTAGGGGCCCTGCCCTACGGCGAGTACACCATCGAGGAGCTGCGCTGCGAGGCGAACGAGGGCTACGCGCTGTGGTCGGACACGTTCAACGTGAGCCGCGACACCACCGACACCTCCCTCGACGTCGACCTCGGAACTGTGGACGACGTCCCCGAGCCGAGGATCGACACGGTCGCGCTCGACAAGGCGGACGGCGACCACTCGCTCGCCCCCGACGGGGGCGCCGTCATCGTCGACGAGGTGAGCTACGCGAACCTCCCCCTCGAGGAGCTGGTGGCCCGCGGCTGGCTCGTGGACAAGGCGACGGGCGAGCCCCTGACGGTCGGCGGCGAGGAGGTCCGCTCCGAGAAGGCGTTCGAGCCCATCTCGCCCTACGGCACCGTCGAGGTCGACTTCGCGTTCGACGCATCCGGGCTGGCGGGCACCGACATCGTGGTGTTCGAGCAGATCCTGCTCGACGGAAAGGTGATCGCCGAGCACGCCGACCTGCTCGACGCGGACCAGACGGTGGCGGTGGGGGAAGCCCCCGAGATCGGGACGGTGGCCACCGACGCGGCCGACGGGGACCACGAGGCGTCCGCCGACGAAACCGCCCGCATCGAAGACCAGGTGTTCTACACCGGACTCGACCAAGGCGAGCCGCACAGGCTCGTGGGCGTGCTCATGGACCCCGAGACGGGGGAGCCGCTGCTCGTCGACGGGGAGGCCGTCGAGGCCGAGCTCGAGTTCACCCCGGCGGAGGCGTCGGGCTTCGCGGTCGTCTCCTTCGAGCTCGACGCGAGCTCGCTCGAAGGGCGCAGCACGGTGGTGTTCGAGAGGCTCTACGACGCCGAAGGGAACCTGGTGGCCTCGCACGAGGACCTGGACGACGAGGGGCAGACCGTGTCCTTCGCCCAGCCCTCGCCCGAGATCGGTACCACCGCCACGGACGGCGACGACGGCGACCACGAGGCGTACGCGGACGCCGACGTGACCATCGTGGACGAGGTCCGCTACGAGAACCTCGAGGCGGGCGTCGAGCACGTCATGGTCGGAACGCTGATCGACCGCGACGCCGCCGTGCCCGTCGAGAAGGACGGGAAGCCCCTCACGGTCGAGGTGCCCTTCACGCCCGAAGAACCCGACGGCACGGTGGAGGTCGTCTTCCGCCTCGACGGGTCGGACCTCGCGGGGTGCACCCTCGTGGCTTTCGAGGAGCTGCAGCTCGACGGCGAGGTGATCGCCGAGCACAAGGACCCCGACGACGAGGGGCAGAGCGTCGACCTGGTCGAGCCTCCCTCCGAGACTCCGGGCGAGCCTTCCAAACCCGGCGGCAAGCTGCCCCAGACCGGGGACTCGCTGCCGGTGATCCCCATAGCCTGCCTCGCGGGGGCGGCCCTGACCGCCGTCGGCGCCGCCTTGATGGCGCGCAGGCAGGACCTGCCCGCCGGGGAGGACCCCGCCGACGGCGAGGAAGGGGGCGAGTAGGATGCCGGTCGCCCTGCACCTGATCGGCATGCTCATGGGCTTCTGCGCGCTCACCGCGTACGCCTGCCTGAAGGTGGGCGCGGATAGCGAGCGCGCGATGGAGGACCCGCTCGGGTAGGAGCGCGGGAAAGGAGGCAAGAGACGGAGGGGGCCGCCTGCGGGGCGGCTCCCTCCGCGTTCGGGCGGAAAGGGGAAGGGCGGGCACGCGTTCCAGGAGGCGTCGGGGGCGCCCGTCATTTCAGGAGGGACCTTTCCGCCACCTCCCTGACCAACTCCCTGGTGATGAAGGCGCGGGGGTCGATGCGAAGGGCGACGCAGAGGGCGAGGAACTCCTCGACCCTCATCCTCCTCTCCATGTTGAGCACGCGCCAGAGCCTCTTGCGGTCCACGCCTATGCGGCGTGCGAGCTCGGCGATGGGAATGCCTCGTTCGCGCCGCGCTCTCTCGATCGCCTTGATTACATTCCGCCCGTCGTTCCCCTGCATCGTTCGCATCGCGTGCCCTTGCTGACGGGACGGCTTTTCGGGCGGGGGCGGCGACCGTCGACCAGTCACCGCCCGCTGCCGAGGCGCTCGGAGAGCTTGCGGAACGAGTCCTCGGAGAGGCAGTGCTCCATGCGGCAGGCCTCCGCCGAGGCGGTCTCGGCATCCACGCCTGCCTCGACGAGCAGCCGCTCGAAGAAACGGTGCTTGTCGAGGGTCGCCTCGGCGAGACGACGCCCCTCGGGGGTCAGCCGCACGTCGCGGTCGACCACCTCGGCGAGGCCCCTGTGCGCCAGGTTGCCGAGCGCCTTGGTGACGCTCGGCTTGGAGCGGCCGAGGCGCTCGGCGATGTCCACGTTGCGGCAGAATCCGCGCCCTCTCCGGATCATCAGAATGGCCTCGAGGTAGTCCTCTTGCGATTCATGAAGCATCGGTCGGCTCCTCACGGAGATCGCCGGCAGGCGCCCCGCCTATGCGCCAGCCCTCCGCGCGGCTGCGAATCTCGACGAAGCGGCGATACGTCCCTTCCTGACCGAGCAGCTCCTCGTGCGTGCCGCGCTGCACGATCCTGCCGCCCTCTACGACGAGGATCTGGTCGGCATGCTCGATGGTCGCGAGCCTGTGCGCGATGACGACCACCGTCTTCCCCCGCGTGAGCTCGGAGAGGGCCTCCTGTATGAGGGACTCGTTCTCTGGGTCGATGCTCGCCGTCGCCTCGTCGAGGATGACGATCGGGGCGTCCTTGAGCAGCGCCCTGGCGATGGAGATGCGCTGCTTTTGGCCACCGGAGAGGGCGCTTCCGGCCTCGCCCACCAAGGTTTCGTAGCCATCCGGAAGCTCGCGGACGAACTCGTCGACCCGCGCCCTGCGCGCCGCCTCGACGACCTCTTCGCGCGTGGCGCCCGGGCGCCCGAAGCGAATGTTGTTCTCGATGGTGTCGTTGAACAGGTAGACGTTCTGGAACACCGCCGAGAAGTTCCTCAGAAGGCTGTCGCAGGTCAGCTCTCGCACGTCATGCCCCCCGACGAGGATCGAGCCCTCGTCGACATCCCAGAAGCGCATCATGAGGTTGGCGATCGTCGTCTTGCCCGATCCGCTCGGGCCCACGATGGCGCACGTCGTCTTCTCCGGAATGTCGCACGACACGCCCGACAGCACCTTCGCGCCCGATTCGCGACCGTACGAGAACGAGACGCCTCGCAGCTCGATACCGTGCTCAGTAAGGGGGACGTCTCGGCCGTCGGAATCGATGTAGGGGGCGTTCTCTATGGCGTCGATACGGTTCATGATGTCATCGAGATCGCCGAGCATGTGGGCGGAATCGTTCACGCGCTCGACGCCGGAGAACACGGTGAACGAGAATGCGCAGAGGGCAAGGAGCATCCAGAGCTCGATGCCGCCGTTCGCATATCCCCACACGGCAGACGCCACGACGCCGACGCTCGCCAACTTGAACGCAACGAGGTGGACGAGATTGCGAGGCGTGAAGCCGAACTCGATCGCGATGCGCGCCTCCTTCAGCCTCCTTATCGTTGCCAGGATGGGCCGCATCGCGGCCCCTCCATGGCCGTACGACTTCGCCGTTCCGAGCCCCCGGACGTATTCGACGATATCCCCAGCGAGCTGTTCGGTCTCCGCATGCGCCCTCGGCGTCAGGCGCTTCGAGACCCTATTCACCGCCGTGAGCGCGAGGCAGGATACGACGGTGCCGGCGAGGGCGGCAAATCCGGCCATCGGCTCGAGGATGAAGAGGAACGCCACAACTGCGGCAAGGTTTACGTAACCGTTGATCACCGCGTCGACCATCTTCATGCCCTGAAGCTCCAAGATGCCCAGTTCCGTGGTCGCCGTCGCCAGTATGTCGCCCGTCTTGACCTCGTCGAAATAGCCGAGTGGGACGCGCTTCAAGATGTTGCCGATCTTGATGCGATCCTCAGGTGCCACCTCGTATCCGATCGACTCCTGCAACCGGTTCTTCCCGTATGTCAGGATGAAGCGCAGGCCTATGCAGGCTATGAGCGCCAGAAGCGACCACCAGACCCACGACGGGTCGAGCTCCTGGATGCCGCGCGCATCCTCCGCAACACGGGCGAGCAGCCAGGCCGCGAGCATCACGGGCGCTGCCGTTGCCCACGTCATGAAGAACGAGCAGACGCAGCCTAGGATGAGTCTTTTCTTGTAAGGGCCGGTCCAGCGGACGATTCTCATGAGAGCCTTGATCATCGGGAGCCCCCTTTCTGGCCACTCGATCCAGCCGCCCAGTCCCTCGCTCCGATGTGCGCCCTCCACATGCGCTCGTAGAGCGGGCATTTTGAGAGAAGGTCGTCATGGGTCCCTTGGTCGACGATCGAGCCCTTGTCGATAACGATGATGTTGTCTGCAGCCGTGATCGTCGAGAGCCGATGGGCTATGACCACAAGCGTCTTTCCGGCCGAGAGTTTCGCGATAGAGCGCTGGATCTTGTCCTCGTTCTCCGGATCGGTGAACGCGGTGGCCTCGTCGAGAAGGACGATCGGCGCGTCTTTGAGGATCGCGCGGGCTATCGAGATGCGCTGGCGCTCCCCGCCGGAAAGGGCGCCGCCGGCCGCACCGGCTTGCGTGTCATAGCCTTGCGGGAGCTTCGACACGAACTCGTCGCAGCAAGCAGCCCTGGCGGCCTCGGCGACCTCCTCGTTCGTCGCCTGCGGCCGGCCGAGACGGATGTTCTCCCGGATCGTGGCATCGAAGAGGTAGTTGTCCTGGGCGACGAAGCTCACGAGTTCGGACAGCTGGTCGAGGGGCATCTCGCGGACGTCCACGCCGCCCACGGAGACCGATCCGCCGCACACGTCCCAATGGCGCGCGACAAGACGGGCGATGGTCGACTTGCCCGAGCCGGAAGGGCCCACCAGAGCGGTGAACGAGCCCTGCGGAATCGCGAGGGACACCCCATGGAGGACATCGTCGCCCTCGTCGTAGGCGAACCTCACATCCTTCATCTCGATCGACGCGTCGAGCGGCAGCGCCCGCTCGGCGGGATCGGAGAGCTCGGGCAGGTCGAGGAACTCTCTCGTGTCCGCGACGGCGTACTCCATGGACTTCATCTCGTTGACGAACGAGGTGAACCTCATGATCGGGTCAACGACGGCAAGCGCCAAAATCACGCACATCGCGAATTGCGACGGGCCGAGCGCTCCCGCGAAGTACATCCAAAGTCCGACGGGCAGCACGCCCAGGAGCGTCGTCGGCATGATGCTTGCCATGAGGTTCATGCCGACCCACGTCGAGCGGAACCACCCCATCGTGTAGTCCTTGAAGCTTCGCACCGCATCCGCGTACTTCCGATACGAGTCGCTCGCCTGGTTGAACGCCTTGACTACCTGGATGCCCTCGATGTACTCGACGATCACGCTGTTCACGTGGTTGCTCTCGGCCATGTACGCCGCGTACCTGGCGTTGAACTCCTTCAGGCTCGACGCGAATATGCCAAGCCCTATGGGCACGGACACGAGGCAGGCAGCCGCCATGCGCCAGTCGATGGCCACGAGCCACGCCGCGAGCCCCAGGGCGAGGAGTGTCGACCCGGAAAGCTCGGGGATCATATGGGCGAGCGGGACCTCGATCCCCTCGATCCTGTCGAGGAAGACGTTCTTTATCTGACCGATGCTCTTCCCCTGCACGGTGCCGAGCGACGCCCTCATCAGCTTTTCGATGAAGTCCCGGCGTAGCGTCTCAAGGATGGTGTAGGCGGAGACGTGGGACAGGAGCGTCGAAATGCCGAAGAGCGCCTTGCTTGCGACATACGATCCCGCGGCCAGGCAGAGCCAGGGGGCTGCGATCTCGAACGTGAGCCGCCCCTCCATGGCCGCCTCTACGATGCGGAACACCGCATAGAAGGGAACGAATCCCGTCCCGACGCTCGCTATCGACGCGACGAGCGATAGCGCCATCTTTCCTTTGCATCTCCCGGAGTACGAGAGGAGCGTCCCCAGCCAGGAACGCCCCCCTTCGCACCTGTGCCTGCCGGTTCCAGCCATAGCATCACATCCCCGTTCTGCCCGTATGCCGGGCAATAGAAGTTACCCAAGGCTTATTATTGGGCAGAGCGGGAGGGGGTTCAGCTCCATCTGGGCGACGCTCGCCCAGATGGTCGGAAACGGCGGCGCCTACCGCAATGAGCGGCGATAGCCGGCGGGAGAGACGCCCCACGCTGACTTGAAGGCGGCGGAGAACTTGGACGGGCTGTCGTAGCCCACCGCGGCCCCGATGTCTGCCACCTTCATCTCGGACTCCCTGAGGAGCTGGGCCGCGAGATCCATCTTGAGGCGCCGGAAGTACGCGGCGGGAGAGGACCCGTACACGCCCTTGAAGCACGCCTTGAACGTCGTGAGCGGCATGTGCGCGAGGTTTGCCGCCTCCTCGACGGTCACCGTCGAGGATAGGTCGCGCGCGATGCTGTCCCTCACTTGCTTGACCCGAGCAACCTGCGATTTCGGGAAGTACGCCATGCCGTTTGCCGGGAGCGGGTCGAGCACGTGGAGCAGCAGCAGGAGCTCGAGCGCCTTGATCTGGCAGTAGCTCTTCCGGATTCTTTCCGGGGTCACGCTGAGCTCCGAGAATATGTGCGCGGCTCCTTCGCAGCGGTGGAGCAGGAACGGGGTCCCGTCGAGGCAGTATCTGTGACGAAGCCTGCGCAGGTCGACGGGGAACCCCTCGAACGCCCGGAGGATCGACCTCTGGGCGCGCTCGACCTCGTAGGTGACCGTGACGCCTCGGTATCTTCCCGTGGGAAGCAGGAACTCCCCGGAATGGTTCGACCTGTCGTCGACCTTGATGTCCCCGGCTGCGACGTAGGCGCACGACCCGCCCGCCATGGGCTGCTCGAGGCGCCCCTCCTCGCACCAGTCGACGCAAAGGACCTCTGCCGAGGTGGAGAACCCTGAGACGCAGCGCTCCATATGGAAGTCGTTGAACGAGATCATTATCCCGGGAAGCGGCTCGACGAGCGACATCGAGCCGGCGCCCGACTCGGTCTCGATCTCGAGCAGGCCCGAGTCCCCGTTGATGTCGATCCGAACCTCGCCCTCGATGGCGCGCTCCGGCGCATCCCCGAGCACCCGCGCGGGCAGCAGCCCCCTGCTAGAAAAAATGTCCGACGGAATGTCCACGATCCACCTCCTCACACCATCCTACCCGGCGCGCGTGAGCTCCAGCGCGCTGTCGCAGCAGCGGTTCAGGAATTCTCGGTCGTGGGTGACGAGGACTACGGTCGCCCCCTTAGCCGACAGGTCGCGAACCAGCTTCGCTACCTGTTTCATGTGGTCGAGGTCGAGCCCGCTCGTTGGCTCGTCCAAAAGGATCAGCCTTCTTTCGGAAAGGAGCGCGCACGCCACGGCGAGGCGCTGCTTCTGCCCGCCGGACAGGGCCATGGGGTGCACGTCCCGCATATCGAGAAGGTCGAGCGAGGCGAGCGTCGCCTCTGCCCTCTCCTTGGCTTCCCCCTCCTCTCTGCCGCCCAGCGAGAGCATGCACTCGTTCCAGACGCTGTCGCTGAAGAGCTGGTTGTTGACGTCCTGCATCACGAGCGAGACGAGACGCCTCCGAGCGCGGCGCGCGACCTGCTTCCCTCCGACGAGGACGCGGCCCGCGTCCTTGCGCTCGAGGCCGGCGATCCCCCGGAGCAGCGTGCTCTTCCCCGTGCCGTTCTCGCCTAGGATGCCCAGTACGCCGCCGGCAGGAACCGTCACGCTCAGCGGGGCGAACACCGCCCCGTCCCCCCGAACCACGGTGTAGTCGTCCAGCGCGAGGCCAGCCTCCGTCCGGTTGCCCGCCGCCGCGCGCGGCACGCGCACGTCGAGAGCATCGCCCGCGCCGACGGCGCGGAGCCCCATCCCCTCCCGCTCCTCTGGGGAGAGCCCCAGGAGCTCTTCCGGCGAGAACTCGCGGACTATGCGGCCTTTCTCGACGAGAATGGCGCGGTCGATGAGGTCCGAGGCGAAATAGAGCCGGTGCTCGGCGATGATGACGGTCCCGCCCTCCGCGATGACGGAGCGCACCTCGTCATGCAGCCTCTGCACGGCGGTCGTGTCGAGGTTCGCGGTGGGCTCGTCGAGCACGTACACGTCGGGCCTCGCCACGTCGACGGAGGCGAAGACGAGGCTCTGGCGCTCTCCGCCGCTCATCTCAGTGACGTTGCGCCCCAGCAGCCTGCGGGCATCCAGGGCTTCCACGGTGGTTCTTATCCGTGCCTCAATCTCCGATACGGGGACCCCGCGCGACTCGAGCCCGAAGGCGAGCTCGTCGTTGGACGTGAGGTTGAAGAACTGGCTCTTCGGGTTCTGGAACACGCTCCCGACACTTTCAGCGAGCTCGTACATCTCGCAGCGGCCGGGATCGAGCCCGCAGACGGAGACCGAGCCAGTCATCTCGACGCCCGGCTCGAACGACGGAATCAGGCCGTTGATGCATTTCGTGATGGTCGTCTTGCCCGACCCCGAGCGCCCCACGAGCATCAGGCATTCGCCCCTTCGGACCTCGAGGTCGACTCCGTCCAGGATCTTCTTGCCTCCGGCCACCTTGCAGGAGACGTTCTCGAGCCTCACGACGGGCTCGCCGAGCGGTCTTCGGGGCGCATGCGAAACCCTCTCCATCAGGCAGCACCTCCCCACAAGGCAACCACGGCAACCGCCACTGCCGACGTTGCGAGAATCGCCCAGTCCGACGCGCGCATGGAGAGCCTCTCCGTGTCCGTGGACGGGGCGGGGTTCTCGATCCCCCGGCACGTCGCGGCGCGGGAGAGCTCCTCGGCCGTGGAGGTCGCGGACATGACGAGGGGCACAGCGAAGCATTCGAGGCGGCTTGCCGCCGGGATGTCGCGGAGGGCCATGGCGTCCCGGATGTGCGCCGCCTCCTCCTTAAGCGTTGGGAAGTAGCGCATCGTGACGGTCAGGGGGATGAGGACCGTCTGGGGCACGCGCAGCTTCGCGAGGGCCGAGGCGATCCGGTGGACCGTGTTGTCCCTCACGAGCAGGGTGCCCACCATGAGGCAGAGGTAGATCTTGCGCGCGAACGTGAGGCTGATGGTGAACATCGTCGCCGCCACCCCGCCGACGCCGGGGAGCACGACGTTGAGCGCCGCCCACAGCGCGGCGTACAGGGCTGCGAAGCCTGCCGCCATGCGAACGTGGCCGCAGAGCGCCTGCAGGACGGAGACCAAGAGGACGAGCAGGAGCTCGACTTCGAGGGATTTGCCCATGAAGGCCGTTATCGAGGCTGCGACGAGCACTCCCATGAGCGTGCGCGGGTCTGGGTCTATGACTCCTTTTCCGCTGCGCGCCCCAAGGATGCGATGGGCTTCGGTATCTGCCCGCCGCATCACGCCAGGCCGGCTTTCACGAAATGCTTCTTGAACATGCCACGGGCGATGTAGGCGCCGATTAGTCCCGCAACGAAGGTCGCCACGAACATGGCCACGAGCATGCCCGGGTTTGCCGCCGTCTCGAGCGTCGCGAGGTAGTCGGCACCCATGCCCTGCCCGGCGATCTGCGCGACGAACGAGTCGTGGAAGGCCCACAGGGGCAGCGGGCTCCCGCACATGCCGAACCCGAACACGGCGTAGGCGACGGCGTTGCCCGCGAAGCTCTCGTAGCGCGTCGCTGCGCGGATGATCTCGGCGACGACGCACGAGGCGAGCATGAGGCCGAGGATGAGGGGCGTGAACATCCCGGTGATGAAGTAGATGAGCGAGGGGACCATTCCGATGATGAGGACCGTCCCGAACTTCGGCACCTTCGCGCAGGCGAGCATGAACGGGATTCCAGCGAACAGGGCATCGATGGCGGGCATGAACACCCAAAGGTAGGGATGCAGACCGCTGAGCAGCATGAAGAGGAAGTTGATGACGAAGTAGAGCGCGGTGAAGATGCCGACGGTGATGAGGTCGCGGCCTTTGAGGCCGCGGGAGGCGGAAGGGGTTTCTGACATGGTTCGCTCCTTAGTTAGAGTAGGCTTACTCTTCGTGAGTATGGCTCGTTTCTCGGTTTCTTCCTAGCCCATTTGGTCGGAGATATCCCGTTTGGTCAAAAAGGTAGCCATGTCAAACTAGCAACAGCCAAAGAAGGCCCTCCGCAGGCAGCCCCTCGTTTATGAGAGCGCTTCCGATCAGAATCTGGGATCTTCCGAGTCCTCGGCTTGCGCCTGCGCGAATATCGCCTCCACGACGGACCAGGGTGCGCCCATCGCGTCCGCCGCCTCGGCGTGCCCCTCGCAGGGCAGGAGGCTGCAAGATCGGAGGACGGCAAGCATCATGGCGGGGTACTCACCGACGGCGTCGTAAGCCCACGAAAGCGCCGCAACGTCCACGAGCTCACCGGCTACTCGCGCGAGCACCGTCTCCCCATCGACGGTCAGGCGGTTGAGCCGCTCCAGGTCGTCGGAGTCCGCTACGAGGAAGCTCCACCCGTCTCGCCTGCGGGCAACGGGAAGGCCCGCGGGACCGGGCTCCTCGCGGTACGCGTCAGCCGCCTCGTGGTAGTACGACCTCAGCCACAGGCTGTCGCCGGCGAGGTCGGAGAGGTCGAGCGTGTAGTTTGCGAGCAGGTTGCCGGGCTGCGGCACGGCATCGACGAGATGGTCAGTGTCGAAGACGTCGATGCGCCCGCCCGCGTAGTACGCCTTAACGATCATCTCCCGAGCCCCCTTTCCCGCCCGTCCCTGCTTCTGGCGGCGGGGGCGGCGTCGTCCCTTTGGGCGCGCGCCGCGCGGTTCCGCTGCGGCGGCTTCGGCGAGGCGACGCGCCAACGGGGAGCGGGGCGCTCCCCGGGGAGCATGCCGATGCGCCTCGCGTAGGAGGCGAGGGCGGCCTCGCGCCCGTTCTTCGCCGCGGCGTCCAGATCGTCGAGGCACGCCGCGCGCGACGACTCCGCGAACGCGACCGCCTCGGAGAGCGTCTTGAGCTCCGCGAGGTCGCCCACCTCCACCGCCGCGCGCGCCGCAGCGGCGACCGCCCTTTCGCCGCCATCCGACAGGCGCCCCATGCCGCCCGCGCGCAGCATCGGCTCGAGCCTGCCCCGGCTGTACGACAGACCGAGCCTTTCCCCGCCCACCTTGCGGGAAGGCGTCTCGGCGAGGGAATAGACCCAGTCCCTCCTCTCGGCTTTGGGCGAGTTGTCGGAAACCTCCACCCCCATGGACGAGAGGAGGCTTTTGAACTCGCCGACGCTGCGGGAGACGGAGCGCGCCACCCTCACGCGGGCGCGGATGTCGGCCACCCAGGAGTACTCCCCGCGGCCTGCGAGCTCCCTCTCGGCGCGCCGGACGTGCTCGTCGCGAAGCGTCCTCGGCGCGGGCCGCCCGTGCCGGCGCTGCGCGCGGGCGGCGACGCCGGAGGGGGCGCGCGGTTCCAGCGCCGACATGCCGAGATCCCCCGCGATCCTCTGGAGCGACCTCGCGAGCGCCTTCGGGTCCGGATCCTGGAGCCGTCGGCCGGTCTCGAGGTCGGTGTTGTTCACGACCACGTGGGCGTGCGGGATCCCGTTCGCGTTGTCGTCGTGGTAGACGATGGCGACCTCGTGGTTCGGGAAGCTCTCGCGCGCCCACTCGGCCGCGAGCGCGCGCAGACCCTCCAGGGACACGCGGTCCTTGGGGTCGGGCGAGACGACGTAGTGCTTGTAGGTGCGGGCGCGCCTGCCGCGCCATGCCGAGTCGTTGCCGTACAGGCGACGGGTGGCGTCCATCGCGGCAGCCCAGTCGAGCGCCGCTCCCGGCGCGGGCGGGTCGAGGTTGATGTGGTCCTCGGCGAGGGCGCGGTTCTTCTTGGTGAGGTATCGGCGGATCCCCTTGACGGAGGTGTGGCCGGAGATGGCCTTGAGCATGGGCATCCCGCTCACCTCCCCAGCGCGGCGATCACGCTCCCGCTCAGCGCGGAGACCTCCTTGCGGAGGGATTCGATCCCGGGTTGCATCCCCGCCAGGGTGCGCTCCGCCCGCGCGAGCTCCTCCATGACCTCGGGGGCGTCCATGTCGTTGGATCTCAGGTAGTAGGCGATGGCGTTGAGCGCGTGCACCGCCTGGTTGTAATGGTGGCCCCAGCGCGTCATCTCGCGGGAGAGCCTCGCCGCAGTCGTGCGGTCGACGACCACGAGGGAGCCGCCCCCGCGGACGGCCTCGGCGGGAAGCTGCAGGAGGACCCGCAAGAGGTCCGAGACCGTCATCCCGAGCTCCCGCGCGAGCCGTTTCGCCGAGGCGATCTCCGCCTCTGACATCCTCACGTGGAGCTGCTTGGGGTGCCTTTCCATCTTCGCCGGCTCGCCTCCTCGAACCCCGTTCGCGGGGGCGGGCCGGCGCCCCAGGGGCGCGGGGGATCCCCCGCACGGAGCGTAGCGGAGCCGAAGGCGACGCGCGCGGGCGCCGCCCCGGACGGGGACGGTTCGTCGCGCTCCGGATGACGCCGGGAAGGCGCCGTCGGCGCGTCCCGCAAGCGCCGCCCGGAGGCGGCCAAGAGCTATTCCGTGGACCTGTGTACACGGAATAGGCCTCTTGCTTTGGGTGGGGGATGATCCGCTAATGTGCTCTTCTGTATCGAGTCGATCTTGCTGCGCCTATTTTCTCTACGTAGCCCTCGGCCTGGAGCTTCTGCAAGATGCGCTCTACTGTTCTTTGGCTCATGGTAGGATTGGCGTCCAATATCTCGCGCTTGCTTGCGCTTGCGATGAGCGAATCGAAGTATTCCCTTATCGTGTTCTCGTTGGATCCACTTGATGAAAGCAGAGAGAATCTCGAATCAAGCGTGGAATAGCATGCTGCGATGACTCCGAGCATATAGGTAACGAACGGAGTATAGTCGCTCAGGCCCTCGTTCCAGCCGACAGAGCTCGCGGCGAGTGCCTCGTAGTAGGTTTCTTTGGTCTTCTCTATCTCCGCCTCGATGGAGACGTACTTTCCGACGGTATAGCCGTTTCGATAGAGCAGCAACAGCGTCATGAGTCTGCTCATCCTCCCGTTGCCGTCGTTGAACGGATGGATGCTCACGAAGTCGAAAATGAAGACAAGGCTCACGAGCAGCGGGTCGTAGACCCCCTTCCCGATTTCGCGTGCGTAGGAATCGCAAATCTCCTGGATGGCTGCAGGCGTCGCGGCTGCAGGCGTCGGAGTGAACCGTGTCACCAACTCTCCCGTCGGCAGCCTCTCTGCTATTGCGTTGTCCGAATCCTTCCACTTGCCGGCGAACGAGGAATCGAGGTAGCGGTAGAGATCCCTATGGAATTGAAGTATGACGCCTGGAGTCACCGGAATGTCGTCGTGACTCTCATGAATCATGTCGAGCACGTATCGGTATCCGGCTATCTCCCTCTCGTCGCGGTTTCTTGGTTCGATTTTCTGCTCCATAAGTTCGCGCAGACGTCCGTCGGTGGTGGATATGTTCTCTATCCGGTTGGATGCGCCGGTGCTTTGGATTTTTGCGACTTCGCACAACTTCTCGAGAATGTCGGGCTTAGTCGCAATGTAGAGAGACTGCTTTCCTCGATGCTCGCGCACGTTTCCCAGGGCCGCTACGACTTCGGGCCTCATGAGTTGAGATAGCTTCTTGTCGTAACTGAGCTGCGTCATGATCTCCTCGATTGCGATTATCTTAGTCAAATATTCTCACTATGACGATATTTTTATGCGGTGGCTAGGATAGAAAAACTGCCATGGTGCGTCTTTAAAAGTGGCCCTCTTCAGGATCGCGCGCATCGGCCTCCCCGATCTCGCTTTTGAGCTTCTCAAGCACAGCTGGTAGATCCTTGTTGATCTCCTCGCATGCCGTATCGATTATCGATTTGACGCTTTTGAAGATTGCGTAGGCGTCCTTATCCTGAGTGATAGACGGATCGGCTTTGAGCAATATGGTGGTTGGCGCGCTGACGTCTTTGAACAAGGCTTCGTACAGCTTCCCTATATTGAGCCTTGGTTGCGACATGTCGACCGAGAGAGAGGGATGCCCATCGAACGTCATCTTCCCGGACTGCAGCATGACGTTAATGACGTTAATTTCTTTCCGATCCGTAGCGCTTGAGACGTTTTCTGACGACATCCGCTCCTCCTTCTACAGTGTTTGCGACGATATCCAGCATTTTGTAGTTTTCGCCTTCGTACTCCAACGCGCCGCTTCTTACGACCAACGATCCCGAATCCTCGTCTCTGGAGAACGCCACGACGTTGTCGACATCAAGATTCACGACAAATTGCGGATTGTGCGTGATCATTATTACTTGCCGATTTCTGCTCATCCTTTTGAAGGCGTCGAGAACGTGCTCCTTGATCGCCATCTGAGATATTTGGTCTTCGGGCTGATCGATGACGTAGACCCCGTAGTTCGAGCTGTCCTCTGCCAGAAGCTCGAAGAATAAGCGACCATAGAGTCCGGCAGACGGTTCGCCGTCGACGCCGATCTCTTCGTTGGTTATCTTTCTCCTCTCGTGCAGCTGGTCAATGAGGCCGTGAAGCTGCTTCTCGATGTCTTTGAAGCAGGTGGAGACCGCGGGCTTCGTCCCGCTCACGGCTTGGGAAACCTCCTGGGTCGTGAGCGGCGTATCTCCCTCTATGCCTTCCACTATCCGGTTGCATACGGGCTTGTTAAACACTTCCTCTAATAACGATTTGCAGTACTTTTCGTCCGCCTCGCCCACGTTCAGCTCGGACACGAAAAGGAATTGCCCCATTTCGGTCGTTGCTCGCGGTGCGTCCAATGCATGGAAGTCGATCTTCTTGTTGAACCTGCCGTTACCCAGAAGGACGACGTCCGCAATTTTCTTTGCGTGCAAGGCAAGGGACTCCGCGTACATGTCTGCCGATCTCTGCTCGTCCGTCTTTTGGGCTTCGAGCTCATCCTTCTCGGCTTTCGCCGCAGAGCGCAGGGCCTTCTTGATTAGGTCTTCCCGTTCGTATTCTATTCTGTGGATTTCCGCAAGCTTTCGGACTCGGGAAATCTCCTCGATGGCCGAAAGGAGCTTCTGGTCCGCGTCTTCTCCGAGCTCCGACAGCAAATTTCGATACTTGCTCCGAATCTCTTCGATGGATTGCTCTTCCTGTCTGAGCGCTGATATGAAAGCATCTATTGTCTTGAAAGAAACGGCTCTCGGTATTCCCGTGATCGCCAGTTTCTCTGAAACCGGCGACGAGTGGAGGTCGACCTCGCAAGCCTCGAGCTCTTTTACGGCATCGTTGAATTTCGCTTTAGACTCGAGTGCGTTTACGCACTTGGAGATGAATCTTTTTGTGGCGGCTTTGGCGCCGTCGACGTCGACGTGCCGCTGATAGTATTGCGCGAAGTAGTCGCTGTCCCCCGCGCCGGTGTGTAGTTCCTCGAGCGTCGTCTTCACGCTGCTCTGATCGTCGAAGCGAAATTCGAGGGATGGTTCAAGCGACGGCTCGATTGCGATTCCCTCTCGATCGCAATACGACTTGTAGCCTTCCCGGAGTTCGGCGTTTCCCGTCAGGTGGCGATAGCCGCTGAGGGAATGGATGAGCATGGATTTGCCGATCGAGTTGTCGCCGATTATCGCGTTGATGCCGGGGGAAAGCGGGATGGCGGTGCGCTGCTCTCCGATTCCGATTTCGATCTCGTCCAGCATCGGCGCGCCGCTGTTGAAGAATGCGGTGTTCCCCACCCGAATCCTCGAGGAGTCGGTAATGGACATAAGCAGCCCCTCGAAGGTCGGAAGACATTTTAGGACAGAAAAAGATATGTCCTCATCACGTTCAAGCGATGTTTTGCTTTCCCGGGGATAAACGTCCCAATCATGGCAATCGCTCCCGATCAAGAAAGGGACACCTTCCTTGTCATAGAAGCCAATCAGCTTCTTGATGTCGAGCTCTTTGCGTCTGTTCTTGATCTCTACTGCGTCTACGTATTCGGCGAGGATTACCTCGTTCGCCTTTTCCATACCGAGGCTGCTGACGTCTCTCGATTGTTCCTGTCCGGCAGATTTCTCATGTCCGATAAGGACAGCGTCTAATCCGATATCCCTCAGAATTGAAGTGAATCGACTCTCGCTGAACGCGTTGTTTTCCTTGTCGTCGTATTGCGGCAGTTCTTTCTCGTCGCTGATTATCGAGCCAATGGAGCCGAGTGCTTCCGGTTTTCTGTCGTCAAAGATGGCAACGATGTGGATGACGGTGCGTTTTTTCCTCCCAGGCTCTTCGAACGAGACGCTGAACTCAACGCCTGGAAGAACCTTTTTCAGCGTGCCGAATCCCTCGTTCTGCTTAAGTGCGAGATACATGTCCAGATCGAAGATATCATGATCGGTTATCGCGCACATATTTACCGAACGTTCGTCGAGACGGGAAACGAGGGTTTCGATATGGTCGATATCGCATCTTGCAAGCTCGACGTTGCCTCTGTCCCGCGTTTTGGCGCTTGCGGCGGAATGGAGGTGGAGGTCAATCCGCGTAGGGGTGCGAACGATCTTCTCATCGATTGCTGTCATAGGGAGCACCTCGCTCGCTTTTCGTGGCGTTATTGCAAATATTATAGCCAAATAGTACGAAATGGCGAAATTATTGAAGGTGTGGCCAAGATACTTCCATGAGAGGACAGCCGAGGATGCCGTTCGGTTTACGAACGGTTTGCAGGTTTCTGCGGCGGCGAGAACGGCCCCTCGGTAGAACGCGAGAAGCCCCCGACCCGAAGGCCGGGGGCCGGCGCCCCTACGGAGGGGCCAGGAGGTCTTAGGCGACCTCCGTGAGGGCTTCCTTGCAGCCGAGCGATTCCTCGGCTGCGGAGAGCGAGTTGATGTGGTGGCGGACCAGGGCGCGGTCGGGGGCGACGATCACGAGGCTCACGTCGTCGAACCGGACGGGGCCCTCGTCCGCGCCGTTCTCCGCGAGGTAGGCGATGGCCGCCCCCTCGCGCCTGGCGCGGGGCTCGCCCTCGTTGCGGCTCGGCGGGAAGCCCGTCGAGGCCCCGTCCCGGGCCGCGACCTCGACGAAGACCAGGGCGTCGTCGTCGCGCGCCACGATGTCGATGCCGCCCGCGGGGGACTTCCAGCCCACGTCCACGATGTCGTAGCCGCGGTGGTGCAGGAAGCGCTCCGCCGCCTGGATCGCGCGCTGCTTCAGATTCTCCATTGTTGACCTCCTCGATCGTTTCGGCCGGGCCCTTCGCCCCGCCTCGTGGCCCGATCCCCGCCGGGGTTCGGGCGGCCCCGCAAGGGAGGAAGCGAAACCCGGAGGGCTCGAGCTTCCGCGCGACGTGGACGCGCCCCTTCCCGCGCGGAAGGTTTTCGCGGCCCTTGAGGGGGCGCCCGGTTCCCGGCGAGGATGGAGGGTCCGAGGCGGCGGGGGGATCCGGCGGGATCGGGGAGGCTCGAGGGGGAGCCGGCATGCGCGAGGGGGGCGCCCGCCGTGCCGCGCCGGCGGGCGCCGCGGGCGCTAGCCCTCCTGGGCGCGGGGCCTGATCATCGCGGTGTCGCCGTGGACGTAGTTGTTCGCGTTCCACGAGAAGTCGCCGTCGCAGCCGTAGCGGGCGACGTAGGGCCGGTCGGGGTACGCGATCCTCGCAGTGCCGCCGGGGGTCTCGACCCGGACGGGGATCCTGTTGCACTCCGGCTGCCCGAACCCGACGACGGGGTACGACCCCCAGGAGCCGTCGACGCCGCGCAGCCACACCTCGTCGCCGACCCGCAGCTCGCCGACCGGGACCTCGACCGCGTCCAGGAACTCGCCGAGCCGCAGCCGCTCGGGCATGGCCTCGTCGAAGGCGCGCAGCATCTCGTCGAAGCCGTGGCCGCGACGCTGCTCCCGCTCCTCCGCGAATCGCACGACGCGCGACGGCCCGTCCCCGCGCCGCTCGGCGCGCAGCCGCTCGACGATCCGCCACCCCTCGATGACGTAGATGCCGTTGTCGCCGGGGTCCATGCGGGCGTCGGTCGTGTAGGCGCCGATCCCGACCGAGGTGCTCCCGCCGAAGAAGTTGCCGACGACCTGGGCGAGCCGCGCCCACCCGTAGTCGTCGTCGCTCGGCGGGCGGTAGCCCTGCAGCTCGCAGTAGCGCAGCAGCGGCTCCACGCTGTCTCGCCCGCCGTTCCAGTGCAGGTAGAGCCCGACCTTCCTCTCGCGCGTGGTGATGACGGCCCTGTTTCCCATCGTCAGACCTCCTCGTCCGCCTCGGGCCCCGCCCTGTGCGGAGCCCTGTCGGCGCCCCCCGTCCCGCGCGCCGGGCGGGTGCGCAAGGGGGGAAGCGAAAACCGCAGGCCCGAGCTTCCGCCCCACGCTCCTCGGCTTTCCGGCGGAAGGTTTTTCGCGGCCCTTGCGCCCCCGGCGGGGGCGCGGTCGGATCGCGCCGGACGGGCCCGCGGGGCGGGCGCGGCGGCGGGGAGGCCGCGGGAAGGGGCGCCTCCCCGCGGCGAGAGGGGCCCGCCCGGCCGATGGCGGGCCGGGCGGAGGGAGGAGGGGCGGGAGGTGGATCGTGGGAGCGCCCGGCGGCGCCCGGGGCTCGGCATCGGGCGCCGCCGCCCGAGGGTCAGGGGGCCATCGCCTCCGCCTCCTCGGCGGCCTGGGCCTCGTCGGCGCAGTAGGGCAGGTACTCCGCGCACTCGGCGAGCAGCGGGCAGCCGGCGCACGCGGGGAACAGCCCGAGCTGGGCGAGGTCGGCGGGTTCGGGGTCGAAGCCCATGAAGGCGTCGAAGAGCCGCCCCTGCGAGCCCTCGCCCCATCGCGGAGCCTGCCTCTGGGCGGCGAGGTGGTTCAGGTTGGAGTAGAGCACCCCGTCCTCGGCGAACCACCGCCCGAACACGGCCACACCGCCCGCGCCGTCCATGAGCAGGAAGCGCGACCCCTGGGTCGATGCGGCGAGCAGCCGCGCGGCGCGTCCGTCGGAGACGAGGTCGCCGCACATCGCGCGCAGCGGCGAGAGGACGCCCGCCGCGAACGCCATGCTGTCGGAGACGCCCGCGCGCGTCTCCAGCCCCGCGAGAGTCCCGTTGTGCATGAAGCCGACCTCGCAGCTCCCCTCGGCCTCGCGCATGCGCCCGTAGTCCTTGCACACGGGGAAGGGGTGGCAGCAGCCGGGCTTGACGCCCCCGTGGGTGGCGATGCGGAAGTGCAGCGCGACGGGGAGCTCCCGGGAGTCCCTCAGCTCGGCGACGGGGCGCAGCGCCCGCTCGAACGCCTCCCACTCCATGCACCCCTTCTTCCAGCGGACGCGCCCGCCCGCGGGGAACATCAGCCCCGCGCCGTCGGGGTTGCGCTCCCAGCATGCCCGAAGGGTCTCGAGGGGCGGCATCGCGACCCCCTTGGGCTTGTAGACTATCACGCACATAGCGCAGGCCTCCCTTCCTCGGTCATCAGCTCCCGCTCCAGCAGGTAGGCTTCCAGCTCGTCGGTCTCGGTCGGGCAGGCTCCGAGGATCCCGTCCACCAGCTCGTACCAGTTGACGCGCTGGAGCCTGCCCGGCGTGCTCCGCTTGGCCATGCCGCACAGCCCCGCGACGAACTGGAAGGTGGCGTGCAGCGTCTCGGCCTTGAGCGTCCCCCTGAACAGCCTGAACTCGACGGTGCGCTCGTTGGTCGTGTTCACGGCGCGGTAGCGGTCGCAGCGGGCGACCCGCGACGCGCTTCTGGCGCTCGCCAGCCATCCGTCGCGGGTCGCGGGCAGGCACGTCCGCCCCGCCCACTGGTCGAGCCTGTCCCGCCTGCGGCGGCTGAAGATGGCGAGCGGCTCGAAGAAGCGGTCGGCGACGGTGAGCAGCTTGTACTCCGCGAGGGCGCGCGCCGCCTCGCCCTTCCCGAAGAAGTCCCTGTTCACGTGGACGTGGAGGCCGCACGTCCTCGTGTCGTGCGAGCGCATCCCCTCGGCGAGGGCGGCGGCGCACACGTCCGCCCACAGCGCGCGCCCCTCCTCGGACATGAGCACGAGCGGGCTTATGGGGTGCGTCACCAGCTCCACGCCGCAGTCGAGCGAGCTGTCGCTTTTGAAGTAGACCCAGTCCTCGCCCCACTTCTCCGCGATGCGCGCCACGGCCGCCGCCCTGTCGCCGCCGTCCATCTCCAGCTCGATCCCCAGGACGAGGGAGTCCTCCGCCTCGCCCTCGGCTCGGTGGAAGCGGGGGCGGGGCTTGTAGCCGTAGGAGCAGATGGCGCCGTCGAGCCTGCGCGCGGAGCAGTGCCAGCACACCAGCTCGCCGCCGCGCCTCGCCATGTCGTCCTCGCGGAACCACTCCCCGCAGTCCGCGCATTCCGCGTACCCCTCGGCGCACTCGGCGCAGAGCGAGCGCCCGCGCGCGTCGCGGACGAACCCCTCCGCCTCCCGCGGGAACCGCCTCCCGCATCCGTCGCACGCCCTCGTCAGCTCCGCCGCGCACGCCGCGCACAGGAGCCGCCCGTCGCCCTCCACGGCGTGCAGGCTCTCCCGCGCCACGTGCCCGCCGCAGGCTCCGCACCGCCCGTAGCGCTCCTCCGCGCAGCGGGGGCACGCGCCCCGCACCGCGCTGTCCTCGGGAGGGAACGGGCTTCCGCAGTGGCGGCAGAACTCCCACATCGCCTGCGTGTTGTCGGGGGCTGTCCTTCTCCTCGGCATGGGTTCCTCCTTCGTCCTCGCCGCCGCGCCCTGTCGGCGCGGCCCCTATCGACCGATGCCTCGATGGCCGCCGAACGCCCGCAGCGCCAGCGGAGGGCAGCGCGGGTTCCGCGCGCGGCAAGGGGGGAATGCGAAGGCCGCCCCCGCGGCCGGTGGTTTCCCAGGTTGTTTCGCGGGCGCCCGGCGCCTCCCTCCCGGGAAAGAACCCGGGAAAGCATCGCGGCCCTTGCCGGGCAAGAGGGTTCCGCGGCAGGCTGCCGTCGCGAGGCTCGGTCCTTCGTGGAAGCGCGTGGTGGGCCCGGCCGGGAGGCCGGGAGGGGGGATCCCCAAGGGCCGGCCCTTGGGCGCGGGTCCGGGGCGGCGCGAGCCCCGATCCCATGTCGGGGCCAATCGCGGCGCGGCTTGCGCAGAAAAGAGCTTGCGAGGGGTGCGCAAGGATGGCGGTGTCGCCAAAGCGGGAACGCGGCGTGCCAAAGGTAGGCGCTGAGGGGTAGAATGCGGTTATGGAGGAAACTGGGAGATATACGGCTTGGGGCGTTGATGCCGGCGTTCGCGAGTTGGGCGGCCTGAAGCCCATGCTCACTCCCGAAGAGCAGGTTTCTCTGCTCAAGGGCAAAGGGGTCGCGTTCGAGCGATGCGGGGAGGAGGCTGCGATCGCCGCTCTTTCCGAGAGGGGGAGCTTTCTCCATCTGACCTCGTATCGCAAGCTTTTCCAACGGCATTGCGGCGGCCCGAAGGACGGCATGTTCGTCAGGCTCGACTTCGAGGATCTTCTCTACCTCGATGGTCTTGATGCGGAGCTGCGCAGGGCGTTTCTTTCGGCATCGCAGGATGTGGAGCGCCTTGCAAAGACAAGGGTCATCGCTCGTGCGTCGGAGCATCCCGACGAGGACGGGTACGGCATAGTGGCGGATTTCATGGAATCCCAAGACAAGCGGTACCGCAACGCAACCGCGCGTAATCTTGCGTTCCGCATGGGGTCGTCGGTCGACGCCGACGAGTACACGGGGTCGCTCATCAAGCGCTACTGCGAGGCCATGCCGGTGTGGGTGTTCCTCGAGGTCGTCACTTTCGGAACCTTCCTCGCATTCTGTCTTTTTTGCTCTGAGCGATGGGGCGACCTTGCGCTTCGCGAGGAGCATTATGTGATGAAGGGCGTCAAGGCGGTCCGAAACTGCTGCTCTCACGGCAGCTGCATCATCAATGGCCTCGAGGCGGGGCGGGATTCGGATTATGCCATGTCGACCCTCGTGTTTGAGTGGCTGAAGGAGAAGGGGGTCAAGAACAGCAGGACGAGGAGGAAGAAGCTGCGCAACAGGCGCGTCCAGCAGCTTCTGGAAACGCTAGTCATGTTCGACAGGCTCCATGCCGGAAGCGGCCCTTCGGAAACATGCAGGCTGATGTCGAGCCTGTCCGAGCACATGAGACAGGCGTCTTCCCGCTTTGGGTGCCAGAACGGTTTTGTGTCGTATCTGGATTTCCTCGCCGCCTTGATTGACAAGGCCGTCTGAATCGGCCAATATGTATGCACATTCAAAAGCCTTCGAGGCTTTGTAAGGGCCGGTCCCATCGGGACTGGCCCTAGTTATATATGGCGAGACATCGGATCGGCGGTCGGGTCTTCTAGCCTGTGCCGGAACGGCTTTGGCCGCGGATGGAGACTCGGATAAAAACTGTCAGATTTATCCGCCTCAGCGGACTTGGAAAGCCGAATCGGGCGTTCGCCTACGCCTCCGCCCAGGCGTCGTCGAGGTCGGACGCGCAGCTCTCCACCACGCATCTCACGGCGGCTATCTCCGACGGGGTCACGCTCCCGCTGCCGGCCTTCTCCTCGAGCATGGCGAGGATGGACGCGGCTCCTTCGAGTCGCTCGGTCGAGCGCACGATTGCGTCGATGGATTCTTGGGGTAGATTGGTGCTGCGGATGCCTTCCATGGGGCTCCCTTTCCTTGGCACGGCGGTCGAGGGAAGGATGTCCTCCGGGGCATGAAGAGAGAGGCATCCACCTCAGTTGTCACCCTGTTGGGAAATGTACGCCAAATACCCAAAACGGCAGATGCCCCTCTGTCCGGTATTTGGCGTACGAATATTCAGTTAGGGTGACCGCCCTATTATACGCGCCGCGGCACCGCTTCGCCCGAAATGCACAACGCGGCAGGGCGGGGGCGGCGCGCGGCGGCGCCGTGCGCTCACATGAAGCGGAAGACGGCCTTGAAGAGCCATCGCGCGAACCTCGCCACGATCCTCATGACGCAGCCCTCCTCCCGTCCGCCGGCGCGGCGCCGCTGCCGCCGCCTCCGTGCAGCAGCTCGCAGATCGCGAGGTAGCGCCCGTAGCGCTCCTCGCACGCCGCCATGTACTTCCCGTAGAGCCTGTCGCCGGCGCACCTCTCCGCCACGTCCTCCTCGCTCGCCCCGGGCCGCTCGTCGTAGAGCAGCGAGCGCACGATGCTGCGCCGCGACTCGACCTTGCGCCACAGGGGCGCGAACTCGGGGTCTGCCTTCGCGAGGCCGGGCATGTCGAGGGGCTCCCCGTCGCATCCCAGAAGGTCGGGAGGGACGGGCTCGTCCGCCCACGCGGCGAGGCCGTCCTCGCCCTCGATCCAGCGCAGGAGGTTCTTCGCGAGGCGCCTGTCGTCGCCGTTGCGCAGCCAGTAGCTCCTCGAGTACGCGGCGTAGGCGTCGGCGATCTGGTCGGGGAGGAACCCCGAGGCGACCTTGCGCCGCCACGCCTCGTGGCAGTCTCGCTTGAACCTCAGCGACGTGACGGGCTTGAGCGACATCGCGCACAGCCGCTCGAACGCCTCGGGGAACTCGCCCCTCCTGTACGGCCTGAAACCGCCCGTCTCCTCCGCCTTCCCGGCCGCCTCCGGGGGGCAGGAGGGGGGTTGTTCATCAGGGTCAGTCTTTCCATCCTTTGAGTAGTTTATAGGGGCGGATTCCCCAGATATGGGTTTTCCGGATGTGGCTTCCCCGGATGTGGCCACGCCAGATACGGGTTTTCCCGTTCTGGGTACGACCTGGGCTTTTTCGGGGACGCCCTCCCTGTCGCGCCCGCCATGGGGGTCGGCGCCGGAAGCCGCGCCCGCCGGCTTGTCGTCGCTCCTGGAGAACTCGGAGAGGACGGCGAACCCGTCGGCCTTGAGCTCCTCGGACACCGCGCCGTGCATGGCGGGGTCGTCGAGCGTGATCCAGGTGGCCTCCTCCGCCTTGAGGAAGCGGCCGTTCTCGCTCCTCTTGCGGGCGCGGATGATGTAGCCGGCCGCCTCGAGCTCCTTGATCCCGGCGGTGACGGCGTCCACCCCGTCGCGGACCAGCGAGGCGAACCCCCGGATGGTGAAGACCCATTCGGGGTTGCTCTCCAGCGAGCGGATCTGGCAGTAGATGCCCTTTGCCTTCAGGCTCAGCGAGCGGTCGAAGAACACGGTGTTCTCGACGTGGGTGAAGGAGCCCTTGCCCCTGTGCATCACATTGCCCACGGCGCCCCTCCCTTCTCCTGGGCGGCGCGCCTGCGCTCCGCCTGCTCGAGCAGCTCGAGGGCGCGAACGATGCGGCTCTCGATCTCCTCGCGGGTCGCGGAGGGGTCGAAGAACCGGGCGATGCTCCTCTTGGGGATCTTCACCTGCTCGACCTGGTTTGGCTTCTCCTCCTCCATGATCGACTGGACGAGCGCCGGTGTGAGGCAGCGCGCGCTCGAGTAGCGCTTCAGCTTGAGCGCCTGGGCGTGGGAGGGGGTGCAGGCGCAGGCCCGCATCGAGTCGAGCAGCCATTCCTGCTCGTCCCTCGAGAGGTAGCTAGCCTCCACCGCGGGCAGCATCCTCATGCGCCCCTCGTCTACGAGGGCGAGCAGCTCCGGGATGAGGTTTGTGAGCCTGATGTAGCGCCTCACCTTGGCGCCGCTGACCCCCAGCTCCTCGGCGAGGACGTCGCGTGAGCGCTTTCCTTCCAACTTGTGTTCATTTTGCACACAAGTTAGGTCGGTGCGCTTCCCTTGGCGGTTCATGGCCTCGAGGCGCATCGCGTAGGCGAACGCGCGCTCGCTGGGCAGGATCGACTCTCTCTGGAGGTTGGAGTCCACCATCGCGATGACGGCCTCGTCGTAGGACATCTCCTTGACGATGCACGGGACGCTTTCGAGCCCCGCGCGCTCTGCGGCGGCCTTGCGCCGGTGCCCGCTGACAAGACCGTAGCGGCCTCCGTCGACGGGCCTCACCGCGAGGGGGACGAGGACGCCGTTGCGCGCGACGCTCTCGACGAGCGCCTCCATCTCCTCGTCGTCGGCGACGCGGAACGGATGCTCGGGAAACGGGTCGATCTCGCCGAGAGGGATCTGGCGGACCTCGTCGGCGAGGGCGCGGTCGCGCTCCTCCTGCGAGGTGAAGAGGTCTTCGATGGCGGGAAGGCCGATGGAGGCGCCCTTTTTCCTAGCCACGGCGGTCCACCTCCTCCGCGAGATCGGCGAAGGCCCTGGCGACCCTGCCGGAGGCGTCGTAGGAGAAGACGCTCTCGCCCGCGGCGGCGGACTCCGCCGCGGAGACGGCGCGCGGCACCACGGTGTCGAAGACGCGGAGCGCGGTGCCGTACTGCTCCCGGATGGCGCGCTCGACGTCGCGCGCGAGGTTGTTGCGGGAGTCGTAGAGCGTCACCAGGATGCCCTCGACGGACAGCCCGGGGTTGATCTGGCGCCTCACGCGCCCGACGGTCTTGAGCAGCCCCGCCATGCCCGAGGCGGGGAGGTACTCCGCCGACACGGGGATGATCACGCCGTCCGCCGCGACGAGGGCGTTGACGGGGATGATGCCGAGCGTGGGGGCGCAGTCGAACAGGATGTAGTCGTAGTCGGCGCGCAGGGGCTCCGCCCACGTCTTCAGGATGCGCTCGCGGGACATGGCCATGAACACGGCCATCTCGAGGCCGGCGAGCTCGATGTTGGCGGGCATGAGGTCGACCCCCTCGCGATGGCCCAGGATGCCCGCGCGAGGGTCCTCGTCGGCCCCCTCGATGACCGCTGCGATGTGGGTCGCGACCGTCGTCGCGATGGAGTCGGGGTCGGCCCATCCGAGCGATTTGGTCAGATCCCCCTGCGGGTCGGTGTCGACCAGCAGCACGCGCCTGCCGCGCCGTGCGAGCGCCACCCCGAGGCTCAGCGTGGTGGCAGTCTTGCCGGTGCCGCCCTTCTGGTTGGCGACCGCTATTGCCTTGCATGGCATGTTGCTTCCTCCCTTCCGCGGACTTGCGCCGCGTCCCGGGAGGTCAGAAGATATTGGCTTGCAGTTTGGGGAAGCTGCAGGAGGGCCGCAGGCGGGCGTCACGCCCCTTGCGGTCTCTCCGCCTCTGCCGCGTATCGGGTTCGAGGACAGGCGTTCCCGGCCTGATGACTTCGGTCGCAGCCGCTGGAACTGGACGGAAATACCGCGTTTTTTCCAGTGCGAACCGATTGATTCCAGTAAAGGATGGATAGCGAAAACAGCCGTTTGACGTGGTGTTTTATAGAAATCAGCTGTTTTGGGGTTCGAATCGGATGCGGGTTACTATGTATTGGGAAGCTTGGGCCTTACCACTTGGCGACACCCGCATTGAAACTGGATTATAACCTTACCTGCCCCTTTCATGGAAGAACTTTGGCGAATAATCCATCTCTAGGATGGATCTCTTGGCCTCTAAATCAATCCATGCCGTCCGTCTTGCCTGATCACCAGCTCCTAAAGGTTGAGCTCCTGTTCGCCCCACTGCTTCATGGCGAGGAGAATGGGCACGAAGCTCTCGCCACGCGCGGTCAGCCGGTATTCAACGCGGGGCGGCACTTCGCCGTAGTCGATGCGAGCGAGAAAGCCGTCTTCGACCAGCTCGCGCAGTTGCTTTGAGAGCGTAGATTCGGAAATGTTGCCGATGCACCGTCTGAGCTGCCCGAAATGGCTCACGTTTTTAAGCGCGATGTAGAACAGTATCTCGATCTTCCACTTGCCGCCGATCATGCGCTGAAGCGTGGAGACCGATTTGCACCGCTCAATCTCGTCGCCCGTCCGCTTTGCCATTTGGGTCACCTGTTCTACTACGAAAAAAGACAGTACTTCAACTACCGAAGTTGATTGCAGATGATGGTACCAAGCAAAAGGCACGGCCGCAAGGCCGCAACGAGAAAGGAACTGCCATGCACTTCACTGGCACTATATGGAGGCCTCCCTATGAAGCGAATTCTGCGCTTCTCCAAGTGACCTCCGGTTGTACGCACAATCGCTGCCGGTTCTGCAGCTTGTACGACTCGCCCTTCAGACTGTCACCGGAAAACGAGATCGAATCCGATCTGAAGGAGCTCGCAAGGTATTCGCGCAACGTGCGGCGCGTGTTCGTGACGGGCGCAAACCCGTTCGGCGTTGCCAACAAGCGCCTCGTCCCCATCCTTAACCTTATAAAAGAGGCGCTCCCCTCCGTCGAAACTATAGGTGGCTTCGTCCGCATTGGCGACCTCAAGCACAAAAGCGAAGCCGACTTGGAAGAACTAGCCGCGCTCGGGGTGGACAATCTGACCATCGGCGTTGAAAGCGGCTACGACCCCGCCCTCGCGTTCATGGACAAAGGCCACACGGGCGCCGACATCGTGGAGCAGTGCTCACGACTCGATGCGGCAGGTATCAGCTACAGCTTTTTTTACCTTACGGGGATCGCAGGAGCCGACAAGGGCGTGGAAGCGGCACTCGCATCGGCCAAGGTGTTCAACCAAGTCCATCCCATCCTCATCGGCATCCTCTCGATGACCATCTTCCCGGAATCGAAGCTCTACGAAGACATCCAAGAGGGCCGTTTCACTCCTGCGGAGGAGATCGAATCGCTGCGTGAGATCCGCGAGTTGATCGCGAACTTGGAGTGCAGCGCCTTCGTGTCCACGGCGCACGTGTCGGATGCCGTTCAGATCTCGGGAAGCATACCGCGCGACAAGGATCGCCTCGTCGGCGCGCTCGATCACGCAATCTCACGCGCCGACGAATCACAGCTGCAGCGTTACCGCAAGAGCATCTGGTCGTTGTAGGAGGCGAACATCATGGAATTTTCAGGAAGGACCTGGCGGCCGCCTTACGAACGGGATACGCCGATCATCGAGGCCACGACGGGATGCGCGTGGGGAACGTGCTCATTTTGCAGCTTATACGAAGAAGAGCATTTCTCCGTCGGCTCCCTTGAGCGGTTCGAGCGGGAGCTCGACGAGGTGAAAGCTTGCATTCCTAACACGCGCAGGCTCTGGCTCACCGGGGGAAGCCCCTTCCAGATGAGCTTCGAGCAACTTGAGGCGCGTGCGAACGCCGTGCGCGACCGGCTCATCAAATGCCAGTCCATAGCCATGTTCGCCTCGGTGCGCGACATCGCCCGCAAGACGGACGGCGAGCTACGCCGCCTGCGCGCACTTCAGGTCAACGGACTCACGATAGGCGTGGAAAGCGGCAACGACGAAGCGCTGGCGCTCGCGCGCAAAGGCTACACCGCACGCGACGTGATCGAGCAGCTCACGCGGCTCGATTGTGCCGGCATCGAGTACAACGTGACTTATGTGACGGGTCTCCTCGGCGCCGGGCGCGGCCGGTGGCACGCCCACACTACCGCCGACGTGCTGAACCGGTTGAACCCGAAGATCATCGCCGTCAGCTCCCTCACGGCTTTTCCGGGAACCAAGCTGTATGAAGAAGTGCGCTCTGGATCTTTCACGATGCCAGACGAAGCCGAGCGGCTGGAGGAGTTGAAGACATTTCTCAGCGAGATCCAGCTCCGCGTGCATTTGGAGGCTTCCAGCAAATCCAACGCCGTTCCAGTGATGGGCATGCTGCCGCTCGACAAGGCGCTCATCATCGCGAAGCTCGAGGCCGCCATCGAAGAGGAGCGTCGCACCAACCCCAATCGACACTTCAGGGCCGAACTGAGCTCGCTTGGGTGGGACAAGGAGCGTTCGGAAGATCTTTCGTCCAAAAGCGCAAGGTCGAGGTTGACGTACGCTTCGCTTAAAGGGCCTCGGCGAGACGAAAACCAACCAACACTAAAAGCCCTACCACTCTAAAGATAGATTCAGCGCATTCCTGTTTTAGAAATAGCCGTTACTGCTATGGGACTAAATCTCCCATGTCGCAACCGGGGGAAATATTCGAACCCGAGAAGATCGTCCAGGTCGTAGGGCCATGGTTTGTAGTCGGACCAGAGAGCGCGCTCGGGGATGTCCGGGATGCAGGTCGGGATGGCGCGCATCAGGACGAACTGGTCGAGCGCCTTTCCCTTGGGCTGCTTGAAGCCTGTCCAGGCGTCGTCGGGCTCGCAGCCGTACTCCGCCTCGAAGGCCTCGTGGGCCCATTGGCGCAGCTTCGCCTGGCCCGTGGCGGGGAACTTCGGGAAGGCCTCCTTGGCGAACTCGGTGATGTGCTCGCCCATCGCCTCGAGGCTCGCGCAGCGCTTGCGGAAGGCCTCGGTCGTCTCGATCTCCTCGGGAGTGGGCTGGTAGTCGTGCGACTCGTCGTCGCAGTAGAAGGTGACGTCGGCGCGCTCGCCCCATTCGTAGGGCGTCACGACCGCCACGAGGCCCGGATGCGCGCACCCGCCCTCGCAGCCGTGGTAGCCCTTGCCGAGAGCCTTGCGCTCCTCCACGCGCACGCCGAGGGATTCGAGCCGCGCCGTCTCGGCCTCCGCCGCCGCCCGCGCCCGGGCCTTGCGGCAGACCGACTGGCGGTCCCACGGGCTCTTCTTGGAGAAGACGGCTACCACGTCGTCCTCGGTAAGCACGTCGTCGTACTCGCCGCCGAGGGCCACCGCGTCGAAGTCGAGGTTCACCGCGTCCACCAGAACCAGCTTGGTGCCGCGCACGTACGCCTCGGCCTTCTCCTCGTCGACGTCCGCGCAAAGCTGAAACGATTCGCGGATTGCTGGTAGAATGGAGGGACGCAGGAAAGGACGCGCGTGGACCTGAGCAAACTCGACAGCTACAAAGAGAGCAACCGCCTCGAAGCGAAGGCGGCGCAAGGAGGCATTCCTAAAAGCATCTGGGAATCCGTCTGCGCTTTCGCCAATACGTCGGGAGGGATCATAGTGCTCGGAGCCAAGGAGCGGAAAGACAAAACGCTCGAGGTCGCCGGGCTTGACGATGCCCATAAGATGCTCGACGACTTCTGGAACGCAGCTCTAAGCAAGGACAAGCTGAGCGCGAGATTCTTGCAAGAGGAGGATGCGCGCATAGAGGTCGTTGACGGCAAAGAGGTCATCGTCATAGAGGTGCCCCGGGTTAGCAGGGTGATGAGGCCGGTGTTCCTGAACAAGGATATACTGGGCGAAACTTGGCGACGCACGCATACGGGGGACCATCGCTGCACGCGCGAGGAAATACAGTCTATGCTGCGCGATGCAGGAACAACAAGCGACGATTCCCGCATCGCAGAAGATGCCGATATGGATTACATCGATTACGAGACGGTGAGGAAGTACCGCAAGCGTTTTGAGTTTAGAAACGAGGGTCATATCTGGAACGATGCCAGCGACGAGGACTTTTTGACTTTTCTGGGTGCGGCCGGGAAAGACAAGGATGGGATCCTCAGACCGACATACGCAGGGGTTCTCATGTTCGGCAAAGATTGCTGGATAACGCGCGTACTCCCGAACTATTTCTTAGATTATCGGCAGGAGACAAGTTCTGACACGCGCTGGGAGGATAGGTTCGTTTCGTTCTCAGGAGACTGGTCGGGTAATGTCTATGATTTCTATATCAGGGTATACAACAAGCTCAAGGCTTCCTTGAAAGTGCCATTTAAGCTGGAGGGAATAGAGCGTGTCGACGATACCCCGGCTCATGAAGCCCTGCGCGAGGCCATTGTGAACTGCGTAACCAACGCAAACTATCACGAGAGTCGGGGCATCGTCTGCCTCTGGAAAGACGATGCGCTAACCATCGCCAATCCGGGTGAGTTTCGCATCCCCCTCAAGAAGGCCATGTTGCCAGGAGAATCGAATCCGCGCAACGCAACCATGCTCAAAATGTTTGCCATGATCGACGCAGGCGAGCGTGCTGGCAGCGGCATATCCAAGATTTTTCACGGTTGGAAGGCGGCCGGATACGCCGAACCTTCTTATGAGGAGGAGTACGGGCCTGATCGGACGATATTGACGCTACCGCTGCAAAAAGCCCCCGAGTACAACTTGCCGACAAACAAAGAGCCTGACAAAATTGAGCGTTTAACGGAGAACGAAAAGGAAGCGATTAGGATCGTAGGGAGAACGGGCAGGGTGACCACTCGCGCCCTCGTTGACGCAACTGGCTTGTCTCGAAAAGCTGCGTCTGCGCTGCTTAAGAGACTTTCGAACAGGGACTACCTCCAATGGCACGGAAGTTCCAACAACGACCCGGAACAGTACTATTCGATCAAAGATGACCAGCATCACTCCGACTAGTGGTCCATTTCGACGGGTGCCAGTACATCGCAGTAGGTGTCAGTAGGTGTCAGTAGGTGTCAGTCGATATGCTTCATTATTTGTTGCGAGCTAGCGGCTGTGTATTAGTCTTGGGATCGGGTCTGAGCGAACAGAGAATCGAGGGAGGGAGACAACTGTTCTGCAAATACAGTATTTATAGGTATACCACGCAATGAAAAATCGTATTTCGAAGTTTCAAACCGAGAGCAGATAAACCAGTTCAGGGAGGGGATTATGACAAGCATTCCGCATATGCGTTCGTACTTCGATGATTTTCTGAAAGAAATCAGGCTGACTGATGATCAACGGTCCGCGCTCATCGAGGCCCATGAAAGACTACGAGAGAGCTTGAAGAAAAGCGATGATCTTAGAGAGGCGATTGTAAGCACTTTCCTCCAAGGCAGTTATAGACGCTCAACCATAATCAAGCCCGCTGCCGGACAAAGTTCCGATGTTGATGTCGTGGTGGTCACCAACATCAAGGAGGATGAGTACACACCTTCGCAAGCACTCGACATGTTTGTCGAATTTCTAGAGGAAAACTATTCGGGTAGATATGAGCGACAAGGAAGGTCCTGGGGAATTCATCTAGATGATGCGGATATTGATCTTGTGCCCACATCCGCTCCAAGTGAGGCTTTCTCCCGCTCCGAAGCAACAAAAAACGCTCTCTTTTCATCATTGGATGTCGAAGCGCTTGTCAATAGCGGGACAACAGTGGATCTGTACGGTTCGAGGACAATGGAGGGAATCAATCGCATACTTTCAAGCGACGATTGGAAGAACGAACCCTTAAGGATTCCTAATCGCGAAGCACAGATTTGGGAAGATACGGATCCGCTCAGCCAGATCAGCTGGACTATCGAAAAGAACGCAAGCTGCTCTGGACATTACGTAAACGTTGTCAAAGCAATCAAATGGTGGTGGAGGACGAAGCATCCAGACAAGAAATACCCTAAAGGCTACCCATTGGAGCACTTGATTGGAAATTGCTGTCCCGACGGAATCGAATCTGTAGCAGAAGGGGTAACCCTAACCTTCGAATCCATTGTTGCTCTTGGCTCTACCAAACCAATTTTGCCAGACAGGGGTCTACCCAATGACGTTATGTCGAGTGTTTCTCAGAGCGATTACGCAAAGTTCTATGACGCTATCGTTGAGGCAGCTTCTTTCGCGCGTATGGCATTTGACGCCGAAAATACTTACGAAGCTTCGACAAAGTGGAATGAGCTTTTTGGAGAAGAGTTTCCTCTCGCGCCAGAACCAGAAAGCAAAGCAAAGTTTACGGCAAGAGCAGGCGCTGCTACTACGCTAGGTGAAGCGCGGTTCTCATGAGCCCTGAACTGCCGGATTCGTTTCGTCGCGCCCGCAGGGCTCTGGAAGAACTTCAGCCTCAAATCGTTGCGGAAGACTGGATATGGGATGATTCCATTACTTGCTGGTGCCTAGCCTTTCAAGCAAACTTAAAGGCTGGCAACAAACTGCCATCAAAAACGACATGGGTGGCCGTTGTCGAGGATTCGTACCCTGATGGTTTTGTCAGAATATTTCCTTCGGTTGACGGAGGCATAGAGGACACTTATCCGCATCAATCGAACAATGGACTTGAGCCTCACGGAAAATACTGCCGATCAGGTCGGTTGTGCCTTTTTACAGAAAATACCGAGTGGTCCATAAGGGGCGATGCGGATTTCACGCTATTTTCGCATATGGAAAAGTTTTTGGAATGGTTAAACGCTGCTAACGATTGCAAATTGCTAAAAGACGGCGATCGCGTTGAGTTCCCTATGCAGAATATAGGATCAGGCGAGGTTGTCCTCTATGCTGAAGATGAGGTTTCGCAAATGATCTGGGAGAGCCATCCCGCTTACTTGAGCGGGTGGCTCGAGATGCTCGAAAGCAGCCCAGGGTTAGTTTGCTTATCCTGTTTTTACGGAAATGATAATTGCACCGTTTACTCTCCAGTCTGGGGCGCAGCTTTCGTACGTAACAAAAAGAAAAAGACCCATAAAGGTATCTGGCTTATCGCCTCATCTGTCCCCCATATCCGAAACTGGCAATCTCCTAACACCTATGGGGAACTCCGTATTTGGGCAAGAAGCGAAGGGATAGATTTAGACGAGATTGTCGGTCAACACTCCATGGACTTGCGCGATGGTGTTAGGCACTATCTTGCCATAGGGGTGGCATGTCCAGATATTGTTGGGGGAGATGCGAGATGTCTCTCATGGTTTGTGTTAAAAATGCCAGCTCTTTCGAATGGGCAGGAATTTGGAAAATCTGGCGTTCACAAGAGGGATATCTTGAAGATCGTAGACAAGCACAAGACCTTCGCATCCAATACGCGAGTTGATTGGGTGACAAGCGTCAATTGCTCTCGTGATCAGCTCCATTCGCGAGGCCGCCTATCAGAGAAGCTATGTGAATCTCGAATTGCTCTTATAGGTGTTGGCTCGTTAGGGAGTTTAGTTGCTAATAACCTGATTAGAGGAGGAGTCACTGATCTCTGCGTTTTTGATTCAGACCTATTCGAAATACGGAACATTACTCGCCATCTCCTCGCTGCGAACAATGCCGGATATGCAAAGGCATCTTCTGTTTCCGATGTATTAAACGGGATCAATCCAATGGCGCAAGTTGAAAGTCGGGACGCCCTTGGACGCGGAGACGAGAAACTATTTAAATGTTTTGACATCATTATTGATTGCAGTTCTTCTCTAGAGACCCTATCCCTGCTTGATAAATCAAAAGGAAACCGAAGGCTATTTGTCTGCTCCTTTGGATACGCCGCGGAGCGAGTATATATCTCATCGTCAACCTTAGATGCATTCTCTGTTGATGAATATTACAGGGCTTTTGAGCCCCTGATGTCGAAGGATATAAAGCTAATGAATTCTAAGGGCTTGCCATGGGAGGGCACTGGTTGCTGGTCTCCGGTCTTCCCAGCAAAAAACTCCGATATCAGCAGGGCTGCTTCAATTATCACAGACTGCGTAGACAATTTTGTCAGCCACAATATTCTTGACGTCAAATATGCATATGAGGTTAAGCGTGACATCGATGGGCTATTTGAAGGAATAGAGAGAATACGATTATGATTTGGACATCCAAGTTGGGGATAAAGGTAATCGTCGTCGACGATGCGCTATCGAGCATAACTGGATTCGTCTCAGCCCGTCGTAGTGGAGAGACGGGCGGTATCCTAATAGGGCGATACTCGGATGACCTCTCTGTGGCGACGATAGAATCTGCGACGGGGCCAGGATCTAAATCGCTGTTCGGAGCTTTTTCGTTTATAAGGAAAACCTCAGGCCTTCAAAAAGAGCTAAACTGCGCTTTCGCTTTAGGAAGATACTACCTCGGAGAATGGCACTGTCATCCTGGTGAAAACCACTTCCCGAGCAGGCAGGACGTACGTCAAATGCAGGCAATAGCAAGATCAAAGGAATACAACTGTCCCGAACCGATTCTAATAGTTCTTGGTAGGGATAACCCAGGTGAACTAATTTCGACGTTTGCTATAAGCAATGACAAACTTGTTATCTTTGAGAGGGGCCAGTTCTGAATGGAAGAAGTAGAGCAGGTGAGGGTAGCTCTGAGCATCATCTTTGAGATTGTCGGCAATATAGGCATGGCAGCAGCGTGGCTGTTGACTGCTGGTTTTGTTGCTCTGGCGATAATGGGTTTGATAAAACCCGCATACAGGTTTGGGAAAGCAATTGCCTGGAAGAAAGTATTCATCGTTTCAGACAGCGAGACACGTCATGATCTCCGGTGCGACTTAGAGCGTTCTGGATTAATTAAACATAAGAATATTTTGGAGAAATCGAAGGGTCAAACAGGTGAGTTGGGAGGAGCGCGACTTCTTATTATAGATTACAACTACCTCGGAGCCGATGAAGTGCTGCGAATCGTATCCGCGAAATGTCCCGATTGCGGTGTCCTTGTGTATGCGAAGCCAGGATCGATTAAATCAGATTGCACCGAAAAGTTGAATCTATATCAGCACGTATCTGTCGTAAATTTTAGGGGTAGGCTAGTAAACGAGGTTTTACTTCTTCTCCTGAGCACATCGTTTACTAAAAATGATGCATCAAAACAAGTCATATAAGGCTAAGGCTAGTCGGACAGCCCATCTGCAATGCTGAAGCTAAAATCTTTCCCATGCCTCATCCAAGTCGGCGGCGCAGGTTTCTACTATGCAGCGGACGGCTGCGAATTCGGAGGCGGTTATCTGCTGGTCGTCGGCCTTGTCCTCGCGCATTGCCAAGCAGGGACGCTGCGCCTTACAGCCTCTCGGTTGTTCGCACGATTGCGGCTGCGGCCTCATCGGGTAGAGTGGTTTGCGGGGTGGCGTCCATGGGCTTCCTTTCGTCGGTCTCTCACTGAGGAAACGACGGCCCCTGCACCAGAAAAGAGAGGCATCCACCTCAGTTGTCACGCTGTGGGAAATGTACGCCAAATACCCAAACGGCAGATGCCTCTCTAGCCAAGTAGTTGATGTTCGTATTCGGTTAAGGTGACCGCTTCATTATAAGAGTGATCCCGCGCTGCGGCAGGAATACTCACCTTCGAATCGGGGTCGGCCCATCCGAGCGACTTGGTGAGATCGTCCTGCGGGTGTTAGTCGCGCGAGGGTTTGTGCAGAACCATGGCGACAAGCGCGCCGAGGGCCACGACCACAAGCGGCACGGGGTTCAAGGGGTCGCCGGTCTTGGCGGCAGGATGGGACGGGGAGCCTGGTGCGAAGCCGTTGTTGGTGTCGCTGTTGCCGCCCGCGCCACTGTTACCGCCGCCACTGCCGTTTCCGTTGTCGCCGCCGTTGCCGTCCTCCACCAGCTCCTCGGCCATGAACTCCCAGCCGAGGGTGCCTGTCGCGTCTTGGAACTCGTTGCCCATGGTGATGGGGACTTCCAGCGTGAGGTCGAGCGTCGCTTTCGCGCCCGGCTCGAACGTGCCCAGAAGCACCCAGTCAGCAAGGCTGCCCGCCTCACTCGGCGGCGCGTCGAAGAGCTTCGAGCCGCCCTCGGCCACAACCGAGAGGTTCAGCTGGGACAGGAAGTCGGCAGAGCCCGTCTGCGCGCCGGTGGAGCGCAGGTAGAGCTTCACAGGGGTGCCGCTCGCCGCATCGTTGGCGACGACGATCTGCTGGGTGAGGGCATCTCCCGGCATGACGTTCTTGAAGCCGGAGAACAGGTCGTTTAAGGGTCGGCCGTCTGCGTCCTGCACCGCAAGCGTATGCGAGCCGCCCTGGTAGATGACGGCGGCATGCGCCGCACCTGCGGGCACAACAGCGCACGCAAGGGCGAGCGCGAGCGCTGCGAAGACCCCTAAGAACCTATGCCGCAAAAGCTGTGCCATCGCCGCTCACCTCCAGTACCTCGGTATTGCCAGAAGCACGACCAGGCGTTTCCTCGGCATCTGCGTCGGAAACCGTGGGCACATCGCCAATCTCAGGCTCCTGAACGGGAATGTTGGCCTCACCATCGAGCACCGGCGCATCCTGCAACCCATCCTGCACAGCCTCACCCTCCGGTACCGCCTCGGGGCTGTCCGCGACAACCTCACCCCCCGCAGGTTCCTCGACCTCCGCCGTGACGGCTTCATCAGAGGCTGTCGCGGTCTTGGCGGTGAAGTAACCGGGGTTCGTGGGTCCTCCGTCGATGTGCGCATAGGCTCCATCAATGACGGGGCTCACTTGATCGTAGGTGGTTCCCGCACCGCCGACCAAAACAAAGCAGAACTCGAACATTCTTTGGGAGTTCACAACACTCGACATGGTCCAGTCCGAACCTACGTAAACCTTTGTCAAGGCATTGCAGTTCAAGAATAGCTGGTACATGTTTATAACTGACACGGTGTTGAAGCTGGACAGGTCGAGTTCGGTCAGGTTTTTGCAGCCGTCGAACATGGAGTTCATAAGCACCAGCTTTGGCGTGCTGGTTGTTGGCATTGTAATGGTATGGAGGTTTGAGCACAGTACAAACATGGCACCCATATCCATTACGTTGGTCAGGTCGAAGCCCGATAGGTCGAGCGTCGTAAGCCCTTTGCATTCAGCAAACATGTGGTTCATGGTTGTAACGTTCGATGTACTAAAGCTCGACACATCAACGTTCGCCAGCTTTGTGCAGTTGTTGAACATGTACGACATATCCTGCACCGACGAGGTGTCCCAGTAGAACTTTCCTTCCCCGTAACCAACCTTGTTTACTCCAAGGCTCGTTAACCCCGAACAGCCGCTAAACATAGAGTTCATGTCGGTGACCTGAGAGGTATCGAATGCTGATACGTCAAGGCTCGTTAACCCCGAGCAACCATTGAACATGTTTCCCATGGTTTTAACCTGAGAGGTATCGAAATTCGTCACATCGAGAAACGTCAAGGATGAACAAAGGCTGAACATATGATTCATAGCTTTAACGTTTACGGTGTCGAATCCCGAAACGTCAAGTGTGGTAAGCGCAGAGCATTGCGAGAACATCGAAGCCATGGTTTCAACATTGCTCGTGTTGAAGTTAGCCACATCAAGCCTCGTGAGCGTTTTGCACTTACGGAACATCGTGCCCATCGTTTCTACGTTGCCAGTGTTGAACCTGGACACGTCGAGCGATGTCAAGGCTTCGCACCCGTCGAACATGTATGCCATGTTGGTGACGTTGGCCGTGTTGAATCCAGACACGTCGAGGCTCTTCAAGCTGGAGCAGTTTGCAAACATGTACAGCATGCTAGTGACGTTGGCCGTGTTGAAGGTCGATACATCAAGGTCAGTGAGCGATTCGCAGCCATTGAACATATGCTGCATCTCCACAACATTCGAAGTGTCGAAATTGACGGGATCGAACGTAATTCTCGTAAGATTTCGGCAGGTCATGAACATCCAACCCATTGAGCCTACTTTTCGCGTTTTGAAAGAAGAGAGGTCGATCATCTCCAGTTTTTCGCACCGTGCAAACATAGAATCCATGCCTGTTGCGCTGCTCGTGTCGAAGTTCGATACATCGAGTTGCGCCAGCCCTTTGCAAGAGCGAAACATTCCGGCCAAAGAATTGGTATTGCTGGTGTCAAACCCCGACACATCCAGCGAGGTCAAAGCAGAGCAGCCGTCGAACATGACGGACATGGTGGCAACATGCTGCGTCTTGAATATCCCGTTGAACTCTATCGACGCTGCTTGAGAGTAATCCCGGAACATATACGAAGAATCTCGGTTCGCAAACACATCGCCATCGGAAAGCACATGGACGGCATAGGTGGTCGAGCCGCTCGCCGAATCAGTAGTTGGAACGCGGTAGAGCTTTATCCTGTTCGCGCTCGTGGAATCCACCCGCACGTCGGTGCCGGAAGCGGGGTCGGCTCCTACTGGAGCAACGTCCGGGTCGGCCACCTTTTCAAACACGACTGAGGTAACCGTGGTATCCGGGATGTTCTGGCCATCCTTTTTCTTTATCTCCTCTTCCGTTCTTTTGGTCGCCTCCTTGTTGAAATCGACGCCGATGATGAGATGAGACGCCCAGACGGCGTGGAGAACCTTGGCGGGGGCGGTGCTGTTGAGAGTGGCTGAGTCTGCCTGCCCTGCGGGGTAGTCGATATCTGCGACCGTGGGGTTCTCGGTCCACGACCAGCCGAGGAAGGTGTTGTTTGCCTTGGCGGGGATGTCGGCGGGGACGGTGAAGGCGTGGGTCGCGGCGGTATCGCGGGCACTCTGCGTCACAGGCGCGCCGGTGCCGCCTTTTGCGTCGAACGCGAGCTCGTAGCCGTACCCGCCGAAGGCGAAGGTGTTGGTGACGGGGTTGGTGTTCTCCTGCAGGTAGGCGAGCGCGCCGCCCGCCGCGAGGGCGAGGACGAGCGCGGCTGCCGAGGCGGCTGCGACGATGCGCTTGGCAAAGCTTGTGCGTTGTGGTTTTGCGTGGAGCATATCTTGTTCCCCCTACGCTTCCGGCCAACCGGCGGCCGCGAGCGCGCTGTCACCGTTGTGGGCGCTTTGCACGCCGAAGGCGTGGGTCGTGAGCGTGAACGTCTCAGCCGAATATGAGCTGTCCACCTTGCTTCCGTCTACGGAGACGTGGGTGAACAGGGGCGGTGTCTGCCCGCCGGACTCGAGGGCGCGCTCGTAGTAGTAATAGCCGTCCCTATAGGTCCACGCCGACGCGTCGGTGTCCATGGCGAGGCACCCGTCTGCGGCAAGGGTCTTGTCCGATACCGACACGTCTAGGCGCACGCGCAGGTAGATCGGCTCGTTTCCGAGGTTCTTCACGCTGAGGGGCCTCTTCACGGTGTCGCCCGGCATGATCTGGACGATCTGGTCCTCGGTGCCCGACGCGTCGTGGAGCGCCAGGCGCACGTTCGATGCGGTGACGGCGTTCTCGGTCTTGGCGGCAGTGGTGAAATACGCCATAGCCATGGCCGCCAAGATCGCCAGGGTTATAACGACTGCGCTTACACACAGTATGCGACGCTTCATGCTCACCACCTCCTTCATCTAGTTCCAATAGTTGGCGAACGCTTCGCGAGCGCTCGCCCCGGTGTTCTCGCGCTGGATGGCCTCGGCCCTGAACTTCAGCTGGAAGCCGCTCAGCATATCCACTTCGTCTGAGGTAAACGCGCCATCGAGGGTGAGGTTTTCCATGAGGCGCGCGACTTCTCCCGGCTTGAGCTCGGGGGCGTAGTAGTACGTGAAGGTCATGGTGTCGGCCGCCGCATCCGTATTGACCTCGCCCAGCTCCCAGGTGCGCGCGTTCACGTCGAGCAGGGCGGGAAGGGCGGTTTTTGCATCCATGTTGTGGGTGGCAAGGACCCTCTCCCACGCCTGCGTTTGCGTAAACGTCGCCGTTACGCGCAGCCAGGCAGAATGCTCGCCGGTGTTTTTGACCTTGGGGTCAAGCGGCATCTTCGAGCCCGGCTTCATGTCCTGGTAGGTGATGCCCTGCTGGGACTGGCCGCCCGCGTCGTCGATCTGCGTGAGTGCGATCGAGAAGACGGCGTCGGGGTCTACCTCGCCGCCCTCGCTCGTCGCCACCAGAAAGCCGTGGCTTATCTTGTCGGATGCGGTGAAGTACGCAAGGGAGCCCGCGCCCGCAAGCGCGAGCGCGCAGAGGGCGCAGGCTAATAGCACTATGAGTTTCTTTGCGCGCATGAGGCTTCAGGCTCCCTTGACGTTTCGATAGGCTTACGGGGCAGTAGGCTGGAAGCAGGCCGTGAAGGCGGCAGCTTCATCGGCAAAGCCAATGGACTGGCACAGATAGCTGTAGAAGGCCAGTGTTTCGTTTGTCGTGGAGGCATACGATCCTGCAACCGTGATCGCGTTGCCGTCGGCATCTTGCTTCAAAAACGGAAACACCTTGGCTGTCGCGGTATCCGCGGGCATGACTTTGCCTGTATAGGCATACACTTTTCCGCCTTGCGGGCCTTTATCAGAGATCTTTTTCCACGTGTCAGCGGGTTCGTACTTGAGGTTGGTGCCCCAGTTGGAACCAGTCTCAACCACCTCGACAAACAGGTAAGCGGGCTGGGTCACGTCTTTGAGGGAAACCTGGGGATCCTTAGGGATGTTCACGCCAGGCCAAACTTTGTAGGTTTGCCCGCCATCGGCATTGATCATGTCGTTATCGGGACCCTTTGTGTAGGTGCCATCATCATTTGAAGTGACCTTATGCTCCTGAAAAAGGTAGTTGTTGGTCGGATCGTTGATGATTTGCGAACCCGAGGCCACGAAGGTGTTTGTTACCGCCTTCGTCTGCGCCTGTAGGTAGGCGAGCGCGCCCGCCGCCGCGATGGCGCATACCATCACCACAGCTACTATGCCCAGAAGGGTCTTTCTTTTGCTTGCGGTCTGCATGGTTTGCATCCCCTTTCGTCTTGCCCGCCCGCTTTCCTTGGCGCGCGGTGCTTTTCCTGTATGGTCAGTCGTTTCCGACGTGGGCCCTGCTTTTCTGCGCCCCTTCGCGCTCCTTTTTGGTCGCGCGGACAAGCGCGGGCACAACAAACAGCACGAGCACCAGTGCAAGCGCGCACGCGATGCCCACCAAGCGCCCAGAATCGGTGGCGAAGTAGACGGAGGCGTAGCCGAGCTTGGGAAGGGCGAAGCTCACGGTGCCGAGCACGTTTTCAGGGGGCACCGGCGCGGCGTCTGGGCTTTCGTTGGCGTCGCCTTTGGTGGTGAAGCTGCCGTCCGGACGCACCTCGACTACGCGGTGCGTGACCGTTTGCAGTGCCGAATCGGAGGTGTAGGCGATGATGTCGCCTACCTGGATGTTCTCGGGTGCCGCCTTCGCAACATAGGCGAGGTCGCCTGCCGAATAAGCCGGCTCCATGGAGCCCGAAAGGATGGCGTAGGGTGTCAACCCGACCGCCCGCATGCCCGCAAGGGCGATGGCGAGCAGCACCAAACAGGCGATCACGACGGTGGTCAGCGCGTTCCAGAAGGTGCGCAGAGGATGCGCCTGTTTGCCATGGCGTGCTTTCGGCTGCGCGGAAGGCTTGACGCCTGGACGTTGCGCGCAGACGCGCGTATTGGTTTGGAAGGCATGCGTTGGAAGATCGGTTGGAGGAGCGGTTCTATATGAATGTCCCGAAGCTGTGCGAGGGCGCGAGTTCGGAGCGGGGCCGCGAAATGCGGCGAAGGCGAAGCAGCTGGGACTTGCGCTTGGGGAATCGAAGCAGCCGGCAGGCTGCGGGCAGCACGCGGATGGCCTTACGGATGGGCTACGCCACGCGCGGGAGAAGGTGCGCTGATTTGCCCCCCCCCCCGCTCATTTTACGAACTTTGGGAAGGGTAGAAGTGCAAGTCAACTTAGGAGCGCATGAGGCCTCGAAGCAAGCGGGATGTGTCGTATTCTTTTGACGCCGCACAGCTTCCCCTCCTCGCCGAGATTGTTTCAACTCGCAAAAAACCAATGACACACGGTCTTTGCGAGCTGAGATTCATTTTTTTAGATCACCGCAACAGTGTTGCACAACAGAGATAACTCCTAGGATTATACCTAAGCTCCTCTTTCGCCTAATCAGGTACGCTTTCGCTAAACTTTTAATTGTAGATTGCTAAGCAAAGCGTTTCACTATGGCAGTGGCGCACTCCTTGTTTGTGCTGCAAATGCGAAACTCAGAGGTGTTTTTGCGCACGTTTTCGGGCGAGGGCCAAGGCGAGTGTTCCGGTTGCTGCAGCAGCTACGAACATGAGGGCGCTTGGCAAAGTAGAATCGCCCGTACGAACGAGCGGCTTTGGTTCGCCGGGGCCAGGCTGGTCGGCGGGCTTTGAGCCGTCTGGATAGAGAGGCTGCGGGGGGCCACCAGGTCCGGTGGGCGGCTCTTCAGCGGAGGATGCCTTGATGGTGAAGGTCGTTTCGGCATAGCCATCGCTAAAGGTTGTTCGCAACGTGTGGCTACCTTCAGCCACCGTTTCCAGATAGGATGCCTTGAGTTCAACAATAGTGCTGCCGCTTTGCGCGGTATAGTGCACGGAATCAAGCGGCTGACCGTCAAGCAGCACCCCCGTGAACTTGCTGAATGCGCCGTCTGAGGTGAAGCGCAAACCCTCTTGAGAGCCTTTCGTCCACTGGGCGTTCAGGCAGAGCGCTGCCGCGCAGGCGGCCGCCAGGAGCGCGAGCGCGCGGAGGGTTCGGGGCGCTACCTGCGCGCCCGACGCACTAAAAAACGCCCCCCCCCCATGCATAAATGGGAGTTCTCGCTGCTAGAAGTCTCTACGGACATCGTGGAGCGAACGGGTACGAAGAGATGGACGTTGCGGGTCGGCATAGACATCGACCCCCTTCTTCTAAACGGAGAGAAGTTACGTGCCTTTTAGTATAGTCTGCGCAGCACTTTCCCCATGTCGGCATCGCGCAAGCTCAATTCAAATTGAAACCTCGTCACTTGAAATTCCCCGCACGCTTCAGAAAAAAAATGGCCAACGATGCCTTTTCGGTCGCTCCGTTGTTCGCACGATTGCGGCCACGGCCTCTTCGGGTAGAGTGGTCTGCGGGATGCCACGCAAAGTTGCCAAAGTGCGCAATCTGGATTAAAAACGTGGGGTGGATAATGGCTAGGCTTTGGGGGGAGGTGATATATCAATGACAGGTAAAACAGCGCCGTTGTTGGCTGTGGCTTTTATCGAGGAACATCTTCCCACCAGGCTCAGTCTTGAAGCGATTGCGGCATCAACCAATTACTCGAAACACCATTTGCATCGGCGGTTCTCGGCTGAGGCGGGCATGACCATAGGCAGCTACATCTGCCGCCGCCGGCTTACCGAGGCGGCGAAAATGCTCGTCTTCACCGACTGGTCCGTGCTGGACATTGCAGTTGCGGTGGGATTTGGAAGTCAGCAAGCCTTCTCGGCTGCTTTTAAGCGCATGTTTAAGAAAACTCCGTGCCAATATCGAGCCGACGAAGAGTTTTGGCCGCTCCAGTCCAGGCTCGCGCTTAGCAGCGTCGCGCATCACAGCGACAACCTTGTTACGCGGTTCGCAACCCCATCCGATGAGGAAGAGTGGATGACCCTCCTTGACCAGGTGGTGGACGGTTATCCCCACCTCAATGAAGATGACTACGTGGCGCATCTCAGGCGCGCAATCACGTGCACGTCGGGGAGCGCGCAGGCAGCGGCATCCCCAACATGGTGAAGAACTGGACGGATGCCGGATACGAGAAGCCGATGCTCAGCGAGCAGGTAAATCCCGAACGCTCGACCATCTTTTTACCACTATCGGACAGAGCGATTTCTAAGATGGCGAATGACGACTTCTTACCCAAAGACAAAGGCCCTGCAATTTCACTTGAACTGTACTCTCAAATGAGTGATACCGAAAAAGTCGCCTTGCGCTTGGTTGGTGAGCAGGGTCGCGTTACAACCGCTCTTTTGGCAACTCAGGCCGGAGTGTCGAAATTAACCGCAACTCGTACTTTAAAAGGTCTGATGGATAAGGGCATTCTTGTCTGGCGCGGAAGAAACAAGACGGATCCCGCCCAGTATTATGAAGTGGTAGAGTCATTACAAAGTTAAGAGCAGTTAAGAGCTGCTCTTAAACCTTTGTTGATTAGAGGATCTTTATGCAAGATCGAAAAGATGGGCTTGAAAAACGAATAGAAGGGTGGCTTCAAACCCAACCGCGATGGTACTCTCATGCGCTCCATCTGTCGATAAGGGGTCAAGCCTCGGAAGTCGAAATGAAAATGCTTGCCGGCAAGGCATGCATAGATGCAGGGATGAACATCGACGTTAATCCAACGACACAACCAAGCGCCGATTCCAATTGCCACATCAAAAAAATAAGCTTCGTAGAGTTGTGAAACAAGAAGTGGATAGGCCATATGAGCAGGATAAATGCTCTCGCTATTAATTTTTTTTTATGCTTTCCCATTAAAAACAAGTAATTTTTCTTCCCTGGTTTCGCGGGTATAGTCCCTGCTGTCGCGACGAATAGATTCCACAAAAACGCAGGGTCGTCCGGATGGGGGGGTGTATCTCCGACGACCGCATTCGTACCGTCACTGCAAAAGGAGGAGAGAGTCGATGGACAAAGCCAAGACCAAGCGCTACGCCACGAACACCGTCATTGCTATGTGCATTGCAGTGGTGTTCAGTGCCGGTATTGCCTGGAACACCTTTCCGCTGTTCGCGGATCCCATCATCAGCGAGTTCGGCTGCACGCGCACGGAATTCACGTTTGGCATCACGTTGGTGAACGTGGTAAACGCCATCATTTCCATGTTCTTCTACGGCCGCATGGTAGAAAAGCTGGGTATGCGTAAATACCTACTGCTGTGCAACACGGTTGCTTTGTTGGCATTCGTTTCGTTTGCCTGTGCACAAAACGTGTACTTCATCTGGCTGGGCGGCGCGTTGTTCGGGTTCAGTTCGGCAGGCATGTCAATAAATACGGTCAACGTCATTGTCGACCGGTGGTTCATGAAGAACCAGGCTAAATACATTTCCATTCCCAATACCTTCAGCGCTGTTGCAGGTATTGCGTTTGCTAGCCTATGGGCGCTGCTCATTGCCAACCTAGGCTGGCGTATTCCATTTTGGATCATTGTAGCTTGTGGCGTGGTCAGCTGGGTACTCATCAGCCTGTTCTACAAGGGTGATCCAAAAGACCTAGGCGTGGCCCCCATGTACGCCAACGAAGTCAAAACCGACGGAGAAAACGGAGACGACTTTATGGACGACGAGGGTGGCGTCTCGTACCGCGGCATCTTCAAGACCTACCAGTTCTGGCTCATGGCGCTCGGCTACTTCGGCAACGGACTGCTGGCCTTCGCTATCATGAGCAACCTGGCTCTGTTCGCCGGCGACTTCGGCTTCGGGAACCAATCGGGCTTTATTCTCAGTGTGGCCTTAGTGGCCCAAGCTGTCAGCTTCGCGCTCGTCGGCCCTATCATCGACAAGTTCGGCAGCCGGTGGGGCGTGGCGGTTTCGTCGCTCGTCATCGCCGTTGCTGCTGTCATCTTCTTGATGGGCGGCAACACGGGAGGCCTTTCCCCCGTACTCATGTACGCGGCAGCCGTCTGCGTCGGCTTTACCAGCGGCGCAGCACAAATGCCCATGGGCGTATCAATCCGCGAGGCGTTCGGCCGCAAGGAATTCAGCAAGAAAATGGGCACTGTCACGTCGTTCTGCCTGTTCGGATTTGCATTCGGCCCCACCATCCTGAATGCGTTCTACGACATTGCTGGCACGTACCAAACGGGCTTGATGGCGATGATAGCTACTGCCGTGGCGACCATCGTGCTGCTGTTCATTGCCACGAGGCGCGTCGAAGTGGCGGATTAGAGCCTGATGCTGAAAAAGGCTGCGGAAGGGATTTTGGCCATTCCGCACAAACGTAAACCTGATTAAGGAGGCTGTCACCATGGCACGCGAAAAGGAATTCTACGGACTGCATCACCTGAGCGTCAACGTGGCCGACCGCGAGGAGGCCATCGAATTCTACACCGAGGCACTGGGCTTCAAGCTCGAATTCCGTTTCGATTACGCCTATCCCGACGGAGGCGTGGACAAGAACTCGTTCGTATCACAGAACGGCGTCATGCTTGAGCTCATCGAGCTAGCTGGTGTGGACAATCCGAAGCCTGCAGCGCTCAACACCAATAACCACTTCGCCCTCTACGTGAAGGACATTGAGGCAGTAAAGGCACGTTTAACAGAGGAGCCGCGTTGCACGTTGGAATCCGACCAGGTGGCCATCATCGAAGACTTCGGTGCCGAGCGCCTGAAATCTCTCATGGTGCGAGGCCTGAACGGCGAGCGCATAGAGCTTCTGGAAGTGGAAGACCTGTAAGACTACGAGTGTGACGAGGAAGAGGAGGCAACAACCATGTCCGAAACGCAGTATATCAAGACCGGCTGCCATCTGTGCTGGCAACAATGCGGTGTCATCTTGCACGTCGAGGACGGCGTGCTGAAGAAATGCACGCCGGACCCCGACCACGTGGGCAGCGGCGGCTACGGCTGCGAGCGCCTGTCAGCCGTATCCGAGTTTCACTACAGCGAGATGCGGCTGAATTACCCGCTCAAGCGCAAGGGCGAGCGTGGTGAGGCTAAGTGGGAGCGCATCACATGGGAGCAAGCTCTCACCGAAATTGCCGAGAAGCTGGTAGCCATTCGCGACGAGTTCGGCCCCGAAGCCGTGGGCAAGGTTGGCGGCACCATTCATGGCCCGGCCGACTGGTCGTCGTGGCGCTTCTTCTGCCATTGGGGTAGTCCAAACTTCATGAATTCCGGTAAGAACTGCGGCCAGCTGAACACCACAGTAGAATGCGCCATGTACGGATGGGACGGTTCGGGTTCCGCCCCCGAACTGGGCGTGACCAAGAACATCATCATGTGGGGTGCCAACCCGCCCGAATCCAACCAACTGAAGTGGAACCTGGTGCGCGCGTGCATGGATCAGGGCACCAAACTTGTCGTCATAGACCCGCGTCTGTCCGAGATCGCAGCCGCAGCCGACCTGTGGCTGCAGATACGTCCCGGCACCGACGGCGCTCTTGGGTGGGGTGTCATCAACGTGCTCATCGAAGAAGGCATCTACGACAAGGAGTTCGTCGAGGAATGGTGTTCGGGTTTCGACCAGGTAGCCGAAAAGGCGAAGAACTACCCACCTGAACGCGTGGCTGAAATAACCGAAGTGCCAGCCGAGAAGATAATCGAGCTTGCCCATTACTGCGCAGACGGCCCTACCAATTTCAACTGGAACCTCACCTGCAACCACGAGGGCAACGGTGCCGGCTATGCAGCCGCCTACACCCAGGCGGTCATCCGCTCCATTACGGGCAACATGGACCGCCCGGGCGGCAACGCCATACCCGGCCCCATCTCCGACGACATCGACTGGTACGGTGCCATCGGATGGGAGTTGCTGTTCGAGCATCTTGAGAACTCTGACCGCGATTGTGTGTCGGCCGAACACTTCCCGGTGTGTTCGAAAAAGATGATCCGCCAGTTCAACGAGCCTATTAAGAAGGCATGGGGCGGCAAGGGGTACGGTGCTGCCGGCTACTTCTTCTACCCCAACACCCGCGGCCTGGTTGATGCCATGCGCTACGGCACTCCGTACCCCATCAAGGCGTTCTTTATCCAGTGCGGCAACCCGCTGCTCACCTATACTGGTGCTAAGAACTGGCATGAGGCCCTGAAGAAGGTCGACCTGCTGGTGGGTATGGACTTCTTCATGACACCCTCCATGGCGCTGTGTGACTACGTGCTGCCGGCGGCCAGCTGGATAGAGCGCCCGCACATGCAGCTTTATTGGGGCCTGTCTACGTTCAATCCTTGCTACAAGCAGCCCCTGCCCGCCCTGCACGAACGCAAGGACGACTACTATTTATGGAGCGAACTGGCGCGCCGCACAGGTACGCAGGGCGAATGGCCCGAAACCTTGGAGGGCATGTACGACCTCATGCTGCGCCCCTCGGGCCGCACGCATGGAGAGATCGCCGAGAGCACCCCGAACTACCTGCTGGCGGACCAAGACTATTATCATCACAAGGTGAACGGTTACGGCTTCGGCACTCCCAGCGGCAAATGCGAACTGGCTCCAACCACTCTGGCGTTCGCGGGCGAAGATCCCGTTCCCGACTACATAGAGCCGTCGTGGAGCAAGTACCGCACGCCCGATCTGGCCAAAGAGTATCCTTTGGTTCTTACCAGCGGCGCACGCAAGCGCCCGTATTGGCACACCAGCTACCGCGAACTCAAGACCCTGCGGTGGCAGCACCAATACCCGCTGCTCACCATCAACCCCGAAGATGCGCGCTCGTTGGGCATCGTCGATGGAGAAATGGTGTACATAGAGACGCCGCTTGGCCGCGTCCGTCAAAAGGCCCGCATCGACAACGGTATGAAGTTGGGTACGGTGCATGCGGAAGCCTATTGGTACTTCCCCGAAATGCCCGAAGAAGAACCCTACCTGTTTGGCGTATGGGACACCAACATCAACTCCATCCTGCCCGACGACTATGAGTGCAGCGACATCGCAGGCAACCTGCCTTTCCGCGGCATGCTGTGCAAGGTGTACCCTTGCGACACCGACTTGGCCTACGACCAGGTTGTTGCACCCGAGGTGGAAGGCTAGGGCCATGAGCGCAGAGCGTCTTGAGAGTAGTCGGTGTCGGATGTGCTCCAACCGCTGCATGGTGTCGTTTCTAGTGGACGAGGTGGGTATCGTCGCCTTGGCCCGCCGAGGCGACGCGACAAAATGCAGCGCATCAAGCTGCTGCTCGAATTTGGCTCAGGTTGAAGGCAAAAGCCTCGACAGGGCGCTCCGCTTCATCAACATGCCTACGTTGCCTCGTCTCGTGTCGAACGGGCACTGAGCGTCACAGGCGCCGCCGCGCAAGCACGGTGCCTGGCCCTTTGCCAAATCGGCCGCCGTCTATGAATCGGTTGCCGTTTGCGTAATATAAGGAAAAGGCCCGGAAGAAGTAAGAGAACTTTTTCCGGGCGCATTCGTGCCGCCGACATCGGCGGTGAAAGGAGATTCTCTGTCATGTGCTTCAGACCATCAGCCGTAAACATCGAAAAGAAGTGCCCCGAGTGCGGAACCGTCTGCCAGCCCGCCGACGCCTCCTGTTCGCAGTGCGGAGCAACGCTGCCCGTCGCAGGTGTCGCCGGAGCTCCTAGCACTCCGGCGACACCAGGAGTTCCGAAGGCTCCCTCGATCCCCGTCGCTCCTGGTTCACTGCAGGAGTAGCCCACGCTACAAGACCTGCAGTAATTCCTGACGAATTAGCTCTAGAAAGCGCGCGGATGGGGCTGGGAAATCCCTGTATCTCTTCCAGGCAATAAATGTCTTCGACTCCAAACGAGGTCCCAGTGCACGGAAGCAGAGGTTCGAACTTTCTGGAATCTTCACGGCGTCTTCGGTACAGAGCGCGTAACCAACCCCTTCCTCTACCGGCGCTACCATGGCGGCAGGCAGGTCGTAGGTCATAACAACGTCCAGCTTGCCGTCATCGGCACCAAACCAGCCATGCAGCCAGTGCTTCTCGAGGATCTGCTCGGGACACAGAAGAGGCGCATCGTGCAGATCGGCCGGACGCACCTGCTCCAAAAGGGCCAGCTGGCTGTCCCGCCGAGCGAGGATGCCCCACACGCTAGCGACAGGTAGCTGCATGCGCTCGTATTCCGTCAAGTCAACGGGTTCCGTCACCACGGAGAAGTCGATGCGCCCTTCGTCAAGAGCCGCAGTCGCGTCTGACGACTGAAGGCTTTTGAACGAAAAGTGCACGTGCGGGTGCTGTCGATGCATTTTGCCCACAACTTTCGCAACGGTTCGCACGCTGTGCGGACTGTATCCGCCCAGACGCACTGATCCTGCCATAACGCCATCATAGGTACTGAGCGTGGCCAGTGTTTCGTCTGCAATGCGTACCATCTCTTTGGCGCGCTTCTGCAGGAACAGACCCTCTTCCGTCAGCGTGGTCTGACGACTGCCGCGTACGAACAGTTCGGCTCCCACCTCGCGCTCCAGGTCGGATATCTGGCGCGATAGATTGGGTTGCGTGACATGAATCTCCTTGGCCGCCTTGGACATGGTTCCTTCTTCAGCAACCGCAAGAAAGTAACGCAGTACTCTGATGTCCATGACGCAAGGCCTCCTTGGTTGCTGGGATGCGCCGTGGCCGATGGCGCGGGTTTTATTATATACTGCTTTGGAGGCAAGATGTGCAAGGGGGCTGCTCATGGCGCGGGACGAGGTCAAGGTGTGCGGGTGCCACCTGTGCTGGCACCAATGCGAGGTCAGACTGCATGTTGAGGACGGCATTCTGAAGCACGTGACGGGCAACCCGAACGGCGTGACGGGAGGTGGTTATGGCTGCGAGCGGCTGGCCGGCGTGCCGGAATTCCACTACAGCTCCAAGCGCCTGAACCACCCTCGCAAACGCGTGGGAAAACGCGGATCGGGCCGATGGGAGCGCGTCACCTGGGAAGAAGCACTGGACGATATAGCCGCACGTTTGCTTGCCATCCGCGAAGAATCAGGACCCGAAGCGCTTGCCAAACTGGGCGGCACCATCCACGGCCCAGCAGACTGGGCAAGCTGGCGATTCTTCAACCAATGGGGCTCCCCAAACTCGTTTAACACAGGCAAGGATTGCGGACAGGCGAACACCATCGTGGAATGCACCATGTACGGCTGGGACAGCCTGGGTGTCGCGCCTATGCCCGGAAAGAGCCGCAATATTGTGCTTTGGGGGTCAAACCCACCCGAAAGCGCAGCCGTAAAATGGAACTCCATCAGAGCATGCCAAGATCGTGGAGCCCGCCTCATCGTGGTGGATCCTCGGTTTTCCGAGGCCGCCTCGTACGCCGACCTCTGGCTGCAGCCACGTCCTGCAACCGATGGCGCTTTGGGCTGGGGAGTCATCCACATACTCATAGAGGAGGGACTGTACGACAAAGAATTCGTAGAACGGTGGTGTACGGGATTCGACCAAGTGACCGAAAAGGCGAAGAAGTATTCACCTGAGCGTGTTTCTAAAATCACGGGCGTGCCAGTAGGAAAGATACTGCGTTTCGCACGCGCTTATGCCGATGGCCCCACGAACTACGTCTGGAGCCTTTCGGGTTGCCACTATGGTAACGGAGCAGGTTATGCGGCGGTATACACCCAGGCAGTTATCCGCGCTATTACCGGCAACATCGACCGAGAGGGTGGCAACCCGATGACCGGACCCTTGCCTAACCAGGTGGATTGGTACAACGCCATGGGATGGGATCTGCTGGTCGAGCACTTAGAACACTCCGACCGCGACAGTGTGACGGCGAACCGGTTCCCCGTTTGCTCGAAGGCATCGCTCACGCGCATCAACGGTGCCATCAAGAAGGCATGGGGGCAGGGCTACGGGTGCCCGCTCTATTTCCTGTACCCGTCCTCGCGCGGCATCTACGACGCCATTCGCTATGGCGAGCCTTACCCGATACGGGCGTTGTTCATCCATGCAGGCAATCCGCTGGTCACGCTGGCCGGAGCTCGGGATTGTTATGAGGCCCTGAAGAAGGTCGACCTGCTGGTGGGCATGGACTTCTTCATGACACCCTCCATGGCCCTGTGTGACTACGTGTTGCCAGCGGCCAGCTGGATAGAGCGCCCACACACCATGCTGTATTGGGGTGTGTCTGCCACTGCCATCGCCTACGAGCAGCCTCTTCCCGCACTCTACGAGCGCAAGGACGATTACTGGCTATGGAAGGAGCTGGCGCATCGCGTGGGGCTCCCTTATGAATGGCCCGACACTCTGGAAAGCATGTACGACCTTATCCTGCGCCCTTCGGGCAGGACGCATGCTCAGGTGGCGAACAGCTCCCAATACTATTTCGAAAGCGATACAGGCCGAGAGTTCGAACGATATGCCAAAGAGGGCCGCGGCTTCGGCACGGCCAGTGGAAAGTGCGAACTGGCACCCAGCGCGCTTGCTGCCTGCGGGCTCGATCCCGTGCCCGACTATGTAGAGCCGCCACAAAGCCGTTCCCGCACTCCGGAACTGGCGCGTGAATACCCGCTGACGCTCATCAGCGGTTCGCGCGTGAGGCCATACTGGCACACCAGCTACCGCGAGCTTTCCTCATTGCGTTGGCGCCACGAGCTGCCCGAAACCCAGATGCATCCCGAGACGGCGCGTGCGTTTGGCATCGTGAACGGCGACACCGTGCTGGTGGAGACACCGTTGGGAAGCGTGCGCCAGAGAGCGTGTGTGACTACCGCCATAGCACCCGACGTCGTGCATGCCGAAGCGTTTTGGTACTATCCCGAGCAACCTGCGGAAGACCCTTACCTGTTCGGCGTATGGGACTCCAACATCAACGCCATCATACCCGACGACTATGACGTATGTGATTTCGCAGGTGACCATCCGTGGATTGCTCTGTCGCATTCGCAAGGCTGAAACTCCACTTGATTTCGAAAGGCCCGTCTTTAACGAATTCGACTAATGGCTATTTCCATTACGTTTAAATCTCTGGGCATCGAATTTTACAGCAGAAATTGTGCCAGCTATGCCAACGGAAAGCGCACGTTTGATAGCACCTCGGCTATGTCGGCGTTGAGCAGGATGGAGCGGGCCTTGATTGATTCGGGGGCGCAGGATTCTCCTTTGTTTATGCAGCAGTAGATTGCGCGGTGGTTGTTGTTTACGGCGTTCCAGAAGGGGTATTTTATGATGACGGGGGTGTTCATTCCCACGCCGAGTTCGAGGTAGAGCACGTTGGCACCCTCGTGGGTTCGGCAGAAGTCCTGGTAGCGGGCGTTCGCCTTGTACCATTCCTCGTCTTGCACGAAGCGGTCGTCAATGCGCAGGTTGGTGGTGAGGGGGCGGCCACAGCGCGGGCAGCGCGGCAGGAGATCGCTCGGCACGCGCATGGCGCTTTGCCGCTCCACCATGGCGCGCACGGTTGCTTCGTTGTTGTACGTCTCTTCCGAACAGGGGACGCTGCACTGGAACAGGCCATAGTCACCTTGGGTACAAAACAGCCGGCGCTCGTCGAAGCCCGCCAGCTGGAACTGGTGATCCACATTCGTAGTGATGACGAAGTAGTCCTTGTCGCGCACCAGGTTGAGCAGGTCGCAATACGGCTTGCCCGGCTCCACGTCGTAGCGGTTGATGAAGATGTGCCGGCTCCACCACGCCCAGAACGTCTCGGCATCAGGGAAGGGGAAGAAGCCTCCCGAGTACATGTCGGTAATGCCAAAGCGGTCGCGGAAGTCGGCGAAATGTGTATCGAATCGCTCACCTGAATAGGTCAGTCTCGCTGCGGTAGACATCCCGGCACCGGCACCGATGAGCACGGTATCGGCCTCGCGCAGCGCGCGGTGCAGCCGTTCTGTACCCACAGCCATCTCGGCTTCGCCGCCGTTGGCGCACACGAGGCGGCCTCCGGGAATGTTAGTCGAAAAGAAGCTCATGGTAGATTCTTTCGTCCTTCTCGCTGAACACGTTGAAAACGATATGCAGGTCAGAGCCGTGGGCGTCCAGCCACGCGCGCACGGTGGCAACAGCAATGGGTGCGGCTTTCGCTTGCGGGAAGCCGAACACACCGGTGCTGATACAGCAAAACGCGAGGGAGGTACAGCCAAGGCCTTCCGCAGCGTTCAGGCAACTGGTGTAGCTCTGAGCCAGAAGTTCTTCATCGCGCCTGGTCGGATGCCCATTCGCAATGGGCCCCACCGTGTGAATGACGAAGCGCGCGGGCAGGTTGTAAGCGGGCGTCACCTTGGCGCGCCCCGTCGGTTCCTCATGCCCCTGCTCACGCATGAGGCGCGCACATTCCGCGCGCAGCTGCACGCCCGCAAACGTGTGAATGGCGTTGTCGATGCAATAATGCCCCGGCACCCAGCATCCCAGCATCTGGCTGTTAGCGGCGTTCACAATGGCGTCGGCCGCAAGCGTGGTAATGTCTCCCCGCCAGAGCGACAGGCGGCTGTCCAGCGGAACGCGCTGCAGCGCGGCGGCGTCGGTGATACCGGCGTCTTCTATCAGCCCCTGCAGCACGCGATCTTGCGTGGCGAGAAATTCCTCAGACGCCGGAAGGGGCTCGCGCGTATTCACAAGATCGCGAAACTGCCGAAACAGCACCTCTTCCCCAGCGGCGTTTTCCACGCCTGCAAGCTGAGGGGCACCTTCGCCAAAGCGCTCTTCAACAAGCGCACGCACAAGAAACACCAGGTCATCAATCCTAGCCATCTTCCTCTTCTTTCCCTTGGGAGCCGAAGGCACGAGGGGCAAATTCGCACATGCGAGCCTCTCCGCTTCGCGGGCCGCGACTCACGGGCCCCGCGCCTTTTCTCCGAGTTTGCCCTAGTATATCTTCCTTGCCCGCGCGCCTTTGCGCCCCCTCGCGCCTTGGCACTCTACGGGGCGTTTATTGCGTGGGAGCGGTGGGGCGGGTATGGTGGGACTCGTTGAATGAAACAGGAAGGAACGTTATGGACGCCAGATCTACCGGGGCGCTTATTCGCGCTTTGCGCGAGGAACGCGGGCTGACGCAGCGCCAGCTTGCCGACGCAGTGGGAGTCACCGACAAAGCTGTGTCGAAGTGGGAGCGCGGCGGCGGTTGCCCCGATATTGAGTTGCTGAGCGCGCTTTCGTCGTGTCTGGGCGTTCCTGTTAAAACCGTGCTCGAGGGCAGCCTTGCCGTCGACACCAGAAAGGGAGGCTCCATGAAGCGCACTGCATTCCGCGTGTGCCCCACCTGCGGAAACGTTATTATTACCACGGGAGACGCCGAGGTGTCTTGCTGCGGACGCACGCTTGCGCCCCTCAAGGCCCAACCCGCCGACGATACTCACGCCCTGCGCGTGGAATCGGTGGAAGGCGATTGGTATTTCACGTTTAATCACCCGATGGAAAAGGCGCATTACCTGGGGTTTGTCGCCGTGGTTGGCTACGACCGCGTGGCGTTCGAGCGCCTCTACCCCGAGCAAGGTGGCGAAGCACGTCTCCCCCGCCTGGGCGGCGACACGTTCTACACATACTGCACTACCCACGGCCTCATGCGGCATCGCGCGTAAGGCGCAGCCGCAGCAACTGTTCCTTTTGCAAACGTTCCGCGAGGCGAGGAGTTCTCCCTTGCCGCTCCCAGTAACAACAAACCTGCCAGGTCAAACGTAGCTGTCGGCAAGGGCAGAGCCCTTGCCCTACGGTCAACCTGGCAGGCAAAAGGTTTCGCAAGCGCCTCCGCGCGGGGCGGAGGCGCTTGCTATTGCAGGCCGTTCGAAGTTCGCTACTTCTTCTCGATGGGGATTTGGATTTCGGTGAGCCATTCGGAGTCGGGTATGCCGTTCCAGATGCCATCGATGTAGGACTCGCGGGCCAGGTCACAAGGTCGATAGCCGTTTTGTTCGATCCACTCCATCAGGAAGGCGTATGCCTGGGGCAGGTCGGCATAGGGACCGCGATGCATCACCGACGCCACGTGGACGGCGGGCATCTCGCGGAAGAATATGCCGTCGGTCTCGTTGCCGAACTCAGTGACGGCCTCGTTGTATTCGATGGCAATGTCATGGTCCTTGTACTCGCCGTCGAGGTAGCTGATGAAGCAGTACTCCGGCTTGGCGCACTGCAGGTTCGGGTTCGCTGCGGTCACCGCGCGGCCGATGGCGGGAATGACCTCGAAGTATGCGTTGAAGTCGGGTACGGTCAGTCGCTTCGTGTACACGATGCAGCTGGGAATGTCTTTGATGGTTGCCTGATAGTTCATGGAAAGCCCCTTTCCGTCGTTTGAAAGCATGAATGTGATGCGCGCGAGGCGCTCTTGTGCGGTTGCGAGTTCCCGGGCAACTTCCTCGCAGCGTTTCGCGAGGATGGGCGTTGGGTCGGCGCCGCCGACGATGGCAGCCACCTCGTCGAGCGCAAGCCCCGCCTGGCGCAGCGCCTGAATGCGGTGCAGCTCGGCCAGCTGGCGCGTCGTGTACAGCCGATACCCCGTGGCCGCGTCCACCGCCTCCGGACGCAGCAGCCCAATGTGGTCGTAGTGGTGCAGCGTCTTCACCGTAGTCTTGCCCATTTTCGAGAACTCTCCGATGTAAAACACGCCGTTCACCTCCTTCCGCATCCCATTCAACCCCCTCCTGCAACCGGAGGGTCAAGGGGTTCTCACACGAACTTTGAGTTTTATTGTAGCAACTAGAACCTAAACTCAGCGACCCAGTCGAAATCTGCGGAGGATTCGATGCTTTGGGGCCAGTGGGTGCACCAGGTGGGGACGGTTGGGTTTTCAATGCGGTCGATGCTGGGAGTGTAGGGTTTGAGGTCGAGAAGGGGAGTACCGTCGTTGGCGTCGAGGTAGGGAGTTTCGATGAGGCCGGCTTCGACGTCGACAGCAGCCAGCTCAATCACGGTGAGGGCAATCGGGTTGGGGCGCAGCGGCGAGCGCGTGGCGAAGATACCCAGGTCGTGGTCGAGACGCACGTAGGGGCGTCCCGCATCCGTAAGGGCGCGCAGTTCGGGGTCGTCCATTTCATGGGCCCACCACAAAACAACGGCATGACCGAAGCCCTCAAGGCCGCGCAGGCCATCGCGATATTCCGGGTTAATGCGCAGGTGCGCCGGATCTTCGCCCCCTCCGCTCACGACGCCAATGGGATGCACGGAAAACGTTTCCATGAGCAGTGCTCCTTTCCTCAATCTGAGGCCGCCCTCGTGGCGGCATCTGGAAGGAGCGTACAGGCTGACACCGTGAGAGGGTCAAGCGGGCCGAACGCAGGACGCGTGAATCCTATGAAACTTCCTCCACGGGAATGAGCAGTTCCGTGAGGTAGTCCTGCGGATCACTCGCATTCCATGGGCCACGGTGAGCCACCTCACGGGTGGGACCCGCCATGCGCAATGTGGGATGGGCCTCCAGCCAGCGCCCGAACGACGCGTACACGGGCGCGATGTTTTCGAAGGGGCCGTACACCTTGATGCTCGCGGCGAGCGGCAGCGCCTTGCTGCGGTAGAAGCGCAGCGGCCCGTCGTCCTGACCAGGGGCGTCGGTAGCAACCGCCACCTCCACAGCAACGGTAGACGAAGAGGAATCAGCAGATTCGTCGCGGAACTCGCAGTATTCGGTATAGGGGTCGGACGGCGCTATCCCCCGCTCTTTCATGCACGCGCCCAAGCGTTCCCAGGCCAGCCGCTCGTCGTCGTAGCTTGCCAACTCCATGCGCAACGCCACCACATCATAAGAGGGAACCGACACGAGCGCCACCTCGCAGCTGATGTCGGAGCCGCCGGCTTCCACTTCCTGATGGAAACGACGCAGGTCAGCAAGACGGCGGCGCTCGCGGTCAATGCTTTCCTCAAGTTCTTGCGCGCGGATGTCGAGGGCATGGAGCAGTTCCTCGTCGCCCGCATGCACCAGATCGGCGATATCCTGAATGCGGAATCCCAGGTCGCGCAACGTAGTAATGCGCGCCGCTTCCGCCAGTTGCGCCACAGCGTAGCGGCGATACCCCGTTACGGCGTCCTGCTCGGCAGGCCGGAGCAACCCCACCTGATCGTAATGGCGCAGCATGCGCACCGATATCCGCGAAAGCCGAGAAAACTCCCCTATCTGCAACACCAGACCCCCCAACCTCACTGAATCGCCGCAGTATAGCACGGAAACCTGCGGGTGCTCCCATACAGGGAGAGGGTTCGCCTCCCCAGCGAGCACTCTCCTGATCATCAGGAGGTTTCGAAAGCATCGGCCACTCCCAAGCGCTATCCGCCACCTTCAGATCGCTCGGGCTATTGCGGCGCTGACGCTCCTTGGAATACCGTGCCTGTATCTCGGCAGAGATGCTGGATGGCGGTACGGGCCGTGTCGGCGGCCGTGGGCAGGCCGCCGGGAGCCACGAGGCGCTGGCCGGCAAAATAGACGCTCGCGATGCCCTCCGGTTTCGCCGGGTAGCTTACCATCTTCTCGCCCGGCACCATGTTCGACATCCACGACCCCTTGTACGAATGCAGGTACCGCTCGTACGTGAGCGGCGTGGCCACGTCCCACACTTCCACCTTGCCTTCCACCTGCGGATACTTCTTCGACAACGCCGCTATTATCGCTTCGGCCAGGCGCTCTTTCTCCTGCGCGTACGTGCCGTCGGCCTTGCGGGCGGCCCACCAGTCGTACGTGTCGCCGCTCATGAATAGCGTCACCGCCGTACAGCCCTCGGGCGCGTAGCCTTCGTAGGCCGCGTAGTTGTTGATGGCCAGGTTGTCGTGGCGCTGCCCGCCGCAGAACACGGGATCGCTCACGGGAAAGCCGACGCTTTCGGGCACGTCGGAGAGGTCGGCGCGGATGCCGAGGCTCACAAACGTGTCGAGGATGGGGCTGACGTTCGCGCGCAGCCGCTGCGCCCACTCCTCGGCAAGCGGCGGATCGAACAGAGCGTCGACGGCGACGCGCAAATCCTGCGTCACGATCACGGCATCGAAGGTGCGCATCTCGCCGTCAACGACCACGCCCACGGCCCGGCCGTCCTCCACCGCAACGCGCTCGACTGGGCAGCGGTACTCTATCGTGCCGCCAAGGCCTTCAAACGTCTCGGCGATGCGCCGCGCCATGGCGAGCGACCCGCCAAGCGGATAGCCCCCGTCGCCCGAGGCGAGCGTGGCCAGCGTGAACACGAGGCTCGTCGCCGCCATGTCCTCGCCCACCATGCCAACGAACAAGGTGCGCAAGAGCGGGCTTTGGAACCACTCGGCGAAGGTGCGGGCGGTTTGGTTCGCGTAGGACGCCATGCGCGGCATCGCCGGCAGCATGGCAAGCATGTCGCGCATGCCAATCGTGCGTTTCCGGGCCACCTGCACGCCCTTGAGGTCGGTGATGGGCATGTCTACCTTCATGAACTTCCGCACATCCTTCACGAGTTGACGGATCTGCTTCTCGTCCTCGGGCGCGACCTCTATCAGGTGTTTCTCAAGGCGATCGAGGTCGCGGTACAGGCAAACCGTTTTGTCCGCGAACTCGTAGACGAGGAAGGGGTCGCGCACGTACACAGGCACGTCCGGATTGAGCGCGCCGATCTCGTTCCACACCGCGTTGAGCGCCGTCTTCGGCGACGAGCCGGTGAGCCAGTGCATGCCGCCTTCGAAGAGGTACCCCTTCCGCTTCCAGCTGGTGGAAGCCCCGCCGGGAATGATGTGCGATTCGAAGATGGTTGCCTCGAAGCCGCTTTGGCGCGCGTACACGCCCGCCGCGAGCCCTGCGATGCCCGCCCCCACAATGGCGACTCGCTTGTTCGTTGCCTGCTCCACGGTCTACCTCTTCCTCACGATGTCGACGATCCATGCGCTGTCGGGACACGGCATGTCCGGATTGAGCGCCAGTTCTTCAGCGATACCTTGGATAGCGCACCAGAAGGCGATCGAAAGCGCCACAGGGTCGCCCTCGCGGATAGTGCCCTCGCGCTGGCCCCGCCGCACGACCTTAGCCGTGGGCGTATGTACGTCGAAGCCGCTGAGCAGTTCCTTCACGCTTTCGGGCACCGAGTCGTCCATGAGCGCGTTGCCCATGAGCACAAACATGTCCGCCGTAGCGGGATCCGCGTGCAGGTATTCAAGAATGCCCGCGGAAGCCCCTTCGAAGAACGCGAGCGCGTCGCCCTCGGCTGCCATCGTGCCCACCATACCCATGGGGCCCTCTACGCCGAAGCGGATCAGTTCCTCGTAGAGCGCCTCCTTCGAATCGAAGTAGTGGAACATGAGGCCCGCGCTCATGCCCACCGCCTCGGCGATGTCACCGATCTTCGTCCCGGCGTACCCCTTGCGGACGAACAGCTTGAGAGCCTCCCCGAGGATCTCCTGCCGCCGCCGTTCACGCTGTTCTTGGCGCGTCACCATTTGTTGAACATCCTTTCATTGAATTTATGTTCAACAGAATAGCACGGAAATGTCCGAGAAGCGACAACATTTGAGAAAACTTCGTCCCGCAAAGATTTGCCAACCAGTCAGAACCCGTTTTGCGTCCCTCCGTTTGCCCAGCAGAGGGACGCACCTTCAGTCTGATCAGTTTATTCCCACTTGAAGAACCGTACGGCAATTGCCGTGCACACGACTGCCCACACTACCATTACGATCACGGGCACGATGGCCTGGTCAATAGGCAGTCCCAGTGACGTAGCTTTCAGCAGTTTCACGCCTTGGGTGAGTGGCAGAAAGTCGGCCACGCGTTGCACCGCTTGCGGCATCACTTCATAGGGAAGCGTGGTTCCCGAAAGCAGCAACATGGGAAAGTACAGCACGCTAGTGAGAACACCGGCCATTTTTTCGTTGGGTGCGAGGCCGCCCACCATCATGCCAAGCGCCAAGGTTGCCGCCAGCACAAGTACGTACGAGCCGACGAACGCCAGCCACGACCCCGTGAACTGATAGCCGAAGAACAGCGCGGCCACGCCAAACACGAGCACCATCGCCACCAGAGCATACACGCTGTAGATGGTCACCTGCACCGCGAGGATCATGCGGGCGCTCACCGGCGTGACGAAATAGCGCTTGAGAATTTTGCGGTAACGGTAGTTCGACACCACCAGCGGCAGACCCATCGCGCCGCCCGCGCAGATGGCGATGGCTGACACCGCACCTACCGATTGCGCCACAAACGTGTAGTTCGCGCCCTCGAAGGCGGGCTGGCCGCCGAACACCATGCCGATGATCAGCATCACCACTACGGGCATGATCACGGCGAAGATGGGCATGTTCATGTCGCGCAACGACAGGCGAAATTCAACTCCGAACAGGGTGCTAAAGGCTTTCATAGCTGGCTCCTTCCGCGTTTTCCGCGTTTTCTGCGATCTCGGCGTAGGCGAGGTACGCATCCTCAAATGTTTTAGCTGATTGGGCGGCCACGGCTTCGTCCACCGTGCCCGAGAACACAATGCGACCCTTCCGCATAATGGCGATGCGATCGCAGAGCGCCTCCACCTCGTCCATAAAGTGGCTGGTCAGAACTATGGTCATGCCCTTCGCACGCATCTCGGCCAGCAGATTCCACACGTCGCGACGCGCCTTCACGTCAAGCCCGGTGGTGAGTTCGTCGAGGAACACCACCTCGGGGCGCGGGATGAGCGCCAGCACCACAAATAGACGCTGGCGCTGCCCGCCGGAAAGCGACTCCACGGCCTGCGTGCGCACGTCGGTCAGCCCGAAGCGGGCGAGCAGCTGTGCGGGATCGTCGGCCTCGCGGTAGAGCGCGCGCGTCTCACGGCACAGTTCGTCGACAGTGATTTTGTCCTGGTAGCGCGCCTCTTGGAACTGCACGCCCACCCGCTCGAACAGCTTCTTGCGCTGGGAGCGCGGGTCCATTCCCAGAATGGTGGCACTGCCCGCGTCGGGTGTGCGCACCCCCAGCAGGCACTCCAGCGTGGTGGTCTTCCCCGCGCCGTTCGCGCCAAGCAGGCCGAACGTTTCGCCGCGCGCCACGTCGAAGCTCACGCCCGCTACGGCCGGCTCGCTCCCGTACGATTTCCTCAGTTCGCGCACGCTGACAACGTTATTCATGCGCCTCTCCTTTCTTTCGGTCGCGGGCCATACTAGGAGAGGCACAAACTCTGGTGGCAAAGTGGAGGGTTAGGTTGTGGGAATTTCTTTCATGCGCTGCAGAAGGTCGATCATTTCGAAGGCGTTGCGCTCAGCCGCGTCGAGAGACGTGAGCAGCTGGTCGCAGACCGACAGGATGTCTTCGTTAGGATCGGGGCTGTCGAGCACCTGCTCAATATCGGTGGCTGCGTCGCAGTCGAGCGCCTCAAGCAGACGCAGGATGGAAGCAAGCGAATAGTTCGCCGCACGCAAGGCGCGAATGATGGCAAGGCGATTGATGTCGGCAGCCGTGTAGACGCGATAGCCGTTTCGCTTGCGTCTGACCTGCAACAACCCGTTCATTTCCCAGTTGCGCAGCGCGTCGATGGTGGTGTCCAGGTAGTCGGCCGTCTGTTTGCGCGTGAGCATAAGGGGCTCGCCGGGCGCGTCAGGCTCACCCACGTGTGTGAGCAACTTGCGCACCTGGCGCAGCGCCTCTTCAGCAGCGGCTCGCTCACGCCGCAGGTGCGCAATGCGCTGCTCGGCCAGTGCAAGCGCCTCGTCATAGGATTGACGCGCCATAGCATCAATGATGGCGAGCACTTCCCGACGCAGCCCGTTCTGCACCAGCTCCACGTTAAGCGCCGCTCGTACAAACTGCACCTGCAACACATGCAGCTCCGTGAACACCCGATACCCATTCGCACGCCGCGCCGGCGCCGTAATAAATCCAATGCGCTCATACAGCCGCACCGTATTCGGATGCACCCCCGCAATCCGCGCAATCTGCGACGTAGTATAAGTAGGCAAACGCTCCATACAGGCAGTATACCCCGCGAGATGTATCCGGCACCCGAATCATAAGACACTCGTAAGCACCCTCCCCCTTCACGCCACGAAGTGCACCACCAAACAACCGTTTTCGTAGCGAGCACCGGTCACCGTACGTCCCCACAACTCTTCGGGAAGTGGGATGCGTCGCGATTGGTTGCGGGCGGCCACCAGAAGCGTATCGCCGTCTTGTCGCAGGCCAAGGTCTTGTTTGTCGAAAAACGGTACCGCGAGGCTCAACTCCCACCCATCGTTGCATTCGTGAACGCTCACCGCATCCGCCCGCGCAAGTACCGGCTCGGGGTCAACTCCTGCGTACAGTTCCGCCGCAGCCTCCCGCAAGCCAGGCAAACCGCGCAGTTCGCTGTGGCGCAGCATGAGCCGCAGCACAGGCACACCCGCAAACCCTTCCTCAATTTCCGCCAGTGACACACGTTGCAACTCACTCCAACGCTCGAAGTAGCCGGCAAGCGCGTCATCGGGATACAGCCGGTTCACCACCACGGCATCCACGTTGTAGCCATAAAGATGCAGCCACGCGAACGCCCGCTTCGCCTCCTGCACCACAATGCGCTCGGGCGTGGTCACTACGCGCAAACTTGTGCGGTCGGCATCAACAAGCAGTGCACGCAGCCGCTCAAGCCGATTCACCAGCGCGGATATTTCATCGAAGATCGTGTCCGGCGGCATTGGCATATTCATGACGCGTTCAATGACCGGACGACCCACTTTGAGCGCCGTGCGCTTGAGTGGCAATGCCTGCTCAATGAACGAGCCGAACCGCTCGGGGTACTTGAGCAGCGAAAGCGTTTCGCCGGTGGGCGCGCAATCCACCACCAGGACGTCATAGGCGCCCGCTTCTTCAATATCGAGCAGCACGCTGAGCGCAAGCAGTTCCTCAAGTCCAGGGAACACAAACAGTTCGTCCACCTCAATGCCCGCTTCGTCTGCGCTGCCGCCGTGGCTTGTCATGATCACGCGCAGATAGGCTTGCAACTGACCCCACGCCTCGCGCCCGGCAACAACCGGGTCAATTTCAAGCGCATCCAAGTTGGGCGCTACGGAAACAGGCTCGCTTCCCACGGACCTATCGAATGCGTCGCCCAAACTGTGGGCGATATCGGTGCTGGCCACAAGCACGCGCCGGCCCGCGTCAGCCAGATGCAGCGCCGTCGCAGCGGCCACGCACGTCTTGCCTACGCCGCCCTTGCCCGTGTACAGAATAATCCTCATGAGTGCGGCTCCGTTCTAGTCAATGGTGATGGGACGCGCGGCGCGCGTACGCTGGGGCGCGCCCTGCTCTTCGGCCGGCGCTTCAAGAACGCTCAGCGCTGTGTCCGCGCACACGCGCACCCCTGCGGCCGCGATGCGACGTACCTCTGGTGGCACCAGTTCGGCAAACGCTTCAACTTCCAGGCGCTTCGCCTCAAGCATCTTGCTCATACATGTAGCGTTCATCGCACCTCTCCTTTCGCGAATTCCACGCGCAGCACGCCGTCATTCAGACGAGCTGCGCCCACCTCATAACCCGCCAGCACATTCGGCAGCGGAATGCACCGCGTGAGCGGGCCAACGCGTACCACCAGGTCACTTGATGCCTGGTACAGCTCAAGCGCCTCCTTGCGCGCCAGCGGCAACGCAAGCTCAAGCACCCACCCTTCGTCTGTCTTTTCGTAGCGCTCATGCTCAACCGGCGACGCAGCAGCGAAAAACGCATCATCCGGCAACGCAGCGGCAAGCCGCTCCACCCCCGCAAGCCCGCAGATATCAGTTTCGTACCAGGGAAGATGCTCATGCGGTACGCCGTCAAACACCTGGTTGAGTTCGTTCGCGCAGCGCGCTTGCACCTCCGCCCATTCAGCGAAAAACCCGCTCTGCGCCTCGGGCGGCAGCATGCGGTTTACCACCAGGCCATCCACGCGGTAACCGAACAAGTTGAGGTAGAGGTAGTTGCGCTTCGTTTCCTCCACGACCATCTTCTCCGGCAGCGTCACAATGCGCACGCTTGTGCGCGCGGGGTCCTTCAGCAGTTGCTGCAATTCGATAAGACGCACGTATAGGCGCTCAATGTCAGAGAGGGCGTGCTTGTCAGGCAATTCCAGCTTGAGTAGCTTCTTTGATAGCGGCGAGAGCACACGCAGGGCCACTTTGCCCGCGGGCAGCCACTTTTCCAAATACCACCCAAAAAGTTCCGGAAACTTAAGCAGCGCCAGCGTCTCACCGGTGGGAGCGCAATCCACAACGATGGTTTCCCAGTTACCGCTTTCGGCAAAGTCGATGATTTTGAGCAGGGCGAACAGGCCGTCATAACCCGGCATGGCGGGGAGGTCTTCCTGGTCGCCGCCAGCACCCGCGCTCGTGACCATGGAGGTGACGGATCGCATGAGGTCGCCGTACTCCTGCTCCATGATGCGGTCGGCATCAAGCTCGACCGCAGAAAGGTTGGCTGCCACTTCAACCACCGCGGGGCCGACGCGCTGGCCCAGCACGTCACCCACGCTGTGTGCCGCGTCGGTACTCACCAGGAGCGTGGACACACCCTGGGCGGCCGCTTTCCACGCGGACGCTGCCGCAACGCTTGTTTTCCCGACGCCGCCCTTGCCTGTGAATATCCTGATGTTCGCCATGGTAGTCACGTTCGCCCTTCTTTTTCTTCCTGCTACGAATTATTCGTTACTCGAACTATCTGTTCGAAAAACGCGGCTTGTCCAGCCGCTCGTTTTCCGTTGTGTTGCTAGTCAATGGCGATGCGCTTCATGCTGCCTTTCTTGGTGCGCGACGTCTTCTGGGTTTCAGCCTCTTCTTGAAGCAGCGCCGGGAGACGGCCGATGAGTTTCAGCAGCACCTGACGTTCCTCGTTCTCGAGCCCTGCGAAAACCCGCCCCACCGTTGTACCGATAGCCTCAATGACGGCGTTTACTTGCCGCGTGCCCTGGTCGGTAATGCGCACCACCATGACGCGTTTGTCCTGTTCACTGCGCCACCGCTGCACAAGCCCTCGCTTTTCCAGCCGCGTCACAATGCCCGTTGCCGTGTTCAGCGGCACGCCCACGTACTCGGCGACGCGCGACATGGTGGTCTCGCCGGCGCGATACACATGCACGAGCGCAAGCATTTCGTTTTTGGAGCAGTCCATGAGCATGCTCTGCCACCGCTCCGTGGAGAACGCGTCCTTCGTCGCATCTATAAATTCCCAGTAAAACCCTTCAGAAGCAAAGGGCACTTCGTTCTCGCCCATGAAGATACTTCCTTTCCCGAAGTAATTTAATTCTCCCACCGAAGTATCCTTCTGTCAAGAAAAAGAAGACAGCATGCCTCAAACCAATGTTGGCAAGCAAATAGCACTTCTGAAATAGAAGGGTGCTACGTTCGACCGCTTACGAATCTCTCATTGCCACCGCGAAGGGAACACTGCTTAATCCTTGAAAAGATCTTCCACTTCCACACCTATGCCCTGGGCGATGCGCGCCAGTGTCTCAAGTTGCGGGTTTGCGCGGCCGCTCTCAATTTGATTGATCGTAGGACGGTGAACACCCACCGCCATCGCTAGCTTACTCTGCGACAATCCGGCTTTGTTGCGCAGGTATGAAATCCTCATCCCAAGGCGCATCTTTTCGGCAGAATACTTCATCATGCCATCCATACCTCCATTGTTAAATCTTTAGCGTGTTGTGAGCCGTAAACGCCGATGGATTCACTACTTTCAAATTGTACGTTCAAACGAACAATTTTTATTATTGTATCGCATATGCAGAGGAAATCGACAAGTTCGACGAGGGTAAGTTGGCAGCCGTGCGCATCTCAACCCTGGCCACCCTCTTTGGGCTGCTATAAAAAAGCGCCCCTCGGGAGGGGCGCTGATGATTCGTGGTGGTCGGAGGGGGACTTGAACCCTCGGCACGCGGATTTTCAGTCCGCTGCTCTACCAACTGAGCTACCCGACCACAAACATCGTCCGCAAGGACGTGGAACGATATTGTACCGGTAGCGCCCGCGCGGGTCAAGCACCATACGCCTTTTTTCCGAGGGAATCGTGGCGAGGCCTCTGGGGTGGCTGGAGTGGCCGCGCCTCTTGCTCCCCCTCGCGCGTCGTTCGCCGCAGCGCATTAAATCGCATCCCCCTGACTAAAAATTTTTGCTCTATCGGATTGCTTGACCGCTGTATATTCGGGAGCAAGAGTATACTTGCAGCAAGGACAAACAGAGGAAGGCGCCGATTACGCGCGCTTGTGGGATAAAAAATGGGCACGAAGAGCCACCACATATCTGCAACATCAACAACGCTTCGCAGCGTTCTTGCCACGCTGCTTGCCCTCGCGCTCGCGCTGAGCGTGGCCGCCGTACCAGCAGCCACGCCACAGGCCTTCGCCGACAACGCGCCGGCCTCCCCTTCCGCCTCCAACGCGGAAGAAACGCAGCAGCGCGTCATCAAAGTGGGTTACGTGACCCGCCCCGGCGATTTCTCGCGCAACGAGAGTGGGCAACTTGAAGGCTATACGTACGATTACCTCATGCGCATTGCCCAGTTCACCGGCTGGAAATACGAATTCATTGAAGCCGAAGGCGAAACCACCGACGAGAGCGCCCTACGCCTGCTTGAAATGCTTGACAACGGCGAGGTGGACATTGAGGGCAACATGACATACAGCTCTGCCCTCGCAACCATGTATGAGTATCCGCAAAACAGTTACGGCACTGCCCACACAGCACTCTTCGTGCCCGAAACCGACGCTAAGGTTTCTACCACCAACTATGTGACGCGCGGCAAGTTGTCCGTGGCTATTTTGGCCAGCGCTAAACAGCGCCGCGAAGAACTTACTTACTTCTGCCAGAAAAACAACCTGGAACTTACCACGGTTGAATGCGCTGCGGAACAGGGCTTATACGATGCTGTGACATCCGGCAAGGCCGATGCCTTCCTCGACATCGACGTGAACGTGCGCGAAGGTTTCGTCATCTTGGAGTCGTTCGTCGGGCGGCCGTACTATTTCACCGCACCCAAAGGCCAGCGCGCCATCATCGACGAGATCGACGCCACCATCAAGCACATCAACGAAAGCAATCCCACGCTACAGAATTCGCTTTACAACCAGTACTTCAACCATAGCAGCAGCAACTATGAACTCACCGACGACGAGAAAGCGTTCGCGCGCCAGCGCGACACGCTGCGCGTCGGCATTCTGTCGGAGAAGGCGCCCGTGCAGTCATTCGACAAAACCACGGGGAAGCCTACTGGCGTGACCATAGGCGTGCTGGATTTCCTGAGCGAGCGCACCGGGCTTGAGTTCGAAGTGGTAAAAATCGAGCGCTCCGACGATCTGAACGCGGCCATCAAGGCTGCTGACGTGGACCTTATCGGCGGCATCGACACCAACCAAGATGCCGCGTTGAAGATGGGCGTATCGCTGAGCGCGCCGTATATGACCGCGTCGATGCAGATGGTGTACAACAAGTTCGTCAATCCCGATGAACTTGACGGCAAGCGCCTCGCCATTCCCTGGGAGCTAGAGGGCGGTTTTCTGTCCAGCACCCGCAACATCGTTGTATACGACTCGCTTGACGAATGCTTCAAGGCAGTGAACAGCGGCGAAGCCGACTACACATACGGGACCACGTTCACCACTCCCTACTACACGAACGTGGGAGGCCTGACCAACATTCTCTCCTTGCCAGCGTCCACTAAAACGACGGAAGTGTGCCTGGGGATTGTGCATCCGGTGGAACCCGAACTGCTCACCATCCTCAACAAATCCATCCGCGGCCTTTCCACGGAAGAACTTGATTCCATCATTTACGACAACTCGCTCATTACCCAAAACGAGCAGATCAACCTGTTCATACGCGATCACCTGCTGGAACTTGCCGTGGGTTGCATTGTGGTGCTGACGCTGATCATTGCACTTCTGGCCCTGTACCTGCACCAGCGCGTGAAAGCCGCGCGCAGCGTGCGCGAGGAAAACCGCCGCTTCCAAAAGCTGTATTCCCTGGCCAACGAGGAATTCTTCGAATACAACATCAAGAACGACACGCTGATGATTTCCGACCCACACACGCTCATCCCAAGCAGCGAGGACTTGAAGGAATACGCCTTGCCCGCAGACGAAGGCCCGTATCGCCTGTTCCGCAACGCGCGCGAATTCCTGGAGCGGAACCTGGAGCCCGGCGTGGCCGAGGCGCTCACCTCCCCCAGCATGAACAGCGTCGATGTGGCGCACGCCGACGCGGACGGCAATGCGGTGTGGCTGCGCATCATTTCGCACTTCGTCGTTGACGACGCCGGCAAGCCCATTTCGGTCATCGGAAAAATCACGAATATCGATGACGAAATGCGCGAGAAGCTGGACCTATCAGAGCGCGCGCACCACGATGGCCTGACTGGCCTGCTGAACTGGAAAACGTTCCAGGAGCGCGCGGGTGCTCTCATGAAAGAGGGGAACGCGGGAGCTCTGCTTGTCTTCGACACCGACGACTTCAAGCAGGTGAACGACACGTACGGACATCAGTCCGGCGACGTGGCGCTGCAAAGCACGGCCGACGCGCTCAGGCGCACCTTCCGCCCGCAGGACCTCATTGGGCGCTTGGGAGGCGACGAGTTCGCCGTCTGCATCAACGGCCCCATTGAGCTGTCCAATTTGGAGGAACGCTGCGCTGGCATCGTGAAGCGCGGCGTGGAATTCCGCGACCAGGATGGCACGATGCGCACCATCACCATCAGCGTGGGCGGCGTGATGTTTGCAGGGAAAACCAACTCATATCAAACGTGGTATCGCGCGGCTGACCAGGCGCTCTACCGAGCGAAGGCGGGCGGCAAGGATCGCTTTGTGATTGAGCAACGCGCAGCGGATGAAAGCGACGCGAACGGCGACGGCGAACAGTAGCGGCGGCGCGGCCAGCGCGGGACTCGCACGCAGGTCACTCTTCTTCGCGTCACCCGCTGCGCTCTTCCCCTAACCCTTCAGCGTTTCGAAGAACGTCACCGATGCGCTCGCCGACACCTTACCCGACTCGGCGGATCCCAACCCGTTGCCCGCCATGGTGATGTCGGTCACCAAGCAGGGATACTTGCAGTTCACCAGCTTTTGCAGCACCGAATGCGCGGCTGGGTACGAGTCAGACGTGAACGCGATGTCCACCTGGCGGCGCACGAGCGTATCAACCATTTCAGCATCCGAGAAGTTAATGGTATAGCTAGTGGCATCCGCCAGAATGACGTTCAGTTCGGTAATCTCGTTTTTGGTGTTGTCGTACGCAGGGATCGTTTTCTGTGCGGCGCCAGAGGCTTCTGCCTGCTCGATTTCCTTCTCCAGCTGGGCTTTCTTTGTGGCGACGGCCTGCTGCACCGTGATTTCGCTCTGCACGGCAGACAGGCGCGACGTGCTGGACGTTATGGTGTCCAGCGATGGCTTTAGCACCAGCAGGTAATAGCAGCAGCCCAGAAGCAGCACGGCCAGAATGAGCAGGAGCACTTTTTCGCGCGTGGTGAAGGTGCGGTTCATGTTACGCCCCCAATCCCGTGCTTGAGCCTGCGGCGGCAACCGCCTCGTCCATTGCAGCCAGCGCCTCGGAGACGTCCTGGCCTTCGCCCTTCAGCGTTACGGTGATGGTGGACACCACTTCGTCGTTGCGGTCGGTCTTTGCCGTGCTCATCGACACATTCGCCACCAAATCGCTGCTCTCCAGCGAGGCCACCACGCGGCTCACGTCCTCAAGCGACGTGTTCGCGAATTGCAGCATGAGGGTGTTGCCCGTCACGCTAACCGATTGCAGTTCGGCCATGTTGGCCACGGTTCCTTGCAGAAGCTCCAGGATGGCACCGCGGTCGGCGAGCGCGCGTTCCTCGTCCGACAGGCTGTTCACCGCGAAGGCCGCGTAGCGTTCCTGCAGCTCAGGGTAGTCAGCGTTCGCTTCTTCCAGCGCCGAGAGTTGCGACTGAGCGGTGGCCACCTTCGCCAAGCTGGCGTTTGCCGCGCCCATCACGTCAATGACGGCGAACTTCGCGAAGAGCGCAATGGCGATAAGCGCCACCACGAACAGCACAAGGGAGCGCGTGTTGTTGCCGCGCTGATCGTCCTCGGCCAGGTTAATGGTGGTTTTGGTGGGATACACCGGCTTTTTGCTTCGCTTGAGCGTCAGTTCCAATGCCATGTCCGCTCCTTACTGCAAGGCCAGGCCCACGGCGGCGGGACACGCGCGCAAGCTGTCGGCGACGGCTGGCGAATAGGGCATCATTGCGCCGATGTCCACCAGGTCAATGCTCAGGTGTTCATCAATGGCGTGCAGCAGGGGCACAATGCCGGACCCGCTGCCGCAGTAGTGCACGGTTGCCAGCTGGCTGTCGGGGTAGTTGAAGTTGAAGAAACTTACGATACGCGCCAGCTCCACGCCAATGCGCTCGTACAAATCGAGGCACGGCTGGATAGTCTGGGCGTTTTCGTAATTGGTTGCCACGTAGGTTTTTGCCAGGTTCTCGTCCACGCCGAAGTGGTCAGCCACAGCGGCCACCAGCGAATGCACGCCAAACTCCACCGAGCGGGTGACCTCGTATTTTCCTTGCGGGAATAGGTATACGCGCGTGTTGGTGCTGCCGATGTCAAGGAAGCAGAAGTCCCTGGCGGCGGGGGCTGCGGGCGCGTCGGGAACGGAGGAAGCGGCAGCGGGCGCAGCGTCAGTCACCGGATGGTTGCGCTCGTACTGCGCGATGATGTTCGCGTACGCCATGATGTCAGGCGCGGCAATCTTCAGCTTAAGGCCCGCGCGCCGCAGCATGTCGGCGTACCCTTCAATGGTTTCGATAGGAGCCGCCACGGCCAGCACGTCCATCTCTTGCGGAACGCCGACTTCGTCGTGGCGCATCTCCAAAAGCGCGTAATCGAAGCGGTATTTGTCCTTGCCATCGGCAATGTAATCTCTGAATTCGAACGGCAGGTTTAACTTCAGTTCGTCCACCGTCATGGCGGGAAGCACGATGCGACGCGTGTACACGTCGCGCGAATTGAGCACGAATGCGGCATTCTTCGCGGACACCCGATGCTTGCGCACGGTGTTGCGCAACAGCTCGGACATGGTTTCAAGCGACGTGATGCGACCGTCTTTCACCAGGTTATCGGGCATGTCTTCAACAATCACCTGCGACACGGCGCGCCCGTCGCACACCGCCATCTTCAGATGGCCGGAACCAATATCTATGCCCGTGAGTGCTTTTGCCATGCGCATCCTCTTTCCCTCGCTGGCCATTATAAGCCAGCCCCGGGCTCTAAGCGAGCACGAGAGGGCAGAGCAGCCGCAAGTTGACCCAATCTTTCAGGTGAACAGGGGTTAAAACAGCCCAAAGTACAGCGTGATGAGCGTCGGCCCGAACAGCAGCGTGAACCATGTGGCCAGCGCAAGAGAGGGGCCGAAGGGGAAGGCACGCGGGTCTTCCGCATTCTGCCGGCGACGCTGCGTGAGGACGGCGAACACAATGCCGATGACGCAAGCCACCATGAGGTTGAGGACGTTGCCCACTAGCCCCAGGTAGAGGCCCACCATAAACACGAGTTTCACATCGCCGCCGCCGAGGCTTTGCCGCCCAACCACGCGATCGAACACCAGCGCAATGGCCAGCAGACACCCCGCCACCACAAACGCGCCAAGGAGCCCGTCTGTGAGCACGGCCAAGAGCGACGAACCCGTGAGCGCCCACATGAGCGACCCCAGCCCAATGGTGGACAAGTCCACGTCATAAAACGCGAACGAGGCCACCCACACCACGATGCCCGATAGAATGAACCCGTTCGGGATGGTGTAGCTTTCCAGGTCAACGAGCGACAACCCCAAAAGCACGCACCCCAGCACGCACAGGGCGAGCGCATGAATGGTGAGGCCGTAGACAGCCACAATGCTTATGAAGTACGCCGCACACACAAGTTCCGCCACCATATACCGCGGCGCGATTTTTTCATTGCAATAGCGGCACCGTCCGCGCAAGAAGAGCCAGCTGAGCACCGGCACCAGGTCGAGCGCGTTCAGCGGATGGTCGCACACCGCACAATGGCTACGCCCCTTCCACACACTCTCACCATGCACAAGTCGCCACGCCAAACAGTTGATGAAACTTCCGAGGCATGCGCCCAACACGCCTGCGACCACCAGGAAGAACACCGGCCACACTGGCGAGAGCACGGCCAACTCACTCAACTGCATCCCGCCGCTCCTTTCTCAAATGTTTCACGTGAAACATTTTGCAGCACCCCGGTGTTCATTCGCTTGAAAAATCCTGCAACCAAAAAATTAGTGCGCGGCGTTGGCTTCTACCCATGAGACAGCGAAGGTCCCGTTTTTCCTCGTAACTTTGATAATCAGAGAACCGCGCTCGACGTGGCGTTGTTCGCCCTCTACCACGAGGGTATCACTTTCGTTATACCCTGCAGGCGGGTCGGCCACCAAACAGTTGCCGCCCTTGTCGTAGTAGGCAACGTTCGTGCCATCGGAAGTGACGTGATCGCGATGTTCGGAAAAATCGCCGCCAGGGCACCCGGGAACAAGACACGACTCGGCGGCCGCCGTCGCTGCAACACCCTCGGCCGTATTGAGCACGTTCGCATCGTTGCCCTGCCACATAAGCCCCAGCGCATACCACCCAACCACCGCCGCAAGCGCCACCGCAAAGCACGCAATACCCACGATGCAAACAATCTCAACCCGAGAAAAACCCCTGCTGTCAGCCGCAATTTCCATGCAAGCAGAATACCACAAACCCCACCCCGATGACCTATACCGCAAAGCCCGCTTTCTTAAAGAGCTATTGAACAGCAGGCGGATTCTGGTATATATGCCAGAGGACAGTTAATGCGTCGCATTGGTTGGTGACATGGTTAAATCGGCGAAACAACTTGGGTTGAGGATTAAGACCTTGCGGGAAGAACGAGGCTGGACGCAGCAGGAGTGCGCCACGTACCTCGACTTTCATTATTCCACCATTGGCCACCTAGAATCCGGCAACCGCAACGTCACTCTCGCGACTTTAGAAAAGATTGCAGAAGGTTTTGATATCACGCTTGAAGACCTCTTCAAAGGCGTTTAGCTTTTAGATTTCATTCATCCTCGCGTTAGTTAATTAACTCTTTTACTTCTAGAACTAACTTTTTGAATTAATAAGGAACCGAAGTTTTCATCTACCAGGTTGACTGTAGGAGACTCCCGTTACAAAAGAGTGTAACGCGCTTCGCGCTGGCTAGTACGCCATGAGGTATCCAAGTTCCTTGCTTTACGACGCGGGCTGACTGACTTGAAGGCGAAGTCTTACAAGAGGGTTAACCTCCGTAGCGGCGTACTCCAGTGCGCCGTTCGCGCAAGCGCGAAAACGTAGGTTATGGTTGGGTTCTCCGCCTGCGGCGGAGAGGGCGCCCCTACGAAGATAACCTTTTTAGGTAGGTTTATCGTACATGAAAGAGCCCTCGTCATAGTGATAGGGAGACGCATCACATCCTGGCGTAATTAGCAGCGCGATAGCGCGTCACACTTTTAGGCAGCGGGACAGGGCTTTTGTTGCGGCCGCTTTATATGCGGGGTTGCCTTCACCGACAGCGACACGTTGGAATCATGTCGGATATTCTGACGCATACTCATAGCGCCAAAGCCATCAATCTACAAATTAACGGCATAAACTCCTACTTGGAGTTTCTTAATTTAAAAGGCGGCCGACAAATCCGACCGCCTTTTACTAATATTTACAGTTTTAAACGTTGCTTATTTCGTTTTATCTACAGCTTCAACCGCTACAGTAACCTCACCAGTGTCTGCACTAACCGTGAAAGTGTACTTGACGTTTTGCTGAGCAGTCCATGCAGGAAGATAACCTGGAACATTATCAACATCGGTGCTAGTTCCCTTGGTCTCATACTTTGTGCCCGTTTTTGAGAGACCGGCATCAGTGGTCAAGTAGTACACATCGCCACTTGCAATTTTAGTTTTATCGTTATCCATTTTTGTCAGAATAAATGATTGGGCTTGTGCATAGCCGGAACGAATATTTGCCTCATCGGTGCCAGCGTTAGCTTTTGCCAGCTGAGCTGAGAATACCGGAATGGCAATGGCAACCAAAACAGCAACAATAGCAACAACAATAAGCAGTTCAGCCAGGGTAAAGCCACTTTTTTCCTCTCGGATTCTTTGGATCATTTGTTTCATCATTTCCTCCTCTCAGAAGTTATAAAAACTTCTGATCTTGTGGGTTAGAAATATATAGCATCCCCCACCCGCCATTTCTCGTATTGCCATCATACCGGGTCTTAAGTACTGCAACAATGAAAAATACTACATTGAACCGTATATAGAAAACATTGCTATATACAAAGAAAGTACTATGTAGCCTGCAAACACTGCAATAAATATTAGAATCGCTGGTTCAAGCTTTGACAAGGCCTTTTGGGTTGCACGGTCGGTTTCGTCGTCATAAAACACCCCCATGGTGGATAATGTTTCTTCCAGTGAGCCCGTTTCCTCGCCCACAGCAGCCATTTCTATCAGGGGGCGTGGCATAAACGGCACGCTTTCCATGCACTCGCCCAGCTGTTTGCCCTCCTCCAGCTTCGCCGTCATCTTCGCCACGCCTTGGCTCATGACGTAGTTGTCCATCACCTTCGCCGTCACATCCACCGCGTGCGTCATCTGCAAACCCGACGCCAGCAACGTGGACATGGTGTTCGCGTACTGCGCGGCGTTCGAAAGCTGCGCCACGCGCCCCAGCGCTGGCAGTTTCAGCTTAAATGTTGACCAGGCTACACGGCCGCGTTCGGTCTTTGTCCACAGTTTCACACCCAGCGCCACGGCGGCCAGTACCAGCACAATCCACAGGATGTTCGCTGCCATAAAGTCGCTCGCATTGATAAGAATTTGCGTGGCCAGCGGCATTTCGGCGTCGTAGCTGGACAGGATGTTTTTGAACGTGGGAATAACCGCCACCATCATCACGGCCACCACCACAATGGCAATAAAAATAACGAAGACAGGGTACGTGAGCGCCTGGGCCACCTTGGCCTTTGTCTTGCTGGACTTGTCGTAGTACTTGTGCAGCGTGTCGAAGCTTTGGTCGAGCGTACCTGCCTGTTCACCTGCGCGAATGGTCTCGTAGAACAGGATGGGCAGCTTCGCCCCGCCTTTGCTTTCGAAGCTGTTCGCCAGGCTGTGACCAGCCGCCACGTCCTCGGCCACCTCGTCGAGGATGGCCTTCAGCCCCTTGTCGGAAGTCTGCTCGGCAACCAGTTCCACGCAGCGCGCCATGCCCATGCCCGATGCAATAATGATGGCGAACTGCGAGCACATGATGGCGATGACCTTCGACTTTATCTTGCCGGAGCCAATTTCTTGCTTCAGGAAGCTCGGGCGCTCTTTGACGGGCGTGATTTTGCTGACCACGCGGCACGTGACCTTCGCCTTCTCCAGCGCCTCGAACTCGTCGAACGCTTCAACCACGCCGGAGAGCTGCTGCCCCGACGCCGACGTTCCCTCGTACTTGAATACTGCCACGGCCTTGCCTTTCTCGCGCTAGAAGCGCCCGGTGCTTTTGGTAACGTAGTCGATGTCGTGCGCGGCTTCGATGGCCGTTTGCGCGTCAATTTCATTGCGCTTGTACAGGTTGATGAGCGCGTTGTCCATGGTGATGGACCCCACGGCCGCCGAGGTGGACAGCGCATTCACAATTTGCGGCGTCTTGCCCTCGCGAATGAGGTTGCGAATGGCCGGCGTCACAATCATGAGTTCGGCCGCCAGCACGCGCCCACCACCGCGGCGGTGCACCAGCTGCTGGCTGAGCACAGCGTGCAGACACGTGGACACCTGCATGCGAATTTGGCGCTGCAGGCCCTCGGGGAACACGTCCACCATGCGGTCGATGGAGTCGGCCGCGGAATTCGTGTGCAGCGTGGCCAGCACCAGGTGGCCGGTCTCGGCGGCGGTGAGCGCCGTCTCAATGGTGTTGAGGTCGCGCATCTCGCCAATGAGAATGACGTCGGGGTCTTCGCGCAGCACGGCGCGCAGCGCGTCGGCGTAGCTGGCGGTGTCGGTGCCAATTTCGCGCTGATTGATGACGCAGCGGTCGGGCGTGTGCACGTACTCGATGGGGTCTTCCAGCGTGATGATGTGGTCGTCGCGCGTGTGGTTGATCTGGTCGAGCAGCGCCGCCATGGTGGTGGACTTACCGGACCCGGTTTCGCCCGTGACCAGGATGATGCCGCGCTGCAGCTTGGGGAAGTCCAGCACCGCAGGCGGCACGCCCAGCCCATCCAGGGGCGGAATGACATCGGACAGCAGGCGCAGCGCCGCGCTGATGTTTCCCTTTTGGCGGAAGAGGTTGATACGCACACGCACGCCGGCGATGGTGTGCGCCAGGTCCAGCTCACCGCGCTCTTTGATGGCGTCGTAGCCGCGCCCGGCCAGCGCCTGCGCGTACACTTCACACTGGTCAGGCGTCAGCGGCTCGCAGCTGGGCATGCTTACCAGCACACCGTCGACACGCTGCTTCGGTGGCAGGCCGCTCACCAGGTGAATGTCGGACGCGCCCGCCGCGTGCGCCTGGTCAACCAGCTCTTCAATGCTTTTCGTCATGGGGCGCTCCTAATCCAGCGTGTTAATGGTGCGTGTGGCTTCTTCAACGGTGGTTACGCCGTCGTGCACCAGCTGAATGCAACTGGTGGACAGCGTGACGAAGCGCGACTTCGCCAAGATGGCGCGAATGGCATCGCGACCAGCGTTTTCGGCGATGGCGCGGCGCAGTTCGCGGTCGATAACCAGTATCTCGAACACGCCCGTGCGCCCGCGATAGCCAGTGTGGAAACACATGGGGCAACCCTTGCCGTGGAAGAACTTGATGCCCGAGTTCGCGGGCAGGCCGAGCGCTTCCAAGTCCTCGGGCGCGGGCTGGTATTCCTCGCGGCAATGCGGGCAAATGCGGCGCACCAGGCGCTGGCTGATGATGCCACGCAAGCCCGACGCAATCAGGTAGGGCTCCACGCCAATGTCGAGCAAGCGGTCGATGGTGGACAGCGCGTCGTAGGTGTGAATCGTGGAAAGCACCAAATGACCGGTGATGGCGGCACGCATGGCAATCTCGGCCGTTTCGCCGTCGCGGATTTCGCCCACCGCCACAATGTCCGGGTCCTGGCGCAGGATGGAGCGCAGGCCGCTGGAGAAGGTGAGGCCCGTTTTCTCGTTGATTTGCACCTGGTTGATGCCGTCGATGTTGTACTCAACCGGGTCCTCAAGCGTGATGAGTTTCACCTGTTCAGTGTTGAGTTCGCGAATCATAGTGTACATGGTGGACGACTTGCCGGAACCCGTGGGGCCCGCAATAAGCAGCACGCCGTTGTTGGAATGCACCAGCTTGTGGTAGCTATCCAGGTTGTCGCCGTAGAGGCCGATGCCCTTCGGGTCGAGCAGCTGTGAGCTTTTGTCCAACAAGCGCACCACCACCGACTCGCCATAGATGGTGGGAAGCGTGGACAGGCGCAGGTCGATGTCGCGGCTTTTGATGCGCACGTTCGCGCGACCATCTTGGGGAACGCGGCGCTCGGCGATGTTCATGCCGCCCATGATTTTCAGGCGCGAAATCACGCTGCTTTGCAAGTCGCGTGGCACCGTGAGCACGTTACGCATGAGGCCGTCGATGCGCATACGTACTTGCAGGTCGCCCTCGCGCGGTTCCAGGTGTACGTCGGAAGCGCGTTCGGTGGCGGCACGTTCGATGATGGAGTTCACCAGGCGAATAGTGGGCGCACTTTGGGCCTCGTCCTCCGCGTCGAGCGTGGTGCCGGCGAAGCGCACGTCGGTGGCATCGCCGGGAGCGGTGGATGCCGCGGCCTCGGTGCGCATGTCCTCAATGGCGCGCGCGGCGCCTTCGTTGCCGTAGAGCTGCATGATGGCGCGCTCGATGGCCAGCTTCGTGGACACCATGGGAACGATGCGCCGCCGCGTGGCCGCGCGCGCTTCCTCCTGCGCGATGAAGTTCATGGGATCGCTCATGGCCACGAACACCTCGTCGGGCGTCGCACGCACAGGCACCATGTTGTACTTTTTCGCCATGCTCTTGGGAATGGTTTGCGTGAGGTCGGTGGGCAGAATGACGTTCGTCAGATCGATAAAGTCGATGCCCAGCTGCATGCACAGCACATCGATAAGTTCTTTTTCGGTGATGTAGCCTGCATCGATGAGCTGCTCACCCAGACGCTTGCCGCTGTCCTTTTGCAAGGCGAGAGCAGTATTCAGCTGATCAGCGGTAATGTAGCCGCTGTCGAGAAGCATATCTCCCAGTCGCTTGTACGCCATGCGTCGTGCTTCCTTTCGCTATCGGGCCGCGCGGGTCCGAGGTTCGTCATGCGTTCTGCCGCTGTGCCGCTGCCTGCGCTGCGGCCGCGTCGAGTGCGCTACCAGTTGTTCACGGCGCGCACCGTGATGGTTCCCGATTCCGCGTCCTGACCCGCGCCGCTCACCTTCACGGAGAACGTCCACAGGCCGCCGCGCCCATTTGGGCTCGGTGTCCACGTGAGCTCTGTCAGCTGGACGGACGCGCCCGTGCCTGCCGTGTCGATGTTCAGCAGCGGCAAGGCGGCAAGCGTGTCCACGTCGGCAGGAAGGTTCGCCTGCTTGCCGTCGGCATCCAGAGCATTCACGCCGTTCAGCGTGATGGACGTCACGCCGTCACTGTCCGTGGTGTTGGCCAGGTAAAGCCGGTAGCCACGCACCGAGCTGTCGAACGTGTAGGCCGTGGTGCCGTTGCCATCAATGCCTGTGCCTGCGGCCACGGAAACAGCCTCAACATCGTAGGCGAACCGCAACTCGTCTTCAACCGCCGTGACGGCGTTGGTGAGCAGCGCGTTCGCGTCGGTAGCCTGCTTGATGGTGCTGTACGAGCCTATCGCGGAGCCAATGCCCATGGCCACCGCCAGCGTGAGAAGGCCCACTAACAGCACAGTAACCAGCACTTCCCCCAGGGTGAAGCCGCTGGTTGTACGCAGGAGGCGCACTGCACGCGATGGGCGGAACGGGCGTGGCGAACGCTTCGCGCAGGCGGGGACTATGCTGGAAAAGGCCCGCATGCTAGCTGCCATCCTTGAGCGTGTAGCGCGAAAACGCGTAGCCGTTGGCGTCGCTGTCGGTGGACTGGTTGATGGCCACCGTGGCTTCCCACTTGAGCGCGTCGCCCCACGAGGGACGCTCGCCCACATCGGTAGAACTGGTCACGGTAATGGCACCCGCTGCCGCTGGGCCGGTGCCCGCATCGACGCTGCTCGTTTGCTCGTAGGCACCCTGCAAGGCGGCGGTACTCATCAGCGACGACTGCACGGCGGCGTTAATGAGCGCTGCCAACACCACCGTAGCTAGGCCCACAATAAGAACGCCCACCAGCACCTCGGTGATGGTTTCGCCCGCTTGCGAACGAAGTATGCGATCGCGCAGCTTCATACTAGCTACTCTCCGTCTGACGAGGGCTTTTCGTAATCACCGCATCTTTCCACGTGATGCTTTGCAGCGTGGTGCCCGCCTCGTCGTACAAACACGACGCAGGAATGGTGAGCACCACCTGGTAGTTGCCCACCGCGCCGTCGTAGACGGTCGGCGAGAAGGTAATGCGCAGGTCGAACGGCGTACTGGCATTCTTGCCACCCATGGTCAGGCGCGCCGTGACGTCTTTCAGCGTGTCGTTGTCGGCAGGCGCGCTCACTTTCAGCGTGGCGGTTGCCGCGCTGGGGGCCAGTGGGTTGGAAGTGGTGTTTTGCGACTTCACCGCACCGGCAATGAAGTTCTGCACGCTGGTATTCGCATCGGCGAAGGCGCAGGTATAGTCCTCGCCGCTAACGGTACAGGTGCCGCCAACCAGTTCGTCGCGGAACAATTCGGCCGCCGACGTGGTGGAATAATATGCCTGCTGGCTTTTCTCGTAGTCGACCAGCTGACCCGTGCTCACGGTGGCCGCCGTCAACACGACGGCACCCACCAGCGCGCACACCAGGAAAAACAGCAACGCAATGAGAATGGAAGCGCCCCGCGTATCCTGAGCGACATCCACCACACGGCGCGCCGCTGGCCCATATGTCGAACCCCCCACCAACGCTACCCTACCGTCACCGTCTTGGTTTCAACCGTGGTGCCATAGAAGAACGTATATTCATACGTCCCCGGCCCAGGCACGGTATCAGTGAGCGTGAAATCCATCGTCCCTGTCGCTTTGCCCTGCGCAGGTGTAACACCTGCCGTCACATTAACAGCACTTGCGGCATTCCCCTTGAGTGAACGCCATACGGTGAGCCCATTGTAGGGAGCTAAATCTTCAGCTTCGTTTTGCACCTTCTTCGAAGCAAACAACTGAGCGGTCACAGTCTTATCGGCCGCAGTAATGCTATCCACTTTCAAGTTGTACACAGGGCTAGGCAACTTAGGATTCATATCTGTCCATTGGCCTATCCATGAACTTTCTCCTATGTTAACTTTTCCAACATTGCCATACGGATACAGGCCATTGCTCGATGAATACACGTTTGCACGTAGGGTCGCTCCCCAAACGGATGAAAAGCGCCCATATGTTAAATAACGAGATACCTGCAGAGCAATGTGATAGTCTCCAGCTTCTTTTATGTTTGCGACAATACCAGCACGCTCTTCGTCATTAGACATATTCATGCGTACGTAACGCGAATCAATAGGCCGACCTGATGCATCAGTAACAATAATGCTCGTTCCCAAAGGTAAGTTTTTCGCGCGTTCAAGCCACAGAATTACTGAGAACTCGTTTTCTTCGAATCGTGTATTCTTTACTGCATCATTTAGTTTGAGTGAAAAATCAAAGTGGTAAACATCATAGAGATAATCGAGTGACGTCACCCGAGGCCCTGCGGTGAGACTTGCTTTTGAAAAGCCTGTTGTTGAGCTTTCGTATTCGATTTGCTGCTCAACACCTGGAGCGTAATGTTCGTTGAAGACTGAACCATCTTGGTTGTATTCCGTGTAGCGCAGGATGTCGTTGGCACCGTTGTTATAGGTGTGTTTTAACATCAAAAACTTTTGCGTATGCTCGGGTTTATTCTCAGCGTTTTCGTAATCTACAATAAACACCAGCTTTTCCCTGATGACGGTGTTGCCGCTCTTGGTGTCGCTAAACTTACCGGAGCCGTTAACTTTATCGAACGAATCGAGGTTGATCTCAGTTTCACCTTCGCACTCGTGATAATAGTATTGTGGGTTGTTCGCGTTGGTGAGGTCTATCATCGTAATCTTTAGCCCTGGGCTAAACCTGCTGTACCAGTCGGGGCCTTGGCTTGTTTGGCCAGCCGAATGCTCGGCGATGTTTCCATCCCAATAAGGAATAATCGACCAGGACTTGCCTGAGTAGGCGGACGGGCTATAGGTGCTGATGAATTCGGCGGTGTAGGCGCTTTTGCTGGTGATGGTGTCGGTGGTGGTGTAGGGCACGTCGCCGTAAATCTTGCCGTAGTGCTTGAGCGCATAGCCGTCAGATGTGGGGCTTTCGATGATGATGTGAACCCTGAACAGGTAGGTGTTCATGTCCTCGTCTTCGTTCATATCCCGCAGCTGGAACGTGACCAAGCCGTCGTTCACGGCGGTCATGTTTTGCCCCAGGGTAAGGGAGAACGTCACGGGAATAAGTTTCTCGTTTTCGTCATACCGGAATCGGTCATCCGGCGCACGGCCTGGATTCTGGAAGTAGTAGTACCCACCCAGCGACTCACCAGCGTTGGTGTTCACATCCATGCGCAACTGCGCTTGTTTTTCGCCCGGCGTTACTCCCTCGCCCACCAGCTCGGGCGTATTTTCAATCGCAATGTCTTTACGCGAGTCGAATTGCAGGTAGCAATCCTTCCCGTTTTCGTCGTCTTCCCGTTCGTTTACGGGAAGCCAGGCTTGCGCCGTCACGGTGGTGTTTCCGGTGGTGTAGCCCTTGATGGTGAGGTCGTACTGGTAGGTGTGACCCTCCACGTACCAAATGCGGTTGCCGTTCAGTTGCTGGGTTCGCAGGTCGAGGTAGTCGTCTTCTTCCTCGCCGTCCTCGTATTCCTTGGTGACGCAGGCGAAGTGGCCCGTGCTGTCCGGATTGAACGCTTGGGTATCGGTGCCCGTAGCCGCGAACACAAACGCGCCGCCCTCGTTTTCGCCAGGCGTGAGCAATGACAACGTGAACAGGCCGATCACATGGCCGTACTTGCCGGTTTCGGGCTGCTCGTCGTCGGCGTAGGCAACATCAAGCTGCTTGCCGTTGTTGATGATGACCGTGTTGAGCGCCTGGAATGCCGTACCCGTCGCCAGGCTCGTCCATAACGTGCCCTGCTCGTAGGCCTGGCGATACTGGTCAAGTTCTTTGACCTTGTGGCCGCTGGCGTCCTTTTTCTCCATCCAATCATCTTTGCGGAAATCGCGCTCGGTTTCCACGTCGCTCCACAGCGAGCCCAACCCGTTCACCACCGTGTCAAGCTGCAGCGTGGAGCCGTTGTACAGCTTCAGCAGTTGCACGCGGTTGACGGCGTACTTCGTGCTATCGAGCGAGTTCACGCGGTCGAGGGCACCCAGGGTGTACACCTTCGAGTTGCTCATGATGGCGCGGTCGGCGCGTTGCAGCGAATAGAACATCTTTAGCGGATCGGCGTCCGGCGCATCATTCTTGAAGTCGATCAGCGTAATGTGGCGCGTGCCGAAGGCCTTGCTCACATTGCCGTCGCCGTATACGCCGCCGCTTTCGCCACCGAAACTGACGCCGGAGCCTTTGACGAACACCTCGGTGTTGCCGTACACCGTGTAGTCATTCGCCTGCCCCGAGCCCGATTGCTTGCTGCGGTTGCCGCCGCCGAAGACCGAGCCGCCGAGGTCAACCGTACGCGATGCAGCGGCCCCTTCGCCAAGGTCGCAAAGGTCATCAACGATGCGTGCAGCTTCGGTGTCGTTGCTGACAACTTTGCCTGCGTCCTGCGCGTCGGTTTCAGGCAGCACCGCAATACCCTCATCGGTACTGTTCACAATAACAAGTGTTGCTTGCGTCGCCGTGCCATCCACCGCCGGCGCGTAGGTTCTGCTTTCGTTGCCGCCGCCAAACACGTCGTCTTTGATGGAGCCGCCGTACACCTTCACAGTGGAGGTGCCGAACACCGCGCCCTTGATAAGCGCCTGGTCAGTATCCCCCTGACCGAAACCTTCGCCGCCGCCAAACACGCTTCCAGCCACCGCTCCGCCACTCACGACCACGGTCGTGGATCCGGCCGACGTTACCTCGTAGGGCAATCTGCCGTTGCCGCCGACGGTGCCTTCGCCCACCGTACCCCGTGCGCCGCCGCCGTACACACTGCCGCCTACTTGACCACCCGAAACGGATACATACGTGTTGCCCGTGACGCGCGCCATGTGCGGCGCGTCTTTGCTTTCGATACCATTCCCGCCGCCATACACGCTGCCGTTTACGATGCCCCCGGTCACGGACACCTCGGTATCACCGATGACCTGAGCTAACGCGCGCTTGTCAACGTTGGTGAGATACGCATCGGTGCCCGCACCGCCGCCATACACGCTACCGGTAACAGTGCCGTCGGCAACGGAAACGCTCGCCGAGCCGTACAGCATGCCGGCGGTTGCGCACGCCGTAGTGGCATTGCCAGTGGTGGTCTTGCCGTCGCCGCCACCGTACACCGAACCGTTGATGGTTCCGCCGTTCACCGCCACGGCGACGGACGCGGGGTCCTCGGCCGTGCCCGTGGTTCCGCCCGCGCCGCTCGCGAACACGGCGCCGGTCGCGTCGCTCGTTCCCACCGTGCCCCCATTTATAGTGATGAGGATGTCGGGCTGCGAAGCGTCGAGGCCTTCCTTCTTCCGGATGGCATCGGAGTGGCGATAGTGGGAATCAATGCCCAGGTCTTTGGAGGCGGAACTGCTGTTACTCCAACGACCGAGGCACCCGCCGTACAGTTGCTCAACCGTGCCACCGTTCACCGTAGCGCGCACCAAACCCACGAAGTCGTTATTGGAGTAGCGTTCGTCACCCGTCGAGCGGTTATAGCCAATGCTGGAACCGAGGAACAGCTTCACGTACCCGCTGTTCAACTCAACATCGGATACCGCAAACACAGAACCGTCTGTCTGCCCACCGCAGAGCATGCCCACGTCGCAGTTATATCCGCCGCGCGACGGCTGCTGAATGTCCACAACAATCTTCGACTTGAAGTAATCAGTTTCACTGCCCAGCGTGTTATGGCTTCCGTCGTTCATTTTCGTATTGCGGTTGCCCGCCAAAATACGCGCGTAGCAGCCACTCTTCACCGTGATGGTGCACTCATCGCCCTGCTTCTGCCCGGTGGCGCTGTCCTGTTTGTCGTAGTAGCCGCCCACAAGGTGGAAGTTGGGAACATTCGTGCCCGCCAACAGGCCGAAGTTGTCAGTGCTGGCCTGGCTGTACCCATACATCTTGATGTTCTCGTCCATCGTGAGGTTGTGGCCCTGGCAATAGATGTAGCCAACGTTTCCGCCGCCACCGTAGAGAACGATGTCACGTATCGCGGTGTCCGCGTATAGGAACTTGCCGCGCGCTTCGTCATTATGCCACGTCAACCGCCCGTAGTCGTTAAATCGAGCGTCGTCGCCGGAAAGGCTATTCGTGCCTTTACTGGCTTCCGGATACCCCGCGTCGTAGCCGGTAATGGTGGCTGGTTTATAGAACGCGTTCGGCTTACCGTTCTGCTGTTCAAGTCCGAACGACGAATCGTTGTACTCGCCCACGATGACGATAACGTTCGACTCAACCGTGCCGTGTTCATCCAGCAGTTCGTATGCTCTCGGGATAGTTCGGACGGCCGTATCAGGGGACGTGCCTTTTGCGTTGTCGTCGCCGGCGTTAGCATCGACGAACACCGTGCGTCCGCCGGCCGCGCCTGTGGCTTGGAAGGTGAGTGCGTTATTAGCCACCAGCGTCGCTTTAACAGTGAACTTCGCGCCAACCGGAGCGCTCGAAACGTCGAGCGAGGACTCCGTTGAAATGACGCCGCCCGAAGCAATGCTTCCTTCGAACCATTCGTAGGTGAAATCGTCTGTGTTCAGCCCCCACGCGTCACCATTCACAATGACCGCGGAAAGGGAAACAACGCGACCGGCATTGTTATTTACTCGCTGAACCGCTACGAAAACATCACTTGGAGCAGGGATAACGCAGCTTGCCTGCTGCCGGTTGCTCCCAAAGGCGACCGAGGCCTCTTGCGCGTCAGGAGCAAGCGTGACGAAGTGGCGGCCTTCGGCAGTTACGTTCACGTTCGTGCTCCATGCAGGGTTCTCAAGCGATGCGCCTGTTTCTCCCTCGTACACACCGAAATAGCCTTCGGACAAGTAATAACGTCCATGAAGAGGCTCGTCGAGGGTGATTCCCACCGAAACATGATTGAGGACAAGAATCGGCACACCATTCTTGGAAGCCTGGCGCCAGGTTACTCCACCGGGATCGAGCGTCGCCTTACAGTCGGCAATGTTAGCGGCACTGTAGGAGCCGCTCAGCTTGTCGTCACCCCAGCGATACGCGCCGGCTTCGTCGTACACGAAGCCTTGCGACACGTCATCACTCTGCGTGAGGTTGTACACCGAATTCGGCATCGTGCCGTCATTCATGGAAAGTTTCGCCTGATAGAAGCACATGTTGAACGTGACAGCTGTCGAGATGTTAGTCCCCGTAGCAGCATTAGTACCAGCTCCACGACGAACACCGGCAATCACCGGGGCATTGTAGCCGTCAGCCTTGATAGAGCCGGCGAACGCACACGAGTTCACCTGAACGGGCAACCAACCACCTTCGTTGCTGTTCACACGCGAGCGACCCACAATGCCACCCGCATATGACTGGCTGCTGTAGGTTCCCGTGGTTTGAATCGTACAATCCACGCTACAGTTTGTGATTGAGGCATTCGCGCCGCTGCCTGTCGTGTAGGCATCGCCCACCAGGCCGCCGGCAGCATAGAGCCGCGTGTTGGTTGTGGTGCCTGCAGGCGTCAACTCTTCAATCATGCCATTCATAACGCTGCACTGATCAATGTTGGTAGAACCAAATGCCGCACCCACCAAGCACCCCAGCGCTACATCTACAGAAGGAGCCTCCGACAGAGTTCCGGACAACGTAACGGTTTGCAGATTCAAATTCTTAATAGTGGCGCCCTGCGTAGCTCCGAACAGCCCTGCTGTATACATGCCGTTCTTTGAGGTAAGAGTCGAAAGGTCAAGCTTCACATTCTTGATGGTGAACCCTCCACCGTCGAAGGTTCCGCGGAAGCCGTGGTTGCTTGCATCCCTAAAGCTGTCAGCATAACCGATGCGCGTGTTGGCGCTGCTAAACCTGCTTCCCGCCAGATCGATGTTGCCGGTAAGCGCATAGTGGGCCGTCGCGTACTGAGCACTGCCTGCGTTCACCTGGTCGGCGAGGTTCTTTAGTTGGTCGGCGTTGGCAATTTGGTAGGGATCAGTCTCGGTGCCGGTGCCTCCGGCGAAGAGGCCGTCCTCGGCCGAGGCGGAAATGGGAGTTGCCAGCAAGAACACCGAAAGGAGCACGGCCACCACGAGACTGAGCGCAGCCGCAAAGAGGGCACACGCGCCCAGTGGCGCCTGAGCCCGTATGCTGAGCACCTGGTCGTGCGTGGTATGTCCGAACGCTGTTTTCATCTGCCTCATCTCAGGACACCGCTATACCTTGGGAATTTCCGCTGAACACTGTTGTATCCTTCGCGTAGTTCGCGGACGGATTGTTCTTCAGGAACTTTATGGAGTAGCTGCTTTGTGCGGGAAGTGTTTGATTAAGTTCGAGGATCGTACCTGTCTGCACACCGCCAACGAGCGGACTCGACGGGTCAATGGACAAACCGCCCTCCCACGACACTATCGGTTGAACCGCCGTACCCGTCGCTACGATGAGTTCAGCGTAGAGCGACCCTGGTCTATCAATCACGTAATAGTAATTGGTTTCATCACTCTTATGCACGTTGATGGTTATGACCAGCTTCTTCGTCGGTGACGGCTCCGCCATTGAGCCCTTAACCTTGTGACCCCTCACCGTGAGCATGTACGTTGCCCCGTCGGTCATCCCACGTATCGCGGCCTCTTCCAGCGTAAGCACAAGTCTTTGGGTGTTCTGGAGGCCATTGAAGAAGTAATAGCCGTTTTCGGGATGCACGTTTCCATTATCGTTCCCACTCGCGTTATGGCCACCACGTACTTCAAACGTGAAATCGCCGGTAGCGTGGCCGTCCTTCTCAATAGTAACGGTGTAGCACAGGCTGTTATCAGAGTAGGTATCTTCGTCATAGAAGTTCCTCAGGGCTATTTCAATCGCGTTGCCTTTTTCTTTCCCTTTTTGCTGATCGGACAGCACGCCGGTGTTCGTAATATAGACGTCGATAGTGGCCTCAGTTTGCCAGTCAGACATGATGTTGGAGGTGAAAATAAGGTCATCAGCCACCGCTGCACCCCACATTCCCTGAGCGTAGCCATAGACGGAGCGACACAGCACCACGTTGCTGCTGCATTTCGACGTGAGATCCACCACTTCGCCCTCAGTGAACCCAAGCGGAGCCTGGCCCGCCGTGCCTTCAACCGCCGACGTGAGCGCAGCTATACTTATGCGGTAGGTATCAGCGGTGATCGACGTGCCGTTCACCTGGTCGGTCGTCAGTTCGCAGACATCTTTCACGTCTGGAGCGACCAGGGTCAGTCCGGTATTGGTTTTACGGTAGAGGTCTACACGCGAAAGCGTCCCCATCGCGGAAAGGCGCAGCACCAATGTTTCATTCGCGCCTTTAATGGTAAGCATTTGGTAGGTGTTCCACGAACGATGCGCGGGTTTGAGGTTGGGGTCGGTCACCAAAATGTGCCCGTTCGCCACGGCCACCGTCGGCGGCTCCAGCACCTCGTACTTCAGCGCGTCAGCAGCCGCACCGCCGTAGTAACCAACCAGTGTATTGGTTGCCTTTCTGCGCTGGTCACGGTCACGAATCTCCGCCCCATCTACACCCCTGAGGTAATACGCGTCCAACACACTTTGGGGTTCTTCGGTATAGAACACGCCGTACACGGCGCCTGTTTCGTAGCAATACTCAATGATATACGCATGATTCCACACGTCGGCGTCGATGGCGCCTTGCGGCAAAATACCGTGCGCCTGGGCGAACGCAGCCGTTATATAATAATAGGTATAGCCATCGCTTGTGGTTTTGCCGTCGTCATCGGTGCGCAGCGCTGTTGGCGTAATTGCCCTGTTTCCCTGAGCGTCCGGCGTCCCCGTAAACTCCTTGTTATGGACGTCCCACTCGCCCGACGCCTGCAAATCGGCGATGCTGTTCTGAGCAGCCAGGTAGAGGGATTTCGCCGCGTTATCGTACTTGGTCAGCGTGAAATTACGAATGTAGCCGAACAAGGACACTCCGATGACAGCCGCAAGCACCGCGAGGATAGCCACCACTGTGAGCAGTTCAGCGACGGTGAATCCCTCACTATGTTTTACGCGCGCCATCTGCTGCTTCGTCCCTCGCCTCGCTTCTGTGCTGTGCCGCGGAGTACCTTTTATCATACCATCTTATGCGAGAGCATAGGCATTCAATAGAGATTGAAGGCAGCTTCCAAGGACAGTATAACACCGGGGGGCTGCTCAATAACGGGCGGGGGCAGAAGCGGAATGCGCTGACGCGCTGGGGACGCCCACGTGCACTAGCCAGCGAACCGGCGAATAGCCTTGAGCACGCGATCGTACGCCTGGTCAAGATCGTTGAGCCCTGCGGCCGAAGTTGCCAGGTCACCCGCGCGTGCCGAGTCGGCCACCCGCGAAGCGCACGCATACAACTCCGAGCAGCACAGCGTTCCCGCCACACCCTTGAGCGCATGCGCCGCCCGATAGACCGACCCCGCGTCTTCCGTGAAAATCGCCAGGTGAAGTGCCGCACACGAATTATCTTCGGCAAACCGCATCATCAGGTGCTCAAAGAACGCCTCGTCGCCGTCGAACCGATCGAGCGCTTCTATGTAGTTGATTCCGTACGCGCTCAATTCGTTCGCGTGTTCTGCAAACATCGCCTATACCTTTCGATTTTTCGAGGAATGCGGCCGCCGTCTTGCAGGGCGCGCAGCGCGTCTCAGCATCAGGGGCATCTCAACTCTCACTCGCTGAGCGAGCGGGTCGTATTTTAGCGCGCCGCTACGGGGCACACAGCCCGGTTCAGGCGGCAACAAGTCGAAAGGCACAGGTGAAAGGGGTGCGGAAGGAGGGCGGCCGTGCGCTAGCCGAACAGCAGCTCGCGTTCCTCGCCAGTGAGTGCGGCGCGGGCCTGGTCACGCAGGTTGTTCACGCCGATGAAGAACTGACGCATCATGACCACCATGAGGTAGCGGCCCTTCGGCGTGAGCGTGAGTTCGTCGCGCGTGTCGCGGTCGAACGCGCCGGCGGCCTTCATGAACGCCATCTCCACGGGAAGCCCCGCTTCCACCGTGCAGCCGAAGTCGTGTTCCCACTGGCGCTTGTCTAGGCGCAGGCCAAACAGCTGCATCATGAAGCGATAGCGCATGCGGTCGCGCTTACTGAACGTGGTCTTACCCATGAGCGACATGCGCCCTTCCGCAATAGCAGCGTTGTAATCGTTCACAGAGAACGTGTTCACGAACAGATTGTCGCCCAAATACGTGATGCCGCCCGAACCGATGGCGGGATACTCTTCGTAGTCCACCACGTATTCGTCAATCATGGCATCTTCGCCCGCCGCACCGGTGCCGCGCTTGTTGAAGGTCCACGCGCTGCCGAAGTCGAAGAGCGGGGTATCGCCCCCGGTCAGAAGCTCGCTGATCATTTCGTAGTACGTTTGCTCGCGGTCGTAGTCCACGCGACCCACGGTGCGCGCGAGTTGGCGCGCCACGCTCGGGCTGGCCATAAGCGGGTAAAACGTCGTCTGGCTCGTACCGCTTTCAATCACGCGCTCAATATCGTTGATAAGAATGTCCTCGGTCTGCGCCGGGAAGTTGAAAATCATATCCACGTTGAGCGAGGTAAAATACGGGCTGGCCTCGCCAATACGCTCAAGAATTTCCTCGCCGCTGCCGTACTTGTCGTAGCGATCCATCTGCTTCAACAGGCCGTTATCAAAACTCTGCACGCCCACGCTCAGGCGTTGCACGCGCCCTTGCAGCTTATCCAGATACGACGGAATGAGGTGGTTCGGGTTCGTCTCGCTGGACACTTCTTTGATGGAGAACGTTTCTTTCGCCAGGTCAATGGTGTCGCACAGCTCGTCCAGCATGATGGTGGGCGTGCCGCCGCCCACGTACAAACTCTCGAAATCGTAGCCGAGATCCTTCAACATCATCATTTCCTTGCGCATGCTGGCGAAGTACGGCCGCGCACGTTCCTCCGCAAACGGGAAGCGGTTGAACGAGCAGTAGGGGCACAGCCGCTCGCAAAACGGCACGTGCATGTAAAGCATGTACTTCTGCCCCGGCTTCGGCCCCGGCACCCGCGCATCATCGGTCGGCTGAAGCTTCAAATAACTTTTCGTGCACTGGCGAACAACCGCCGTAAGCATGCGTTCGGATAGCAACGTTACCCCTATTCCCAGGCGCTTCGGCCGGCGGCGGCTTTTTTGCCGATGTCGGTGCGGTACTGCTTGCCTTCGAAGTTGATGAGGTCGCAGGCCTCGTAGGCCTTTTCGCGCGCCTCGTCGAATGTGTCGCCGAGCGCCACCACGTTCAGCACGCGACCGCCGGCGGTCACCAGCTCGTCATCGGCGTTGCGCGCCGTGCCCGCATGGAACACGGTGACGCCGTCCAGTTCCTCGGCCTCTTCCACACCAAGGATGACCTTGCCTTTTTCGTACGCGCCGGGGTAGCCTTCGCTCGCCAGCACCACGCACACGGCCCACTGCTCGCTCCAACGCAGGTCGATGTCGTCGGGACGGCCCTCGGCCGCCGCCAGCAGAATGTCCACCAAGTCGGCCTCAAGGCGCGGCAGCACTACCTGCGTCTCCGGGTCGCCGAAGCGCGCGTTGAACTCCAGCACCTTCGGGCCCTCGGGCGTCAACATGAAGCCGCCGTACAGCACGCCGCGGTAATCGTTGTCGAACTCGCGCGCCGTAGCTTCGGCCGCCTTCTCCATGACTTCGTGCATAACGGCCAGTTCATCAGGCATAACAATAGGCACCGGCGAGTACACACCCATGCCGCCCGTGTTCGGCCCGCGGTCGCCGTCGAAGGCGCGCTTGTGGTCCTGCGCGGTGGCCATGCAGTGCGCCTTGCCGCCGCTCACGAACGCCAGGATGGAGCACTCGGGGCCGGTCAGACACTCTTCCACCACCACGGTGGAGCCCGCCTCGCCGAATGCGCCCTCGAAGCATTCGCGCACGGCCTCTTCGGCATCTTCCACCGTCTCGGCCACTACCACGCCTTTGCCGGCGGCCAGGCCATCGGCCTTCACCACCACGGGAGCGCCCAGCTCACGCACGTAGGCGAGCGCCGGCTCCTGCTCAGTGAAGCTGCCGTAGCGCGCCGTGGGAATGTCGTTCGCGTCCATGAAGCGCTTGCTGAACGTCTTACTGCCCTCCAGCTGAGCGCCCTGCGCATCGGGGCCAAACACCGCGATACCCGCCTCGCGCAGCACGTCGGCCACACCGGCCACCAGCGGGGCCTCCGGCCCAATAACCACCAGGTCGATAGCGTGTTCTTCCGCGAAGGCCAGCACCGCGCGGCCATCTTCGGCATCCAACCCGGGCACGTTGCGGGCGATGCTCGCCGTTCCGCCATTGCCCGGCGCCACGTACAGCGCATCGGTGCGCGGAGATTTCGCCAGCGCCCACGCGATTGCATGCTCGCGACCGCCGCCGCCCAAAACCAAGATGTTCATACCAGGTCCTTTCAAACCCATCCTACCAGCCGCGAAGAATTGTTTGGTCGCGGTCGGGGCCTACGGCGATAATGCTGATGCGCACGCCGGTGATCTTCTCCAAATACTCCACGTAGCGCTGCGCGTTCTCCGGCAGTTCCTCGAACGAGCGGCACCCCGTGATGTCCACGTCCTTCCACCCCGGCAATTCCTCGTACACGGGCTTCGCGTGGAACAGCACGCTTTGCTGCATGGGGAAGTAATCGTACACCTTACCTTCGCACTCATACGCCGTGCACACTTTAATAGTGTCGAAGGCGGAGAGCACGTCCAGCTTGGTCAGCGCCACATCGGTGAGGCCGTTCACCTCGGCGGCGTAGCGCGCGATGACCGCGTCGAACCAGCCGCAACGGCGCTTGCGTCCGGTGGTCACGCCGAACTCGTGGCCCACCTTGCACAACAGCTCGCCGGTTTCGGCTTCTTCACCAACGCCACCGTCCTCCGCAAAGCGCTGCTCCGTGGGGAAGGGGCCGCCGCCGACGCGCGTGATGTAAGCTTTCTGGATGCCCAGCACGCGATCGATGGCCTTCGGGCCCACGCCCGTGCCCGTGGCCGCGCCGCCCGCGCAGCACGACGACGACGTGACGTAGGGGTACGTGCCGTGGTCGATGTCGAGCAGCGTGCCTTGCGCGCCCTCGAACAGGATTGACTTGCCTTCGCGCACGGCCTCGTTCAGCAGCTGCGCCGTTTCGGCCATGTAGGGCTTCAGGATGCGCGCGTAGGGCAGATATTCCTCGCAGATTTCTTCCACCGTGTAGGTGTGCAGGCCGTAAATCTTTTCCAGGATGGGGTTTTTCTGCGCGAGCACCGCGTCCAGCTTCAGACGGAAGATTTTTTCGTCGAGCAAGTCCTGCACGCGAATGCCCTTGCGAGCCACTTTGTCCTGGTAGCACGGGCCAATGCCGCGCTTCGTGGTGCCAATTTTGTTTTCGCCGAGGCGCTTTTCGTCCGCGCCGTCGAAGTCCTTGTGGTACGGCATGATGATATGCGCGTCGCACGAGATTTTCAGGTTCTTGCACGAGATGCCTTCGGCCTCAAGCATGACCATCTCTTTGATGAGCACGCCCGGGTCAATGACCACGCCGTTGCCGATGACGGGCACGGCGTTTTCGTACATGACGCCGGAGGGCATGAGATGGAGCGCCAGCTTTTTGTCGCCGTGAATAACCGTGTGACCGGCGTTGTTGCCGCCTTGATAGCGCACGACATAATCATAGTCGCTCGCAATGAGGTCGGTGATTTTCCCTTTGCCTTCGTCCCCCCACTGGGCGCCGACAAGTACCGTGCTGGGCATATGGTTCGCATCCTTTCACGCCCGCCGCTTTAGGCGCCGGGCCTCGCGCGGAGCCTCCTTCGGAAGCCTCCCGCTTGCGCGCCGCGCGACGTCAGAACCCCCACGCCGCGAACGCCACCTCAACCTATCCGCAAGTTCATGATTATATCAATCTAGGAGGCAGTTTTTCTTTTGGCGCAATTCTTTTTGAGGCTTCCACATGAGAGCGATACAGGGGAAAGTCTTCTCCTGCTTATTCCGGCCCAAAACGGTAGCCGGCATGCCAGACGGTTTGAATGAAATGTGGGTTCGACGGATCTTCTTCAATCTTGCTGCGCAAGCGATGAACGAGAACGGTAATACTGGTAATTTCGCCTGCGTACTTGGGACCCCACATTTCTTCGGTTAGTTCTTTATGCGAAAACACCTGTCCCGGACTGCTCGCCATAATAACCAACAACTGATATTCCTTCGGGGAAAGCACCACCGATTCGCCGCGTACCGTTACACGGCGGTTCACGGTATCTATCTCAAGTCCGTCAACCTTCAGTACTTCGCTGCCCATACCCTTCCCAACACTCATTTGCGAGCGGCGCAAAAGCGCTTCCATACGCAGCAGGAGTTCTTGCGCAACAAAGGGTTTTACCAGGTAATCATCTGCCCCCATTTTGAAACCCACGCTCTTATCCAGAATATCACCCTTTGCCGTAAGCATAATAATAGGAGTGGTAAACCCTTTGCTCCGCACCCGACCACATACCTCGTGGCCATCAACCTTTGGCATCATGACGTCAAGTAAAATGATGTCCGGATGTTCCTTCTCCAAAAGGGCAAGCGCCTCTTCGCCGTCTTTGGCGCAAACGTATTCGTAACCATTACCAGTTAAAATATGCTCCACTAACGTGCGCATGCCTTCATCGTCATCAGCAAAAAGAGCTTTCATTGCTTCCCCTTCGTACATCTCCTCCAAGTTCGATTACTGGTTTCTTGCACTTTCGCTTCGCGCGTCTTATTCTTCTTCGTCCAACCAGTCAATCGGCTCCACCGGAATGGTTATTGTGAAACTACTTCCGCGTCCCACGCAGGAGTCCACCTCAATGGTGCCTTCTAGCACCTCAACCAAATCTTTGACCAGTGCCAGACCCAAGCCGCTGCTTCCGTAAGAGCGATCGAAGGAGGCGGAAGGGTGAGAACCTTTTGCGAATCGCTCGAAAAGGCCTGGGACTTCATTCGGATCGATACCGCATCCATCATCACACACCTTGAGCGTAAGCAGCGCGGATGTTTCGTCAAAGCTGGCACGTAAGTCCACATGTCCGCCGGCATCGATAAACTTGATGGCATTCGACACGAGATTCTCTAAAATGCGCCTGAGCTTGTCACCATCGGTCAAAACCACCGGAACATTTTCATCAACTGCAAGAGAAAGCTTTGCGGCTTTCTTCTCAGCCAAAAACGTTGCATCGTCACGCACAATGCCCAGTAAGTCAGCCACGTCAACAGGACCCTTTGACACGTCAGTACGCCCCGCTTCAATACGCGTTAAATCCAGCATGTTGTTCACCATTGATAGTAAAATGCGGCTGCTGAATTTCATTTCGTTCATGATTTTCTTTTCATTGCTGTCGCGCGGCGTATTCGTTTGCTCCCAAAGATCGACAAATGCCAAGATAGAGGTAAGCGGCGTGCGCAATTCGTGGCTCACGGTGGCGAGGAAGTCCTCTTTCAGTTCATTATCCTTTTGAAGGATGCTGTTCATATGCTCAAGTTCGATCCGCTGTCGTTCCAGCGCTTTATTCGATTCAATCAGTTGCGCCGTACGCACATCCACTTCTGACTCCAAATGCTCATAGAGCGTCTTCAACTCCCTGGCCATAGAGTCGAAGCGGAGCGCCAAATCTTCCATTTCATCCCGTTGTCCAATACCTTGAAGATCAACGTCAAAATCATGCTTCTCAAGCTTGCCCGAGGCCTCGCCCAACTTTCTTAAGGGACGCGTCACCAGCCGCGACACGCCGTAAAATGCAATAAGCAAACAACAGGCCAAAAAAGAAAGAAAACCAGCGTTTCCCGCGCGATACTTTCTTGAGCGCCAACCAGATACGTGTCAGCAGGGATAATAATGCTTGCCGCACCCGCAAGATCCCCAACAGATCGACCCTCTTTGGGGTAACCCATGACATCAAGTTCGCCTTCGGGCATACCGTGGCACTCAAGACATGATTCCGACATCCACAGCGGCTCAATGTAGCGAAACGCCTTGTCACCTTCGTAATCAACCAGCCCATAGTACGCCTCAAGATCGGGGTTATCGCGAAGGGCTTGCAGCGCCTCAAGTTCGTACGCATCGGGAGCATCCGTAGGCTTGCGCGTTTCGAGGTTGGTGTAGTGAATGATGATGCCGCCGCTGTTGTTGGTGAACTTCTGCGCTACCACCTTGGCCGCCACCACGCAGTACACGTTATAGGTGCCGTCTTCATTTCGGATAAATTGGCTTTGGTTGACCTCCATAAAATCCCAGACTGCGTCCATCTCGGTAGCGAGCATATGTGCCGACTCAAGCATCTCGCGTTCAACCTGGTCATGCTGAACGGAATCGCGCCATACCGCGTTAATGGCAAGCAGAAACGCTGCCGTCACAATGAACAGCACTGCAAATTTGGCTTTCAAACCCACTTTGCGTTTCGCCATGCCTTTACCCCTTTACCGAACGGGCCCTGAGGAATTCTCGCAGGCCCGTTCCGGATTACCCCCTTACGCCAACGACCTCGCCCTTTCCAAAGCCTTGGCATCAGCCGCAATGAAAGCAGCGAGTGTGTGCGTTACCCCTTCATAATAATCAGAATGGCCCTTTGTAGCCACGTCCTGAGCAAAATCATTCACCCAGATGCCCACATGATCAGCAATAAACGTGTGGCTCGATTCGAGAAGTTTTTGGCAGTACTCCTTGTCACCCTGGTCATACGCCTCTTGAGCCCGGGCGGCGAGCGTCGCAAGGAAGTCAAGCTCAAGCGCAATATGATCGTCGGGAACACGGGGATAGCATTCAGGAATAAATCCGTGTGCACGATAAGCGTTACGAACGTCAAGCGTTGTCGGTTGCATGAGCAGCCGTTTGTTCGACGTATAAACCGATTCCCAAGGAGGGGCGGGCAATTCGGCTGGCCCTTCGAACAGACGCCTATATTCGCTGCGCCATGAGGCAACGCTGTCACGCGCCGTTTGAATGTGGTGGATCATAGTTTCCGACTGTTGAAGCGCGGCACTTCCTTCGCCGAATACCAGTGCAAAGGCTTCTTGCGCGACAGTAACCTCAATCGCTTCAAACAGTTCAGCACTTGGCTCTGTGCCCAGCAAGCGCTGAAAGAGTAAATAGGTATACGACCGCGCCGCCAGCCACTCAAGCGTTTCTTCCTTCATCATGTTATTCCCCTTATACCTCAGTGCCTTGCCGGGAACTGACTCCCGGCAAGGCATCACATGCTATCCCCTTGTTTTCATCGTGCGCTAGATAATGAAGGGCTTGTACTGCTCGCTCAACGCGGCTTCCTTTGGATCTACAGCCAGTGAAGGGTCGGTTGCTGCCGGATCGGGCAGGATAGGTAATGCGCTTACGGCAGTACCATGCTGAGCTCGCAGCTCTTCTATGTCGCCGTATTCGAGGGCGCGCATCACGCACGCATCCACGCACACCGGATTCTGCCCGGCATCACGAAACGCCTTACAACCGTCACACTTGCCCGAAGTTCCCTTGTCCTCCTGCAATACCGGCACGCCATAGGGGCAGGACTTCACGCAGGTGCCGCAGCCAATGCACTCCTTATAATCAATGAATACCGTGCCGTCATCAGGATCTTTCTGCATAGCTCCCGACGGGCAGTTGGCCACACATGCCGGCTTCGCGCAGTGGTTGCACGTGAGCGCATAGTGATACACCGTCGCCGTTGGGTAGGCACCCGTTTCGAACGACTCAACTCGGCGGAACGTCACGCCTGGAGCCAGGTCGTTACGATCACAGCACGCCACCTGGCACACTCGACAACCGATGCAGTCTTCTTGGTTAAAATAAAAACCGAACTGGGTCATAGCTCGTCCACCCCTTTATTCCTGAATCGAAGGGATACGCTGCGGAACCAAGTAGTCCTCTTCGAGCGCGTCCCCTTGGTATTTTTCGAAGTTCACCAGGTTGGTGTTGTACCCGGCAACGCCAAATCCCGAGGTAGCGGGCGAGGTGAACAGATTCTCGGCACCAGCGCGGTCCACGCCGTCCTTATCCACATCCACCCAGGGACCATGCGGTAGCGCAATAACACCAGGCATAAGGCGCTCGGTCACGCTGGCGGGACGCAGCGACTGGGCCTTCCCATTCCAGATGCGCACCGTGTCACCATCGACGATTCCCTTCTCGGCAGCATCAACTGACGAAATGAACACCGGATTTGCAAACGCCTGACGCAGATAGGGCAGGTTGTCGAACTGCGTGTGTGATCGGCGCAGATAGTGCGGATTGAATACCTGGTAGGGATAGTCGCCCTTCACGCCGTTCGCGAAGTCGGCGAATGACGCCTCGTATCCATTGACGGGGACCTTGTACGTGGGATAGGGCTTCCACACGAAGCCGTCTTTGGTATAACCGGCGGCATTCAAGGAATCTGCCTTCGTCTGGCTGTAGATTTCGAACTTGCCACTGGGCGTTTCGCGCGGGTTGGCCGTGGGATCCTTGATAAAGTCCTGGTAGCCATAATAGGTATACACGTCACCCGGCTTGCGCTCAACCTTGTAGATACCCTTGTCCAAAAATTCGCTCAGGGAGATTACGCCCTCTTGCGGCTTGCCTTCGACACCCCAAGAAGAAATGTCATCATCGGTGATGGTGAGGAACGGAACAAACTCGCCGGTGTCGGGAGACTTCATGGTGGTGCCCGCCAGCATGTTGAAGAACTCCTGCTCATCGCTCAAGGGGAACAGCTCATCGGCGTTGAGCCCCACTTTCGCGGCAAGTTCTTTGGCAATCTGCTTGTCTGATTTCGCTTCGAAGAGCGGTTCGCACACTTGGGTCGCAGCAATGAGTGCCTCGCGGTTTTTCAGCGTCATAACCGAACCGCCACGCAAGTCACCCACCTTTTCCCATTCGGTGATGACAGGCAAAACCACGTCCGAGTACTGCGCCTGAGTGGTGTAGGAGCGCGCCGTGGAGAACACGAAATCAACCTTGCGCACCGCTTCGATGGCAGAACCGGTATCAAGCAGCGTATTCATGGGGCTGGCCTCGGTGAACACGATGAGACGCGTATCGATGTCTTTGCGGTTCTCGGGCGGGCACGTAGGCCACGGGCCTCGGCTGTTGAACGTACCGGTCAGGATGGCGCTCCACTGCTCGGGGTCGTTGACAATGTCGGTGATGGGGTTTTTCGGCGCGGCAGGAGCACCCGATGCGCCCAGATTGAAAATGGTGTCCATGCAGCTGCCCGCACAGTTGTGGTAGGCCTCACCAATCGCATGACCAGGCTTGCCCAAGTGGCCGCCCATCAGGCCAACTGCCATGTACAGGTAGTTCGCATCGTCTGAGTCATTGGTACGGAACGCCGCGTAGCTGCGGAGCGTGGTAACTGCGTTATCCCTTTTGAGCATATCGGCATAAAACACAATGTCCTCGGGCGGCGTGCCACTGATAGCCGATGCCCATTCTGGCGTCTTCGGTTGTCCGTCGTAAGTGCCCATCACGTAATCGTGGAAATTTTCGTTCACCTTGGCATCGGCGGGCATGCTATTACCGTCAATACCCACCGTATACTTGGCGAGAAAGTCCCAATCGATAACTGAACCCTTCTGGGCTTCATCGCTCTTGAACATTTGATAGGCTACTGCCAGCAAAAATGCCGTGTCAGTACCAGGACGCACCTGTATCCACTTTGCGTTGAAGTGAGCCGCTGTCACGTTATACTCGGGGCCGACGAATACAAACTGGACGCCCGCCTTCTTTGCTTCGTTAAAGTAGTACATATACGTACCGGGAGACGCCCATGCCTGGTTGCAGCCGTACAGCACAAGGTAGTCGGCGTTCACCCAGTCGGTGCGGTCGTTCTGCTCGCCAATACCCATGAGCGGCTGTCCCATTACCGTGGAGTGGTATACGGCAGTACCCATTGAACCAGAAGTGATGGAACCCACCGCGCCACCCAACGCGTTAATAACGCCTGTGATGTTGCCTTTGACCTGGCCCGGATACAGGATGGCGCGATTGCCATGCGTGTCGATAGTGTTCTTCAATTCGTCAGCCACAATGTCAAGCGCTTCATCCCAGCTGATGCGCACCCATTCGTCCACGCCGCGCAGTTCCTTCTTACCGCCGGTGTGCGGTTCCCAATTTTTGCGCTTCATAGGGTACTTCAGGCGATCGACACCGAATGTGTGCTGCTTCTTCGAGCGGCCGCGCGGGCAGGCGCGCAGCTGCGGAGCAGCCATGCTGTCTTCCGTTGTGTCGTCAGTCTTCTGGCGCACAACCACGCCATCGACAACGTACACTTTGTTCAAACACATGCCGCCGCAGTTGTTGTTGCAGCAGGCGGTGACCCACTTGCCTTCAACGTTCGGATCGAGCTCTTTGTCTCTGGCCGCGCCTTTGGGTTCCTCTTCGGTCTTTTTCAGCCTGGTCTCGGGCTGGCAACCCGTCAAGGCCAACGTTGCCATGGCAGCGGCGCTTGCTCCAACAAACGAGCGCCTGGTAATGCTGCCTTTTCCCCGTGTTTGATTGCTCATGTGCAATCCCCCTCTCGTTGATACTCGCCCTTCCTTGCACGCTTTCAGTGACTCTTCGGTGAACAAGGTTGCAGGCTGAGTATTGCAAACGGAAAGATGCCACTCAATTGAATCGGCTGTAATAGATATTACATTTTTGAAATAAGTGTTGAGGTGTGGAAGGTGGTTACAGGGGGGTTGTTTGAGCGTGCTGCTGGCTGCTGGTCTACAGATTCACCACGTTCAGTGCTGGATCGGCGGAGCGCATGGACTCTACTATTTCTTCATGGCAGGTGAAGAGCACCACCTGGCGCACGGTTGCCAGTTCAGCTAGCGCGCGAGCGGCGCCTTCGCGGCGGCGGGTATCGAAGTTTACGAGGATGTCGTCGGCCAGGATGGGCACCGAGCGACCCACGTTGTCGGCCGTAAGCAACAGCGCAATACGCAGCGCCAGGTAGAGCTGCTGGCACGTGCCGAGCGACAGGTGCACGGGTTCGCGCGTAGTTTTTACGGCGTCGGTCACCGTAAGTTTGCCCCCAGGTGTCATGGCCACCTTCGTCCAGCGACCATCGGTCATGAGAGAAAGCAGGCGGCTGGCCTGGCGATATACCTCGGGCTGGCTCTTCGATTCCCACGCGCCAATGGCTGCTTCCAGCATGCGTTTGGCCAGAAGCAGGCGCGCGTAGTCCTGCGCGCTTTCGTTTTGGCGGGTGCGCACCTGCTGGTAGCGCAGCTTTATTTCGTCGAAGCTGCGGGCGCGTTCGGCCTGCGACAGCTCCTGCTTGAGTTCGCCGTAGCGACGGTTGAGGTTCTCGCTGGCCTCTAGCAGACCCGCGCGCTGGCGGGTTTTTTGGTCGATGGCAGCGTCCAGCGACGCGATTGACGCGTCGTCGGGTAGCGCAGCACGGCGCAGAATGCGTATGCGTTCGCGCTCTACCTCAACCAGGCTTTCTTCCACCGACGAGAGGCGCGCAACAAGGGCCTGTTGGCGCTGGAAGAAGAGGCCTTCGGCGGCGCGGGCTTCGCGCGCCTCATCAAGCAACGTGCGTGCGCTACGCAACGAACCCTGCGCGGCGGCGAGGCCCGCCTCGTCCAGCTGCGCGTGCACACGACCGGCCAGCTGTTCTTGCGCGGCCAGACACGCTTCCAGCTTCTTTTTGTCTTGCAGCATGACCCACTTCGCGTCCTGCTTGCGGGCCTCTTGCGCCTCGGCGGCTTTGTCGGGACGGAACAACATAACGAGCGCTGCTGCGGCCAGCATCAGGGCAAATACCACCAGACCAATGCCGAGCGCCGTAAACGACAGGCTGTTGATGTCGCGCCCGTGCATGAACAGCGGCAGACCCGCCGCCACAAACACCAGCGGCAACACGATGGAAAGCCCCACCTGCACGCGGCGCTGGCTGCGGCGTTTCTCGCGCGCCTCGCTGGCGCCTTCCGTTTCCAGCAGCGCCTCGTAGGCGGCCGTGGAGGCGGCGTAGTTGTCCTTCGCGAGATCAACGCTGTGGGCGCATTTCGCCTGTTCATCGGCCAGGGCATCGATGCGGTCACGCAGGTGGCGTTCGTCTGCGGTGCCCAGGTTGACAAGGGCCGGATCTTTGGTGCGACCATGGAGGCGCTGCTCAGCGTGCAGCGCTGCTTCGTCTTCGCGCAGGGCGTCGCGCTGGCGCTTGTATTCGGCGCGCTGCGTGTCGAGTTTTTCTAGGCTGGCGCGCTGCGCTGTCAGCGTTTCGATGGCGGTGTTCAGCGCGTCAATGCGCGCGAGCATCTGCGCACGCTCAGGTGCCAGCTCGTGGAATTCCTTGTCGCGCGCCTTGTAGCGTTCGGCCTCGTCGGCCGCGGCCGCCATCTGAGCACGCAGGTCGTCCTGCTCAGCGGCCAGATTCGCAAGCGAATGTTCGATGCCCGCCGCTTTCGACGTGTATTCCGCGAGGCGCGCCTGCACCTCGGCGAGGGCGTGGGCGGGGCTCGCGCCCGTGCCCGACCCTACCGTCAGCAGCTTTGCCGTGATGTCGGTGGTGTTGCGCAGGCTACGCAACTCGTCGCTGGTCAGGGAGAACATCGTTTGGAACGTTTCCTTGTCGATGTCGTCCACCAGCTCGGTTGCACCCTGTAGGCCGTCGGCGTTTCGCGCGCGAGAGAGCACCCACCCCTCAGGCGGTTCTTCCTCGCCATTATCCGCGTCGCCGGGGCGCGGCGCGAAAAACAGCGAACCCGCGCGCTCGGCGTTGCTGGGGCGGTACGTATTGCGCGTGCCGCGGGCCTCTTCCCAGCCAAACAGCACGCCGCCCACAAACGACGCCAGCGTAGACTTGCCCGCCTCGTTGTGGCCGAACACTACGTTCAATCCCGGCGCGAACGGCCCAACCACCTTGTCGGTGAACGCGCCGAAGCTTTCCATTTTCACGCGCTCAAGGTAGGGAGCATGGCCTTGATCAGGCATCATTCGTCCCCCCTATTCAGCAAGTCAAGCACCAGGTTCTCGGCGTCCGCCGCCAAATCGTCGATGCGGCGCGCAAAGGCGCTGGGCAGCTGCACATTCTTCTTCAGGAATTCCTCCTGAAGATACGCCATTTCTTCGTCGCTGTCCGCGCGCAGCGCGTCCGCCACCTGCAAGAACACGGCGGAGAACAAGCCTTCGCGGCGCAGTGCCTCCTTGTCGCAGGGCCTGGTGGTGGCGTCAATCAGCGCATCGCAGAAGAAGGAGGGGTAGCCATCGTTGATGTGTTTGCGCAGATCTTCCACCACGCCGGGGCGCGCGAGCACCGCATGCAGCGGCGTGGCGCCCGTCAGCGTTATGCGCGCGCACATTTCTTCGCAGTGCGCCTTGCCGTTCGCGCGGAACAGTTCGCGCATAATTTTGTCGGTGACATCGCCCACATTCGCGCAATCGGTCACGTCCACGTCCAGGCGCTGCCACACCACACTGGCCGTAGGCACGAATTCCACGCTGTTGCGCCGCCCTTCCTCCAGCGTCACCACAAAGCAGCCGCGCTCGCCTGTTTCTTTGATATCGCGGCCCTGGATGCAGCCCGAAAATACGATACGCGGGTCGTCGAACGAGGGGCGCGCGAACTTCTGGTGGATGTGGCCGAGCGCCCAGTAGTCCACGCCCGCACGCAGCAGCGCGGCCGTGTTGGTAGGAGCTTTCACCGGGTCGAGATCGAGGCCGGTGTGCAGCACACCCACGACGAAGGGTGCGCTGGCCGCGTCGGGCGCTTCGCCCGCGAGCGCCTCAATGGCAGCCGCGCGCGTCAGGCCCGAGGAAATGTCCTCGTCAGCGGGCCATGTTTGGTTGTAATAGCCGCGCCCGCAGATAAGTGCCAGCGTTTCGCCGTCCTTGCGGAAGGCGGCGAAGCCGGGCTTGTCGGCCGGCAGCATAACGGTATTCGGCGGGAACGCAAAGAAGTCGCGCTGCCACGAGGTGAAGGGGTCGTGGTTACCCGTGCACAAATACACGGGGATGCCCGCTTCGTCCAAGCGGTGCAGTCCTTTGAAAAAGTGCAGGTAGTCGCCGTAAGAGGCGCGCGCCGTGTCGAAGATGTCGCCCGCGATGACCACGAAATCTACCGCGCGCGACACCGCCGCGTCAATCACGCGATCATACGCCTCGGGGATGGCGTCAAGCAGCCTATTCGCCCAGGCGTCAGACAGCGCACGCACGCCGCGGAACGGCGCCCCCAGATGGAGGTCGGCTGCGTGGATGAATGTGAGTTTTTTCGCCATGGCGGTAAGTGTAACGCGACCGCGCCCCGCGCGGGCCGGCTAGTACCCGCCTGCGCGCGAATCGTCGATGAAATCCATGAAGCGCGTGTACTCGGGGTTGAAGGCGAGCGGAATGTCGCGCGTGGGACCGTTACGGTGCTTCGCCACAATAAGTTCGGCGGTGCCCAGGTCTGGGCGGTCTTCGCTTTCGGCTTCCACCTCGTCCATACTGCGGTCGATGAACATAACGATGTCGGCGTCCTGTTCGATAGAACCCGATTCGCGCAGGTCAGAGAGCATCGGGCGCTTCTTGCCGCGCATTTCCACGGCACGCGACAGCTGCGAGAGCGCGATAACCGGCATGTCCATTTCCTTCGCGAGCACCTTCAGGCCTCGCGAGATTTCGCCCACCTCAACGGCTCGGTTGCCGTCGCGGCGCGTTTGCGGCGGCTGCATGAGCTGCAGGTAGTCCACGATGATGAGGCCTTTGCCCTCCGCGCGGCGCAGTTCGCGGCGCGCCTTGGCGCGCGCTTCCAGGATGGACAAACCCGGCGAGTCGTCGATGTACAGCTCCAGGTTCGAAAGCGTGTTGGTGGCATCGGCGATGGCGCCCCAGTCGCCTTCGGAGATGAAACCGCCGCGAATCTTCGACAAGCTGACGCGGGCCTCGGCGCACAAGATACGCTGCACCAGCTGGCCCGCGCTCATTTCCAGGGAGAAGAACGCCACGGCCGCGCCCGACTTCGCCGCGTTCACGGCCAGGTTCAGCGCAAACGACGTCTTACCAACACCGGGGCGCGCCGCCAGAATAACCAGGTCACCGCCGCGAAAGCCGTGGAACAAGTCGTCGGCATCCTTGAAGCCGGTGGGCACGCCGGCCATGTGATCCTTCTGCTCGGCCAGGCGCGACAGCTCTTCGAAGGCGTCAATCAGCAGCGTGTCCATCTTTGCAAAGGTGGACGACACGCGCTTTTCGGTGACGTTGAAGAGCGTTTTTTCGGCCTCTTCCACCACCTCGTCCAGGTTGTCGGGCGCGTCGTAGGCCAGCGCGTTGATTGAGGCCGAGGCGTAAATAAGTTCGCGCAGAATGGCGGTACGTTTCACAATGTCGGCGTGGTTTTGCCAGTTCGTGAGCGCGAACGTGTTGTCCGCCAACTCAATGAGATAGGGCTTACCACCCACGGCCTCCAGCTGTCCTGTCGCGTTCAAGTTGTCCGCGAGCGATATCTGGTCGATGGGAATGCGGCGGTTGTTCAGTTCGCACACCGCTTCGAAGATGATGCGGTGGGCCGGACGGTAGAACGCCTCCGGCTTCAGCTTCAGGATGAGTTCTTCCACCGCTTCGGCGTTCAGCATGCATGCCGCCAAGACCGACTTTTCGGCCTCGATGTTTTGCGGCATGGGTTTATTGCGGGCCGCGGTTCCTTCGTTGAAGTCAGTTGCTTTAGTGGGGGCTTGGGTCGCAGGTGGCATTTCGTTCCTTCGCGCGCAGAGTCTCTTGGCTTTTCACCGCTTATAGTAGCGCATACGTTGTTGCAGGTCACATGTTATTTTTCTCGCCATATGAGGCTGGCGGACGCTTTCCACCACACAACAGGAAACCCCCTTCGTCGCCAAGTGGGCGAAGGGGGTTTTCCACGGTTTTCCACACCGCGTAAGTGTGGAGAAAACTTTTTTACTCGGCGGACTCAGCCTCGGCGGGAGCCTCAACTTCCTCCACAACTTCGACGGTTTCCTCAACCTCGACGACCTCGGCCTCAGCCTCGGCAGGCGCATTGATGTCGCCAACCAGCAGCTTCACGGTGGTCTTGATGTCGCGGTAGATGGAGATGGCCACCTCGTGCTCGCCAGCCGTCTTGATGGCATGGCCCAGTTCGATGCGGCGCTTGTCAACCTCAACCTCGGTGGAGGCCTTGATGGCGTCGGCAATCATGACGGCGGTCACGGAGCCGAACAGCTGGCCCTCTTCGCCCACCTTCGCGTCCACCTTCACCACGGTGCCCTCAAGGGCGGCCTTCAGCTTCTCAGCATCGGAGATACGATTCTCCTCGCGCTTCGCAATGTTATGCTTGCGCTGCTCAAGCTGCTTGAGGTTGCCCTTCGTAGCCGGAAGGGCAATTTTCTCGGGGTACAGATAGTTATTGGCGAAGCCGGGGGCAACGTCTACAACGTCGCCTTCACCGCCCTTGCCCTTCAATTCTTGGAGCAGGATGACTTTCATGGAACCTCCTTCGCCTAACGGCTGCGACGATCGCCGCGGCCGCTGATGGCGGGGACCGCGTAGGGCATCAAAGCCATCTCGCGCGCACGCTTCACGGCGTTCGCGACGTCGCGCTGGTGCTGGGTGCAGGCACCCGTCACGCGGCGCGGCTTGATCTTTCCGCGATCGGTAACGTATTTGCGCAGCATTTGCGTGTCTTTGTAGTCGATGTACTGCGCATCGTCCTTGCAGAACTGGCAGTACTTGCGACGCGGCTGCTTCGCGTAATCGGACATTTCACAAACCTCTTTCGCTTAGAACGGGATGTCTTCGTCATAAACCGAAGAAGAGGCATCAACCACCGGTGCGGCGACCACAGGGGCCGCGGCCGGGGCGTAGCCGCCCGCGTTTCCGCCGTAGGATGCGTTGCCGCCGCCGTACGACGAATCGCTGTTGCGACTTGACATGAACTCAAGCTCGTCGACGATTACCTCAATCTTGCTGCGCTTCTGACCTTCGCGTTCCCACTGGCTCCAGCGGAGCTTGCCCTCAATGGACACCTTGGTGCCCTTGGTGAGGAAACGGGAAAGGCTTTCAGCGCGCGCGCCAAACATCGTGCAATCGATGAAGTTGGGATAGTCTTCCCACTCGCCCGTCTGCTGGTTCTTACGACGATCGTTCACAGCCACGCCGAATCCGAGGACCGGCAGGCCGCTGGCCGTCGAGCGCAGCTCGGGGTCGCGCGTCAGGTTTCCGCTGATGATAACTCGGTTAATGCTCATGTCTTCCACCTCTTCTCATGCCGGGCGCCGAAAGTGGCGCCTTCACGTGCTTTAATCGCGATCCGTGCGCTTGACAATCATGTGACGCACAACAGCGTCATTGATGCGGAGAACGCGATCGAGTTCAGCAACGTTGGTAGGATCGGCATGGAAATCGATGAGAGTGTAGTCACCGTCGGTCAGACCATTGATCTCGTATGCGAGTTTGCGCTTACCCCAGTTGTCGACGTTGTCGACCGTGCCCTCGCCCTCGGCGATCGTGGTCTCGATACGCTTCATAACGGCGGCTCGGGATTCTTCGTCGATAGACGGAGCGACAAAAAACAGCAATTCATAAGCCTTCATCAGCTCAC
>DSLMC04103__coassemble_247_pt1 | contig 84572 bp, 75 predicted proteins | sample DSLMC04103__metabat2_high_PE_001 | metagenome-assembled genome bin DSLMC04103
TGACTTTCGCCTCATCGGTTTCAAGGTATTAAGTTGTGGCGCATACTCTAGCACACCGAAGCGGTGGTGTGTCAAGAAGAAATTTCTGCCGACGGGCCGCCCGCCTGCTCTCCCGCAGCAAGGTAGGTCATGACAAGATGGCGAATGTCGGCGGCGGTGGGTTCGCAGTTGCCGCTTACGTGCAGCATCGAACGCGTGCGCGCAAGGCCGATGGCCGAAGACGACGCCACCAGCACTTCATCGCGCAGCGGACGGTCGCTGAGCAGGCGTTTCTCGGGGTGACGCTCCAAGTAGGCATGCAGCCCACGGGCCATTGAACGCTGCATTTCTGGCACCTCACGGCGGTTCTGGAAAAACAGCTGCGGCATGGCTTCCAGCGCTTCGCGGCGCAAGCGCGCCAGGTCGTCATCGGGCTCGGTCACCAGCCGCGCGCCCACCACATCGGTGAGCACGTCCACGTAGCATTCCTCGGAGCGCTCTTCTAAAATCACGGCAAGCTGCTCCGGCTCGGGAAAGGGTTCAGTGCGCCCGGTGATGGCCGCCGCCTTCGACGAGAAGTAGTTGAAGAACGTCTTCTTGGAAATTTCCGCTCGCGCGCAGATGTCTTCCACGGTTACGCCGTCGTATCCCCGCTCGATGACCAGCTCCAATGCCGCTCGCTCGACCGCCATGCGAGCCTTCAGCTTCTTACGGTACCGAAGTCCTTCCACCGGTGCCTGTCCCTGCTCCACGATTTCGCGCCGCCTCCCGTTCATATGTCACCCGGCTGACACTGTCCCCACAGTGTCGAAGTTGTCATGACGTTGTGCCGATTCGGTGAGGGTACCACAAGATGCGCCCGCACCACTTCCTTTTACCGAATAAATATTTATACTGAGTGTAAATCACTTCAGCCGCTTGCAAAGGCGTCTTCGAAGACGGGCCGCGCGCTCGTATCGGGGGCGCCTTTGTGTGCGGTGGCACATCTCGTATCGGAAGGAATGTTGTATGGGTCTTACTCGCAAGCAAATTATCATGTTGGCGGTGCTCGTGTTCGGCACGTTTGTCACCGTTTTGAACCAGACTGTTGTGGCGCCGGCGCTGCCGTCCGTCATGGCCGAAATGAGCGTGGATGCTGCCACGGCGCAGTGGCTCACTACGGGGTTTACGCTGGTCAACGCTATCATGATTCCCATTACGGCGTTTCTTACCGACCGCTTCACCACCAAGCGGCTGTTCCTCGTGTCCATGGTTATCTTTACGGTGGGCAGCGCGCTGGCCGGTTGGGGGCCGAACTTCGGCGTGCTTTTGCTGGGACGCCTCGTACAGGCGGCGGGCGCGGGCATTCTTATGCCACTCGTTATGACCGTGCTCATGTGGACCTTCCCCGTGGACAAGCGCGGCACGGCCATGGGACTGTTCGGCGTGGTTATCGCGTTCGGTCCGGCCATTGGCCCCACGGTGGCGGGCGTCATCATCGACCGCTACACCTGGCACGACATGTTCTACATCATTACGGTGCTGTCGGCGATTGTTGTGGTCATTGGTGCCGTGGTGCTGCAGAAAGGCGGCGACACGAACAAGGATGTCACGCTTGACGTACCGTCGGTCATACTGTCCTCGCTCGGCTTCGGCGGGCTTCTGTATGGCTTGTCCACCATTGGCTCGTACGGCCTGCGCGCCGACGCTATCGCGGGTACGCTCGTGGGCGTGGTGGCGCTCGTGTTCTTCTTCCGCCGTCAGCTGAAGATGGAACATCCCATGCTGCAGGTGCGCGTGCTGGCAAACCGCAAGTTCCTCATTGCTACCATCATCGGCATGCTGGTGCAGGGCGCACTTCTGGCCGCCGGCATTTTGGTGCCCATCTACCTGCAGTCGCTCATGGGTTACTCGGCGACGGTGTCGGGCTTGGTGCTGCTGCCGGGTGCCATCATCATGGGCGCCATGGGCCCTATCGCGGGTCGTCTGTTCGACAAGCATGGGCCGCGCGTGCTGGCACTGGTGGGCATGGGCGTGCTCACGCTGACAACATTCTGCTTCGCCTTCCTTGGCACCGAGACGGGACTCATCATGCTGACGGTGCTGTACACGGTGCGCCTGTTCTCGCTGTCACTGGTGAACATGCCTATTACCACGTGGGGCATGAACGCGCTCGACAACGTGTTGGTGAACCACGGCACCTCGGTGAACAACACGTTTCGCCAGGTGGCGGGCTCGCTGGGCACCGCCATTATCGTGTCGGCATCCACCATTGCCACCAACACTGGCTCACGCGTGATGACGCCCACCCAGGCGAGCATTTTCGGCATTGACGTGGCGTTTGCGCTGGCGGGCGTGCTGTGCCTCATCGGCTTTATCATGGTGGTGTTCCTGGTGAAGAACCGCCCGGGCGACTCCGCCGCGAAGGATAAGGACAACGCGCGCCGCACGGTGCTTGAGTCCATCATGAAGCGCGACGTGTTCACGCTGCCCGCCAACGCCACCGTGGCCGAGGCCATGAAACTGCTGGTGGACAAGCACATCAGCGCCGCACCGCTGGTGAATGCCGAGGGCAAGGCCGTCGGGTTTGTGTCAGACGGTGACATCATGCGCTACCTGTCGAAGCGCAGCGCCATGGTGATGGACCCGGTAGTCATGATCATGCAGACCGTGGACACCGATACCAGCAACTCGGACTTCGCGCGCAAGCTGGACGCGCTCATGGGCATGCCCGCCACCAGCATTGGCGCGAAGGGTATCATCGGCGTGGATGTGCACGCCGACTTGCCCGAGGTGTGCCGCGTGCTGGGCGAGAACCACCTGAAGAAGGTGCCCGTGCTGGACGAGGGCCAGATTGTGGGCGTGATCAACCGCTCCGACATCACGCACTATTCCATGGAGAAGTACCTGGCCGAACGCGGCGAAGAGGCGTTCGTTGGCGGTGGTGGCAACAACGGCCCGTCGAAGCTTGAGCGTGCCGAAGAGGCCGCCGCCCTGCCGGACGACGAAGCGGTGGCGAGTTCGATTTAGCGCGAGGTTGGTTTTTTTGCTGGCAGGTACGGGGTTGCAACGGTAACCCCGCACCCGCCAGAGTCTCTGTGGTTAGTTGGTGCTTGAGCTGGGGGTATCGTGCGCGGCAGGCTTTTGTTCGACAAAACCTTCGCTGAAGGCGCTCGGAACTACCAGCGTGCCGCCCGAGTGTTTCACGCTTTCGTAGGCCAGGTGCATCGTGCGCAGGCGCAGGGCATCCTGGTCGCCGTCGTACACCTCTGAGGCGTCTTTCAGCATTTCGGAGATATCCTTTTCGGCCTCGGCCAGCACCATGCGGGCGTTGCGCTCGCGCTCGGCCACCGCCTCAATAGCCATGGCCTCCTGTAACTCCTTCGGCACCACAATATCGCGTATCTCCACGTCAATGATCGTAATGCCCCAGGGGTTCAGCTTTTCTTCGATAGCTTCTTTTAGTTCCTCGTCCAGTTGGTCGCGGCGCGTGGCCACCTCGGCTACCGTCGCGCGACCGATAGCCTTGCGCATGGCCGTCTGTGCGATCCACGACACGGCTGAGGCGTAATCTTCCACCTCCACGGTGGCGCTTTTCGCACTCCACACCATCCAGAACAGGACGGCATCCACGTTGATGGGCACGAGGTCGGACGTGAGCGTTTCCTCCGCGCCGAAGTATGTGGCCGAGACGCGCTGGTCGATGCGCAGCGTGTAAAATTCTACGATAGGCCAGGTGAACACCACACCCGGCCCAGCCACGCGGTTGAATTTGCCGAGGCGCAGCACAACCGCTTTCTCCCACTCCAGCACAATGTGGATGGACGACGAGGCGAGCCACCCCGCCAACGCCGCCACAAGAATGGCCGCCAGGCCGATGCCACCCAGCGCAAAGTGTGCGACAGCCAGCACAAGAGTTGCCGCCACCACAAACACCACCAGGGCGAACACCACGGCGCCGTTGCGCGAGGCGCGCGGGCGGCCGGTGTTCAGGTGCGCTCCGCCCGCCGACCAGGGCATTGTTGCGCCCGTTGCCTGCGCTGGCGCGCCCCCGCCCGCCGCGGCTGACCCGCCCGCCGCGTGGAAGGCCGAGGCCGCCGTCGAGGCATCTCCGTTCTTGTTGCGCTTCATGTACCCGCTCCCTTCGCCATCGGGCTCGCCGGTTAGTTGCCGGCGTCCCGCTTGCTTTTCGCTTCCTTCACGCTGCGCGCGAACTGCTCTTCGATGTCTTCCAGCGTCATGCCCAGTTCAAAGCAGCGTTTGAGGTATTCGCTCGTTACAATTTCGGCCGTCGACGAAATGCTGACACCCGGCTTGTCGCTCACATCCAACACGAACGCGCCCTGGCGGCGCTTTGACTGAATGTAGCCGTCCTGCTCCAGGCTCATGTACACCTTGCTGACGGTGTTGTAGTTCACCTCGACGTCGGCGGCCAGGCCGCGCACGGTGGGCAGCTGGTCACCGGGCTTGTAATACCCCGAGGTGATGAGGTAGATGAACCGGTTTTTCAGCTGCAGCCAAATGGGAATGCTGCTTTTCTCGTTTATCTCGAAGAGGGCCACGGGGTCTGTCCTATTCCAATCGAAGCGTGTGCGCGCTGGGGGTTTCCTGCAGTTCGAGGGCGCGGTGCGTGCCGGCATCCACGAGGGACGCGCGCAGGCAGAAGCCACCCACCAGCACAAACACCGCCGCCAGGGCGAGCACGGTGCGGGCAGGCGGAAGCGGCAGACGCATGGCGAACACCTCTAGCGCGAGGGGCACCACAAGCCCACAGGCCGCGAAGCCAATCCACCACAGGGTTGCTTGTGCACCCGCGACCAGGCTTTCGGCCGAGGTTACCGCCGCGGGGTGACTACTTGCGAGTGAGAGCCCAACAAGGGCCGCCGCGCAGAGAGCTTCTGCCACGATGAGTGCGAGGTCGACGCGCACGAGGGTGCGCACCAGGCGCTCGACCGGCGGGTCGAGCGGGCCCGCGAAGCGCGCACTTGCCAGCATGGCGGCGATGCCGCACGAGAGCGACGACAGCACGAACAACACCGGGATCAGGGGTGTTTGCCAGAACGCGACCCCACCCAAACTTTGCAGCAACAAACCCGTGTACAGCATGGCCGCACATCCCGCGACCACGGCCACCCCTTCGACCACGGCTATCACGGTGCGTGGCACCGCCGGCAGGTACGCGAAGCGCACCGCCGCGAGAAACGCCCCGCACGTAAGAAGCGCCACCAGCACGTAGGCTCCCACCGAGAGGAACGTGGGAGCGGGGTTCGCCAGCAGCACATCAATGCGGTCGACGCGTCCGAGGTCAAACACGAGGCACAGCACGCCCGCCACCACGGCCGCGAAACCGGCAAGCAGCGTGAAGGCCACAAGGCGCTCGGCCGGCAGCGCCTCGTCAAGCGACACGCGCGCCGTCACGCCAAACGACTGCTTGAGCCACACGAGGTCAACAAGCGAGACAAGCGCGAGGGCACCCGCCCCGGCACCGCCGAGGAAGAGGTAAGCCGTCGTCAACGTGCCGAACATGGCCCCTCCCCTCGCGTGTGATGTCCCTGATGTGTGCTGCCTTCTGCGGCACTTTTGTCAGTATCCCACAAAAGAGACACCGTGCCTATGACACGGTGTCATATATCTGAGGTTGTTGTATGCCGGATGGCGCTTATGCGACGGCGGCCGCCAGCAGATGGGCGCAGGCGCGGTAGAGAGGCACGCGCGCGTCGGCGGCAAGGTGCTCGGCGAAGGCGGGCATCCAGACGCGCGCATGTTCGGCGAGGAACGTCTCGTAGGCGGCAGCGGGCGAACCACCAGGCAGATCTTCTGCCGCTGGCGCCGATTCGGGAACAGGCGCACCCGCCGCGCGCAGGGCGAGGTGTTCCAACAGTTCGCACTCGGTGGCGGCGTGATCGAGCGGCTCGTTCGTGCCCTCGGGTCGGCCCAGGCCACAGGCGCGACAGAAACGCTCCACCTCCATGGAGTGCGGGTTCACGAACAGCAGTGGCTGCACGCCCTCTTCCTTGGCGCGCCACACGCCTTCGAAGGGCGGGCAGGCGGGCTCAGGGGCACCCACAAACAGGCGCGTGGCCTCCACGCGCAGGTCGCTGAGAAGTGCTGCCGGGTCGGGCGGCTCGATGCCCGCGGCGGGCGCGCCCGGCACACCCTCAAGCCAGCCTTCGGGAAGCGTGAGGTCCAGCACGTCAGCCACCTCGGCGGCCGCCAGCGCCCACTCCCCCGACGCCACCGCGTCAGCAAGCGTCCCATCCGGATAGCGCAACGTCAGGGCCAAAAGTTCCCAGGTCGTAGCACGTGCCACCCACATCTGATCAACCATCGTCTCTTCGCCCATGGCGACGTCCTCTCTCTTTCCAAGCAAGCGCCCACTAATCCCTAAAATAATACCACGACCCTACCGTTTCCAAGAGCGGAGGGCGCTTTCCCCGGCCGTCGTGATCAAGGAAGTTTTCGCCTGCGTAGCGCACGTCAAAACGGCCCGCGTTCAGAAAGTTCAAACAAGCGGCAACCTTCGAATTACTGATGACTTTCATCTTTTTTCTTCCCCATCAGACTGGCGAACCAACGCCAGTGGACTACCACGTGCACCAGCAGCAACGCGAGCAGTGCCTTCGCGGAAATGGCATGCAGGGGGTCCCAGAAGTAGTAGTCATCTGCGAAAAAGCCGAAAGCGGGAAGCACGGCGCCGGACACCAGCAATCCCGACACGGTGCACACGACAAAAGCAATCAGGATAAGTGCATCCAGTACCAGGTTGCCGAGGTGCGCCCACGAATGCGCAGCGAGCGAGCCCTTGATAGTGTCGACAATCCAGTCGACGTGCACCACCACGTGCACGAAAAAAACCGCCGCCAGCGCAAGGCCGAGCCACTCATGCAGCGCGATGCCCGTAAGCGCAGGCGTGGCTACCACCAAAAACACCACGAGTGCCACCACATCAATGGCGAGGTTCTTGCCTTTTTCCATGGTCATCGCCCCCTTACAGTTTCCGCACGAGCAGCACAAGGCCCACAACCAGCGCCACCGGGGCAAGCACCCACAGATTCAAGCTGGCATCGGAAGGCTGGTAGTAACGCGTGGTCAGCGTGTCCCAGGCGTGGCATTCCACCGAAGCACACGTGGCCTCAGGGCACGACATCTCGTGCGCGCCGTCGGGCTGGGGCACGGCGTCGAAGCCATGGCACGCCCCACTTGCGCACGCCGTGGCCGGACAGGGCGAGCTGGGCGTGATGCATTGCGGAAGCCCTACGCGCTCGTCCGCTAGCGCACCTGCCGCAAACACCACGGCTCCTACCAGCAGAAACGCCACGACGGTGAGCAGTGTTTTTCTGAGCATACGAATACACCGTCCTCAAGTGATGAAGAGCGCTCACACCGCAGGTGTCAGACGAGGCGGTGGAGCGCTCTTCAAGGGAGCGGATGCGCGCCGAACTGGGGAGGGAGTGGCCCGGCGCGCTCCGAGCGAATAGGCTAGCGTACGTCCTCCGAGATAGGCGGGCGCAGGGGCAGGAACTTCAACCCGACAAGCAACAGAAGCACGCCGAGTCCTATCACGCCAAGCATGACACCGAACTCAAGAGCCGAGGGCGTGTAGACCATGCCCTGGTAAGCACCGGTCATGCCGCCCGTCCAATCGGTGACCGTAAGAGAGGTCATCGGGCCTGCATAGTCGATATTCGGAATCTGGAAGCCACCGACCAGCAGTTGTACGCGCTTGCAGAGGATGCCGATGATAGCGAGCAGGCTTGCCACGATGAGCAGCGGGTTTGTGCGCAGCTTGGGCACGAAGCACACCACGGCGGCCAGCGCGCAGCCAATGATTTCAATCCAGAAGAAGGGTGCGAGCGGGCCAGATACCAGCATAGCCACCTGATCGGCACCACTTCCTGCCGGGAAGGCGCTCGTGAGCAAATCGCAGCCGAAAAAGTAGAGGTCAACGCAGACAAACGCCCCGAGCATTTTCGCCATCTTGACGATATTTGTTTGCGCTACGTCCAAGTAGCCCGCCTTACGAAGTGCGATGACCACTACGAGGACGAGCGCGGTGCCGCACACGAGCGCGGAAGACACAAACCAGGGAGCAAGCAAGGCGGTATACCAGAGTTCATGCGCCTGCTGCAGCCCGAAGATCCAAGCGGTCACACTGTGCACGAGCACGGCGCATACAAGCGCAAACACGCTGACCACACGCAGAGCGACCTGGGATACTTTGCCTGCCTCGGCGCGCAGGGTGGCCCAGAGATAGACGATAGACAAAATGAGGTACACGGCCAGCACAATGATGTCCCACATGAGTGGCGAACCTAAGTTGGAGTACGCGAACAACTCCCACAGGCGAGCGGGTTGGCCCAGGTCAACAACCACGAATCCAATAGCCAACACGGTGCAGCAGATGGATGTCCACACGGCCACCTTACTGATGCCGCCGAAACCTTCCATGCCGAAAGCGCGCGGCACCGACGAAATGATGAGGCCACCGGCCGACAAGCCCACCAGGAACATAAACATGGTGATGTAAAGTCCCCACGAATCCAGGTTGCGCATGTTCGTTTGCACAAGGCCACCCGAAAGCTGCATCACCCATAAACCAATACCTGCAACCGTAACCACCGCTGCCACCACAATGGCGATGTTGAGCCCCTTGCCCCCGAACGCGGCAGCAGGAGCCTGAGGCGACGTTGTCGCCTGATTATTCTCAGACATAATGTTCTCCTTATCAGCCTAGACGAGGTAATACACAGAAGGCTTCGTCCCCTGCTCCGGCAACAATTGCTGGTACTCACGCTCACGAATAAGCTTCGACACCTCCGAATTCGGGTCATCGAAGTCTCCCCAAAAACGAGCGCGACCAATACAAAGTTCCATGCAGGCAGGCTCTTCTCCACGAGCAATACGCTGATAGCAAAACGTGCATTTCTCTACGACATGCTTCTGGTGCTTTGGCACATCGGCATCACCTGTCGCGATGTCAATGTGATATTTCGGTTCCTCCCAATTGAACGAACGTACCCCCGTGTAAGGACACGCCGCCATGCACATACGGCATCCAATACACTTGTCATAGTCCTGACGCACAATGCCCGTTTCCGGATCCTTGTACGTAGCCCCCACGGGACACACCTTCACACAGGCGGGATTTTCGCAGTGCTGGCAATTTATTGAAATAAAGTCCAAGGTATTATTAGGAAAATCGCCGTCGGGAGTATCTATATCCTCCCCGCCAATTGTCAATACTCTATTCCACCATACATCTTTCGGCAAATTATTTTCTTGTTTACAAGCAACTGAACAGTTCATACAGCCAATGCACCGCGCAGTATCTACCACCATTCCGTATCGAGTCATCACTTATCACCTTCTTTATAAGATTCCACTTCGACGAGAACATCAAACTGGATGTGATTATCAGATGCCGGAGTGGACGTACGCTGCGTTAACTCTTGAAAAGAGCCTGGAGCAACGTATTGATCACGCTGCCACCCCTTGGGACAGTTCACAACGCCAGGAGGAAGACCTTTGCTTATCAAGGCCTTCACCACTATCTGCCCACGATCGTTGAAGATGCGAATCAGGTCCCCTCGTTTGATGCCTCGCTTTTCTGCATCTTGGGGCGAAAGATAGGCCACTGGCTCGGGGTCGAGTTCGCGCAGCACCGGATCATACGCCCATTGAGTATGCATACGCCAGCGAGTATGGTCTTGCAAAAAAACTAAGGGATACTTTTGATACAAATCATTTTCGGGCCAAGCTTCGAGTGGCGGAATAAAATGCGGGAGGTGCTCAATAGATGGATCAAACTTTGGATCTTTGGCAAAAGACGTCGGCTTCTCACAGTAGAACTCAAGCCTTTTGGTAGGCGTGGGGAAGACTCCACCTTCTGCAAAAATGAAGGGATTGTCATCGTCACCCGGCAAACAACGTACAGCACCTTCTTTACGAAGCCGCTCGATCGTAACATTATTCGCGACGGCAGCCTTACTTTTCTTAAGCGCCTCTTCGGTGTATTCAATATCCGACTGCTGAAAATATTCGCCAAGACCCATTTTCTCAGCTAAAAGATTAATGATTTCGGCGTCTGTTTTACTTTCAAACAAAGGCTCAATGCACTTTTCTTGCATGATCGCGTAGGGGTGAGTGGCGTTCCCGGTAACATCCTCTTTTTCAAACCAATATGCCGGAGGGAGCACAATGTCAGCAAAACGGACTGTGTCTGTGTAGTGAAAATCTGCCACCACAAACAAATCGATGCAATCCGGGGTCATCAAAGCATCAATCCAGGCATTCTGGTCTGAGTAATTACCTATAAAGTTACTCGTACATGCGTATATAGCCTTTATTGGGTAATCCTTGCCTCGATATTTGCCAGTTCGAATGACATCTACTGCCTCACCTGAAGCTATAGCAGTTGCCCTTCCTTTTGTGGGAGTATTAAGCGTGCCTCCACTCAAGTATGTCCAGAGAACGTGCTCGCCAATGCTTGCACCAGGCTTTCCGATATTGCCAGTAATCCCCGCCATCGCAGCCATAGCATGCGAGAAAAAGTGCCCGTTGTAAAACCGATCAGGTCCAAAAAGTGTGAAGATAGTATTCGGTCCATCAAGAGCGTACACCTCAGCCAGTTCTTCAATTTTCGCTGCTGGCACGGTAGATAGCTTTTCGGCATATTCAGGAGAGAATTCATCAACAACTTCTTTTAGCATGGTCAAAGCCGTCTTTACGTGATAACCTCCCACGTCAAATTCTCCAAAGAGTTCAGGATCGGAAGCTTCAGCAAGCAACATCTCTTTATGAGTTTTAGCATCAACGACGACGTAATCTTCGCCAGCTCCACCAAGATCACTTTCGCGCAAGAACAGCCCGTCATTTTTAACCAAGAACGGTGCTACCGTATGGTCGCGACAGAATTCTCGATCAATCCAATCGCGTTCGATGATCAACCTCATCATCGCCATCATTACAGCAGTATCAGAGCCACACCGCACCGGAATATATTCGTCAGCCTTGGATGCGCCTGTATTGAACTTAGGATCAATAAACCATATCTTCGTACCTTGCTCTTGAGCCTCGCGCATAAAATGCCAGTTATGGGGCTGAGAGTCGGGCATGTTCGCACCCCAGATAAAAAGGTTCTTTGCATTCTTAACGTCAACGATTTCGTTCTGATTCCAAAAAACACTAAACGCAAAGCCTATCGTCCTTTGAAAACCCGTCACGGCGTTGTAATCGAATACACCCGTTGTTTTCGAACCTTCCATTGCATTCATGAACTTCGTGGGGATGCCACTGCAAGTTGAAACCCCCACATTACCTGTTCCGTTAAAAAACAGGATAGATTGCTTACCATACTGTTCATGAAGCCTTTTCCAGCATTCTGTGATTTCAGAAATCGCATCATCCCATGAAATACGCTCCCATTCTCCCGACCCACGCTCGCCAACGCGCTTCATGGGATATTTGATCCTGTCAGGATGATAAGTCCTGAACACGTGTGACATACCTTTAAGGCAAATACGCTTGTACTCGTTGTTCGGAAAATCACCCGCAGTAGCCTTGACAAGTTTTCCGTCACGTACCGTGAGTTTCAATCGACAGGTATTTTCGCAGTTTGGAACACATGCGCTGTGAAAAATTTGATCACCTTTATGCATTGGCTGCGTATCCTCTGCAAGCGCCGTGAGCGTTGGCAGAGCGGCACTGCCTGCTACTGCGGCTCCGGCGACGAGGCCGGTGGTTTTGAGAAAGTTCCTGCGTGTGAGCCCCGGGTGAGGGCTAGTTGCTCCTGACATGGTCCCTCCTTTAAGGAATGCCAGGATACCGGTGAGAGTGATTCCCCCGAAGACAGAGCGGCGCTGTGGCTCTTTGCAGCATCGATCCCATCCAAAGCCGCATCTTCAGCCAAACACCGAGCCATCCGCAAGGCGCAATTCCTCCTGGTATCCCCTTCGATACTCCCATGAGAATTGGCCAATTCCACTGGGTTCACCATACCAAATTATCCTATGACAATCAATGATTGTCATAGGATAATTCCCCACACGACTATTCTATTTTTAGATAATTTTTCCCGATTATGCAGGTCATAATATGAGCGCGCAAAAAGGCTGCAAGCGCCTGATAACAAAACCAGGAACAAATTTTTCACGTGAAACAATGCGAGGATGAAATTAGCGAAATAAAAAATGGGAATATACTACGATCAAAAGCGACAATCATCAGCTTTCGCGTTCATATGCGAGCACCTTTTCCTTTTCTATGGCTGCTGCGAGATTTCTATTTTTCAATTGTCGCGCGGATACTACATCGACGCTGCGGCCTGTGGCGCGTTCGATGTGCTTTTCAAAGTGGGCGAGATCCCGCAGGTTGAACGGTGCCGTTTCGTCAAGTTCAACCCGCACATCAACGTCACTCTGCGCGTCGAAATCGCCGCGAGCGAAGGATCCGAACAAGTACGCCCGCTTAATGGCAGGAAACCCCTCAGCCGCCTGTGCAACCGCATCAAAAACGGAATCTCGCACAGTATCCGCAGCCGGACTCGATTCGTGATCGCGTTTGAGCAGCGCTTTTATTTGTTCAAGCTGGGATTCAATTTCTTCAAGCCGATCTGCCCGCACGGCAGATTCTTCAGCCTCCATGCCCTTCTGCAAGAAGTGAAGGAATGCGTCCGTCTTGCTTATTCTATTGGAATGAGCGTACTCCCCCACCGTTTCAACCACGTGCGCAGGGAGCCTCAGCGACAAAGGGACACGAGGAAGCGCGCTATCAGCACTCACCATGGGAGCCTCCTTTTCGTTCGGTTACCTTGCCAGTATACGGCTTGTTGTATTGCAAATGCAATACACTTACATTGCATGACAAAAAGCCCGACAATCCGTGCGAGCGTCGTTCGTTTAAGACTGCGGAGTTTTGTTGGTAATGTCTTTGGTGTCGCCGAGGACGTCGCTGAAGCCTTCGCTGAAGCTGCTGGGGACTACTATGGTGCCGCCGGTTTCGCGGACGCTTTCGTAGAGAAGGTGCATGGCGCGCAGGCGCAGGGCGGCATCGTTTCGGGCGTAGGTGTCGCCGAGGTCTTCCATCATTTCGCAGATGTCCTGTTCAGCCTCCATAAGAATGATGCGCGCCTTCTTGCGCTGCTCTGCTTGAGCTTCAAGCGACATCACGTCTTGCAGCTCCTTCGGCAGCAGAATGTCGCGCACTTCCACCGACAAAATGGTGATACCCCAGGGGGCCACCTTCTCTTCCAGCACGCGCTTGAGTTCGCGGTCAAGCTGCTCGCGGCGGATGGCCACCTCGGCCACGCCGGCGCGACCGATGGCATCGCGCAGTGCGGTTTGGGACGCCAGCTCCACGGCGCGCGTAAAGTCCCCCACCTCGGTGCAGGCGGCTTTCGCATCCCACACGTGCCAAAACAGCACGGCGTTCACGTCGAGGGGCACAAGGTCGGCCGTCAGCGTTTCCTCGGCACCGAACGTGGTCACACGCACGCGGGTGTCAACCCGCATGGTGTTCTGCTCGATGACGGGCAGCGTCCAGAAGAGGCCGGGGCCGCTCACGCGGTTGAACGCGCCGAGTCGCAACACGACCACCTTCTCCCACTGCTGGGCTACGTGTACGGCCATGGTCACCAGCACGGCAGCCACCAACGCGCCAACAACCGCGCCCACACCGATGCCGCCGGCAAGTATCTGCACGCCAGCCAGCACCACGCACAGCACCACGATGAACACCACGGCCGAGAACAGCAGCACGCCCGCATTCGAGGCACGCTCGCCTACAACCTCGGTGTTCGCGTCGGGCACGGTGCGAAACGTGCGGCTCCCGTGCGCCAGTGCGCTTTCCGCCTGCTCGTATGCCGCTGCCCTCGCGGCGGATGCTGCGCCGTTTCGCCCGTTGTTTCGGCTGGTCATTGCCCTCACGCTCCCGTCTGCGAAATGCGTCCAGCCGGCGCCGGAGCTACGTCAATTTCCACAATGCGTCCGACGCCCGTGGAGGCATCGGCCGAAGCGCCGCCGCGCTCGTGCTTCAATTGCTTAATCTTGCGCGCCATACACTTCTGGATGTCGTCAAGCGACAGCCCCAGGTCGCGGCAGGCCGCCACGCAATCTTCCAACACGCCGTCGACCCCCTTGGTATACTCGTCGTCGATCTCCGCGTCCAGGTCGCGCACGAACACGCCGCGCCCGCGCGTCGACTCCAAGTATCCGTCGGACACCAGGCTGAGGTAGGCTTTGTTCACCGTGTTGTAATTGATGGATATCTCGCTGGCCAGCCCGCGTACCGTGGGCAGCTGATCGCCCGGCTTGAAATACCCGGAGTTGATCAGGTAAATCAGCCGCTGCCGCAACTGCACCCACAGGGGCACGTCGGTTGTGGTATCCACTTCGAAGGGGAACATGGGTCAAGCCTTTCTAGCCGGTTGCCATCGCGATGAGCGGGTGCAACCCCGCCTCCACCACGCAGTATCTGAGCGCGAAACCACCAACAAGCACGCACGCGGCCGTCGTGAGCGCAAGGGGCGGACACGAACGGCGAATGTAAGCGAACGCGCAGTCAAGCACCAAGGGAATCACGAGGCCCACCAGCACAAAGCCACCCCAGAACACCCAGGAGCCTTCGCTATACGCGAGCGTCTGGGCCGATGCCGCGAGGGCGTGAGCCGTGGCGGTGTCGGCAAATTCGCCACCAGTGCCGGAAAGCGCCATAACAAGAAACGTAGCGGTAGTAGCAGCCTCAAGCACAATCACCAGGACATCGGCAAGGGCCAAGCGGCGCAGCACGGAGCGAAACGCCTGGGCTGAGCCCGTGAACTGGGATGTTGCGAGCACCAAAGCAACGCCACACGAAAGCGCGGAAAGCACGAACAGCACGGGCAGCCACGGCGTCGCCCACAGCGGCACGGCGCGCAGGCTCTGCAACAGCAGCCCCGCATATGTCATAACGGCAAGTGCCACCAGCGCAAGCACTGCTTCAAGCACCCGCACAAGCGTGAAGCTCAACCCGCGTGCATACCCGCCCCACGCAAGCACACACACCAGCGCAAGCACCGCACACACAACGAGCGCCCACGCGCCAACGGCAAGAAAGGAGAACGAGGGGCTTACCAGCAGCAGCAAAAGCCGATCGGCGCGACCCACATCAGCCAACAGGCACACCACCCCCAACACCAGCGCGACCAAAGCCGCCGTGTAGCTGGGAGCGAAAAAACGACGATACGAATGGGGAACGCAAAGAACGGCCCGCCCCTGCCGCGATGCGCGCCCCGGTTCCCGGGGCACCGTCACACACACGCGCGGCGCCAGCAACCCCAGCACCGCAAGAACGAAACATGCGCCCGCACCCAAGCCGCCCAGGAAGAGGTAGCATACGATCAACGGACCAAGCACACTGCCCCCTCTCCGATCGCCAGGCGCGCGTCACCAGGGACACGCGACGCTGCTAAATTATCCTAAGACAATCTTTCTGCCATTGTAGGACATTTTCCCAAGCAGCGCCATCAACAGTGTGTCAGCGTTCGCGCCACACAGCTTTCAACCCTCGCCCGCACATAGACAAAGGGCGCTCACACCGCCGGCATGAAGCACAGCGGTTGAGCGCCCTTCGGCACAACGGAGGCGCGCCTCAAAAAATGGAGGGGATGGGTCGGCGCGTTCCGAACGAATGGGTTAGTGCACGTCCTCAACGGGCGGGCGCAGCGGCAGGAACTTCAAGCCCACGAGCAGCAGAAGCGCGCCCAGGCCCACCACACCCAACACCACACCAAACTCAAGCGGCGAAGGCGTATACACCATGCCCTGATAGGCACCCGCCATACCGCCGGTCCAGTCAGTCACTGTCAAGGAACTCATCGGTGCCGCGTAGTCGATGTTCGGAATTTGGAAGCCGCCGACCAGCAGCTGCACGCGCTTGCAGAGGATGCCCACGATGGCAAGCAGCGACGCAACCACAATGAGCGGGTTCGTGCGCAGCTTGGGCACAAAGCACACCACCGCAGCCAGCGCGCAGCCCACAATCTCAACCCAGAAGAACGGGGCAAGCGGGCCGGACACCAGCATGGTTACCACCTCGGCACCGCTGCCACCCGGAAAGCCAGCGGTCAGCAGATCACAGCCGAAGAAGTACAAGTCTACCAGCACAAACGCGCCCAGCATTTTCACGAGCTTCACCACATACGCCTGATCGAGCTCAAGGTAACCCACGCGGCGCAGCGCAATAACCACCACCAGCACCAAAGCCGTGCCGCACACGAGAGCGCTCGACACGAACCACGGGGCCAGAAGCGCCGTGTGCCAAAACTCGTGAGCCTGCTGCAGCCCGAAAATCCAAGCCGTCACACTGTGCACAAGCACGGCACACACAAGCGCAATCACGCTCACCACGCGCAGCGCCGTATTCGACACCTTGCCCGCCTCGGCGCGCAGGGTGGCCCATAAATACACAATGGACAGCACCAAGTACGTAGCCAGCACAATGATGTCCCACATCAAAGGCGAGCCCAGGTTAGAATACGCGAACAACTCCCACAGGCGCAGCGGCTGCCCCAGGTCAACCACCACAAACCCAATAGCCAGCACGGTACAGCAAATGGACGTCCATACGGCCACCTTCGAAATGCCGCCGAACCCCTTCATCCCGAACGCGCGCGGCACACTCGAAATGATGAGGCCACCGGCCGACAAGCCCACCAGGAACATAAACATGGTGATGTAGAGGCCCCACGAGTCCAGGTTGCGCATGTTCGTCTGCACAAGGCCGCCGGTCAACTGCATTATCCACAAACCAATACCCGCAACCGTGACCACCGCCGCCACGGCGATACCAAGGTTGAGCCCCTTGCCCCCGAATGTGGCAGCAGAAGCCTTGGCGGCCTTCGCCGCCTGAGTGTTCTCAGACATGATTGTCTCCTAATCGCCTAGACGAGATAGTACACAGAGGGTTCCGTGCCGCGGTCCTCAAGCAAGCGCATATGCTCCCGCTCGCGAATAAGCCGCGAAACCTCGGAGTTGGGGTCGTTGAAATCACCCCAGAACCGGGCATAGGCCGGGCACCCGTCAACGCACAGCGGGTTCTCCCCTTTCGCCAAGCGGTGCCAGCACATCGTGCACTTCTCTACCACGTGCTTCTGGTGGGCGGGCGCGTCGGCATCCCCCATAGTGTGATCAACCGAATACTGCGGCTCTTCCCAGTTGAACGAGCGCACACCGGTGTAGGGGCAGGCCGCCATGCACATGCGGCAGCCGATGCACTTGTCGAAGTCCTGGCGCACAACGCCCGTCTCCGGGTCTTTGTAGGTGGCACCCACCGGGCACACTTTTACACACGCCGGATTGTCGCAGTGCTGGCAAGCCATCGGAATGAACGTGCGCGAGGCCGCCTGGTACGAACCGCCGAACGCGTCGATGCTTTCTCCGCCGTCGGTCAGTATGCGGTTCCACCACAGGCCGTCCGGAATGTTATTCTCACTTTTGCACAGTACCGCGCAGGTGTGACACCCGACGCACTGCTTGGTGTCAATTACGAATCCGAATCTCTGAGCAGCCATTATTTGCTCCCTCCATCCCACTTACGCACTTCGACGCACGTATCGCTGAACGATGAGTTCACCGCAAAGGGATCCATGTGCAACGAACACAGCGATGCGAGGTCCCCCGCTTTGTACTGACGACCTTGCAGGCCCTTCGGGTACTGCAGCATGCCGGGACGCTTGCCCGCGTCGAGCACCACGCGCGCCACGCCACTGCCGCGATCGTTGAACACCTCAACGTCGTCGCCATCCTCGATGCCGCGCGCCTTTGCGTCCTCGATATTCATGCGAACGATGGGGCCTCGTTCAATCTCATTGAGCCACACGCCATCGAAACCACCGGTGTGGAAGCGGCCGCGCGAATGCTCGGGAATAAGGATGAGCGGATACTTCTTCATGGTTTCCGTCTCCGGCCACGCCTCGTGGGGCGGGAAGAAGCGCGGCAGGCGCTCGGGTGCCACGTCCAAGTCAAGTCCCAGGTCAACGCGCGGACGCGGCTTCTCGCAGTAGAACTCAACCTTACCCGTGGGCGTGTAGTACTTCCCGTCCTTATAGGCCACGCCCGCCGGAATGTAGCGCATGTCCTTCTTCTCGCGCAGCGCATCAAGCGTGATGCCCTGGGCTTTCAGCGCAGGGAAGTCCAGCTGTGCGCGCAGCCACGACTCGTCGTCGCCCTCGAAGTACTTCCCCACGCCCAAGCCCTCGGCGAGAAGTTTCGCCACCTGCAAGTCGGGCTTCGCCTCGAACGCCGGCTCGACAATCTTCGGCGCATGCTGCATGTGGTAGGACAGCGGCGAGCCGTACACGTCCTCAACCTCGTAGTAATGCGCGGCGGGAAGAACGATGTCGGCATAGAGCGCCGAATCGGTGAAGGCGACGTCAAGACACACGATGAATTCCAGCTTGTCGATGATCTCGGCAATGAGCTTATTCTTGTCCGGCCTGCCGCCGACGAACGCCGACCCCCTGATGTAGAGCGACTTGAACGGCGGGTACTTCTTACCCTTAAACATACCCGTTTCCATAACCTCAGGAAGATGAAGCACGGGGATGGTGGTTGTGAACGTACCTGTTGGGAACAGGAATTGGGCATTGCGCATACCCATGAACGCCGTGGCCTGAACACCCGCACCGGGCTTGCCCACCATGCCGGTGACCGCAAGCAGCAACCCCAGGCCCGAGCCAAACTGCAAGCCGTTGTCGTAAGCCTGCAATCCAAGGCCGAACATGTGGGAGACAGGGCCTTCCGTGGCCAAGCGGGCGAGGCGGCGAATGTCCTCGGACGACAACTCAACGATGTCCGCCACCGTCTCGGGCTTGTACTCCTGCACGCTTTCCACCATGAGGCTGTAGGCGGTCGTCACCTTGATGCCGGCAACAGTCCACGAGCCCTCAAGCGCAGGGTCGGTCGATTCGGCAGACGACATCTCCTTGTTGGCCGCCGCATCCCACACCACCGGCGGGTCAATGATGGTGGGCTTACGCGTTTGCGGATTGACGGGACCTTCGGTGGGCGCAACGCCCAGGTCGCTCATCCGCAAAAATTCTTTCGTGTCCTCGCGCACGAGGAAGGGGCCCACCGTGTCGCGCTTCAAGTACGCCACGTCGTGCAGGTCTTCTTCAATGATTACCTGAACCATCGACAAAATGAGCGCCGGGTCCGATCCGGGACGCAAAGCGTACCACTCGTCCGCGTGCGCGGAAACCGTGGTCTCGTTGGGGTCAATCGAGATAATTTTCGCGCCTTGCTTTTGCGCTTCCATCAGGTAGCGCCAGCGCTGCACGTAGGTTTCGGAAAGGTTGTTACCCCACATGAAAACTGTTTTCGCGTTGAAAATGTCCTCTTCGAACGGCTCGTTTCCGGGCGCGGTCATGATGCCCGTTGCAGGGTTGCCATACACGCGATGCAAGCCGTGATACACCGCCCAGTCGGCGCACATTTCCACGTTCGTGAACTGGAGAATGTTCTCTAAACGGCTGGCACCCGACACGGTAAAACGCGCGCCCGACGAGCCGGTGCTCACAAGAATGGACTGACCGCCGAATTCATCGATGTAGCCCTTCCACTTCTCCGTGATGGTGGCAATGGCCTCGTCCCACGAGATGCGCTCCCACTTGTTTTCGCCGCGCTCGCCGACTCGCTTCATGGGGTACTTGATGCGCTCCTGCGAATACATGCGCTGCGGAAGCGAATAGCCCTTGAGACAGGGACGCCTTCCGAACAGGGCATCGGGGTCGGGCGACACCTTCACAGCGCGCCCGTCGCGCACCGTCACGTTGTAGTTGCATGAGAAGCAGCCGCCGAAAAAGCACCTGCCTGGCATGACCTTTTCTCCCGCATCGGCTGCGCTCGCGCCGGAATCTGCCGCCAGTGCCTGCATGGCCGGCAACGCGCCTCCCGCCACCGCAGCCGCGCCTGCTACGGCGCCGGTTGTTTTGAGAAAACTCCGTCGTGTGAGCCCGGCATGCGGACTTTTCGTTCCTGACATTGCTCCTCCTCGAAGATTCGTCAGGATATCCCCTGTTCGCCATCCTACAGGAATATCCCCCGTACGTACCTGATAAGAATTGGCCAAATCCTTTCTTGTCACATTATCACAATGTCTTGCGACAATCAAACGATCAGACTAATCTAGTTTGGGAATAGAGCGAGGGGAAGTTGGCGAAGAGGTCACACAAGCGTGCGAAGATTGTTGGCACATTCTCCGCACCATATGCGGAGAATATCGGCGAGAATGTGCGCGAGATCAGTACGGAAGGACGGGGTGGCGGGCTACTTCGCCCCTACCATTTTCCTCAGGGCGAGGCGGGCTTCCACGAAGCTGAGGATGTCGTCTTCGCGCATGCCGGAGTTGGCGCAGGCGCGGATGAGGTCGTCTGCCAGCAGTTCGAGGGGGGTGTCGGTGGCGCGGGCGGCTCCCACCTCGTGGCGCTCGGCGACGAAGGTGCCGCGGCCCTTGCGCGTGGTGATGTAGCCGTCGCGCTCCAAGTCCATATAGGCGCGGTTCACGGTGTTGTAGCTGATGTCCAAGTCTACCGCCAGCGCGCGCACCGTGGGCAGCCTATCGCCCGCAACGTACTCCCCCGTTCCAATGAGGTAGGCAATGCGGTTCTTCACCTGAATCCATACCGGCAGGCCGCTGCTGTAGTCAATTTCGAAGGAATCAAGCGGGGTCATAGGGGCTTTCTCTCAGTCGGGCGATTATCATTCCATGATAGCAGACGCACATCGTCGCAGATGGCTATCGGGGGCAGGTTCGCGCAATCAACAAGGCTGCGCGTCATCGTGGCTCGCCTTCCACCGCGCGGGCGGCCGCGTCGGTGAAGCCGTCGGACAGCGCGCTTGGCACGGTAACCACCGCACCCTTCGACTTCTTCACAGTGTCGTACTGCATGAGCATGGTGCGCAGCTTGAGCGCGGCGGCGGGGTCACCGTAGATGTCGGCGGCTTCGCGCAGCATCTCGGCGAGGTCGGCCTCTGCGCCGGCTACGGTCATGCGCGCGTTGCGCTCGCGGTCGGCCTGGGCCTCCAGCGACATCACTTCTTGCAGCTCATCGGGAATGATGATGTCGCGCACCTTCACCGAAATGATGTCAACGCCCCAGTTCGCGGCCTCTTTCTCGATGTCGCCCTTAATTTCGGCATCCAGCTGGTCGCGGCGCAGCGCCACCTCGGCCACCGTCGAGCGGCCCACGGCCTCGCGCATGGCCGTCTGCGCGAGAAACGACACGGCGGCATAGTAATCTTCCACCTCGGTGCACGCACGCTCGGCGTCGCGCGCCACCCAAAACAGCACCGCGTCCACCGTCACGGGAACAAGGTCGGCCGTGAGCGTTTTCTCGGCGAAGAACGGCGTGGCGATGGTGCGCTGATCCACGCGGATAGTGCCGTGTTCAATGATGGGAATGGTGAAGTACAGCCCCGGCCCCACCACGCGGTTGAGCACGCCGAACCGCAGCACAACCACCTTTTCCCAGGACAGTGCAATGTGCGTGCACGACACCACCAAAAGGGCCACCACCAACATAACCGTGAGCGCGCCTGGCCCAATGTGTCCCGTGAGCAAAAACGCTACCGCCAGCACAACAGCGCACGTTGCGATGAACACCGCCATGCTGAAGATGACCGCGCCGTTGCGCGACGACTTGCGCGGCACATACGACGTGGCGGCGCGAATCTCAGCCTCTTTGTCGGTGAGCTCGTAGGGCGCGTCCTTCGTCACGCGCTCCGGTTTGCGTGGTTTCATGCCTTCGCCTTTCACTTCCATGGCGGCCTTGTGCGCGTGCGCCGGCGCCTCGCTGGTGGCGTGCGCTGCGCGGGCGGGCCGCCCTCATTCCATCATCAGGCCAAACAGTGCCTCCGGCATCTGCGTTACGTCGTAAGCCGCAGCCCCCGTCAGGGCGAAGCGCAGCGCCAGCCCGCCTGCCGCCAGCAGCGCTGCAATCCAGAGCAGCTGCGTACGGCTGTTGCCGTGCGTGAGAAACCGCTCCAACACGAACGGGCCCACGAGGCCACCTGCCACCACGCCGCCCCAGAAAAGCCAGCGAAGGTCGCCCGCTATCAGCGCTTTTGCCGCCGGTACCGTGCCTTCCGCCGACAGGCCCCACACAAGGTAGACCACTAAACACAGCGCCTCCAGCACGATGAGCACCCCATCGACGCGCGCGAGGCGCGCAAGCGGACGGGCGAACGGACGGCGCGCCTCCACGAACACCGCACCCATAAACGCGCACGCGACACCACACGACAGCGACGAGAGCGAGAACAGCAGCGGTAACAGCGGCGTCTGCCAGAACAGCACCGAGGCCAGCCCCTGCAAAAGCACGCCGGTGTAAGCAAGCGCCACGAGGCCGGCGGCTGCGCCTAAGGCGGATGCCACAAAGAGGGCCGTCGGTTTGACGCGCGGTCCATCGAGCAGTTCCGTCAGCGCGAACGCGCCCGCACAGACGAGCGCGGCCGCCAGGGCGTAGGCCCCCACTGCGATGGCCGAAGGGGCCGGCGACATCACCAGGTTCAGCAAGCGGTCGGGTCGTCCCAGGTCAAAGAGCAGACACAGCACGCCGAGCGCCATCGTGACGAAACACAGCGGCCAGGCGCGGACAAAGAACTCGTCGGGCAATGCGAAGGCGCGTTCAACGCGTGAGATAACGCGTGGAGGATAGGCGAAGCGACTGCGGGCGTTCGCCGCCTCAAGCGCCGCAAGCACAACGAGCGCCCCCGCGCCTGCGCCGCCGAGGAAGAGATAGCATGTCGTCAGCACGCCAAACACGTCCGCTTTCGCCCCCTGCCCCTTTGCGTTGACCTGCTCGCACCCCTATTGTCGCAATGTAACAAGTCATAGGTATTATAGCACCGGAAAAGGTGCACAGCGGTTAAGACAAAAGGTGCGCTTGGGCATCCAACAGAGCGCTGGCGAGGGCGGTCAGGCCGTCGTAGTAGCCGCCGGGGCGTTCGGCAGCCACGCGCTCGTGGAAAGTTGCCGCCCAGGAGCGCGGGCGTTCCTCCAGGTAGGCGAGCACTTTCGCCGCACCCTCGGCGGCATCGGAGGCGTTCGCGCCCCCTTCGAGCGCTTCCGCCCGACGGCGGCACAACTCGGACAGCAGCAGCAATTCAATGCCCAGGTGGTCCTCATACTGGCGATTCTCGTTGCACAGCTCTAGGCCCGCTCCGCGCAAGAGCGCGCGCATGGCGAAGGTGGCCTCGCCGAAACCGACGGACGTGCCGCCGTTGCGATGCATGGTTTCCCAGGGAGGAACGGCCGGCGAGGGCGGGCCAATGAACAGGTGAGTGTGTTCAACCGCCGCGCGCTGGACGGCCTCGTCCTCGGGAAGCGCGGCAGCTCCGCGCGCGTAAGCGGCACACGTTTCGATGGCGCGGGTCACCTGCACATCGTCGAAGTTGGGGAACTCCTGCCAAAACGCCGGGTCAATGCCTACGTGCGGCGTTTGTGTCAGGGGCGTCAACAGCGAGTTTCCCACGAACGCGTATGCCTCGGCAAACGTCTGCCACGCCTGCGCATCTACCTGTGCCATCGAGTACATCCTTTCCCACGTCGTCGCCCGCCACCTGCGTGCGCGGTGCGGATTCAGTCCCGCACATAATACCGCACACGCCGAACTCTACTTACCGCAAAGCTGCCACGCGCTTTCTACGACCGCTTACGGCGCCACCCGTTGCCAAAGCGAAAAAACAGTGGCGACCCCGAAAGGTCGCCACTGTTACCTACTACTATAAGTGCGCCGGTGAGAGGCTTAGTACGTCTCAACCTGCTCGCGCTCGGCCGACTTGGCGAAGCGGCTGTAATCGTAGCCACCCTCGCTCTTCTTGGAGCGCTGCTTCTTGGCGGTTTGCTTGCCTTCGGCCTTGCGTCCCTGGTCGTAGCGCGCCTCGGCGCTGCGGCCACCCGGCTTGCCAGAGCGGTAACCGCCCTTACCTGCGCCGGCCGGCTTGCCGGCACCTTCGAAGCGCCTCGTACCCGCGCCCTCGGAACGCTCGCGCGAACCAGCGCTTACACTCGCGCCAGCGCCAGAACCAGCGCCGCCACGCGCGTGCGCCGGCTTCCCACTGCGGCTCTCGGAAGAACGGTAGCCGCCCTTGCCGGCAGGACGCCCACCCTGCTTCGCGTAATTCTTGCCGTAACCCTTCGAACCGCCCTGCTTCGCGCCACCCTTCTTCGGCTTGATAACCGCCGGGTCAAGCTCGTAGGTTTCCAGTTCCATGAACGGAATGTCCTTGCCGATCAGACGCTCAATATCACGCAGCGTGCGGCTGGTCTCGCGCGTCACGAACGAGATGGCGTAGCCCTCTTCGCCCGCGCGGCCCGTGCGGCCGATGCGGTGGATGTAGTCCTCGGGCATGTCCGGCAGGTCGAAGTTGATGACGTGATCCACGTCGGGCACGTCGATGCCGCGCGCCAGCACGTCGGTCGCCACCAGGATGGACGTCTTGCCGCGGCGGAAGTTCTCCAGCGCGCGACGGCGAGCACCCTGCGACTTGTCGGAGTGGATGGACTCGGCGCGATAACCGGCATCGCACAGCGCCTCGGCGCAGTCCTCAGTGCGGTTCTTCGTGCGGGCGAACACGATAACGCGCTCGGAGCCCTTTTCCTCAAGCACCGCGCGCAGCAGCTCGGGCTTGTCGTAGTTCTTGATGGGCATCATGTACTGCGCCACCGTTTTCGCCGTTTCGCCGTTGCGGGCAACTTCCACGATGGCCGGGTTGTTCAACAGCGAACCCAGGTTGCGCTCGATGGAGCGGTCGATGGTGGCCGAAAACAGAAGCGTCTGACGGCAGTCGGGCGTGGCGTCCACAATGGTGGTGACGTCGGGCAGAAAGCCCATGTCAAGCATGCGGTCGGCCTCGTCCAGCACCAGCACCTGCACGCTGCCCAGGTCCACGACGCCGCGTTTCATGAGGTCCTTCAGGCGGCCGGGCGTGGCAATGAGCACGTCGGTACCGCCGCGCAGCTCTTTGATCTGCGGGCCGTAGGGCGTGCCGCCGAACACCGTGGTGACGAAGTGGCCGGTCTTGCGCGAAATCTGCATGCACGTGCGGGCGATTTGCTGGGCGAGTTCGCGGGTGGGGCTTACCACCAGCACGCGCGGGGCGCGGTTGCGGCCCTTGGCGCGCGGAAGCGTGCTCAGCGTAGGCAGCAGGAAGGCGGCCGTTTTACCGGTGCCGGTGGAGGCGGCGGCAATGAGGTCGCGACCTTCCAAAACCAGCGGAATGGCCTGCTCCTGCACGGGGGTGGGGGCATCGTAGCCCAGACGCTCAACAGCTGCGAGCGCAGCCGAGGATAAGCCGAGGTCGGCAAAATGAGACATAGAGTATTCCGTTTCTCTTCGACGGGCGCCCGCACCCTGCGGCTCGCTACCGTGTGTGCACCCGCTCCTGCGGCGTGCGTGTGCGCTTGACTCGAGCCGCTTTCTGCAATCTGTCGGCGGCATTGGTCGATGCGCGAAGAGAACCGAGAAAGAATTTCGTGTGAAGCGACTGCCTAGTATGGGGGTTTGTGCGGCCGATCGGGTCGGAAACTTTGCGAAGTGGGGTGGTTGTGCGGGAAACTCCACAACTGGTGGGGCGGGTGAACGGCGTACGCGAGGCGTTGGGGAAAGGGGGCACGAAGCGCCGAGGGAAAGAGGCGGCACGCGCGGTGCGCAGCCGCCTGCCGCGCGCCTACTGACCCGTTGACGAGGGGTTATTCCCCACCGCTTCCGCCTCTGCTTCCACCTCAATGGGCGCTGCTGCCGCGGCGTCTTTGGCGCGCTTGCGACGGCGCCACCAGCGAGAGAGGCTGTGCACAAGCCACTCCACCAGCGGAATGGTAAGGAACGACACCCACGCGGGGTGCCACGCATTCTCAACGAATGCCATGTAGAAGAACCAGGCCGTGACCAGGATGGGATACGCGCCCGCGACGAGCGGTGCCAGACGCTGCCGCCCGATGGCGTGACCCACCATGTAATACAGCGGAATGGTGAAGAACAAAAACAGCCCTAGGCCCCACGCGTCTTGGAAGATGCCGATCAGCAGGTAGGCCAAAATCACGATGAGCGGATAGGGGAACTTCACCCACGATTTCTCGAACGCGCGCAGGTAGTGCTTGCGAACGGGGATGCTTTTTCCCACTTCAGGGCCGTATTTGGCGCGAGCCGCCTCCAGCGTATCGAAGCGCTCGCCGCACACCGTGTAGCCGCAGGGTTCGTCCCAGCGACCCTCGTGGATATGGCCGTAGCCGTACCGGTCGTGCGCGTCGCGCCAGTCGTCAAAGTGTTCGCCGTTGATAACCACGCCGTCGCCGTCGATGATAACCTCGTTATCGCCGATGCCTTCCGCGCTGGCCCATTCGTGCCCCTGAGCGTGTTCGCGGGCGCGACGTTCCTGGCGCTCGGCCGCGCGATCTGCCCGGCGCTCCTCGCGCGAACCTTCCTTCACATGGATGCCATCCCAGCCGACGTGAACCTCGTCACCCTTCTTGCTTTCCTTCACGTGAACGCCGTCGCGCCACGACACGTGCACGTAGTCATCGCCATCAAGCACGTGGATACCGTCGAAACCGATGTGCACCTTCTGCTTGGCGGGGTCAGACGCGCTGGCGGGCTGGCTTTCTTCTGCGTCCGGCGCCGCGCCCGCAGGAGCTGTCGCGGCTTCGGTGGCGGAGTCGGTGGCACCGGGAGTCTGAGCCGCAGCGGACGAACCAGCCGCAGCAGCGGGCGCAGCAGCCTGCGGCCCCGCCTCCCCCGTTGCGCGCTCAGCGGCGCGGTCGGCCGCTTCAAACGTGACATCGTCCTTGATGTCATCGCCCACATACAAAAGCTCATCGAGCGACACGCCGTAGAGTTGCGCGAGCGCAATAAGGTTGTCAGTGTCCGGCGACGACTCCGAGCGCTCCCACTTCGACACCGCCTGTCGCGACACACCCAACTGCGCCGCCAGCGCCTCCTGCGACAACCCCGCCTGCCTGCGCCGCGCCGCCAAGCGCTCAGCAATCTCCACGTTCATGATCCGTGCCCTTTCTTCGTTACCTCCATCATAGCCTACCCCTAAGCCTACGGTTGCGAAGAAAAGGAAGCGACCACTTCCAGTTGGAATTTTCCGCAACTATTGATTTCCTGAACATATGTTTGCACTAGCACACTTGCCTGTGAACTGGGATTTTACTTCTACTTATCTCGGAAATTTCGATATGGAAGACAATATCGGATATTGAAAGGATATAAAAGGGCATCAGAACCAGACACCGCCAGACTTATCAATTTATATAAATTATGACGTATAGATTAGTTTGATGATCTTTAAATAAAAGTTTAAGATAGGTCAAAATTGCCAAAGCAAGAGAACCAGTATTTAGCAGAGAAAGCAATGACAACAACAAACTAGCGAGGGATCCCTCTCCCGATACCCGAACAAAGGAAAGGCCACCATGGGCGCACGTTATTACATGTATTTAGATGAAGCAGGCAACTTCGACTTTTCCCAAAAAGGATCGAAGCACTTCATCATGACGTGCGTAGTCATGAGCCGCCCCTTTAAACACGTACAGGAACTTTCGTCAGTCAAATATGACTGCCTGGAAGATGGCATTGACCCCAAGAAGTGCAGAGACGCTCATAAATTTCACGCCACAGAAGACAAACAGGCGGTCAGGGATGCCGTGTTCAATGTTATTGAAAAACACTTGAACGACATTTCGGTTTACTCAGTAATTATTCGAAAAAACATGACAAACCCAGCTATCAGAGATCAGGCGACTCTTTATTTGAAGGTATTTCAGTGGCTTGTAGGATTTGTATTTAACCAAGAAAACCTCGAAGATGCAGACAGCGTAGTTGTGATTACAGACAGTATCCCTGTAAAGAAAAAGCTAGGTGACCTACGAGGTGCGCTGAAGAAGTATATGAACGGATGTCTTGCAGAGAAGAATATACCTTACAAACTTTATCATCATAGATCGGAAAGCGATGTAAACCTTCAAGTAGCGGACTACTGCTGCTGGGCTATCCAAAGAAAATGGGAGCGCGGCGATGCAAGATCATATGAGATCATACAAAGCGCAATCAAGGGCGAAGGCGATCTATTCAAAAATGGAGATACGGTCTATTACCGCTTCGAAAAATGACCAACCCACCTATCCTCTTTCAAGGAAGAACCCAGGGGTTCTTATCAGCGGGCTGGAACGTAATTAAAGTTTAGCAGATCGCAACCACTAATGTGTGAAGATTGGCAGACAACTAGATGAAAACGCTGTGCATGCAGCCTCCCTTGAGAAAACATATTGCTTGCATTTGATCCTGCTGATCAGGGAAAACAATGACATACGTTACTTTCGTCGGGCTATGTCTACTACTACCCAGATGCTCAGGACGGCGGCGCCGAGGTAGCCGAAGAAGGCGAGGACGGGGACGCCTAAAAGGCGCGGCTCCATGCCAGAGAGGGCCAACATGCTGGAGCCGATGAACAGGCCCGCAATGATGATGCCGATAGTCAACCTATTCACGATGGTGCCCAGGTGCGTGAGCGGGGCCTCGCTTCCCAGCACCTCGGTGTTCACCTTCAGCTGGCCGCGGGTGAGCATTTTCAGCGCCTCGCCGGAGTACTGCGCCGCGTCGAGCGAACCCTTCGTCGACGAGCGCAGCGCCAGCGCAAGGTCTTCCATGGCGGACACCAGTTCATCGCGCGGGTCTTTCGTGCGATTGATGTGCGCGTTGATGATGGACACCACGTTTTCGTTCGGAATGAATGGCGCGATGGTGCCCTCCAGCGTCACGATGCCGCGCGAGACACTGGTGATGGACGAGGGCAGCGTCACCTTGCACGAGCGCGTCAGCATGAGAATGTCGTTCAGGAACTGGCCGATGTCGATGTCCCCCACGTCGCACGAGCCGTAATCCTCCAACAGTAAGTCCAGGTCAGCAAGGAAGCGCGTGTGGTCGATAGCCGCGTTGTCCTTCGCAATGGCAAAGGACATAAGCGCGTCTTTCAGCTCGGTGGAGCTTTGCATACCCACGGCCTGAATGATGTTGCCGAACCCGGCGCGGTCGCGCGGCGACAGGCGGCCCATGATGCCCAGGTCGATGTAGACTATTTTGCCGTCGCGCACGAGGATGTTGCCCGGATGCGGGTCGGCGTGGAAGAAGCCGTGGTCGAGAATTTGCGTGGCGTAGTTGTCGAGCACCTTCTCGCCGATTTCCTCCAAGTCGTAGCCGGCGGCTTGCAAACGGCCGGTCGCCAGGATGGGAATGCCGTCGATGTACTCCATGACCAGCACGTATTCGCCGCACAGCTCCGGATACACCTTCGGGCACTCAATGAATGCCACATTCTCGTTCAGCCGCGCGAACTCTTGGAGGTTCGCCGCTTCGCGTGCAAAGTCGGTTTCCTCAAGGAAGGTGGCCCAGAGTTCCTCCACCACATCGCGCAGATCGAGCATCTGCTCGTCTTTCATGAAGCGCGAGGCTTGCCGCGCCACCATGCGCATGATGTCGATGTCGAGCGCCATGGTGGCTTTCACGCCCGGGCGCTGGATTTTTACGGCCACGGTTTCGCCCGTGACCAGGCGCGCCTTGTGCACCTGCGCAAGCGACGCCGACCCGAGCGGCGTGGGACTGATGGCGTCGAAGATGTCGCCCTGGCGCTCGCCGTAGATGTCGTCGAGCGCGGCCAGGATGCGATCGAAGGGCAGCGGGTCACACTCCATCTGGAGTTTTTCCAACTCGTCGCAGTAGGCTTTCGGCAGTATTTCCGAACGGGTGGACAGTGTCTGGCCAATTTTCACGAAACTGGGGCCGAGGTCTTCCAACATGGCGCGGAATTCCTCAGGCGCGAAGCCTTTGAGGAAGTGGTGCTTTTGCAGGATGCCGTAGATTTCCTTCAGCCGGCGCGTGCGCGTTTTGCGGCTGAGATTGAACCGCCCTTCGGGGTCGATCTCCGCGCCGGAACTGAAGAAGTATTTGAGCAGCGTGTTGTCCGCCATGGGCTGGTCGCGCCGTGCTTGAGTTGCCAGATGCGGGCGCTAGACGCCGGGCGTTTGGGCCGCGGTGGTAGTGCCGCACGCGGGCGCGTCGGGCACGGGTTCTGACGTCTTTACCTCGGAAGCGTCGCCCACCTCGGCTTGCGCCGCGCTGTCTTCGGCAGCCTTCGCGTTCGCCTTTGCCGCAATTTCGGCGGCTTTCGCGGCGAACTCCGCACGTTCTTCGGGAGTCATGACGGCCATGCGGGCCTCCAGCGCGTCGTAGCGCACAGACGCCGCCAGGTCGTCAGCCTTGTGCTTGAGCTCGGAATTTATCTGCTTGCCCTGGTCAACCGTGAGTTCGCCCTTCGTGATGAGCTGATCCACCAGGTCCTTCGATTTCTCGGCGGTGATGGCCATCGCACCGATGCCCGCCAGGAAAATGTCTTTGAATCCGTCGCCTATGGTTGCCATAAGAGCCTCCTTCGTCGCGGTTCGGCCCGCCAGCGCGCAGCACCGGCCGGCCTCTTCTCTCCATGATGCACCAAAACGCCCCAAAGGGCAATGCGATGAGCCAGTTTGTCGAGAAAAGGGAACGGCACGGCAACACGCGCGCGAAGTGCGCGGGATGTAGCGGGGTGCGGAAGCTGGCTAGGGGCGTTCGTAGGCGCGCTGAGGCTGGGACGGTGTGAGGTGCGGCACCGTGAGAGAGGCGGATGTCGTGGCGTCAGCGAGTGCCGAAAGCGGCTCCAAGGCGGGAGCGGCGAGTGCGGCGGCTTCTTCTCCACCGCGCGCAGCGGCCTCGGCGCGCCCGTCGATCCAAGTTTCGGCGATAACGCAAACGATGATAAGGGCGGCACCGGCCAGGCCCACAGCGGTCAGCGTCTCGCCCAGGATGCCCCAGGAGAACAGCGCCGTGAAGATAGGCTCGCCCGTGAGCAGCATAGATACCGTGGCGGAGGGCAGGCGAGTAAGTGCCATGTTCTGCAACGCGAACGTGAGGCAGGTGCTGGCGATGGCGAGGAACACCACCGTCCCCCAAGCGATAGGCTGCACAGCGGCCACGTTGAGGGGCTGATCGAACAGGAGCGCACCGGCAAGCGACGCGATAAACGTCACGAAGATTTGCGTGCCCGACACCGTGACCACGTCCATGCGCGCGAGCCCGCGCTCGCCGAACACGAGGGCACCAGCCAGCGACACTGCGGTCAGCAGGCCGCAGAACTCGCCCAGGCCGAACGTGAACGAGCCGCCGCTGGAGCACAGCAGGTAGAGCCCCACCACGACCGCCGCCTGGAAGGGCAGGTGCACCAGGCGATAGCGGCGGCGCAGCACGATGGCCGCCAGAATGGGCGTGAACACCACGGGCAGCGCCATAAGAAAACCTACATTCGTGGCTGTGGTCAGGTCTAACGCAATGTTGCAGGAAAGGTAGGACACCGCCATGCACAGCGCGGCCGGCAGCCAGTCGGACAGGCGCGCGCCCTTGAGTCCGCGCACCATACGAGGCCCGAACAGCACCGCAAACACAAGCGCAGCCAACCCAAAACGCAGGGCCATACACCACAGCGGCGAAATGCTTTCGTAGGCGAGCTTCGTGATGGCACTGCCCGACCCGAAAATGATGGTTTGCAGCACCACACTAGCGATGCAGATTGCTCGTATGTCCATCAATCGGGACACGCCCGCCTCCTTTTAGTGCCTGGGCGCTGCGGCAAGCAGCACAGAACATCCGACCTCATCCATGCGGGGCGGTTGATTCTCTGGAATGGATTTCTTCACATGGTATCCGTTGAGTGAATGAAAGTAAAACGAGAGTTTCTTTTTGAGATTTCAAGAAGTACTTGTTAATGGAGGTGGCAAAGCCTATGGTGGAAGGAGCATGCGGCGTGGATGATGGCGAACGGAGGCTCTGGTGAGCAACCAAAAGTATGAGGCGTTTCTCAAGGTGGCTGAAACCGGCAGCTTCAAGGAGGCCGCGCGCGAGTTGGATTACACGCAGGCCGGCGTGAGTTACCTGGTGAACGCGCTGGAGAAAGAGTTGGGCGTACCGCTGTTGGTGCGCGAGTACGGCGGCGCGCGGCCCACGGCCGAAGGCGCGGATTTGCTGACGTACGCGCGCGACGTCGTGAACGCTGAGCGGCGGCTAGCTGCGCGCCTGGCCGACCTCCAGCACCTCGAGGGCGGTTCGGTGCGCGTGGCCGCGTTCACCAGCACGGCCATCCAGTGGCTCCCCGGCATGGCAAAGGAGTTCTTGCGGAGACATCCCGCGGTCGACCTTGACATCGCCTGCATCGACGACCAGGCGAAACTCGAAGAAGCCGTGCGCCGCGGCGACTTCGACTGCGGCTTTGCGGTGCTGCCCGTTAAGCGCGGTCTGGAGGCCGTGCCGCTGGCAAGTGACCCCATGCTTATCGCGGTATCACCCGATCACCCGCTGGCTGCTGCGAAGCACTTCCCTGCCGCAGCGCTTGCCGCGGAACCCTACATACGACTGGAAAGCGGCGAAGATACCGAGATGGACGCCGTCTTCCGCGCCAACGCCGTGGAGCCACACGTGCGCTTCTCCATCACCAGCGACTACGCCGCTATGTCACTCGTGAGCGCCGGTCTGGGCTTTGGCGTGCTTCCCTCCCTCATCGTAAAAGACGCCCCGTTTCCCCTGGTAACCATGCCACCCGAAGTCCCCGTCAACCGCGAAATAGCCCTCGTCCTCCGCTCCGAAGCAACAGCCAGCGCCGCCGCCAGGGCATTCGTCGAAGTAGCGCAAGAGTGGGTGAGGAAAGTAGCGCCTCGCACCAGGTGAGCGCTCCCGCTCGCGCTCCCCTGTGCGAGGCGCTTGGCTCTGTTAAAGTTGTTCCATCAGCGCAGGTAGTTCGCTGATAGTTTTACATTCATAGGCGGGGTGTTCGGCGCAGAGGACTTCTGCGGGGAACATGCCCCAAAGGGCGGCTACGGTGACGCAGCCAGCGCCGTTTCCGGCTTGCATGTCAAAGGGGCTGTCGCCCACATAGACACACTCACTTGGATCCAACCCCAAAAGCTCACAACCGTGGCGTACCGGGCCCGGATCGGGCTTGTGGGTGGGCCAATCGTCGGAGCCCACCACGAAGTCGAACGCGTCACACAGTTCAAACGTGGACAAACCATGCAGCGCAGGCTCGTGACGCTTTGAGGTAACCACACCCATACGGTAGCCCCGTTTGTGCAGTTCATCCAGCACTTCCTGCGTCCCCGGGAAGATGCGAATCAGCTTGTCATGCACGCTCGCGTTGTACTCGCGGTACACCCGACACAGCTCGTCGTGGACGGCTTCGTCGTCGGTGAAATCCCACATCTGCGTGTTGAGGGGCTGCCCCACCTTCGCCATCAGACGCTCGTCGGGAATGGTACAGCCCAGCACTTCGCGCACCGTGTGGCGAAACGAGTCCAACAGCAAATCGTGCGTATCGAGCAACGTGCCGTCCAAATCAAACAGAATTGCCTTGATAGTGTTTGTCGACATAGCCGTCACAAACCTACTCAAACAAGCCGCTGAACAGGTCAACCTCAGAGCCCCACACCTTCGTGTTGCGCTGCGCGAACGCGATGGCATCGGTAAGTGCCACCAGCGGAATGTCGCGGCGCGCTCCCGTGCGGCGGGACTTGATTTCCACCTTCTGCTCGGCCAGACCGCGCTTTCCCACCACTACCTGCAGGGGCCAGCCAATAAGGTCGGCGTCAGCGAACTTCACGCCTGCGCGCTCCTTGCGGTCGTCAATAACTACTTCCAAGCCCAGTTTCGCCAGATCAGTGGCGAGGTTCTCCGCGGCAGGCTGTACCAAGTCGTCGCCCACCACCAGCGGGATGACGCACACGTGCGCCGGCGCGACAGTGAGCGGCCAGCAGATGCCGTTTTCGTCGTTGTGCTGTTCCACGATGGCGGCCATGGTGCGCGAAACGCCCACGCCGTAGCAACCCATGAGGAACGGCTGCTCAGAGCCGTCTTCCGCCATGTACGTAGCACCCATGGCGCGCGAGTATTTGTCGCCCAGTTGGAACACCTGCGACACCTCAATGCCGCGTGCGCCCTCCAGCGGAAGCCCGCACTTCGGGCAGCTGTCGCCCGGCTTCACGATGCAGAGGTCGGCCCATTCGTCCACTTCGAAGTCAACACCCAGCTGAGCACCCACGTAGTGGTAGCCGTCTTCGTTCGCACCAACGACCCACTTCGGCACGGCCTGTAGGCTGCGCGCCGCGATGACGTGCGCTTCCTCGGGCAGACCAACCGGGCCCATCGAGCCTTTATGCAGGCCAAACGCTTCCATTTCCTCGTCGGTAAGCAACGTAAAGCCACCCGCCGCACGTTCGGCTTTCAGCTCGTTCAGCTCGTGGTCGCCGGGGATGAACATGACAACAAGCTTGCCTTCATCATTCTTACCTGAAAGCGCCTTCACAGTGGACGACTCGGGGATGTCCAAGAACGCGGCCAACTCGGCAATGGTGTGCACGTTCGGCGTGGCAATCTTTTCCATGGCCGGCACGTCGTAGACGGTCGGACGCGCCAGGCAGTCGCCCGCCTCGGCGTTGGCGGCGTATCCGCACGTGCAGTGCACGAGTTCTGCCTCGCCCGCATCGGCGAGCGCCATAAACTCGCAGGTCACACTGCCGCCGATCTGGCCCGGATCGGCCTCAACAGGGCGGTAATCCATATCCATACGGTCACAGATGCGCCCGTACGCCGCGCTCATCTCGTCGTAGGTTTGCTGCAGCGATTCCTGGCTTGCGTGAAAGCTGTAGGCGTCCTTCATGATGAACTCGCGGCTGCGCAACAGGCCGAAGCGCGGCCGAATTTCATCGCGGAACTTCACCTGGATCTGGTACAACGACAGCGGCAACTGCTTGTAGGAGCGCAATTCGTTACGCACGAGCGCTGTGATGAGTTCCTCGTGGGTGGGCCCAAGGCAGAATTCGTGGTTGTGACGATCCATGAGGCGCATGAGCTCGGGGCCGTAATCGTCCCAACGGCCGCTTTCGTGCCAGAGTTCGCCCGGTTGCAGCGCCGGCATCATGATTTCCTGCGCGCCGATGGCATCCATCTCTTCGCGCACGATGTTCTCCACCTTCGCCAGCACGCGCTTGCCAAGCGGCAAAAATGTGTACACGCCGGAAGCGGTCTTGCGAATCATGCCGGCGCGCAGAAGCAGCCGGTGGCTAGCGATTTCCGCGTCGGTGGGGTCCTCCTTCAGCGTGGGCACATACAGCCTGCTCATGCGCATGATATTCGTGTTCGTCATAGCTTTCCTATCTCCTCCATCAAAGCGTCCACAATGGCATCTTCCTGCACCTTGCGAACGACTGCTCCCTTGGAAAACACCACGCCCGATCCCGCGCCGCACGCCACCCCAATGTCGGCGTCGGCGGCCTCACCAGGCCCGTTCACCACGCATCCCATGACCGCCACCTTGAGCGGCTTGTCCAACCCGCTGCTGCGCTCTTCCACCTCGCGCGCCAGCCCGATGAGATCTACCTGGCAGCGGCCGCACGTGGGGCAGCTGATAAGTTCGGGCGAACGACGGCGTAAATCGAGCGCCGCCAGCAGCGTCCAGCACGCGCGAATTTCTTGCACCGGATCATCTGTGAGCGAGATGCGCAGCGTATCGCCAATGCCTTCTTCCAACAGAATACCCAGGCCACACGCGCTTTTTATCACACCTTGGAACGTGGTGCCCGCCTCCGTCACGCCAATGTGCAGCGGCACGTGCGGAAGTTCGCGCGCGAGCAAGCGATACGTAGCCACCGTAGTCATGACATCATGCGCCTTCGCGCTGACCACAAGGTCGGTAAAGCCGCGGCCTTCACAGTAGCGCACGTAGTCGGCGGCAGAGTGCGCCAGCTTTTCCGGCAGCGTAAGGTCATCGCGCGCAGCCAAGTCCGCATCGAGCGAACCCGCATTCACGCCAATACGAATGGGAATGCCCGCCTCACCGGCCGCATCAAGCACCACATCGGTTGCACCGAGGCCGCCGATGTTGCCGGGATTGATGCGCAGCTTCGCCGCACCACGGCGCGCGGCCTGAACGGCGATGTCGGCGGAAAAGTGCACGTCAGCCACCACAGGAAGTGGCGACGCGGCACACACCTGGGCAAACGCGCCCACACACGCAGCGCGCGGGATAGCCATGCGCACCACTTCGCATCCGGCCGCCGCCAGCGCTTCAATTTGCGCGAGGTTCGCCGCGACATCGTCGGCCGGAGCGTTCAGCATCGACTGCACGACCACCGGCGCACCGCCACCGAGCGGCACGTTGCCCACCATGACCTGGTGAGTGCCCTGATTCGGCTTTGTTGTGCAGGACATCCGCCCTCCTTCTTCCTTCGCGCGTCAAACCGCATGTCGCACTATTGTACCGCCGAAACGCGCCCACCCCCTCACCCTCCACGAACTCTGCCGCAAAATGAAGGTGAAGGAAGAGGAAGGGGAAGCGGGAGGGAGGCAGCACAGGTTGCTGCCAAACCGCATAGGTTGGCGCTAGTAAGTCAGCGAGTCCCCCTGTGGCGTCCGAGATTCGGGGGATCGCGGGGGCGAAGCGTACTTAGATACGCGAGTTCCCGGGATCGCACGAAGATCGGATGCCACAGGGTGCCGCAGCGTCGGCCAGTTCCGCGGGCCGGCAAGCCCGCGGAACCCAAACCTACCAATTCCCAAATACGAACCTTTGGATATCCTGGTTCGCGACGAACAGGAAGAAGCAGAGGAACAGCGCCATACCAGCGAGCGACATATAGTTGAGCGCGCGCATGGACACCACTTTGCGCGACACTTTCTGGAAAATCTCAATGACCAGGCGCCCTCCGTCAAGCGGCGGAATGGGCAGCAGGTTCATAATGCCCAGCGACACCGAAATCATCGCAGTAAAGAAGATGGCGTAGGCCGCGCCCATATCAAAGTACGTTTTCGACATAGCCGCAATGCCAATGATGGACGAAGAGTTCGACACGGTGTCCGCCGCCGTCGCGGGGTTGAACAGCCCAATCACAAACTGCACCACGGTGCCGATGTACATAAACCCAAACTGGATGGCCTGCAGCGGATTCAGCACCACGTGCTGCACCGCCCCGGTCTCGGGGTTCGTCATATCTAACCCCAGCACCGAGAACAGAATCACAAACAGCAGCACGGCGAACACGAGGTTCACCACCACGCCAGCCACCAAAATAACCGAGCGCTTCCAGAACGGCAGGCTGCGGTACTGCTGACGGTACTCGGACTCAAACAGTTCGTGCGGGTTGTCCACCGGCCGCGCTTCGCCCAGGCTGTAGGCCACGGCGCCGGCGGCGAGCGCCTTCTTGCCCGGCTTCACCTCGGGAGCGCGATACGTGTTGAACTGGTCTTTTTTCGTGGGACCCACCGCGCTACCCCACTCCACCAGCTCTTCCAGCGCCTCGTAGGCATCGTCATCACTGATGCCGCAGTCACGCGCAATGTCTTCCATATTGGCAGTGCCGCGGCGATACAGCGACGCAAGCGCCGCCTCCAGATGCGGGCTCATCTCGCCCGGCTCCATGCCGCACACCTTCGCGTATCCACCCAGCAAAAACGGGGTCACGCCGAACTTCGTGCCGCCCTTCGTGAAGCCGATGCTCGGCCCCGGAAGCCCCAGCATGAACTCGGTCACGCGCACGCCGAACGCGCGCGAGGCCAGGTAGTGCCCGCCTTCGTGGATGAACACCAGAATGCCCAGCACGATAGTGGCGTACAGAATCATCAAAACAATATCCATGAACTCGAATCCTTCCGAATGCGAGGTAAATGCTACACACGCACTATTATACGGAAGGCGCCCTCAACGCACCTGCCCCCACCCGATACGCGAGAAAAACCTACAACCCCACCGCGAATCCCCCACGACTGGGCTTAGGTCAAGCTCACATGCAGAACACTTTATCCATGGCTCGGCTCCGTTAATTCTTTATGCTTCTTCGAAAGCGCACTTTTACGATCATATTCTTCAACTGCGTCAATAAGACTTTGCTGCGAGTTAATCCCCATCTTTCTATATATATGATAAATGTGGGACTTAGCCGTGGAATTGGAAATAATAAGTTTATCGCTTATATAATCGGCATTGCGCCCTTTAGCGAGTAAGCGAAACACTTCCACTTCACGCGGCGACAAATCGTAACTTTTCATCAACTCATCAAAGCGCTCTTCAAACTGCTCGGTTGCCTTGTCTTCCTCTTGCGCCCAACGCACGTTCTCCGTTCTCTGAGTCAGCAGTTCCGACAGGCGCTTTTTTGCCATTGAATCGTCCATGCCATACGCCGCGATAGCACAGACGATAACTGACACTATGCCTACTACTATGGCCATAAACTGCCATCTCGAGTCACCAGAAAAATCAGCAGCAAAACCTGCGACTACCGTTCCGACGAAAAAGCCTATCCATACAGGCAACTGCCGCGCGGCCGTACAGCCAACGGGATGTAGCGAGAATTCGGAGTTCGCCGTAGTAGAGTTAATCCATCCCGCAACGGCATACAGCGAAAGAGCGATGTTTACGAGACAACAGCAAAGAAGCTGCCAAAACGAACCACCAAACGGCATAAGCAACAAACCTATAACGACCGGCGGTAATGTCAAGCGCTGCAAAACCCCGATGTCAATATCGGTCTTGCGACCAATCTTGAACCAGGCGAGAGAAAGCAACGACCCCACTATACCGCTTGCGCATCCTATCACCGTTGCATGAACTCCCAAGGTGAACAGCATGGTCGTAGAAAATCCGAAGGCAATACCATGAGCACCCACTGAGAAAGCGCTTTTTACCGTGAAGGACGAGATGCTCGTGTACTTCTCTGCCTCGCTCAACCTCTGCGGAGACACCCCTCTCATGAGCAAGAAGAGCAGACCGAACGAACAAGCGGCGGCAAAACCTGTTGCAAGAAGACCAAGTACAACAGACTCCATATTTGAGACACCAATAAACAGTACGGTACCCACGCACGATGACACCGCAATGGTGACGGGCGTATAGCGAGTAGGCGTCAAGCTGAAATACAGAGCCCAGTAAAGCATGAGTGCTGCTTGTGCAACACCGTACGCCAGCCAGGCGGCGGCACCCAACCACTCTGGCGCGACGCCCTCGCCCACAGCATTGATAACTCCCACCCCGAGCGGTACGAGGAAAAGCACTAAACCTCCTCCTAATACATCCGCCCTCCGTCGGAGCACCTCAGCAGCGCGTAAACGCGCTAGCGCGAGGCATGCCGTGAGGGCGATAAGCCAACAGAGCCGCAGCCCAATCACATCAACCAGACGCAAACTGAAGGCAAACGGGGTGGCGAACATGAATACTCCTGACAAGTCCCACAGGTAGTATCCCGAGAAACCGATGATAGCCACAAGGCATTCGAATAACTCTTTGCTGGGTAGACTGCTTCGCCCTGCGTGGGAATCCTCTGCTGACATAAGTTCTCCTTTACGCTTTGACCTGGGGTTTTCAGCACGTGAGTATGATCCTCATTTTTCTTTCAGTCTGTTCATAGGTTGCGCAGGTAGCAAGCGAATCAGTACTTTGAACTTGTGTTTGCTATTTATATTATGCATTTTTTCACCGCCTTGTACCAGAGAAAACACCCGTCGGCAGCGACAGCAAACACGGCGTTTCGAGCGTAAAGACAGGAGGAAGACATGGAGGAATCACGGTACTTGTTCGTCGATCACGAAAAGCCATTCCGCTATAAAGAGGGTGACCTCACCGTGACGCGGGGGAGCGCATGGTCTGGCCCCGGGTGCCATCTCGGGTGCGGCGTGCTGCTTTACACCGACGAGGAGGGAAAGCTTGTCAAGGTTGAAGGCGACCCCGAAAATCCCTACAACCAAGGACGCCTGTGCCCCCGCTGTCTTGATTTGCCTGAAGTCACCAACCACGAAGACCGCCTCCTCTACCCGCTCAAGCGCGATCCAACTGATCGAGGTAAAGACACCTGGAAACGCATCGGATGGGATGAAGCATTTGATCTTATAGAGTTGAAGTTCAAGGAAATCAAACGTGAATACGGGCCCGAAGCAGTTCTGTTCATGCAGGGCACCGGGCGCGATATCGCACCGTATATCACTCGTTTGTGCTGGTCATTCGGCAGCCCCAACTTTTCACTCTTCCTCAGCGGCGCTGCATGCTATGTACCACGCGTCATCGGCTTGGCTGGCACAGTTGGAGCTTTCCTCGTTCCTGACTGTTCCCAAGTCCATCCCGATCGCTACGACAATCCGGAGTATTGTATCCCAGAAACAATTTTCATCTGGGGTAACAACTGCGTCGTGTCCAATTCCGACGGCTTTTTCGGACACTGGGTGGTCGACCTCATGAAGCGCGGCAGCAAGATTGTGGTCATTGACCCGAAAGTCACTTGGCTGGCATCAAAAGCGGCCGCTCATTTGCGTGTCCGCCCCGGAACAGACGCCGCCCTCGCGCTCGGCATGCTATACGTCATTATCAACGAAGACCTTTACGATCATGATTTTGTAGACAAGTGGTGCTATGGGTTTGACGAGTTGCGCGAACGCGTTCAAGAATACCCTGTTGAACGTGTAGCTCGCATAACCTGGGTACCTGAAGAAAAGATTATCACCGCCGCCCGTCTGCTTGCTCAAAGCAAACCAGCGGCTCTTGAGTGGGGCGTGGCCGTCGACATGACGAAAGAGGCTATCCCTGCAGGCCAAGCTATCTCTACCCTTTTCGAGATCACCGGCAACATCGAGGTTCCGGGAGGAATGATAGTTCCTCCGGAAATATTGAAATACGTGGGCGGCTGGGGTAAGGATCTCCTTCCCGCCGAAGCAGCCGAAAAGCGCATCGGTCAAAAGAAGTACCCCCTGTTTGCTTCCGAGGCACAGCCCGACTGCATCGTCGAGCAACTCGAAACGGGTGAGCCCTATCGCATACATGGCGCATGGATTCAAACCTCGAACTTCCTTTCTTGCATGGCTGCCGACCCTCAACGCCTTTACCGTGCGATTAAAACCATCGACTTCATTGCCTACGTCGATTTGTTTATGACTCCCACCGCCATGGCACTGGCCGATGTGATTCTGCCCGCAGCCACTTTCCCCGAGCGCAACGGCATCCGCCTCGGAGACGGCGCACAACGAGGAGAAACCATCAACAAGGTGACCAGTATCGGTGAATGCAAGTCCGACATGGAAATCAACCTTGAACTGGGTCGTCGATTCAACCCTGAAGCGTGGCCTTGGGAGACGGTCGAGGAGATGTTCACCTTCCTCTTAAAGGACGACACCGGCATGACGTTTGAAGAACTCCAGCAGAAAGCGCCCGCCTATCCTCCGTTCGAATACCACCGACACGAGAAGGGCATGTTGCGCAAGGATGGCGCTGTTGGATTCAACACCGCCACTGGCCGCATTGAGCTTTGGTCGACGTTCTACCAGAGTGTCGGACTTGATCCACTCCCCTATTTCGAAGAGCCCTCCCCTGGCCCTGGCGCAACTCCTGAACTCATGGAGGAGTACCCGCTTGTGCTCACAACGGGTGCACGTACGTGGAGCATGTTCCATTCCGAGCATCGCCAAGTGAAACGCATGCGCGCGCTCCACCCCGACCCCATCATCGAAGTTCATCCTACAACGCTTGAGCGCTTTGGACTCAGGGACGGAGAGTGGGTGTGGGTCGAGAACCAGTTTGGTCGTGCGAAACGAAAAACTGTGGCGACACCCGTCATCGACCCCCGCATGTGTAGCACGGATCATGCCTGGTGGCTCCCTGAAGGCGATCCTGAATCTTTCTATGACGTGTTCGAGCTCAATATCAACAACCTTGTGCAATGGTCGCCCGGCAAAAGTGGCTTTGGTTCAAATTACAAAACCGCCCTCTGCAAGATTTACCGCATTCAGGAAGGAGAGTGACTCATGGAAAACATCGGAATGCTCATCGATTATGAGTGGTGCTCCGGCTGCCATAGCTGCGAAGTTGCCTGCCAAATGGAGCACGGTCTTCCCGTTGGACAGACAGGCATCTCTGTTCACACCGTCGGCCCTTGGGAAATTGCCGAGGACAATTGGCAATACACCCATCTAGCTCTTCCCACCAAACAGTGCACCGGATGCGTAACACGCCGCGCAAAGGGAAAGCTTGCCTCCTGCGCCCACCACTGTCAATCGAAATGTCTTCAGGTAGGACCGCTCGAAGACCTGATGGCAGAGTTGTCAAACAAGCCAAGCCAAGCGCTTTTCTTCATTCAACAGCTCTAACTCCCTTGTTACTGGGGAAATATCGCTTCCATCAAGAATACGAAAGGAGGTGTTCCTATGTGCTTCAGACCGCCCACTATCGATAACGGCCCCATCATCTGCCCGAAGTGCGGAGCCGAAGTCGATCCGACGGCCAGCGAATGCCCCAACTGTGGCGCGAAAGCTGCCCCCGCTCCTGGAGCTCCTGCTATGCCGGCAGCTCCCGGCGCGCCGAAGGTTCCCAGCGTCCCGCAGGCCCCTTCCGTCCCCAAGCCACCAGCACCGAAGGCCTAATCGACGGAAACACGTGTATCGGAGGAGAGAAACTATGGGAAACAACGTGAAAGGCACGCCTATCGTAAAGGGCCTTGGCTTCAACAGCTTTGGCATCGGCACAAACGCGTGCACCGTCGACATCGACGAAGAGAACGACAAGATTCTGCGCATTCGGCCCTTCCACTTCGACGAACATCAGACACCTGAGGAATTGAACGCCTGGAAAATAGAAGCGCGTGGTTCTACTTTTGAGCCGGGCTTCAAGACACTCATCTCACCGTTGTCACTGTGTTACAAAAAGCGCGTTTACTCGAAGAATCGCATCCCTTATCCACTTAAGCGCGTGGACTGGGATCCCCAGGGCGAGCGCAACCCGCAAAACCGCGGCACCAGTGGCTACGTGCGCATCAGCTGGGACGAGGCGTGCGAAATCACCGCAGCCGAAATCAAGCGTATTCATGACCAGTACGGTCCGGCGTCCATCCTGTGTGAACTTGACGGCCATGGCGAAACGAAGTTTGTTCACGCCCCGCATGGCTGCCAAAGTCGCATGTTTGACCTCATCGGAAGCTACACACTCCAAACACGGCAACCGGACAGCTGGGAGGGCTGGTATTGGGGGGCCAAGCACATCTGGGGCATGGATCCACTCGGCCAAAACTCGCTGCAGAATAACGTCATCAAAGACATCGCTGAAAATGGTGACGCTGTGCTCTTCTGGGGCTGCGACGTAGAGACAACCCCGCTTGGTTGGGGAGGCTATTTGGCAAGCCGTTTGTGCTTCTGGTTCACGGAACTGGGCGTGAAACAGATTCACATTTCGCCCGACGTGAACTATACCAACGCTGTGCATGCCGACTTCTGGATACCCGTTAAGCCTAACACCGATGCGGCGCTTCAGCTGGCTATCGCCTATACCTGGATTAAGGAAGGCACCTACGACCAGGACTATCTCGACACGCATAGCATTGGGTTCGAGAACTTTAAGTACTATGTTATGGGTGGAGAAGACGGTGTACCCAAAACACCAAAATGGGCTGAAGCTATTTGCGGTGTTCCGTCATACACTATTAAGGCGTTCGCCCGCTACTGGGCAAAACATGCCGTATCCATTGCACACTGCAACGGCGGAAGCTACATACGCTCCTGCTTCGCTCACGAGCCAGCGCGCCTTGAAGTGGCTCTTTTAGGGATGCAAAGCGTCGGTAAGCCAGGAGCCAATCAATTCAAGTTCATCGAATGGACGCTCTACGGCATGGAATCAGTCACCCCGTTGCCCCCTTCGTCAGAAATCCCCAACTGTAGCCCCGCCTACCGCGGCTGGTTCCGCAGCTTCCCGAAAAGTTTCATCCCGAAAACGATGATCCCCGAAGCCATTATGAACCCTCCGGTGAGTTGGTATGGTCACATTGGTGCCGGTTTCCCGCGCGAAGACCAGTTCGACGGCCCCTATACCTTCCCCCTTGAGGGCAACGAGCGCCTGCATATGATCTGGTCTGACACTCCGTGTTGGGAAACGTGCTGGAACGGTGGCAACGAAATGCAGGAAGCGCTCCGTCACGAGTCCATCGAATTTATCATCGTGCAGCATCCTTGGATGGAAAACGACTGCTTCTTCGCCGACATCATTCTGCCCACCAACACGAAGTTCGAAACCGAGGACATAGGAACCGACTCAGACAACGGGCAGTGGAACGTTGTGTACTTTGAACGCCAAGCAGTGAAGCCTCGCCTGGAGTCGAAGTCCGATATGGAAGCCGTTGGCGAAGTGGCTAAGAAGCTTGAAAAGTACGGTGGTATTTACGAAAACCTGTATGAGCGTTACATGGGCGGTAAAACCTGCGAAGAATACATCCAGGCTGGCTTCGAAAATACCGGCGCCGCAAAAAAGATGACGTTTGATGAATTTAAGGAAAAGCAGTACTACGCATTCCCTACAAAGGAAAAGTGGGAAGATCTGCCGGTCGGCCTCAGCCAGTTCCATGACGATCCCGAAGGGCATCCACTCTCAACACCTTCTGGTAAGTTGGAATACTATTCCACGCGTTTGGCTGACGAGTTTCCCGACGACAAGGAACGTGGCCCCGTACCTCACTGGGTGGATGAAGGCGCAGGCCATCAGGAACGGCAATATCTCGAACGTGGGAGAAAGTACCCATTCCTTCTCGTATCAAACCATCCACGCTGGCGTGTCCATGCGAACCTCGACGACGTCACCTGGTTCCGCGAAATGGAAGAATACGTAAAAGTAACCGGTCCCGACGGCTACAAGTATGAGCCGGTGTGGGTGCACCCGATCGATGCCGGAAAGCTCGGTCTGCGCACCGGCGATGTCGTTAAGCTCCACAACGAGCGTGGCGCTGTGCTGGGAGGCGTACGCGTAACCGAACGCATCATGCCCGGCGTCGTCTACCAGGATCATGGCAGCCGCGTCGACTCTATCGTACTTGGACGCGGAGGACTCGACCGCGGTGGCGCGAACAACCTCATCGCACCATACGCAACTACTTCAAGCCACGCATTCGGAGAAGTGACCAGCGGTTTTTTGGTGGGTGTGGAAAAGGTAGATGTATTCAAGCTCGCCGAAGAATATCCCGAGGCCTTCAACCGCGACTACGATCCCGATTGCGGCCTCGTCGCCACGGCGCGCGTCGTGGAAGGAGCATAGCATCATGGGAAAAGTATTTGTATTCGATCACGCAAAGTGCAACGGTTGCCGCAACTGCCAGATAGCATGCAAAGACGAGCACGTCGACAATGACTGGTCCCCTTGGGCAAAACCCCAACCTGACACCGGCCACTTCTGGACACATATTGAAGAACGTGTCTGTGGCCAAGTGCCAAAAGTCAAGGTTTCTTACCTGCTTCACATCTGCCAACACTGCGAGAATGCACCCTGCATCGAGGCTGCACCGGAAGCGGTTTTTCGTCGAGACGATGGCCTGGTCATCATCGACCCAGAAAAGGCAAAAGGTTTGAAGGAACTTGTCGAAGCGTGCCCCTATGAAGCCATTTTCTGGAACGAAGAACTTGAGCTTCCTCAGAAGTGCACAGGTTGCGCGCATCTCGTTGATGCAGGAGAGGTTCCTCACTGTGTCGATGTGTGTCCTCATGGCGCTTTACGCTTCGGCGATGAAGAAGATTTTGAATCCGAATTGGCAATCGCCGAAGCGCTCGTACCAGAGCGTGCAAAAACAGACTGCCCACGCGTACACTACCTCAACCTTCCCAAGCGCTTCCTCGCTGGTCTTGTTGTAGACCTAGAGGCAGACGAGGTGGTAATCGGCGCAAAGGTTACGGCAGAAAACGTGGATTCTGGGGAAGTTCTAGTTACCGAAACCGACGAATTCGGCGATTTCTGGTTCCACTGTGTTCCCGAAGCCAACTGGAAGCTCTATGTCGAAGCCGAAGGCTATCTCTCTCGCATGCTGGAAGCTTCCACCGTTGAAGAGGACCGCAACGTAGGACCTGTGCAAGTGTTCGCGAGCTAAGTAGGTAATAAGGGGAGCGGCGGGCGACGGGCCTCGGTCCGCGCTCGCCGCCTGAAAGGGGTGAACTCATGAGTTCTGAAGCCTTGAAGAAAACATTCTCTGTCAAGGGAGTAGTGGGCATCGTCTTGTCGATCGTCGTCATGATCGCATCATGCATGGTGCCAGGCACCGAAGCACTCTCCCACGAGGGAGCTATGGGCCTGGGCATCATGGCAACGGCCGTCATTCTCTGGATCTGCGAGACTTTTCCCGCAGGAGTCACCGGCATTCTCGTTCTCGTTTTGGCGGGAATGTTCAACGTCGTTCCGCTCAAAACGGTGTTTTCCGGATTTGGTGGCACGACGGTGTTTTTCGTCATCGGCGTGTTCAGCCTAACCATTCTGATGATGAAGACAAACCTGGGACAGCGACTCACCAGAAGGCTTGTCAAATGGGCCGGTCCTAACTCCAAGAAACTCGTACTAGCGTTCATGATAGGCTCGGCGCTTATCTCTACCGTTATGACCGACACGGGAGCTGTTGTTATCACTATGGGTTTGGCACTTCCGTTTCTGGAAGCCATCGGTCACAAGCCCGGCCAGTCCAATCTTGGAAAATGCCTGATGATAGGTGTAGCCTTTGCTGCCATCATGGGCGGATTCTGCACACCCGCTGGACACTCCATGAACGTCTTGGCGCTAGGTATGCTCCAAGAGTTTAACGGCGCAAGCATCGGCTTTTTGCAGTGGATGCTCGTGGGTGTTCCCTTCGCCATTGTTCTCATTCCCATTTGCTGGATCTTCCTCGTCAAAATCCTCAAACCCGAGCCCATCACTGAAGGCGATATCGAAACTATTCTTTCGGGAACGAGCGATTTGGGCAAGCTCAGTACCTTGGAGAAGAAGGCACTCGTCATGCTCATCGGCATTCCGGTGCTGTGGATTCTTGGCAACTGGATTCCCCTGCTGGATACCACAACCGTAGCCGTCATTGGTTTGGCTATTATGTTTATGCCCGGCATGAATCTACTCGAATGGGAGGATATGCAGAAAGGTGTTCCGTGGAATATCGTTCTCATGCTGGGAGGCATCTTATCTCTGGGATCCATTTTGGGAGCAACTGGCGGAGCCGCTTACATAGCGAACCTGTTCCTTTCCAGTGGCGTGCTTGCCATGGATCCTTTGGTTGCACTCCTACTGATTGGCGCGTTTGCTTACCTACTTCACACGTTTTTGCCCGTCGCACCCGCAATCCTCACCATTTTCCTGCCTCCGCTTTTTGTGTTCGCTGAAGCAGCTGGGATTCCGCCTGCGGTTCCGATGCTTATCATTGTGGCCATTGTGTCCGGAAACTTCATCTTGCCGCTGAATCCCACGATCACAGTAGCGTATGCGAAGGGCTACTTCACGTTTGCCGACGTAGCCAAAGCAGGCATCATTCCTGCAATTATCTTCGTGGCGATACTCGTTCCTTGGGTATCCTTCATGGCCGGGACTCTTGGATTAGGTATGTAACTTTCTTCTTGATGTCTGGGGGCTCTAGCAATGACACCTGTCTCCCTCAAGCGCCGCAAACGTCAAGAGGCTAGCGACGGTCAGAATTAGGCCTCAAAAGCTCATAAGCTTCGATGTTTAAGCTATCAGCAATTTTCTGGAGATTTTTAACCGACACGTTGATACGCCGCTGCTCAATCCCTCCGATATACGTTCGATGGAGGTTGCAGACGTTTGCAAGCCCCTCCTGTGAAAGGCCCGTACGCTTTCGATAGAACCTGAGATTTGCTGAAAGGACGTCAAAAATATCCATGTCGTCTCTAATGATCGTAGTGCTAGTACCTCATTATTTTGAGTAAGCGCCTATGATATATCGACAGAATATAAGTAGCATTTAAGGTTCAAAGGAGTGAATAATCACAGATTAGACTATAGATAGCCAGTTCAAGGAGGTCTTGTCATCTACCCGTGTTGTCTTTTGCACGGGTAGATGCATTTACCTTGGCGGCATGAGAATAAGGGTATCGAGAACTCTGGAACTACTTACGATAGTCGGCGGCGGGCTTCGGTGCGCGACCAGGTGTCGAGGGCTTCTAGTTGGTCGAGGCTTTCTACCTGCTGCACGCCAGCACGTTCGTGGGCGTCCATGACGGCTTCGACACACGCGGCTATGCCCAGGTAGGAGCTTTCTTCGGCAAGAAATGCGGCCACGGCCACCTCGTTGGCAGCGTTCATGACGCAAGGCAGTGTGCCGCCCACTTCACCCGCGTGGCGCGCGAGCGCGAGGCAACGGAACGTGTCCTCATCGGGCGCGGCGAACTCGAGCGACCCCAGCGTGCGGAAGTCGAGCGGAGCCACCGGCGCGTCCCAGCGCTCGGGGTAACTGAGCGCGAACTGGATGGGAATGCGCATGTCGGTGGTACCAAGGTGCGCCTTCACGCTGCCGTCGGCGAATTCCACCATGGAATGGATGGCACTCTGCGGCTGCACCACCACGCTGATGCGGTCGTACGGCATGGCGAACAGGTGGTGCGCCTCGATAACCTCAAGGCCCTTGTTCATGAGCGTGGATGAGTCGATGGAAATTTTCGCACCCATATTCCACGTGGGATGTGCGAGCGCCTGAGCAGGCGTGATGTTCGCCAACTCGCTGCGCGTGCGACCGCGAAAGGGGCCACCGGATGCGGTCACCCACAGGCGCGACACCTCACGCGCGTCCTCGCCGAGCAGGCATTGGTAGATGGCGCCGTGCTCTGAGTCGATAGGCATGAGCGCGCCAGCCGGGCCGGTGGCAGGTGCCACGCCGGATGCACGGCGCTGTTCGTCCACCTGAGCGGCCAGCGGCATGATGAGGTCGCCACCCACCACGAGCGATTCCTTGTTGGCCAGCGCGAGCACCTTGCCTGCGCGCAGCGTTTCGTAGCTAGCTCGCAGGCCCGCCGCGCCCACCAGCGCGTTCACCACGATGTCGGCCTCGGGGAGCTGGGCCAACGCAGCAACCGCTTCTGCGCCAAACCCGAGTGTTGGCTCGGAAACTTCGCCCGCTGACGCCGCGCGGGATCCTTCAATTACGGCCGCTTCGCGACCTTCGCGCAGGATGGCAGAAGGAGCAGCGTCGCACTCGCTGACGAAGCGAGTTGACTGCTTGGCCAGAATGACACTCCGCAGTTCATCGGCCACAGCTTCGCCTGCTAGGCGCTCGTCGCCTACGGCCAGGTGGCGCACGCCGAACTCGCGCGCCTGCGCCAACAACTCAGTCGCCCGCGTACCCACGGCCAGCCCCACCACCTGGAGCTTATCCGCATGCCGTCGCACCACGTCAAGCGTCTGCGTACCAATAGACCCCGTAGACCCCAGAACCACAATGCGCTTCATATGTTCACCCTCTAGGTCACCCTTAATGTAGCTTTGCACGTATATTTACCGAAAATGGCAGAAAGGGCGCTTTGTGTACGGATTTTTGAGGAGCCCGGCAAACGCGACTATCGGCCACCTGGGATTATGTCGCCCACTATTCCTTTCGCTCGCCTCTGAGCGCCTGAAATCCGTACACAAAACGCCCTTTGTGCCATTTTCTGCCTAACGGTCGGCGGAACCCAAAACCTAATAAGGGATGCACCCGCCAACCACCAGCAATATAGCCGACGTCACAGCCACCAGGAACAGTGAGTCACACCGGTCGAGCAGGCCTCCGTGACCGGGCATTATGGTGCCGGAGTCTTTGAAGCCGGAGTTGCGCTTGATGCGGCTTTCCGCCAAGTCGCCCAGCACGCCCATGAGTCCGCTGATCACGCCAAATACGATAGCCTGCGGGATGCTCATCACCACACCGGGCACCAGCGTCATCAAGCACCAGAACACCGCCGACCCCGCAAGCCCCGCCAGAAACCCTTCCCAGCTTTTCTTCGGCGATGTGCGCGGTGCCAGCTTATGCTTGCCAAACTTGCTTCCCACCAGGTAGGCAAAGGAGTCGTTCGCCCACACGCTCAGGAAAATACCCAGCACCAGCACCCCGCCCCACGGCGCCTCAAGCGACTGGCGCACCACGATGATGCTGGATAGCAGCATGCCGCAGTACGCAGCGCCAAAGAAACTCACGCCCACGTCGGGCACACGCGCACGCATCCAAAACACGTACCACACGATAAGTGCCAGCAGCAGCGCCAGACTCACGTAGAGCGCGCCCTCTATGCCCAGGAAAAATACCCCAACGGGGTACAGCATCGCGGCCACAATGCCCAGCATCTCGTTGGGTAGTTTCGCGTCAGCGCGCAGCATGTAGTAGAATTCGCCAGCCGTAATGCCGGCCATGGCCACCAGCAGCGCCAGTGTAGTCCACTCGCTCACCAGGATACACACCACCGACACCGCAATGTAGATGAAGCCCGTACGGAAGCGCACCTGGAAGTTCGTGGGATTCTTCAGCTTCTTGGGGGTTTTGTCCTGCGCGAACTCTTTGAGTCGCTCTTTGCGCGAGCGCTCGGCGGCAGCAAGCTCGGCGTCCGTTCGATCGGACACGCTACTTCACCGCCCCAAACCGACGATCGCGCCCCTGAAACTCCAACAGCGCCCGCAAGAACTCGTACCGATCGAAGTCCGGCCACAGCACATCCGTGCACACAAATTCGGAATAGGCAATCTGCCACAGCAAAAAGTTCGACACGCGCATTTCACCACTCGTGCGAATGAGCAGGTCAGGGTCAGGAATGCCCGCGGTATAGAGGTGCGCCGCCAACGCTTCTTCAGACAGCGGCTCCGGCGTGCGACCCTCACGCAGGGCGGCGTGCGCTTCATCCATATAGGCCTGCACAGCGTCGAGCAGTTCCACGCGTCCGCCGTAGTTCACGGCCACGATCAGTGTCATGCCGTCGTTGTCCTTCGTTTTCTCCCACGCCTTGGCGAACGCGTCGCGCGTTTTTTTGGGCAGCGCGTCGGTGCGCCCGATAGTCATAACGCGCACGTGTTCCTCGTGCAGGCCATCCACCTCGGCAAGCATGGTGGTGGCAAACAGGTTCATAAGGCCGATGACCTCGTCCTGCGGCCGCTTCCAGTTCTCGGATGAAAACGAGTAGATGGTGAGGTAGCGCACACCCACGTCTGACGCGCAGCGAATGGTTTCGCGCACAGCCTCAATGCCGGCCTTGTGCCCGAACAGGCGATTCTTGCCGCGCTCCTTCGCCCAGCGCCCGTTGCCGTCCATGATAACCGCCACATGCTCCGGCACCGCCGCAGGGTCAAGCTGCGTCGGATCAAGATCCGCCGGCGGGTTCGGAAATATGTACTCAAGCGGCTTATTCAATAAAGTAGCGCTTTCTGGTTGAAGTTCAAAAGCACGAGCCAACAAAAGGGCACAGGTTGATAGAGGGTGACACAGGTTGGCGTAGTAAGTCAGCGAGAAGCGTCGAGGTGCCCCGAATTGCCGTGAAAGCTTGAGGAAGCGTACTTAAGTACGCGACGAAAGCTTGGAGCGGCAAGGCGGGGTGCCGCGACGCTTCGCAGCGTCGAGCGGTTGCGCGGGCCGTAGGCCCGCGCAACCTAAATCTCCATCACTTCCGCTTCCTTCTTCTTGAAGGCAGCTTCCACTTCGGCTACGTACTTGTCGGTGAGTTTCTGCACGTCAGCCTGGGCGCGGCGCTCGTCGTCCTCGGGCAGATTGTCGTCCTTGACGGCGCGCTCCAAAGCGGCGTTCGCGTCCTGGCGAGCCTTGCGCACGGCAACGCGTGCTTCCTCGGCGTACACCTTGCACTGCTTCACCAGTTCACGACGGCGCTCCTCGGTCAGCGAGGGGAACGGCAGGCGGATGACCGACCCGTCGTTGGACGGCGTCACGCCCAAGTCGCTCTCCAGAATAGCGTGCTCGATAGCACCTAGAACGCCCTTGTCCCACGGCTCGATGACCAGCATGTGCGCGTCGGGCGTCTTGATGCCCGCCATCTGGTTCACCGGTGTCGGCACGCCGTAGTAGTCCACCTTGATGCGGTCGAGCAGCATCGCGTTCGCGCGCCCCGTGCGAACCGCGCCGAAATTATCGTGCAGCGACGTGAGGGCCTTCTGCATGCGCTCCTCTGCCTGCGCCATGATATCGTTGACCATATCCCGAATCCTTTCACCCGGCTCCTTGCGGCGCGCCCGGCCGCAGCCGACGCGCGTTTGTGCTTGCGCCTATTCTACCGTGGTTCCGACGTTTTCGCCCTTCAAAGCGCGCGAAATGTTGCCCTTCACCGTAAGGTCGAACACGATCATGGGCAGGTGATTGTCCATACAGAGCGACGTCGCCGTGGAATCCATCACGTTCAGGCCCTTCGACAGCACATCCATGTAGCTGATGCGGTCGAAACGCTTGGCATCCGGGTTCTTCGTGGGGTCGCTGTCGTACACGCCGTCCACCTTCGTGGCCTTCATGAGGCAGTCTGCGTCCAGCTCGCAGGCGCGCAGGGCCGCCGTCGTGTCGGTAGTGAAGTAGGGATTGCCCGTGCCAGCAGCCAAAATAACCACGCGACCCTTCTCCAAATGGCGAATGGCGCGACGGCGGATGTAGGGTTCCGACACCTCCTGCATGGTGATGGCACTCTGCACGCGCGAGAAAATACCATGGCGCTCGAAAGCATCCTGCAGGGCCAGCGCGTTCATGACGGTAGCCAGCATGCCGATGTAGTCGGCCTGGGCGCGATCCATACCCTTAGCCGAAGCGGACAAGCCGCGGAAGATGTTGCCGCCACCCACCACAATGGCCAGCTGCACGCCATCGCGTACGATGTCGGCTATCTGGTCGGCCAGGTCATCCACTACTTTCGGATCGATGCCATAGCCGACGTCTCCCGCCAACGCCTCGCCGGATAGCTTCAGCAACACGCGACGGTAGCGATACTCTTCAGACATAAGCCCTCTTCCCTTCGACGCCTTGTTCAGTGCACTCGTTCAAACAATCTTACCTGAAAAAGAAAACGGCCGCGCTTATCGCACGGTCGTTTTCGGTCATTTCACGCAAAGGACAGACGTGAGGGCTTTGTTAGGCCGCATCCTGGTTGGATGAGCTGCCGCCGAACAGGCGCTCCAGCATGGATTCCTGAGCGTTGTTCTGCTGAGTTGAGGCCTGGGTGGACTCGTCGGAGCCCAGCGTGACCTCGATTTCCTTGGTTTGACCGTTGCGGTTCACTTCCAGCTTCACCTTGTCGCCAGGGTTCTTCGAACGTACATCTAACATGAGGTCGCTGGCAGACGTAACATCCTTGCCGTCGAACTTCGTGATGATGTCGCCCACTTCAAGACCCGCCTCAGCTGCGCCGGAGCCGCTGTTCACAGCCGCCACATAGGCACCGCTGTCGGTGGGCAGACCGTAGCGCTGAGCGTTCTGGGCATTCACCGTGGACAGCGACACACCAAGCTGCGCGTGGGTGGGCGTCTTGCCGTCGATGATTTGCTGCGCCAGGTTCACGGCGTAGTTCACCGGGATGGCAAAACCGACGCCCGAGTAGTTGCCCGAATAGGACGTGATAAGTGTGTTAATGCCGATGAGTTTGCCATCGGAGTCGACGAGCGCGCCGCCGGAGTTACCGGGGTTAATGGCCGCGTCGGTTTGAATCATGTTCGGGTAGATGGTGGTTTCCCCGGAGCCGCCGTAGGGGTTGGACGAGCTGTTGTCCATGATTTGCGAGCGGCTGGTGGCCGACACGATGCCCGTTGCCACGGACTGCTCAAGGCCGAACGGGCTGCCGATAGTCATAACCCACTCGCCAATGATGAGGTCGTCCGAGTCGCCAATTTCCACTGCGGTAAGACCGCTGGCGTTCTTCGCCTTGATAACGGCGATGTCGGAACTGGGATCGCTGCCCACGATTTCGGCGTCGTACTGTTCGCCTTCGATGGTTACCTTGAAGGCATCGCCGCCCTCGACCACGTGGTAGTTAGTAATAATGTAGCCGTCGTCGGTGAGCACCACGCCGCTTCCCAGCGAAGACTGCGTCAGCGTGCCAGAGTTCGAGCCGCTATTCGAGCCCATGCCGAAGCCGTACATGCCGGATGCGGACTGGTTCGAATACACGTCAATAGCGACGACGGACGGAAGGGCCTTTTTGGCCACGGCCTCGGGCAACGTGAGGTCAGAATCCGATTCCTTGGCGTTGACACTCGAAGAGTTCTGCGAACCAAGCTGCGTCTGGCCGCTGTTGTTGGAGCCGTTATCCGCCGAGGAGCCGCCTCCCGTCGCAGCTTGCCAGATGCCGAAGCCGCCAAGCCCAATGACGCAGGCCAGCGCCGCGCCAGCGAATCCCAGAAGGAAGGTGCGCAGGCCGTGCGACTTCTTCTCCACCGTTACCTTACCGGGCGTGTGGCCCGGTTGGGGCGGCTGATAGGTCTGCTGGTAGTACGACTGCTGATAGCCGGTCTGGGTGTTTGGGGTTGCTGCTGGGGTTGATGAAGCCGAGGTTGCTGCGTGCTGGGCATGCTCGTCGCCCGGCGCGGGCGGAACGGGGGTGCCGCCGGGGGTGGTTCCCTGTGTGTCGGTCATGTGATTCACACTCCTTGGATACTCGATCGGTAGACGATCGCCGCACTCATGTTGGATGACGCGCTCACCTTACCATGCGAGGCCCCTGGTCAGGAGACCTTGGGCGCAATTGTCACCTTTGCGTCATGGAATTACACCATTTGGTGTACCCGCCGCAACCCGCCCGTACACCCTTCGGCGTAGAGCGGACGGACGAAGAGATGCCTTCCGTCGAGGCGGCGGGGCGTTTCGTGGAATTCGCGTGCGCGGCCAACGACGGAGCGTATCATACGAAGAGCGTCAACGATGATGCCAAAGGAGTACCTATGATCAATCCAACGTCTCCGCGCTCTCCGTTGGGCGAGCGTGTTCAAGCGCTGTATGTCCGCGTGCTGCTGCGCTTGCTTCCCCTCCCGATTAACCTGTTCAAGCACGTGTCGCCGAAGATTCGGGCCGAGGTGGACTATCTGGCGGACGGCTACACGTTTATGTTGTCGGTGCGCGGCACGAGTTTAGCGTGCGTGTGTCAGCGCGACGCGGCAGGGACGTTTCACCGCGTGCCGCCAGCGCGCGTGGCGCGCGATGTTGAGCCGGGAAGCGGGCTTGCAAGTGCGCAACCGGGAGCCGTGGCCGTGGACTACGTGATTGACTTTCGTTCGCTGGCTTATGCGTTCCGGTGCTTTTCGGGCGGCATGACGTTGAAGGGCGCACTGGCCGAGCGCGCGTTTTCTACTCGCGGACCCAACGACACGGGCGTCGCGCTTACCTATTTATTTACCGCGCTCTTGCGCCTCTTCTTCGGCTGGCGCGCGACGTATCGCACCTCCGCCAGCTGGCCTTCCGCTGTTCGACCGTAAGGAGCCATTGTGCAAGGATTTGAGTTTGCGTGTCCCACGAAGATTGTCTGCGGCAAGCATGCTTTGGATAAATTGCCTGATGAATTGGCCGATCGGGGCGTGGCGCGCCCGCTTGTCATGACGGATGCGGGTCTCGTGAAACTGGGCGTGGCAGCAAAGTTGACTGCCGTTCTGGACGCAGCCGGCGTGGCCTATGAGGTGTTTGACCAGGTGCCGCCCGACTCGTCGATGGACGTGGTGAACGAGGTGGCGCGCCTCTATACCGAACGCGGCTGCGACGGGTTTGTGGCCATCGGTGGCGGCTCGGTAATTGACACGACGAAGGGTGCGGCCGCCTCGCTTGCATGCGCGGGCGTCGACTTCGCCACGCTGCAGGGTTCGGAAATTTTGAAGGCAGACTTGCCGCCGTTCATCGCCGTACCCACTACCGCCGGCACCGGCAGCGAGGTGACCCTCGTGGCTGTGGTGGCCGACACGCAAAAGCACGCTAAGCTGTCGTTCACGTCCTACAAGCTGGTGCCGCACGTGGCTGTGCTTGACCCCGCGCTGACCGCTTCGCTGCCGCCGAAGCTGACCGCCACCACCGGCATGGATGCACTCACGCACGCCATTGAGGCGTACACGTCCATTCAGAAGAACCCCGTGAGCGATGCGTTCGCCGTGAAAGCCATTGAGCTTATTGCCGAAAACCTGCCCGTGGCCTGCCGCGATGGGGCGAACGTGGACGCGCGCACGAGCCTGGCGCTGGCCTCGCTCATGGCGGGTGCGGCGTTCTCGAACGCGATGGTGGGCATCGTGCATGCTTTGGGACATTCACTTGGCGGCCTCTGCCACATTCCGCATGGCCAGGCCATGATGATGCTGCTTCCTCACTGCGTGCGCTACAACCTGAACAACGGCATACACGCGGGGTTGTACGGCGAGTTGCTGCCGTATGTGGCTCCGGCGCGGGCTGCTGACCTGGGAGTTGGTGCTTCAGCTGCTGAGCGCGACCGCGCGTTTGGCGAGCACCTGTTTGCGCTAAACAACCTCTACCATGAGCAGTACGGCGTGCCGCTGCGCCTGTCTGAACTGGGCGTGACGCGTGAAGGCCTGCCCACCGTAGCAAAGCAAGCCCGCTACGATGGCGCCGCGCTCTACAACGAGACCGAGATCACGCTTGAGGTAGCGATGGAGATACTGGAAGCCGCTTACTAGCCAGCGAGAGCCCGCAGGCGAGCGTCCAGTCGCTCAAACAGTCCTCACTTCGCTGCGGAACTCGCTTGGTGGACGCCCCGCCTGCGGGCACCTTGTTGTATGTCACTTAACCAGAAAGGCCCGTTCATGAGTACTATTCCAACTTACGAGAGCATCGCTGACGTCGAAGCCGCGGCTCAGAAGATGCGCGACTTCCACGCGACGGGAGCCACCCTCCAGGTGGAGTATCGCCGCCGCGCGCTTCAGCAGCTGCGGGCGTATCTCAAGGCGAACGAGGATCGCATTCTGGCTGCGCTTCAAGCTGACCTGGGCAAAGCCCCGTTTGAAGGGTACGCCACCGAACTCGGCATCGTGTACGACGAGATTTCCACCTGCCTCAAGCATTTGAACTCGTGGTCGCGCCCGCGCCGTGTGGCCTCCCCCATCGTCCACTTCCACTCCACGTCGAAGGTGTATCCCAGTCCGCTCGGCGTGGTGCTGGTGCTTTCGCCGTGGAACTATCCGCTGCAGCTGGCGCTTGTGCCCCTGGTGGATGCCATCGCGGCCGGCAACTGCGTGGCGCTCAAACCCTCACGCACGTCAAAAGCCACCAGCGACCTTCTCATTGAGATGCTGGCCGACGTATTCCCGCCGGAATTCGTGTGCGGTTTCCCCGGGTCGGGGGCGATGAATGACTGGCTGCTTGAGGTGCGCTGGGACCAGCTTTTCTTCACGGGCAGCCCAAATGTGGGGCATACCATCATGGCCGCAGCGGCGAAGCACCTCACGCCCGTGGTGCTGGAGCTGGGTGGCAAGAGCCCCTGCATCGTGGACGAGACGGCGAACGTGAAGCGCGCCGCCCAGCGTGTGGCCTGGGGAAAGGGAATCAACTGCGGGCAGACGTGCGTCGCGCCCGACTACTTCCTCGTGCATGAGAGCGTGGTGGACGACTTCGTGGCACAGTTGGACGCGTGCTTCTACCAGTATTACGGCGAGAACATCCTCGCCTGCGACGAGTGGCCGCACATGATATCGCAGCGCCACTTCGAGCGCGTGATGGGGCTCATCGAGCACCGCAACCCCAACGCCACGGTGGCCTTCGGCGGCCACGGCGACCCCGAGACACTTCGCATCGAACCCACCTGCTTACGCGGCGTAACGCTGGACGACCCGGTCATGAACGAGGAAATTTTCGGTCCTGTGCTCCCCATTCTCACGTACCGCGCGCTTGACCAGGCATTCGACATTGTGCGCACATTCGAGAAGCCGCTCGCGTGCTACGTGTTCAGCGACGACAAGTCCGTGCAACACCGCGTGCTCACGCGCCTGCAATTCGGCGGAGCCACCGTGAATGACGTGGTGATTCACCTCGCAAATAACCATATGGGCTTCGGCGGCGTCGGCAACTCCGGCATGGGTGCCTACCACGGCAAAACGGGCTTCGACTGCTTCACGCACTACAAGTCCACCATGAAGAAGGGCACCTGGCTGGAACTCCCCATCCGCAACCCTCCCTTCGGCAACAAGATCAAACTCCTCCACATGCTCATGCGGTAGAGAGCCTTTCCGGTCAATAGAAAGGCTTCTATATATCTTTACTAAACGAATTTGATCTCGACTTTTTTGCCGAAGCCGCGGGCTAGTTTGCCGATAGTGCGCAAGGTGGGGTTTGCATTACCTGTTTGGATGCGACTGATGACGCGCTGGTTCAGCCCCGAGGCCTTTGCAAGCTGTTCCTGCGTCATGCCGGTTTCATTCCGTGCATCTATAATGGCCAACCGCAGCTGAAACTCAGCCTCATCCTCCTCCCAGCACTTCCGAAATGCGGGGTCTTTCAACTGCTCTTCCAAATAGAGGGTAAAATCATCTTTTTCTTCCTCAGTGGCAACCATTTCAAACTCCCTTCAGGCGATCATAGTAATCGGCCCTATAACGCTTCGCTCTCTCTATCTCACGCCTTGGCGTTCTTTGTGTCTTTTTCCTAAAGCCATGCGTTAACACCGCTTTATCTCCAATGCAGAAGAAGAACAGCACTCTTCCAGTGTTGTCGCCCATAGTCGTACGCAACTCGAAAATGCCATCTTCAAGATGCTTGGAATCCGGCGCACCGATCAAATGACCCTTCTGCCCCAAGAAAGAAATTGTACGAAGTGTTTTACTGCGCAAGCCATTATCGAGTGAATCCAGGTAATCACGAACCGGGGCAGAACCGCTTTGAAGCTTGTACCATTCGACTTTCATTACATCCAACCCCTCATGTGTATCTTACTACTTATATGTAGTAGTTTGCAAGGGTAAAGGAAGGTGAAATTAGAAGCAGCCATGGTTCATCCTTTCTCTCAGCTGCCACCGGGTAAGGGAGGCGACTGTCCCGCAGGGCTACCTGCGGTTAGGAGAAAGGTCCAGTCGCTGATAATCATTTTAACGAACTTATGTTCGCTAGTCAAGAACATAAGTTCGTATTAGTTCATAAAAATGCGGAGGTTTTGAGGAGGGTGAAACGAATGGGGGTTCAACTGCGTGTTTAAGGTAACAGGAGGGAAACGGGTAGTTGGAGTGGTGGGGTTCGTTCAGGCGCTTTGACCGGCGACTCACGGCTGGCCTTTCAGGTTGATTTCAACTTTGGCGGCTATCGTTTCCCTGCGGTGATCGACCGAAAGGAGGACGCGCATGTCGTACCCACCGAACACGCAACGGCGCGCCTCTAACGATGCGCTTCCGAACAGCGCTTTCTCGAGCGCCCGGCGAACAGCCCCCAGCAACCCCGCGTTTGTTCCGCGCGCTCACCCCGTGCCGCGCAAGCGTCGCGTGCCCGCGCGCCTACATCCCCTCGCTCGCCGTTGGAAGACAGCGCAGATCTGCTTTCTAGCTGCGCTCCTGGTGGTAGGTGCCATCACTGCCCTCCCTTTGATATCGTCGTCGCTAGCTGCTGCCGACGTGGACGCCGCTGAACGCGCGTCGCTGGAAGTTGCGCGCCTCGAAGGCGAGCGAAGCGACCTCCCCAAAACGGCCTCCTTCGACGTACCCGCGCTGGCTCAGTATCCAGAACTGCCAACCGGCTGTGAATCGGTGGCACTTACCAACGCGCTCATCTCGCGCGGCTTCACGCTGCAGAAGACCGAAATTGCTGATACCTGGCTTCCCATCAGCGACAACGACTTTGTGTATGCCTTCATGGGCGACCCGCACGACCCCCTTGGCAACAGCTGCATGGCACCCGCTGTGATACAGGCCGGTACCGCTTATCTTGAGGCGCAGGGTTCCGAACTGCGCGCGGTTGACCTCACCGGCTCGTCGTTTGGCACCGTGCTCAGCGAAGCGTCTGCTGGCAACCCTGTCATCTGCTGGTACACCATCAACCTGCAACCAGCCGGCGAGCCCTACCGCATCCAACAAGCCGACGGCCGCACGTATGGCCTCTACACCACCAGCCACTGCGTCGTCGTCCGAGGCTACGACCTTAACGCCGGCGTCGTCCTGGTCAGCGACTCGCTGGCCGGCCAAGTCCCCTACGACCTCGAAACCTTCGCCGCCCGCTACTACGAACTAGGCGCCCAAGCCGTAGTAATAAAGTAAGGGCAAGAAAAAAACGCCTCCCAAGTGGAAGGCGTTTTTACTTTTTGTAGCACAGGTAGTTCGTAGCGTCAGCGAGGGGTGCGCTGGTGCCCGAGATTGCCCCGCCGCGCGGCTGAGCGTACTTCGGTACGCAAAGGTAAGCGCACAAGGGGCAAGATCGAGTGCCAGCGCACCCCGCAGCTTCGGCTAGTTCCGGCGGCCGTAGGCCGCCGGAACTTACGCCGGTTCTTGCTGCGTGATGCAGTGGATGTTGCCGCCGCCGTAGGCTATCTCGCGGGTGTCTACGCCGACGATTTCGCGGTCGGGGAACATGGCTTGGACCTGTTCAACGGCCAGATCGTCGTACTCGTCGCCGTATTGCGGGAAGATGATGGCGTCGTTCACAATGAGGAAGTTCATGTAGGACGCGATGGCGTAGTCCTCGGTTGTGCGGGGCAGCGTGCCCTCCACGACGTCGATGGCGTCCACTTCTTCCTGCGACATATACGTAGGCACCTTCGGCATGGTGAGCTTGTGCACCTTCAGCTGGCGACCCTTGGCATCCGTGGCGTTCGACAGCGTCTCGTAGGCGGCATGCGCTGCCTCGTAGAACGGGTTGTCCTCGTCGTCGGTCCAGATGCAGGCCACCTCGCCCGGACGCACAAAGCACGCCACGTCGTCGATGTGACCGTTCGTTTCCTCCGGGTCGATGCCATCCTTGATCCAGATGACCTTCTCCACGTTGAGGTATTCGCGCAGGTAGCCCTCAATGTCTTCCTTCGACAGCTCCGGGTTGCGGCCCTCGGAGAGCAGGCACATCTCGGTGGTGATAACGGTGCCTTCGCCGTCCACGTGAATGGAGCCGCCTTCCAGCACAAACGTGTCGGGACGGTAGCGCACCGCACCCGCCAGGTCGGCCACCTTCACGCCCACAAGCGCGTCCTGATCCCATGGGAAGTACAAGCCATCGACCAAACCACCCCAGGCGTTGAAGTGCCAGTGCACTGCACGCACGTCGCCATCGTCGTTCTTCACGAACGTGGGGCCGCAGTCGCGAATCCACGCATCATCCGAGGTCATCTCAATCACGAGCACATTCTCGTCCTCGGACATGGCGAAGCGAGCCGCCTCGTAGTCCTCCGGCTTCGCGCCAATCACCACGGGCTCGAAACGGGCGATAGCGCGCGCCACGTTGGCGTAGGCCTTCTGCGCTGGTTTCGCACCGTCGCGCCAGTTGTCGGGGCGGTGCGGCCACAGCATCCAAATGCGCTTCTGCGGCTCGAACTCACCGGGCATGCGGTAGCCGTCTTTGCGCGGCGTGGACTGCTCTTCATAAATGGTTTCCATACGAATGGTCCTTTCGTTAGCAAAGTCTATAGTACCTGATAAGCGCTACACCAAGTCGCGCGGCTCACGGCCGATAAGCATCTCTTCCTCCATCGGTACTTCCTCAGAGGGCGGCATCTCTTCGTAGCCGTGTGCCACATCGAATGCCATCGGGTCGCCGTGCGTGCCCATGCCGCCGTAATCGTCATCGCGCCCGCGCGCCGACAGCACGCGCACGATCTCGCCTAGAATGACGAACGCAATCACGCCGATGAGCATGGGGATCTTCCCCATTTCCTCGGGCGAGCCGTTCAGCGGCACGATGGTGGCAATAATGGCCAGCACCAGCAGCACCACGGGCAGCCAGGCAACCACCAGCAGAAGGCCGCGGCCGCCGGGCACCTTAAACACGCGATTCGCGGTGGGGTCGACCGAGCGCAGCTTGAGGAACGCCGGGAACATGGGAATGTAGCTGATCAGCAAGAACACAATGTTCATGGAGAAGAAAATCCAGAAGAACCCGTCAAGTCCCACCAGCTCCATAAGTGGCGACAGCAGCACCAGCACGCTCGCCACAATGCCGTTGATGATAGCGGCACCCGTCGGCATACCGCTTTTCGCGCTTTCGTGGGCAAACGGCTTCGGCATGTTCTTCTTGCGCGCGGCATGCTCGGCCACGAAGTTAACGCCGAACGACCAACTCACCATGTTGCCGAACAGCGTGATAAGGAACACAATGCCCACTACGATGAACAGCACGCTGCCGAACCCGGACATGATGCCCACGGCGTCCATGATGCCCGAATCGAGCGAGATATCCATGGCGGGAATAGCCGCCGCAATGCCGAACGAGCTGAACAGGTACAGCGCCGCAATGGCAATACCACCTGCGATAATAGCTTTGGGTATTTGCTTGCTGGGGTTCTCCATGGAGCCCACGTACGTGGTGATAACCTCAAAGCCCATAAAGTTGAACAGAATAATGGACAAATACGTGAGGCTGTTCGAGTCGAGCGACGGCAGGAACGTGGCCGGTGCCATATCGTTCGCGAAGCCGTAGTTCACGGCGTACCAAATGCCCAAGCCGCCCACCACTAGCGCGATGGCCACCTTGAGCACGGCCGCCAGGTTCAAAATCCACGCCGAGTCCGACACTTTCGAGAAGCTGAGGAACACCACAATCCAGATGAACGCCAGCTCAATGGCAAGCGATGGCAACAAATCCAACTCCACGCCGGTGATCATGGTGATAGTCTCGGGGAACAAAAACGCCAGCGAGGCCATCCACAGCGGGAAGTTGATCCAGTAGTACCAGCTCACGCGGCTGCCCCACTTGTCACCGAACGCGCGACGCACCCAGTCGTAGAGGCCGCCCTCGTCGTCGTAAGTGGTGCCAAGCTCACTCACCACCAGGCCGTACGGCAGCAAAAACGCGATGATGAGGAAAATCCACCAGAAGAACTGCGAGTTACCAATAGCCGCAGCCGGAGCCGCCGCCTCCGCCACGAACACGACCGTGATAACCGAGAGGATCGCGTCTATCAGGCGGAATTTCTTGTTTTTTGCCATAGGGAGGCTCCTCTCCTACGCCGTTGCCGCTTTGCCGATTTTCTCCAGCAACTCGTTCACGCGGTCGCGGGCGGCGTTGGCTGCGGTTTCGTCGGCGGGCAGGTCGGGGCAGAAGTACGCCAGCAGACCGCGGATGGAGTGCTTGCGGTTCTCGGCCTCGTCCCAGCAGATGGAGTTCGGGCCGTCGATAACCTCGTCCACCACTTCTTCGCCGCGCGAAGCGGGCAGGCAGTGCATGAACTTCGCGTCCGGGCCGGCCAGCTCCATGAGTTCGGGCGTGACCTGGTATGTCGGGTAGAAGATAGCCATGCGCTCTTCCTGCGACAACTCCGCGTCGTACAGGCCGTACCACACATCGGTGTACACGAAGTCGGCGCCCTTCACGGCCTCGCGGTCGTCGGTCACCGTCACGCTGCCGCCGGACGTTTCGCAGTTCTTCCGGCCGATGGCCAGCAGCTCCTCACCAATCTGGTGGCCCTTCGGACCGTACTGCACGAAGTCCATGCCCATCTTCGAGCAGATGAACATCTCGGACACGCACACCTGCGTGGCGTCGCCCACGAACACCATCTTGCAATCCTCGATGCGCTTACCCTCGGGCAGGTGCTCCATCATGGTCATGAGGTCGCCCATCTCCTGCGTGGGATGGTTGTAGTCCGACATACCGTTGATAACGGGGCACGGCGCGTATTTCGCGAGGTTCACCAGGTCTTCGTGGCGGTCGACGCGCGCCATGAGAATGTCCAGCAAGCGTCCCATGACGCGGGCGGAGTCCTCAAAAGTTTCGTGTCCGCCCAGCTGAATGGTGCCAGGCGCGAAAAATTCGCCCGCGCCGCCGAGGTCGGTCATGGCCGTTTCGAACGAGATGCGCGTGCGGGTGGACACCTGCTGGAAGATCATGCCCAGCGAGCGGTGCTTCAGGATGAGCGGGTAGGAGCCTGCCGCAATCATCTCCTTCATCGCGCGCGAAAGGTCGATGATGTCAAGCAGTTCCTCCTTCGTAAAATCGTTGGTGTCGAGAAAGTCTTTCTTTGACGAACGTGCCATCGGTTCCTCCTATCGGAATGGGAATGAGGTCGCTTCCCGATGATTCTCCCTGTCGCGCCGCGCGTCTCGACTGCTGCGCGGCGGGTTGACGACGAGGCGTTGTCCGTCCATCATGGGGGCGTTACCAACCAAGTGGGAGCGACCGCGCCTGCATCTGGCCTGATGGGCGAGGAGCGTCCCTCAGGCTGACCCGCGCGATAAACGCAAAAGGAGGCGAAAACCACTATGAAGTCAGGGGAACTTGCCCAGCTAGCAGGCGTCACTGTGCGCGCCCTGCGCCACTACCACGCCATCGGTCTCTTGCCCGAACCACCCCGCGGAGAAAACGGGTATCGGGATTACACGGTGGAAGACCTCGCGCACGTGCTTCGCATAAAAAGGCTCGCCTCCCTGGGGTTTTCGCTTGATCGCATCGGCGAGGTGCTGGAAGAGATGGACGCGCATCCGACTGATGGCGCAGGCTCACGTACCAGCGATGCCCTTGACGAACTCGACCGCGAGCTGGCTTTGCAGATAGAGCGCTTGCAGGAACAGCGAAGCACCATTGAGCTGCTCAAACGCGAGCAGCTTGATCCAGACCTGCCCATTCGGTTCGCACGCGCCATAAAAACGCTCATGAGTGGACCGCGGGCAGACTCGCCCATCGCAAAAGCCGATCACACTGCGATGCTGTTAGCCGGGCACCTGTACACCGAAGAAGACTTGGCCGAACTTGAACGCGTGGTTGCAACCATTGAAGAACTCAACCTGATGGAGCAGCTGCGTGCGCTGCAAAAGCGTGTCGACGAACTTGCGCCCGATGCTTCGCAGGAAGAGCAAGACAACCTCGTGAAAGATATCGAGGCCACCATGATTCCCCTGATTGACTGCTTCTCCTACGAAAACTGGGAAGGCGATTACGAACCGACGGAACTGTTGATGATAGAAGCGCTGCACCGAGGTCTCAACGAAGCACAAGCCCAGGTAAGCGACCGCATAGAACGCATACTGGAAGACCGCATCCTTGCGAAAAAGGCCGACTCGTAGTCGAGCCGGCCCACATATTAGACCAATTTTTTCCAAGCAATAACGGTGAGCACCAAACCGAACGCGTACAGCGGCACAGCCGTGCAGCGAGCCGCCAAAGCCCACTCGCCCATGCCCGCGACCAGAGCCCCCAACACTGTCGTTCCGAGAAACATGCCAACATTTTGCATGAGTGCCAGCACCGCAGAAGCGCCAGCCACCTTATCCGGCGACATCATTTCTGCCACCGAAGCATAAATCATGGAAGGTGTTGCGTTCTCGCCAAGTGCCAGCAAAATAATGACGGGAATGAACAGCGGCAGACTATCAACGGAGAACACAAACCAGGAATAGATCATGCCTGCGATCCAACCTACTAAAAGCACCAGCCGACGCGAATGCACTCGATCGGATACCTTACCCGAAAGCACCGCGAATACCGAGCCGATCACCGCGCCCGAAGTCACAATGATGCCCGCCACGGTGAGAGCAACATCAAACGTGTCAAACACGTAGGTGCTGAAGAATCCTTCTATCGACATTGACGCCGCCGCATAGGCAAACATCATAATGCCCAAGAGCCACACCACTGGCAACTTAAGGGCTGCAGTGATATGCGGCACCGGTAGTTCCTCGCGCACCGAATCATCAATGGCAACGGGCTGCTCGTCATCATCAAACACAAACGTTGGAGCACGATAGAGTAGAGCAAAGAGAACGAGTACTATGGCATCGAATACCAATGTCGCCCACCATACCGAATGCCACGACCCGGTGATATCGAAAATTCCCGTAAACAACGTGGGACCTACAATAAACGAAACAGTCACCCAGATAGCCCATATACCTAAGGGTAATCCACGTTTCGAAGGAGCAAACCACGGGGAGATGGCCACCACACCAACCACCCCCATAATCCCCATGCCAGCCCCTTCCAGCACTCTACTAACCATAAACGCAGGCACATCGGCAGACAACACGCCCACCAAGCCTCCCACCAGCGCCAAAAGCAGCGAAGCGATTCCCACCTTGTGCACACCAAACCGATTCACAATGCCCGCTGCTGGAAACGCCATAACTATTCCCAACACATAAAACAACGACATGATGGTGCCCATGAAGGCCTCATCAATGCCAAACGATGCCATCAAAACAGGACTGAGTGCCGTCACTTTAACCATGTTCAGCGGCGCGACGAAACCACAAAGCCACACGACGGCAAGCACGACCCAGCCGTACCGGTTGGGCCCACGCGTCGGTGTATCAATTAAACCAGACACGAGATCCCTCCTTATGCCCGCCCTACCCACATCGGCAAACAGAAATCAACCACTACCGCGCACAGCCCTGAATACCGATGCGAGGCGGGAGGCGCTTAGTTGCTTACTTAACCCTCTTCCAGAACAGCAGTGCCACCACAATGACCAGGGCATAAAGCGGAACGGCCACATAATGGGCACCCACCGCCCAGCCAAGATTGCTCACCACGGTGCCAATGAGTGTTGTCCCTATAAGCATGCCCAGATTCTGCATGAACGCAAGAATTGCCGACCCCGCCGGTAGCGCCTCTTCGGGACATCCCTTTGCCAAAATGGTGAACAGCATAGCGGGTCCACCACCTTCGGCAATGCCAATGCATATGACGATGAAGATATACACCGCAAGATTGGTGGTCTGAAAAGCGATCCAGGAATAGATGAGACCAAACACCACCGTTACCACCAATATGAGCTTAGTCTTGCCGGTCACGTCCGATAGCTTCCCCAGCAGGATAGAGAACACCACACCAGCAACGGCACCACCCGAAGCCACAAGGTTGGCAATGGTCAAGGAAGCGTCGAGGTTCTCAAAAATATACGTTGGTAGGAAGTTCTCGATAGCCATTTGAGCACCGCACATAAACAGCATAGCAATGGCCGCACAAAGAACCGCTGGCGCCTTGAAAGCGGTTCGATACGCGCCCTTGGGCACCTCGCCTTGAAGGTCTCCGTCGGTATGATCAACACGATTCCCCTGTTCATCAAATGAGAAGTTTGCATCGCGATACAGAACCAAAAACACCACGAGAATCACGGCGTCAAATACAACGTTAATCCACCAGACGGGCTGCCACTCCCCCAGAGAATCGAACATGCCTGCGAACAACAGTGGCCCCACGATAAAAGCCACCGCAACCCAAATGCCCCAAATACCCATCGGCAAACCGCGCTTAGCAGGCGCAAACCAGGCGGATATGGCCGGAATGCCCGCAACGGCCAGCAAGCCCCAGCTCACACCTTCAAGCGCGCGCGACACCATAAACACGGAAAGGTCATTCCCACTTACCACACCGAGAACGCCACCAGCTATTTCGAAAACCAGGGCGATGACCACGGTTTTGCGGATACCCAGCTTCTTCATGATGCCTGCTGCAGGGAAGGCAAAGACACAGCCCATAATGTAGAACATCGACATAACCCACGACACGCTTGCTTCATCAATCATGAACCACTCCATGATGGGCGCAGCGAGTGCAGTGACCTTTACCATATTCGCCGGCGCGGTGAACGCCGCAAGCCACACCACTATCAGTACGACCCAGGCGTACCAGTGAGGCAAATTCTTTTTATTGGGTGCTGCCTGATTAGCCATAATTATCCCCTTACCCTCTTGCCATCCACCCGCTGCGCCTCCAGAGCAGAGCGCTCGTTCACTGCAAGCAGCGTCACTTCATACGAAAGATCCTTTCCCGCATGCGGATGGTTAAAATCCAGCACGAGTACGTCGTGTTCGATACTGCGCACGTAGGCCGTAGCGGGAAGTGCCGAACGGTCACTCTGCACCTCAATAAAGGTACCCTGCTCCACATCCTGCCACCGCGGCATGGCTATGAGAGGAAACGAGCGCACTGCCTCGCTATCCACTTCCCCAAAGCCATACCGAGCGGGAACCTCTACGCGACGCGTCTCCCCTGGAGTCATGTCAAATAATGCCTGTTCAATGGGAGGAAACACGCTCCCATTTCCCAAGATTACTTCCAGCGGGTTACCGGTTTCCCTCACGTCATAGAACGCGGCATCCTGTGCACACGTACCTCGATATGCTATGCGCACCTTGTCTCCCGGCTTATTCATGTTGTTTTTCCTTCCCCATGGGACAGCCGCGCCCCACCGCAAAGCGGGGCGCGGCGCGCTGTGTGCTAGCGAGGGATGAACAGAGCTTGCTTTGGCTCGCTCCCCAGCTTCTGAGCCAGTTCCTCCACCGGACCAAATTCCATGCACTTCGCTAAGCAGTGGTGCACACACGAAGGTTTCTTTCCTTCAGCGACACGCACCTCGCACAAATCGCACAAGTCAGTGGGAACGGGAATATGATTCCAATTAAAATCGTTCCCCATGGTCTCAGACCCCGTCTTTGACCAGGGGCCATCCTTAAGTACTCGGATGCCCCATTCACCCACGGTTAAACCGTGTTCTTCCTTACACGCCACCTCGCATGATTGGCAGCCCGAACACCACTCGTATGAAATAAGCAATCCGTAGGCAGTCATCAGTACACCAGCTTTCCAAAACGCTCGGCGAAATCTTTCAGATCAAGATCGTAGTTCTCGGTAAGGGGGCTCACGTTGCACAGGCTGTTCTTAAACGGGGCACCATACCCCAGCTTGCCAATTCGCTTATGCGGAACGAGACAGTTGCAGTTGCTCTTCCACACGCCGAACAAGCTTGGCTCTTCCGGGTCATCCTCGGGGAACCACCAGCCATGATGCGCATGCACGGTCCCTGGGTACACCGTGGGCGTAACCTTTGCCTTAAACTTGGCTTGACCAAACTGGTTTTCTATGAGAACCCACTGACCATCCGCCACGCCGCGTTTCTTTGCGTCATCGGGGTGTATCTCCAAAAGCGGGTTAGGCACCAGTTCACGCAGCGGCACCACCTGGCGGTGCTCCGAGTGGAACGAAGCGTATTCACGTGCCCCTGTCATGAGGATGAATGGGTATTTCTCCGCAATCTCAGGCGTGGAAACCGGGCTAAAGGGCGGCTCCTGATAGTACGGAAGCGGATCGTCTCCGTAGTACTGGAACAGATACGAATAGAATTCAAACCGTCCGGAACGCGTGTTGAAGCCCAGTTCGCCGTTTGGACGCAGCAGCCCCTTCTCGTACTTCCGATATGTTACGCCGCGCTTGTGGTACACTTTGTCGCGTAGTTCGGCAAACGTCATTTCACGGGCAATACGCACGTCAGCGATGAAGTCGTGCAGATCAGCGTACGTGCCGTCGTTCCATATTTCAGGATTCAGGCGCTTACCCAATTCCCAGATAACTTGATAGTCATCCTTGCACTCCCCCACCGTGATAGCCTTATTCGTGGCACCGTACGTGACCGGAGATAGCGTGTAATGGGTCATATTAATGGAATCCTTCTCCGCCGCCGTGGCCAGCGGCAGGAAGATGTCACAGCACGCCTGGATGGTGGGCGTTATGAACAGGTCCGTGCCAATGCCGAAGTCCAGCTTCGACAGCGCTTTATGCCAACGCTGCGGCTGAGCGCTATTGGTAGGCGAAAGCAAGTTATTCGACTGAACAATAACCATGTGGAACTCGTAGGGGTCGCCCGTCTCAAGCGCGTCGAGCAGCAGGTCAGCGTGCGCATTGAGGATGGAGTTCACATAGTATGGGTACTGATCCATGCCAATGGTCTTCGCACGCAAGTCGGGGTCGAGCTTATTCCATCCATAGTTAGGCACTACGGTATCATCCTGGAATTCGCCGCCCATCAGCTGCCCACCGGGTACGTCCAGGTTCCCGGTAAGCGCCATGAGGGACAGGATGCAGTGGCCTGCCTGCACGCCATTTTGCTGCTGGTCGATAGCAAGGCCCCACGCGATGGAAGCGGGCTTGGCCTTCGCATACGTACGAGCGACCGCGTAGATATCCTCCACGTTGAGGCCGCAGATCTCGGCCGCACGCTCGGGAGGCATCTCCTTGGCACGCTCTGCCAATTCCTCAAAACCCCACGTCCAGCGCTCTACGAAATCGTGGTCATACAATTCTTCGGTCACGATGATGTTGATAAGGGCCAGCCCAAGCGCCGCGTCGGTGCCGGGGCGAAGCCTGAGCTGCAGGACGGCGCGTGTCGTGAGCCAGTTCACACGCGGGTCAATGGCAATGAGTTTTGCACCGCAACGCATGAGGTCAAGCACGGCATGACCAAACAAGCCATCACCGTTTGACGCAAGTGGCTGTTTACCCCACACCATGATAACCTCGGGCACCACATAATCTGGATCATCATAACCACCGGGAAGTCCGCCAGCGTAATCGATCTCAGGGTATCCAACGCCTGAAGCAAACATGGCGCTGGCACAGCGCGGCTCATAGCAGGCGTAGCCCGACTGCGTGTAAGCCGAGTTTGGCGTTCCGAACACTGCATGCGCCAGCGTCTGTGAAAGAATGCCGCCATCGCGTCCAGTGCCGCTCAAAAGACAGATGCTCTCCGCACCGTACTTCTCTTTAATTTCCGTCGTTTTGCGCTCGATGATGTCGAAAGCATCGTCCCACGTAGTGCGCTCCCACTTGTCTTTGCCGCGGTCTTCGCGGGCTCGCTTTAAGGGATGAATCACTCGTGACGGATTGTAGATATAGTCCTTCAGTGCCAAGCATCGCACGCACAGACGCCCATTGGTGACAGGGTTATTCTCATCTCCCTCAACCTTTTCCAACACGCCGTCCTTAACGTACAGCTTGACGCCGCAACCGACGGGATGACATCCAGGAGGTGACCAGATTGAAGAGCGTGTGACCGTATAGTCCCCCTCTTCATAGCACCACGGTTTATCCAGATCGTTCTCAAATTTCATAGTGAAACCCCCATTGCCTTCGTCACCTGTCGCCGGCCGTGCGAAAAAGGTGAGCTGATACGATGACACGTGTCTGGCAACCTCAGTCTAACAAGCGGCTGAGACGGCGCACATGCGAGCCTTTTCTTACTTTTTGCGCAGAAAAGCGCGGCTTCAGCGGACTTCGTATTGTGTCAATAGGTACTTCGTCGTATTCAGATGATGAAACGTTCGTATTGTTTACCTTGCCCGGAGACGCGACACTGAACGAAACCGGGGGTTTCCCGCTGCTAGCCGACCAAAGGAGGCAGGGATTATGTGCGGCTACGCGTGCAGCCACTGCGGAAGATGTAAGGGAAGCAAGAACGTAGACGGGGCGTACTGCTTCTTCTGTGGCACCATGAACAGCCGAAACACTGTTCGCTGCCAAGCGTGTGGAGCAGCACTACCTGCCCCGCCGGGAGTAGCCATAAAAAACGATTGGCGATCTGAAGCCATTCTCAAGACGAAAGATGCTTAATCCCTTCTCCAAGCAAGGCAGCTTGCGTCCTATTGTTAACGTTGAGCTTTGCAAAAATGTTCTCCAAATGCTTGCGCACGGTATGCTTGCTGATGAACAAGCTCTGCGATATCTCAACGTTGGACATTCCGCTTGACACCATGCCGAGAATTTCTTGTTCCCTCTTGGTAAGTCCTTCAAGCAGCGCGCGCTCTTTAGCGTCAAACGCCGGCTCAGTATACGTGGACACTCGTGCTTCGACCACCCCTAAGGACCCTCGTTCATCAAGTGCTTCCTTCAAAAAGTGAATAAGATCTTCTTCGACACGAAGATGATCAGCTTTGCGGGTGTCTTGCACCAGTTTCATGAGGTCGACATAGGAGCCGCAAAGATGCCCGATGACAGGAAGCCACTTTCGCTCCTTCTCAGACCACGCATAACTTCGATCAATGGCCGAAAGGGTAAACCAACCATGCAGGCCTTTTCTACTCACAATGGGAATGTGAGCAGCGCATCCTTCATCAAAAACGTTCCCCATAAGAGATTTTGTTTGATCGTAGTCATCAACGAACATTGCCTTGCGTGCAATACGGTAGGGCTTTATAAATTCCTCATTCTCGTTGATCATACTTTCGAATTCATCCATGGGCACGTCGTAGCCCTTTTGAAGAATGAGATGGCTTTTCTCGGTATCGGTCTCGTCTTCGGTGTAGTAAACCGTCATCCGAAAATGGGGATAGAATGTCTCCAGCACATAGGCAAAGCACTCCAGCGTTTCTTCAGGAGAACGGCATTCCTCACCTAAAACATCAACTAGTTCGTAGATAAAATTGATCCAAGAAAAAGATGTGCCGTCGTCGGTTCGTTTCAGATCGTCCATGCGACCACCCCTCGCACTATCAGCGTCTTTTGGTCGAAGACCTACTGCTCCCCTGTGCTTAGATGGCTCAGATTATACAAGTAAACGCGAGTTACCCACTGACGAAAGTTCCCGTACGAAAGTTTTTTCGCGTAGCCGCTTGACCCCGACGTTGCGTCGGGGTTTTTACTGCTTTCTGTTGTTTACAGAAAGGACTTCCTATGACGCGTTCTCTTGCTCCCCGGTTTTTGTTATCGGGCGCGCTTTCGCTGTTGGGTAACTCGGTGGCCGGTGTGGCGTTGCCGCTTGTGTTGTTGGCGACCACCGGCGACGCATTGGCGGCAGGTACGTTGGCGCTTATTTGCGCGGTGCCGCAGATGCTCATTGGCATTGCGGGCGGGGCGGCGCTCGACCGCTTCAACCGGCGCGACATTTCTATTCTTTCCGACCTTGTGTCGGCCGTGAGCGTGGCGCTTATCCCTGTGGTGGATATGGTGTGGGGGCTGAACTTCGGGTGGTTTATCGTGTTGGGCCTGATGGGAGCTGTGGGCGATATCCCGGGTATGACTGCACGCGATGCCCTTCTGCCTGCTGTCGTGGAGCGCGACGGGCGCGACTTGCAGCGGTTCATGGGGCTGTCACAGTCGCTCGATTCGCTCACTACTATTGTGGGCCCGGCGCTCGCGGCGCTGTTCATAGGCGCGGTGGGCGGCGTGCCGTCGCTCTGGTTCACGGCGACGCTCTCGATGCTGGCCGCGCTCGTCACCTGCACCTTGCCGCATTCGGTGGGCGCGGAGGGTCTGCGCGATGCCGCCCACAGCGAAGGGCGCGGCGCGGTGGCTTCGGCGTTTCATGCGCTGCGCACCGGTGTGCGCGTACTGTTCCGCACTGACGGCATTCTGACCGCTTCCACGCTGCTTTCGTTCGGCATTGTGATGGTGATGGGGTCGTTCCAGGGTCTGGTACTGCCCGTGCACTTCACGGAGAATGGGCATCCCGAACTGCTGGGCTATGTGTTGTCGGCCATGTCGTTTGGCCTGTTGGCAAGCTCGCTTGGGTATGCGGCGGTGGCACCAAAGCTCTCGAGACGCGCCTGGTATGTACTCTCGCTCGTCGGCATGGCGGCGGGTGTGGCGGTGCTCGGAACGCTGCCGGACTTCCCGTTCATGCTGGCAGGCGCGGTGCTCTTGGGCGTGAGTGCAGGGCCGGCCTCGGCGCTGCTGGGATTCTTCATGTTCGACCGCATTCCCGAGGAATCGCGCGGCAGTGCCCTTGGCACGCAAAACTCGCTTATGCTGGTGGCTGCGCCGGTTGCCGTGTTCGCCACCTCGGCCGTCGTGAGTGTGTTCGGCGAAGGTGTGGCGGCGCTAGCCCTGGTAGGGTGCTGGATTGCGGTGTCGCTCTGGGCCGCCGCCACGAAGAGCATGCGCACACTCGACGAGGAAAAGCCCGCACCGGCCACCGCCCCCGAATCCACCGGCAGCGCATCAACTCAGCCCCAACCAGGTGATACATCCTGCTAAGCGTCACCTTCGCCACACGCTGGTTATCAACCTGATTTCGCGCGGGTCGCGCCTTTCCAACGGACGCGCGGGCGGCGGAAACGGCCGGCGCGGGCGCTCCTATGATGCGGAGGAATGCTTGGGCGCTTGTGCGCCCTCCGACGAAAGGAGCGCCATCATGGCAAAAACAGCCCTGGTTACCGGCGCGACGAGCGGCATCGGCGAGTCCCTCTGCCTGCTGTTCGCCAGCGACGGTTATGATTTGGTTACCGTGGCCCGCGACGAAGAGTCCCTGAAAAAGCAGGCGGAGGAACTGCGCGCCCTTGATGTGGACGTACTGCCCGTCGCCTGCGACCTCTCCGACCCGAATTCCGCGCGCACCATCTTTAAGCGCGTAAAGGAAGCCGGCAAGGAAATTGAAATCCTTGTGAACGACGCTGGCTATAGCCCGGCCGGCCGGTTCTCGGAGTTGTCCGTGGCCGACATCCGCGCGATGCTCCAGGTGAGCGTCACCAGCTTGGCCGAACTCACCAACGTGTTTCTGCAGCCCATGCTGGAGCGCGGGCACGGTCGCATCCTCAACATGAGTTCAATGATGGCGAAAACGCCGTGCCCCTACAATGCCCTTTACGGCGCGGCGAAGGTGTTCGTGCTGTCGTTCTCCACGGCGCTTGCGCACGAACTGCGCGGCTCGGGCGTGACCGTGACCACCGTGTGCCCCGGCGCCACGCGCACGAACTTCCCGAAGAACGCCGGCATTGAAGGCGCTCCTGCGTGGAAATATTTCTCCATGAGCGCTGATGAGACAGCCATTCGCGTGTACCGCGCGCTCATGCGCGGCGAGCTGTGCGCCGTCACCGGCTGGTACAACAAAGTGGGTGCGTTCGGCGTGCGCTTCATGCCGATGGGCTTCCAGCTGATGGCCGGCGAGTGGCTCATGGGCACGCGCACCCATCCGCTCGATCACGAGGGCACCGAGGAAGGTGCTGGTCAGCGTGGCGAAGGTGCGGACGGAAAGGGCCAAAGCGGGCAAAGTCAAAGCGAAGGGCGCAAGGATGGCGACCAGCGCGGTGGGAAGGCCGACGCACGCAAGGACGACAAGGGCAGCAGCGCCCCGCACTACCAGCGAGAACATCCCTTGGGCCGCGATGGCCAGCGCGGCTGGTACGACGGCGGCCGCGAGGCGCGCGTGAGCCCCTGGGTATTTGCCGCCCGCAAGGTTTCAGGTATCCCAGCCATCATTCGCCACGAGCGCTCGGCACGCGTGGCTCCTTGGGAAGGTCGCCCTCAGCGCGTGCAGCAGCCCGCGGGTGCACAACCGATGGGCTCCACCCCTCCCCGCGAGAACCGCGCGGGTGACCCCTGCGGCGGTGGCGTCGGCTGGCGCGCAAACACGCTCGGCTGCAAGATCTATCGTGAAGAAGGCGGCCGCGGCCAGCAGCAGAACCAAGGTCAAAGCCAGGGTCAGGCCCAGGGCCAGCGTCAAAAGCAGGAGCAATCCCAAAGCAAACCTCAAGCCCAAAGCCAAAGCCAATCCCAAGGCCAGCAGCAACACGTTCCCAGCAACATGCCACACTCCGAGGCTGACAAGCCCAACACAAACATGCCAAAGCCCCAACCCGGCCCCGGCAAGTACGCCGGCCCTACTCGCGACGGCGAGCCCGCCGATCTCGGCCGCTTCACCCAGCGCGGCTCCAGGCATTAGCAAGTAACCCATTTCCCGTTTCCGATGCCGACGTCCCCAAAGGGCGCCGGCATCGCGCATCTCCAGAAGCAGTTTCCCCAGATCAATCCAGGTAATACCATCGGTATGAGAAGACGGTACATACAGAAATCACCTCCCTTCTCCCCCCAATACGTGAAGTGAGCGATTTCCCCCTGTGCACACATGTGAAAAGGTATGCACAGGGGGTTTGGCTTGGGGCGCAGCAGTAGCCGCCAAGCCACCAAGCTCATCGTTCGAAGAGACGAAAGGAGAGGGAGCTTCATGGGAGAGAAACGAGACTACACCACCGTCGATCACGAAAAGCCGTATCGCTTTGACGAAGACGGGCTGCACGTGACCAGGGGGTGCGGATGGTCGGCGCCGGGATGCCACCTCGGATGCGGCGTTCTGCTGTTTACCGACGACAACGGAAAGCTCGTTAAAGTGGAGGGTGACCCCGAGAATCCCTTCAACCAGGGGCGCTTGTGCGTGCGCTGCCTCGATCTGCCGGAAGTCGTGTATTCGCCGGACCGCATCCTACACCCGATGAAACGCGACCCGAAAAACCGCGGCAAGAACCAGTGGGAGCAGATAAGCTGGGACGTTGCGCTCGACGAAATCGCCGGGAAAATCCTGGAAGCCAAGGAAGAATACGGCCCGGAATCCGTGGCATTCTACTCGGGCACCGGCCGCGACATCGGCCAGTACATCACGCGTTTGTGCTGGGGATTCAATAGCCCCAACTTCGTGTTCATGATGTCGGGCCAGTCATGCTATTCGCCGCGCGTTGCCGGCTGCTTTTCAACCTCTGGGTCGTTCTGGGTGGGCGACTACGCGCAGCAGTTCCCCGACCGCTACGACAATCCGAACTGGGAACAGCCCGACCTCATTGTGATCTGGGGCAATAACCCCATCATATCGAACTCCGACGGCCTGTACGGTCACTGGGTGGTCGACTGCATGAAGCGAGGTACAAAGGCCATCGTCGTTGACCCTCGCTTGACCTGGCTCGCTTCGCGCGCCGAACTCTTCCTGCAGATTCGCCCTGGCACCGACGGCGCCCTGGCGCTTGGCATGGTGAACTACCTGATAGAGAACGACCTCTACGACCATGAGTTCGTCGACCTGTGGTGCTACGGCTTCGATGAACTGGCCGAACGCGCCCGCGAATACCCGCTTGACGAAGTTGCCGCCATCACGGAAATCCCCGCGGACGAAATCGCCGCCGCCGCCCGCCGCATCGGCACAGCAGAGCGCGCCATTTTGCAGTGGGGCGTTGCCATCGACCAAATCAAAGAAACCATCCCCACAGCGCAGGCCGTGCTCGCGCTCTTCGAAATTACCGGCAACATCGGCAAACCCGGCACCATGCAGCAGCCCGCAAGCATTCTCAACTACGCCGCTGGCTGGGGCTCCGAATTCCTCACGCCGGAGCAGGAGGCGAAACGCATCGGCCAGGAGGAACACCCGCTCATCAAGATGGGCTTCCAGGAATGCGTCACCGACGACTACATCAAGTGCCTCGAAACGGGCACGCCCTACCCCATCAAGGTGGCATGGATGCAGACTACCAACCCCCTGGCCTGCACCGGCGTCGACGCGAAGCGCACCCTGGCCGCGCATATGAACATCGACACCATCGTGTGCGTCGACCTGTTCATGACACCCACCGCCATGGCGCTGGCCGACTACTTCCTGCCCGCGTGCACGTATGCCGAACGCAACGGCCTGCGTATCGGCGACGGCGCGCAGCGTGCCGAAACCATCAACAAGGCCATCGAGCCTTTGGGCGAGTCAAGGTCTGACATGCAGATATGTCTCGACATTGGCAAGCGCATCTCGCCTGAGGCCTGGCCGTGGGACACGGTGGAGGACATGTACTCCGACATCCTGGAAGAGACCGGCCACTCCTTCGAAGAAATGCAGGAGCTGGCGCCCGGCTATCCGCCGTTCGACTACCGCATGCACGAAAAAGGCCTGCTGCGCGAGGATGGCAACCCCGGCTTCCAAACCGCAACGGGTCGCATCGAGCTGTGGTGCACCATGTACAATTCGCTCGGCCTCGACCCGCTTCCGTCTTATGAAGAGCCAGTGCCCAGCCCCCGGTCAACACCGGAGCTGTTCGAAGAGTACCCGCTCGTGCTTACCACCGGCGCACGCGTGTGGAGCATGTTCCATTCGGAGCATCGTCAGATTCCGCGCATGCGCGCCCTGCACCCCGAGCCTCTGGTGTATGTCAACCCGGCCACCGCTGCGAAGTATGGCGTAAAGGACGGCGACTGGGTGTGGCTGGAGAATATGCACGGGCGCTGCAAGCGTCAGGTGCGCGAAACGCCCATCGTGAACGAGCACACCATCAACACCGATCACGCCTGGTGGCGCCCGGAAGCGCCGTGCGAGCTGGACGAGGGCCTGTACGATTTGTGGGACCTCACCGTTGAGAACCTTCTGCCCTACGACTGCGGCGCGTCCGGCTTCGGCGCGAATTACAAGAACACCATTTGCAAGATGTACCCGGTAGCGGAAGGAGCGTAAGCCATATGGGCGCAAAGGGATTGTTGGTCGATTACGAATGGTGCACAGGGTGCCACACCTGCGAAGTGGCCTGCCAACTTGAGCACGGCTACCCAAGCGACCAGTGGGGCATCAAAGTGCACGAAGTGGGCCCATGGGAGTACGCGCCAAAGAAGTGGCAGTACAGCTACCTGCCCGCGCCCACGGACCAGTGCGATTTGTGCGGCGCGCGCGTGGCGAAGGGCCACGTGCCCACCTGCGTAAAGCACTGCCAGGCGCAGGTTTTGAAGTACGGGGATATTGAAGATTTGGCGCGCGAGCTGGCCCAAAAGCCCAAGCAGACCCTGTTCTGCTGCGCGTCAGCTTAACCGTACCGGCTTGTTTCGGCGCCTGATGAGAGGGGAAACACCATCGGGCGCCGGCATCATTACGAAAGGGGAACACTTCATGAATAAGAAAACTCGGGCATGGATTCCTGTATGGGCCATTATTATCGCCAGCGTGCTCATTGCATTTGAGTACGGCAAGGTGCCGCCCGCCGCACCAAACATGATGGAAGTGCTGGGCATTTCCTACACCACCCAAGGCCTCATGATGACCATGTTTTCCATCGCGGCTGTGGTCATGGCGCTGTTCGGCGGCGCGCTCATGGATCGCTTCGGCGCGCGCAAAGTGGTCAGCATTGCGCTTTTAGTGTCCATCGTGGGCAATGTGGTTGGCCTGTTCTGGACAAGTGATGTGGGCATTTTGGTAACCCGCGCGCTGGAAGGCTGCGGTTACGGCGCAGCCATGACCGCAGGCCCTGGCATTATCGCCATGTGGTACGAGCCCAAAAAGCGTGGCCTCGCCAACGGCGTGTGGGGCGCGAACGTCGGCTTCGCCATGATGATTGTGACGTTGTCCGCCACCCCCATCATGGAGAACAGCAACTGGACGGGCATGTGGATCTTCGGCCTCATTGGTGCGGTGCTGGCCTTCATGCTGGTGGTTGTGTGCGTGAAAGCGCCAGCCGAATCCGAGCGTAAGGACCTGGAAGAAACCACCGGCGTCAAAGAAGATACCGAGAAGCATGGTGTTTTGTGGGGCTACTTAGCTCCGCTGTCCCTGCTGAGCGCCGTCATGTTCTTCCTGGTGGGCGGCGCAACCGACGCGTTCAACGCCTTCACCATTCCCTTCCTGAACGTCGAGAACGGCTGGAGCGAAGGCGCGGCGAACATGTGCGCAACCATTGCGGCCGCGGGTATGCTGGTCGGCGGCACCACGATGGGCGTAGTGCTTGCGCGGACGAAGGACAAGGGCATGTTGCTGTTTGTCGATATGCTGGTGTGCGCTATCGGCCTCTTCCTGTGGTTCAACCTGAACATTGGTGTAGTGGGAACGTATATCATCGCCTTTGTGCTGGGATGCTTCCTGGGCGCTGCGCCCACCGTGTTCTTCGCGATGGCTCCTGAGGTGGCACGTTCGCCGAAAACGGTTGGTGCCGCAACCGCCGTGGTGGTGCTCGGGCAAAACGGTGGCACCCTGGCCGTGCCCGCACTTGTTGGCATGATTCTTGACAGCGCTGGCTACAGTGCAGCGGCGGTGGCCATGGGCGCGTTGTCGCTGGTGGCGTGCGCAATCTGCCTGTTCGCTTTCCGCCGCATCTACAACAAGAGCAAGCGGGTCACGCTCGAATAGCGACAGCGAGCATACGCAGTTCTAAACGGTGGGCATCGGATTTACTCGATGCCCACCGCGAAGATTCGAGGTGAGGTACCGTTATGAGGGAACACTGCTTTCCGTGCCGAAACTGTGGGAAATGCCATCCCCCTTACCGCCGGGGTTTGTGTCCTGCGTGTCTGAGCGCAAACAAGCCTGACGCAAAGGTGTGCGCAACCTGCGGCTTTGTTTTCCCCGCCTCACCAGGAACGAAGGGCGGCTTGGGTAGTTTTTCATCGCGTGGCACACACGACAAGGTTTGAGCCGAGACCACAGGAGGTGACCGTTGACTGCTCAAGAGAAGCACCTGTTCTCTGAATATGAGAGCACGCGCGCGGCCGAAAGCGACGGTCGCGACCTGCTTATCGGCAACAGTTCGCGCTACGTCATCTTGGGCATTGTGGCGCTGGCCGCCTACTGGGCCTGGATCTTTTCCATCTTCCACGCCAACGTGCTGAACCCGTTCGCGGCGGAGGAATTTAACGCCTACCTGATGCTCTGCGTTATTGTTGCGGGCAGCTCAGCGCTGAGTATGGGAGCGTTTGTCCTGTTCGGGTGCTATTTACAGCGCATGGTAGACCGCATGTGGTTTACCGTAGGCATCGCCTTGCTGTCGCTTTTAACGGAGGCTCCCGCGTTTCTTGGGCAGGTGGGCGGCGAGCTGAGCTTCCCACAAGCGGGGGTGCTTTTCGCTATTGGAGGATTTGCGTCCTCGTTCATCTATTTGAAGACCGGCCCCTTTTTCGTGTGGCTGCGGCGCGCCAAGCTGATGCGCAGCATCGCGCTGGCGTTTTTGCTGGCGTCGCTTCTGTACTTTTTGCCGCTGTTTATGACCCCGGTGGTGGGAATTAGCCTGATAGCCTCCTTCCCCGTGGCGTCCGTGGCGTGCTCGCATCTAGTGAACAAAGGCATCGGACCGAAGCGACTCGATGCCGCCGAGTCATGCAGCGCCTACCGCACAGCGATTCTTGAGCGGCTGCGGGAGTTTGTTCCCACACTGCCGCGCACCTTGTTGTATACGCTCATTTTCGGCGTGACTTCCTACGCAGTGCTCAAGCTTGCCGTGGAACAAGGAATGGTGATGGTGATTGCCGCCTCGATTGCGGTGTCATCTTTGGCATTTGCCGTTTACGTGCTATCGAAGAAGGTGAAGGCCGACTCGGATTTGTACCGCATGCTGCTGCTTCCGCTGATTGCCCTTGCGGTGCTGCCGTTTCCCTACGTGCCAGAGATGCTGAAAATTTTCTTCCTGACGCTGATTATTTTTGGGTTCACCTGTTTTGATGCTATCACCTGGGGCGATTTGGCTGACGAAATAAGCGACCGCCAGCTACCTATTTATGTGTCGTACGCGCCGCCCACCATCGGCAACTTTTTCGGCATCTTCATTGGATGGAGCGTGGGCGCGCTGCTGTATGCCGAACTTGGGCAAGCGGAGTTCGACACGGGATATTCCATCTTTTCCATCATTATTGTTATTGCGCTCGTGATGCTGCTAGTGTGGGACCTCATTAAAAGCCGGAAGGAGGAATCCGGCGAGCCCCAGGCGGACGCGTTTCTCGATAAATGGAAAGCAGCGTGCGAAGAGATTGCCGAGACGCACGAGCTTACCAACCAGGAGACGAGGATTCACACCATGTTGGCGCGCGGGCGTAACCAGCACTACATTGCCGAGGAACTGTTCATTTCGCCGCACACGATTAAGACGCACACCTACCATATTTATAAGAAGTTGGGCATACACTCACAGCAGGAGCTGATTGATATGGTGGAGGCTAAGTTGTAGAAGATGCGGGTGCGAAATTTTCGCGCGAGTGGGAGTCCTGGCTGCGGCCGGGGCTCCCGTTGTGCTAGGCCTTTTGCCAGGCGGTGGAGCCTATTTCGGCGAGGGTGAAGCCGGTTTGGTCGTAGTGGATGCGGGTGACGCTGGTATTGGGGATTTTTACGGGGTCGTTCACGCGCGAGGGTTCCAGCAGGTACACGAGCGTGCGCACGACGAAGGAGTGGGTGACCACCAGCACGTTGCCGCCATCGGCGCGGCTTATGGCATCACCGGCCTCGCGGAAAAAGCTGGTCAGACGCTGTTCGATGGTTTCGAAACGTTCGGCGCGGCCCGAGGTGTCGGCTTGTACGATGACGTTTGCCACCTCGGGAAGGCGGCGGTTGTGCTCTTCGAAGGAGAGGTCTTCGCCGAAGCCGCGGGTGAGCGCTTCGTGCAGCAACTCGCCGGGCTCACCTTCCAGGTCACCGTAGCACCACTCGCGCAGCCGAGCGTCGAAGGCGAGGGGAAGCGACGCGCCCGTGCAGAGCGGCGCGCGCAACGCCGGGGATGCGGCGGCGCCGGTTGCCGCGGGATCGCTGGTGTCGGTCGTGGCGCTCAGGGAGGTCTGGGTCAGCGCGGACGCCTCGCCGCGCGCCGCAGCGCGTGCGCTCAGCAGCACATCAAGCGTCTGTTCGGCTCGACCGCTGTCGCTGGCATACGCAGCAACAAAGTCCACTTCGGCCAGACCGCGCCCCAGCTTCTCCGCGCCACGCACGCCGTCTTCCGTGAGCGGGGTGTCGCACCAGCCCTGCACCTTGCCCATCACATTGAACAGCGTTTGGCCGTGGCGTACCACGTAGAACGTTACCGGGGCACCCGGTGCCTGCGCGCCTCGAAACGCATTCGTCGCGGAAGGCTTTTCAGCCGCCGTCATGGGAGTTTGCACACGTCAACCCACGTGCAGGGCTCGGCACACTGCTGAAGTTCATCGGGAGTGAGGCGCACCGCACTGGCCGCGTTGCCGGCCGCCGGATACACCACATCGAAGCGACGTAGCGACTCATCCAGGTACACGTCTACGCCGTCGTTCACCGCGAACGGACACACGCCGCCCACGCCGTGGCCGATGAGCGGCTCCGCCTCGTCGGCGGCCAGCATCTTCGCCTTACAGCCGAACTGCGCCTTGAATTTGGGATTGTCAATGCGCGCGTCACCTGCGGCAACAACCAGCGCCACGCGGTCGCCCACATGGAACGACAGCGTCTTCGCGATGCGAGCCGGCTCGCACCCCACCGCTGCGGCCGCCAGCTCCACGGTGGCGCTCGACGTGTCGAACTCCAACACGCGCTCCTCCATGCCACGCTCGCGCAAATACGCCTTCACCTTGTCGATTGCCATCCCGGACGCCTCCCATCATGTTTCGAATCTCCCCAGTATAGCAAACGCCCCGCGAACACCAAAAGAAGTCACCCGCCGGTCACCTGCGGACGGGAAGCTGACAGCCGTCCTTCATCGCCAAACAAAACACACCCGCGGTAGCGCGCAAGCGCGTCGCTTTTTTGAGCGACGCGCTTTCGCATGGAGGGGTTTGATGCGTGCTTCTAGTCTTGTTCGTATTTGGAGAGGAAGGCGCGGGTGCGTTCGTGTTTGGGGTTGTTGATGAGGTCGGCGGCGGGGCCCTCTTCTACGATGATGCCGCCGTCCATGAACACGATGTGATCGGCCACGTCGCGGGCGAAATTCATCTCGTGCGTGACGATGACCATGGTCATGTGCTCGGCCGCCAGGTCGCGGATGACTTTCAGCACGTCTTGCGTGAGCTCGGGGTCAAGCGCACTGGTGGGTTCGTCAAAGAACAGCACGTCGGGGTTGAGCGCGAGCGCACGGGCGATGGCCACACGCTGTTGCTGACCGCCCGACAACTCGCAGGGCACCATGTTTTCCTTGCCCGCAAGTCCCATCTTGTCCAGCAGAGCACGCGCATGGGTCATAACCTCGTCTTTTGGACGCTTCTGCACATGCAGCGGCGCGTCCGTTATGTTCTTCAGCACGGTGTAGTGCGGGAACAGATTGAAGTTCTGGAACACCAGGCCAAAGCGTTCTTTCGCCTGCTTCTGTACGGCCTTCGACCCATAGACAGCACGCCCGTCGGGGCCGTCTTCGCACACCAACAAGTCACCGAACGCGAGGCGTCCCGCATCGAGCGTTTCCAGCAACGTGCAGCAGCGCAGAAGCGTAGACTTGCCGCCGCCCGACGGCCCAATGACGGCCACCACTTCGCCCTTGTGCACCGACAGCGAGAGGTCCTTGAGCACCGGCGTGTCCCCGAAGCTCTTCTTCGCGTGCTCCAACAGCACAAGCGACTGGTCAGTCATCGTTGTCACAACTCCTTATCGCAGGTCAAACAAAGGTTGCAGTCAAATAGCCTAGTCGTGGTAGTAATTCAGCTTTTTCTCTATGCGCGTGAGTATGATTTCCACAATGAAGTTGAACACCCAATAAATCGCACCGGCCAGCACATAAGGAAGCAAGCTTGCCTGCGAAGATGCAATAGCTTTGGACTGGCTAAACATCTCCATAACGCCCAGCACGAACGCAAGTGAAGTATCCTTGACCAGCGTGATAATTTCGTTGCTCATGGCCGGAAGGATGCGCTTTATCACCTGCGGCAGAATGATTTTCATGAATGTCTGCGCACGCGAGTAGCCCAGCACGGCCGCCGCTTCGTACTGCCCTTGCGGAATGGACTGAATGCCGCCGCGATAGATTTCGCCGAAGTACGCCGCATAGTTGATGATGAAGCCGATTGAGCAGGCCCAGTATTTCCAGTCGTTGCCCATCTGCAAGCCGAACAGGTAATACGGACCGAATGCGAGCGCCATAAGCTGCAACATGAGCGGCGTGCCGCGCATGACCGAGATATAGAATCGCGTGATGAGCGCAATAGGTTTGAAGCGACTCATGCGACCGAACGCCACCAGCACGCCAAGCGGCAACGACCCCACCAGCGTAATGACGAAAATCTGGACGGTGAACACCAGTCCCGACCCCAAAAGCTCCATCATTGTCGCGAATTCCATACTTATCCTTCCGCCGTTCTGCCGAACGGCGGAACGGTCGACGCTGCGGGGCGATGGAGCACGCCGCCTTGCCGATCCAAGCCTTTCTCACGTGCAAAGCACGCTTCAAAAGGCTTTCACGGCAATTCGACGCACTCCATCGCCCCTCGCTGACTTACTACGCCAACTTCTACCTCTCAGTGAGCTGGAGCATAAGACAAATCCTTAT
>DSLMC04103__coassemble_249_pt1 | contig 83504 bp, 75 predicted proteins | sample DSLMC04103__metabat2_high_PE_001 | metagenome-assembled genome bin DSLMC04103
GGGGGGTGGCGAGGGGGGAGGCGGTGGAGGTGTCGCTTGTGGGGGAGATGGGGCTTGCGGTGGCCTCGGGGGTTGCGGCGTCTGCGGGTGCTGGTTCTTCTACGCCGTCGATGAGCGAGTAGATGTAGTTGGGCTGAGCGGCTTCGATGCCGGGAAGAGCCTGCGCGGCGGCTGCGGCTTCTTCGTCGGTTTGGCCTTCGGTCGGTTCGGCGGCGAGGATGACGCCGTCGGAGGTTTCCATGCGGTCGGTAACGCGGAGGCCTGCCTGCTCAAGCTGATGTTCGGCCATGTCGCCGGAGCGCAACCAACTGTCAGTGCTGGGAATGACGAGGATGCCATCGGTGGCTGGCTCGCTTGCGGAAGTGTCCGCGGAGGGTTCTTCGGCTGCCTGACACACGCCGCCCGTGGTGGCCGTGATTTCGCCTGAACTAGTTGAAGAGTCCTGGGAGGTTTCTGCTGGCGTGTTCGCTGGCTCTGCCAACGCCGTAAGCGCCCCTGCGGGCACGAGCCCCGTTGCCAGCACCACCGCCAACACAAACGCCAACGACGCTCGCTTTATTTGCTTCATGAGAACCTCCTGCGCCAACCCCTTAGTATTGCCAGCAGTATACTCCACACGCGCTCCACCTTCCCCAACGCATCCGCCAATGACCGCGTTGTCGCTTCTTGTTCGTTTCCCAGGGAAAGAAGAGCGTGTTACCATGCAAAGAAAGGTGGCGAGTGAGCGGAGGGTTCATGGGTGCGTTGTTCGAGCAGCTAGAAATGGGGGCGTTGCGGGGGCGGAATCGGGTGGTGCGGGCGGCTACGTATGAGGCGCTGGCTACCGAGGACGGGCACGTCACGCCGGAGTTGCTGGCCGTGTACGAGCAGCTGGCCGAGGGTGGCGCGGGCATCATCATCGCGGGGTACGCGCATGTCATGCGCGATGAGCAGCCGAACCCGCGGATGCTGGGCATCTACGATGACTCGTTCGTGCCCGAGTATCGCCAGTTCGTTGATGCCGTGCACGCGCGCGGCGCGGCCATCGTGTCGCAGATTGTGTACGGCGGCTCTGCGACCAGGCTTAACCCGCCCAGCGAGCGCATCCTTGGGCCTTCGGCCGTGGCGAATCCGAAGACGGGCATCGTACCCGTTGAGGCCACTCCCGACGACCTGCGCGACCTCACGGAGGCATTTGCCGCCGCAGCGCGCCGCGCGCAGGAGGCCGGCTTCGACGCAGTGGAGTTGCACGCGGCGCATGGCTACCTGCTCAGTCAGTTCCTGAACCCGCTGCTCAACCAGCGTACGGATGCCTACGGCGGCTCGCTTGAGAACCGCGCGCGCCTGGTGCTTGAAACGCTGGATGCCGTGCGCGCTGTTGTCGGCCCCGATTTCCCCGTACTAGTAAAGCTGAACAGCTCCGACGGCGTGGAAGGCGGCCTCACCGAAGAGGATAGCCTGTACGCGGCGCGCCTCATGATTGAGCACGGCGCCATGGGCATCGAGGTCAGCGGCGCATGGCGTGATTGCAACGTGCGCGAGTTCGGCGGCGAGCCCTTCTTTGCCAGCTACGCGGCACGCCTTGCGCGCGAGGTGGACGTGCCGGTCATTCTCACCGGAGGCAACCGCAACGTGGCGGCCATGGAGCGCCTTGCGACCGAAGACGGCATCGCGGCGTTCGGCCTCTGTCGCCCCCTCATCTGCGAACCCGACCTCCCGAACCGCTGGAAGGCCGACCCAAGCTATACTCCGCGCTGCGTCTCCTGTGGCGGCTGCGACAAAACCCCCGGCCACCGCTGCATCCTCCCCGGTACCCCGCAAGTGGTAACGGCGGCTCGCTAACCCTTGTCAGCCTCGCTAAGTTCCACTTCTGTCGAGTAGATTTCAACATATGGAGCGTCAATGAGACGCTTTTAGACGATGAATAGACGATTCCTCAGACGATTAGGCGATTATCTTGAGCGCCGCACGGTGCTCTTGTTCCTGGGCTTATGGGGATGTGGGTGAGTTTCGATGGCGAAGGGGTGCGGTTCGGTAGAGGCGCGCTTTCGTTTGTTATGATCGGACTCTATGACGAAACGAGGTTCACATAGGTGGTTGAAGGCGATGCTGGGTGTCGTGTTGGGATGCTTGGTTGCGGTTGTTGCCGTGGTAGCGGTGACGAACGTCGTCACGCTGGCTACGACGAAGGATCGCGTCGTGAGCACCGAGGCTGCGGCGGCGCTCGATGCGGATGCCATTGTGGTGCTGGGCGCGTCGGTGTTCGCGGACGGCACGCCCTCGGGCATTCTGCAGGACCGGCTTGACGACGGCATCGCGCTGTACGAAGCGGGTGTGGCGCCCAAAATCATCATGAGCGGCGACAACAGCACGGTGTCGTATAACGAGGTCAAAGCCATGAAGGACTACGCCGTGTCGCAGGGCGTGCCCAGTGAGGACGTGTTCTGCGACCACGCTGGCTTCTCCACCTATGAAAGCATGTACCGCGCCAAGCACGTGTTCGGCGCCGAACGCATCGTGGTGGCCACGCAAACCTACCACCTCTACCGCGCCCTCTACGCCGCGAATGGCCTGGGCATGGAGGCCCTCGGCGTGTCGAGCGACTACCACACCTATTCCAAACAACTCCAGTACGACATCCGCGAAATCCCCGCGCGCACCAAGGATTTCTTCAAGACGCTGTTCCAAGTCCCCTCCACTTTCGTAGGCGACCCCATAAGCCTCCACCAATCCGGCGACGTAACCGAGGGGTAAGGCGCGTAAGGGGCTTAGTTTGTCATCCTGAGCGAGCGAAGCGAGTCGAAGGATCCCGTGCGGCGATAGCTAAGAGTATTCCTGCTAACGCCACACGGGATCCTTCAACTGCGCGCCTTCGGCGCTCCGCCCAGGATGACAAGATGAAGGCTTTTATCGTTATTCGTAGTTTTCTATGAGGTCTATTAGTTGTTGTTTGGAGTGGAGGTCGGTTTTTTCTAGGATGCGGCGGGTGTGGGTGCGGATGGTGCTTTCGGAGACGAACAGGGCCTCGGCGATAACCTTGGCGGAGCGGCCGCGGGCGAGGAAGGGGAGAACCTCGGCCTCGCGACGGGTGAGGCCGTAGTCTTCGGCGATGGTGGTGTAGAGTGCTTGCTCGTCGTCGAGGTCCGCGCGTTCGGCGCTTGCGGTGGGCTTGGCGCTTGCGGCGGGCATGGTGTTGTCGGTGGACTTCGCGCCAGCGGCTGGTGCAGCGTCCTCTTCGCCAGGTGTTTCGCTTATCTCGTCCGGCGCTGAGGTATCCAGCTGAGCGAAAGCGTCTGTCTGCGCACCTTCTTCCAACTTTTCCGCACCCGCTTTGCGCTTGTGGCGCAGCCAGTTGAACAGGCCTAACATCACCAGCACATAGAGCGCGCCCAGCGATACGCCTACGATGAGGGCGCTTGGCTTGCCGGGGACCAGCGTCACTAAAAAGCCGATGCCGATGCCAATCAGGCGCAGCAGCACCGACAGCGAGCGCACGATGCCGCCAACCACGAAGCCCGACACGGCGAAGTCGTAGGACGTGGCGGCCACGAGCGACCAAATGACCACGTCGAACACGCCGTAGCTGGCGCTCATAATAATGTTGAGCGCGACGGGGTTCGTCTCCCAGAAAAACGGCAGCACGGCGAACAGCACCACGATGACTGGCACCACAATGCGATACGCAATGTCCAGGTTCACGCGCGTGCGCGCGTACAGCACAAGCCCCACCAGAGCAACCGCCACCATGAGGTTCGCCACGAGCGGCGCAAGGTGCGCCTCGTTCACCGACCCCACGGTGAACACCGTGAGTTCCCACATGAACCCGAACAGACACGACAGCACAAGGCTGGCCACAATAAGCCCAATCAGCGAGCCCACTGCCAACAGCGAGCGCTTCGATCCGCCCTCGGGCACGGCGCGCCCATCGGGCACCTCGGCGCGACAGTGCACCAGGCACACAAGTGAAATCACGGGCAGCGGCACCATAAGCACAATGGCGGGCACACTCAGGTTCTCAGCCAAAAGCGACACCGCCAAAAACAGCGCGGCGGTCAGCAGAAACGCCACCGGCACGTAGAACGACGTGCGCGCGGGGTGCATGCGCCCGTAGCAGTCGGCCCAGCTTCCCCAGAACGCTCCGTATCCCACGCCCGTCAGCACGGCGCCACCCAGCAAAAAGGGTAGCAGCGCGCCGCCGCCCACGCGCCCGGCGAAGTGCACCAGCACCAGCCCCACTACCACCACTGCGGCCATCGGCCACAGAGGCAGGCGGTCGATGCGCTCCGGGTCGTTTTCCGCCCAGGCCGCGAGCGCCAGCAGCGTGGTCATATTCGCCACGAACGACACGATGACCACAATCGACTCCAGTTCGGGCGTGTTCGCCTCGCCCGTAAGAAGAATGGAACTGCGAAACGTCAGCATGCTGCACGCCCAGAAAAACGCCATGCCCACATGCCGCAGGCGCATGGTCTTCCACACCATTCGCATGCTGCGTCTTTCGCGCGCTATGGACAACCAAACCCCCTTATGCCGCTTGGTCACCGCCGGGTTTCGGACGGGTGACGCTTCGGTTCCCTCTTGCTAAAACGCTTCTCGAATGCGCTGCTCATCAGGGAAAATGTACAAATCATCAGTTTCTGATGACATGCCGTCGACGCATCGCGCCTAGCATAGGCCCCCTCGAGAAAGGATGCAGCCGATGCGCGAAACCCTGAACAACGCACGCCTATTATCGCTCATAGCTCCGCTGTTTTCACATCTTTGCGAAAAGGAATATGCCGAGGTGCGGGAAAACCTTGCCTGGCCCGCCGCGCGCAACGCGGTTGCTTGTTTGGCAGAGAACGCCGACGAGCGCCGCCTGTTTGAGCGCGCGTGCCGCTTGCCTGCGTGGCCGGAGCGCTCGCTGCTGCAAAACGAAGTACTGGTGAGCGGCATGCCGTTGGCTGCGCTGCCGGTGGAATCGCTCTACAAGCCGTGGTCGCTTGAGCCGGGGAACGCCTATGGTGCGCAGCGCGGGCTGTTTTGGGCGACCCGGCGCGGCACTTGCAGGCGGTGTATGCCGCACTCGACCTCACCGTGCCCGATCAGTTCGTCGCTACGCCCGACCACCTGGCGCTTGAGCTGGACCTGCTGGGGCTGTTGGTGGAAAGCGGCAACGTTGCCGCGGCGCGCGATGTGGCGGCCGACCACCTGGACTGGCTTCCCGCCTACGACGACGCCCTTTCGCGCGCAGCCGAACAGGCCGCGGGCACCACCCGCCTCGATGAATCGCACCGAGCCGGGCTGGCGGAAGGTATCGCTCACCTGCGGGCGCTTACCGCCTTGGCGGGCCGGCTCGTGCGCGAAGCAACGTTCGCGCCCGCCGCGCACGCACAACCCACGGAACCCCTCGCCACCTGCGGCGACGTTCAATAAACGCACCACCACGCACCACCAAGCACCACCCGCACCACCAACCAGTAAACGCTCCACGATAGGAAGGAAAAGGGGGAAACGGGATGTTCGAAGATGTTTCAAGGCGAACGTTTCTCAAGGGCTCCGCAGCAACGGCGGCACTCGCCGCAGCGGGGTCGCTCTCGCTCGGCGCTTGGCGCGCCCAGGCGGCCGAAACCACGGCGCGCGGCGTTACCAAGCAGGCGCCGTCGCTCTGCAACGGCTGTTCCAGCAAGTGTGGCCTGGTGGCCACCACCGTTGACGGCACGCTCTGGACGCTCAAAGGCTCCGACACACATCCGTACGCGAAGGGCCACATTTGCGGCCGCGGCCACGGCCTGGCGCAAATGGCCTACTCCGACGAGCGCCTGACCCAGCCTTTGCGCCGCAAGGACGACGGCTCGTTCGAACCCATCGACTGGGACACCGCCTTCCGCGAAATTGGCGAGAAGACGCAGGCCATCATTGCCGCGAACGGCCCCGAGGCCCTCGGCATCATTCAGGACCCGCGCCCGTCCGGCAAGTACTACGCCAAGCGGTTCATGCACGCGCTCGGCTCGGCCAACGTGTATGCGCACTCTTCGTCGTGCAACCTGTCGAAAGAGAGCGCCTACACGCAGACCATCGGCGCGTCGAACTACTCCACGGACTTCCCGAACGCCAAAATGGTCATGTTCATTGGCCGCAGCTACGGCGACGGCATTCGCCCCTCGTCTGTGAAAAGCCTGGCCGAGGCTGCCGAGGCGGGCACGCGCATTGTGATGGTGGACCCGCGCCTGAACAGCTCGGGCATTTTCGCCACCGACTGGGTGCCCATCAATCCGGGTACCGACCTGGCCTTTTTGCTGGCACTATGCAACGTGCTCATTGAAGAAGACCTCTACGACCACGAGTTCGTGGAACAAAACACGGTGGGTTTCGAAGAATTCGCCGCCGAAATCAAAGACTACACGCCCGAGTGGGCGCACACCATCACCGACGTGCCGGCCGAGCGCATCCAAGAGCTGGCGCGCGCCATGGCGAAGGCGGCTCCGGCGGCGTCCATCGAGGCCGGATGGCGCGCGGTGATTGGCTGCTCGTACAAAAACTCGTTCGACACCGCGCGTGCCGCGACGGCGGTCAACACGCTGTTGGGCAGCTGGGGTGCGAAGGGCGGCGCGCTGCTCACGTCCTCGCCGAAGGCCGGCAAGCTTATCGACGCCCGCTTCGACGATCCGCCGAAGCCCGAGAAGCCGCGCGTGGGCAACAAGGAATACCCGCTCGCGCTCGACAGCGCCGGCACGAACCTGGCCGCGCTGCAGGCTGCGCTCGACGGCCGGATGAAGGGGCTCTTCTTCTACAACTCGAACGCCGCGAAGGGCTACGCGCAGCCGAAAACGTGGACCGAGGCGCTGGACAAGTGCGACCTCGTGGTGACCATCGATGTGCAAATGTCCGAGACGGCGCTGCAATCCGACTACGTGTTGCCCGAGGTCACCTACCTTGAGCGCCTGGAACTGCCCGAGTGGATTGGCGGCAAGAAGCACTTTGTTGGCATGCGTACCGTGGCCATTGACAAGGTGCACCCCGAAACGAAAACTTGCGACGAGATTTTCAACGGCCTGGCCAAAGCGTGCGGCGTGGGCGAATACTTCCAGTTCACCGCCGAGGACTTGGCCACCGCTCAGCTGGAAACCGTGGGCGTGGACATCGAGGACATGAAACAGCAGGGTGTCGTGGAACTGCCCGACCCCGCCTTCACCTACGGCACGCCGAAGTTCAAGACGCCGTCCGGCAAGTTCGAATTCAAATCCGATGCTGTGGGTGCGGCCGGCCTCAACCCAGTCATTGGCTGGGTGGAGCGCAAGGTCACGCCGAAGCCGGGCGAGTTCGCCATCGTGGGCGGCAAGCAATCCATCCACTCGCACACCATGACGCAAAACATCGAGGCGCTGAACGCCATCTCGCGCGAGTACCACATGGAGCGCGTGTGGCTGTCCGCGAAGGACGCGCAGAGCCTCGGCGTGGAAACCGGCGACGTGGTGGAGATTTCTTCCAGCGAGCACACCGGCCAGGTGGAGGCCCGCGTCACGCAGCGCCTGAAGCCCGGCGTGGTGTTCCTGCCCACGCACTACGGCGGCGATTCGCCTTATCAGACGCGCGCGTACCGCTACGGCGTGGCGCTGACGGATTTCATTCCCTTTGATGTGGAACCGGGCGTGGGCTCCATGATGAGCCAGGAAGTTGCGGTTACGGTGAAGAAGGTGGAGGCATAACATGGCACGCTACGGAATGCTTATCAACACGAGGAAGTGCGTGGGCTGTGATGCCTGCCGCATTGCCTGCCAGATGAAAAACCACCTGGAACCCACCGAGTCATTCATCACCTATCACGAGCTGGAAACCGGCGAATTCCCGAACGTATATGCCGAGGTGGTGCCCACCCAGTGTATGCACTGCGAGGACGCGCCGTGCGCCGCCGTGTGCCCGACGCATGCCACCTACGTCACCGATTCGGGCGTGGTGCTGGTGGACGAAGAGAAGTGCATCGGCTGCAAATACTGCATGGCCGCGTGCCCGTACCAGGCGCGCATCGTGAAGGAGTCGACCGGCGTGGTGGAGAAGTGCCGCTTCTGCTGGGACAACGGCGCTCCGGGCAATCCGCCGGCGTGCGTGGGAACGTGCATCTCCGGCGCGCGCGTGTTCGGCGACTTGGACGACCCGAAGAGCGAGATCAGCCAGGCCATCGCGAAGTACCATGCGCTGCCGCTCGCTGATAATCTGACCGCTACCAAGATTTTCTACGTGAGGTGATAAGCAATGGTATGGGGACCTATGATTGCGTGGTACCTGTTTCTGGCCGGCGCCTCGGCCGGGGCGTTTCTCACGGCCGCGTTTGTGGAGGCCAAGTACCCCGACAGCGTGAAAATGCGCGTCGCGGGCCGCATAATTGCGCCGGTGTTCGTGGGCATTGGCCTGCTCATGCTGATGCTGGACGCCGAGGCTGGCCTGCACAACCCACTGCGCTTCTTCTGGCTTATATCGAACCCGGGCTCGGTGATGACGCTGGGCGTGTACTTCATCTGCATTTATATGCCGGTGACGCTGGCGGTGGCCGTGCTTGAGCTGCTGAAGAAGCGCGTGCCGAAGTGGCTCACGTGGATTGGCATTGTGTTTGCGTTCGCCGTGGCGGCCTACACGGGCTTTTTGCTGGGCGTGGTGAAGGCGTATCCGCTATGGAACAACGCCATTCTGCCTATTCTGTTTGTGGTGTCCGCGCTGTCGGCGGGGCTGGCGGCCACGTCGCTGGTAGGTTTGGTGACCGACCGCGAGCGCTTTGAACGCATGTGGCTGATTAAGAAATCGCACGTTATTTTGTCGGCCATCGAGATGGTGGTGCTGTTCACGATGCTGGTTATTGTGAGCGCCGGCAGTTTTGAGGGCGCGGCTTCGGTGCACTCGCTGATTGCGGGGCAGTTCGCGCCCGCGTTCTGGGGCGGCATTGTGCTTTTGGGTTTGGTAGTGCCGTTTTTGATTGAGGGCTATCCGGTGTTTATTGCCCGGCGCGTGGAAACGTCCACAACGTCGCTGGTGGTAAGCCTTATTGGCGAAGCTGGCGTGTTGGTGGGCGGTTTCCTTTTGCGCCTGCTGGTGATACTGGCAGCCCTGCCCGTGCTGTTTCTGTAGGTTGACACCGTGCCCTCGCCGCCGTGTTGCGGCGGGGTGCTGGGCGGCTTCCGAGGGTTCCCCTCCTTCCTCTTGGAAGCCTGCCGTTATACAACGACGCCGCGCCTTTCCCCTTCAGGCGCGGCGTTTGTTGTTAAAAGTGTGACGCGCTTCGCGCTCGTCCTTGCGGTCTGTGTGAATTCGGCGGGGTGGTGGGGGTTAAATGAGTGATCGGGGGTATCATAAACGGGACATGAACAGGGGCATTGCAGAGCGGTGCCGTCGCGAACAAGGAGGAATCTGCATGGATGCACGCGTGTACGAATTGCTGAACGACCAGATCAACAAGGAACTGTATTCCGCCTACCTCTATCTGTCCTTCGCCGACTATTACGAGGAGCAGGGCCTTGAGGGTTTCGCCAACTGGTACGAAATCCAGGCGCAGGAAGAGCGCGACCATGCCATGATCTTCCGCAACTATCTGCATGAGAACGGCCAGAAGGTGAAGCTCTTGGCCATCGACCAGCCCGACAAGGAGTTCTCCGATTTCCTGGCTCCGCTTGAGGCGGCGCTTGAGCACGAGCAGTACGTGACCAGCCTCATCAACGACATCTACGCCGCTGCGGCCGACGTGCGCGACTATCGCACGTGCAAGTTCCTCGACTGGTTCATCGAAGAGCAGCAGGAGGAAGAGGACAACGCGGAGAAGATGATCACCCGCATGAAGCTGTTCGGCTCCGACGCGAAGGCGCTCTACGACCTGGACAAGGAGAACGCCGCGCGCGTCTACTCCGTCCCGACCCCGTTGGCCGCCGAGTAACGCGCGCGTCCGCAACTTGCTTACGTTCGGCCCGCTGCTCTTGTTGGAGTGGCGGGCCGTTTTTGTCTCATGGCTTTCTATCTATTTATAGGGGAGTCGCTCTTCGCCCAGACAGCCGGTTTGCAAAGCGAACTACGAAAGAAGTTCGCGCTCGGTTTCTTCTTCCAGTGGCTCTCCGCTTGCGGGGGTCTCCGCTGCACGCGCCTTCTTCGCGCGCGTGAGCGCGGTGGTGCCTTCGGCGGCGAGCATCGCGGCCAGGTAGGCGGCAGCGAGGGCAACCACAATGGCTTCCGCCCCTGCGCCCGCCAAGTAAAACGCGGCCATACCCAGCGCCATGCTGGCGGCGCAGCTTGCGCAGAAAGCGGCAAACATCTTGGAGAAGCCCACTTCCGAACTCTTCGCCGACCAAAACAAAATCACCAGGCCCAGCATGTTGCACACGGCGGCACCCACCTGCGTCAGCACGCCAAGCGCCCTCGCTGCGGGCACGTCCATGCCCAACGCGAAGGCTCCGGCCAGCATAAACGCGGCTGCTACTAGAAGCGATACGCGGTAGAACACCTTCAAAATGCCCGAGTGCGTCTTCTGCGCGCGGGCTGCTGTCCAGCACACACCCACGGCTGCCACCAGGTAGGGCAGGGGTAGCGGCGCGGCGGGCGAGACCAGTCCCGCGGCGGTTGGCTCAAACGTCAGTCCCAGCATGAAAAACGACAGCATGAGCCCGGCCACGGCGGCCCACCCTTGGCGCATGACCTGCCAAATGGTAATGAGCGGCACCCAGTTCTCCGGGCGGCGAAAGCCCGCGCGCACTTCGTCGGCGCGCACGATCTCGTCTGCAAGCAGCGGAAAGCCTCCGCCCAGCACCAGCACAAACAGCCCGAGGCAGAACAAAAACGGTGAGCCCGCATTCGCCACGGCCCACCAAAGAAACGATGCCAGCAGAAACGACAGCCCCGTGCTAAAGAGGGCACCCTTGAAACCAAACGAACGATAGTAGCGCCCCCACTGACGCAGCAGGCAGGTCAGGCCGAAGCCCAGCAACACGCCGCTGCCCACGGCCGCAATTACCGGCGGTAGCGCACCGCTGAAGGCGGCGCACAGCACGCCCGCTCCGGCGCTGGCCAGGCCCGCGCCCACGGAGTGTCGCCGGTGCTCGTCGTCGTGCGCCGACACGGCCACCGCCGCGCACAGCGCCACCGCGCCCGCCATAAATGCGCCCGCGAACAGGCTGGCTGTTCCGGCCGCTTCGTACAGATGCAGCAAAATGTTGTCGGCGTGCACGCATGCCGCAAGAGCCGCCAGCACGCAGGACAGCGCCAAGCCAAGCGGCGACCATTCATGTGTGCGCGGATTCATGTTCTCAGTACCCCTCCTTAGTGAGCCACCTATTATACGGGCAAACGGCGCGCGGCTTTCTGCGAATCCGCCTGTCGGCGGCCTGGGTGGGCGTGTTGCGACGCTGCTGCGCGCCCCGTCGCGGCCGCAAAGATGCCGGTCGGACGCAGGAGAGGCTACGTTGAAGGTCTTTTGTCGGCAAAAGGTAACCGTTCGGTAAACTCGTGGAGATTGGCCGTTCTCGCCGCCCCAGCAGCAGGAAAATTTACCATGTTCAACAAAGCGTTAACTAATTAGTAACCAGCGCGCCGCCGGGTTCCGCCTACGCGGCGTTTTGAAAGGCCACGCAATGCTCCAGTTGCTCGATATATGTAAGTCCTACACCACGGCCGACTTTACCCAAACGGCGCTCGACAACGTGAGCGTGTCGTTTCGCGACAACGAGTTCGTAGCCATTCTGGGGCCGTCGGGCTCCGGTAAGACCACGCTGCTGAACATCGTGGGCGGCCTCGACCACTACGATTCCGGCAACCTTATCATCGACGGCATCTCCACCGAGCAGTACAAGGACAAGGACTGGGACGCCTACCGCAACAACCGCATTGGTTTCGTGTTCCAAAGCTACAACCTCATTCCGCACCAGACGGTGCTGGCGAACGTAGAGCTGGCGCTGACGCTGTCGGGCGTTTCGCGTGCCGAACGCCACGACCGCGCGGTGCGTGCGCTCAAGCGCGTGGGCCTGGGCGACCACGTAAACAAGAAGCCGAGCCAGCTGTCTGGCGGTCAGATGCAGCGCGTGGCCATTGCGCGTGCGCTCATCAACGACCCGGAGATCCTGCTGGCCGACGAGCCCACCGGCGCGCTGGATTCTAAAACGAGCGTCCAAATTATGGATCTGCTTACCGAGATTGCGAACGACCGTCTGGTCATCATGGTTACGCACAACCCGGAGCTGGCTGAGGAATACGCCACCCGTATTGTGAACTTGGCCGACGGCGTTATCCGCAGTGATACCGACCCCTTCGATCCCACGGTTGAAGACATGCGTGTGAGCGAAAAGCCTGTTCAACGCACGAAGATGTCCTTCCTCACGGCGCTTTCGCTGTCGTTTAAGAACCTCATGACGAAAAAGGGCCGCACGTTAATGACGGCGTTCGCGGGCTCCATTGGCATTATTGGCATCGCGGCCATTTTGGCGCTGGCCAACGGCGTGAACAACTATATTAAGTCGGTGGAAGAAGACACGCTGTCCGAATACCCGCTGCAAATTCAGAGTACCGGCTTCGACATGACGACGATGATGTTGGGCATGGGCGGCGGTGGCGGCGCGAGTGACGGCGACGGGGGCGGCGACGGTGACTCCGGCAACGACCAGGTGCGCGTGTCACAGATGCTCACCAACATGCTGTCGAGTATCGGGTCGAACGACCTCGCGGCGCTGAAAGAGTACTTCGACAGCGGCGAAAGCGGCATCGAAAAGTACACGAATGCCATCGAGTACAGCTACAATGCCACGCCGCAGATTTTCAGTTCGAACACCGAGAACCTGCGCCAGGTGAACCCGGACAAGTCGTTCGCGTCCATTGGCTTGGGTTCGTCGAACAGCACGAACAGCCTTATGTCCATGTCGATGAGCACCGACGTGTTCTACGAAATGCCCAGCAACCCGAACTTGTACCAAAACCAGTACGACGTAAAGGCGGGCCGGTGGCCTGAATCGGCCAACGAAGTGGTGCTGGTACTCACCAGCAATGGTTACATCAGCGACTTCATGCAGTACTCGCTGGGCCTGCGCGACGCGTCGGAACTTGACCGCATGGTGGAGCAGTTCGCTGCCGAAGAGGACGTGGTCACGCCGAGCGACCTGAAACCCTACTCCTACGACGACATTCTGAACGTAACGTTCAAGCTGGTCAACGCTGCGGACTACTACGAGTACGACGAAGAGTTCGGCGTGTGGAAGGACAAGACCGACAACAAGGACTACCTGCGCTCGCTGGTGGAGCACGGCGAGGACTTGCGCGTGGTGGGCGTGGTGCAGCCAAGCGAAGACGCCAGCGCCACCATGTTGAGCGCCGGCATCAACTATCCGTCTGAACTGACGACGCACATCATCGAGAACGCCGCCAACAGCAAGATTGTGAAAGACCAGTTGGCGAAGCCCGACATCAACGTGTTCACCGGCAAGCCGTTTGGTGAAGAGGACGAGGACGGCAGCTCGTTTAGCATGGAGTCCCTGTTCACGGTGGACGAATCGGCGCTGCAGGCCGCGTTCAAGATTGACGAGAGCGCGCTTACGGCCGGCATGGGGAACATGTCGGGGATGTCGCTTGATATGTCCAGCATGAGCGTTGACATGACGTCGCTGCCGCCGTTCGACGCGTCGTCGCTCAACCTTGATATTGGGTCGAACCTGGACTTGAGCAACCTGACGTTCGATTTGAGCAACCTGGAATTGTCGTTCGATGGCATACAGCCCACGATTGATCCCTCGAAGCTGACCGGCGCCATGGGCACGGTGATGCAGGGGTTCTTCCCCTGGTATGCCCAGCACGCGAGCGAGTACGAGGGCTATGCGCAGGCGATGCAGGCCTACCTGGCGTCTGACGAGGTGAACGCCACGTTGGCTGCGGCCGTGAAGGAATCCATCAACATGGACGGCATGGAAGAGGCGCTGAAAACCCAACTCCAGGAGCAGTTGCAGGCGCAACTGGGCGCGCAGCTGCAAGAACAGTTGATGCCCGCGCTGCAGCAGGCCATTGCCACCTCGCTGCAAACGCAGCTGTCCACCGCCATGCAAAGCTATATGCAAACGGTGCTGACTACGGCCATGACGCAGATGGCAAGCTCGCTGCAAACTCAGATGGGTGCGGTGATGCAGCAGTCGATGACGCAAATGTCATCATCGCTGGCCAACGCCATGAGCATTGATACCGATGCCTTCCAAAACGCGTTCAAGATGAACATGGACGAGAAGGAACTCGGCGAGTTGATGATGTCCATGATGGGCGCCGAGGAAGCCTCGTACGACAACAACCTGAAGAAGCTGGGATACGCCGACTTCGCGAAGCCGGGCGGCATTGACATTTACCCCATCGACTTCGAAAGCAAAGCGCACGTCATTGAGATTTTGGACGAGTACAACACGCGTATGACCGACGACGGCCAGGAGGACAAGGTCATCACGTACACGGACTTCGTGGGCGCGCTCATGTCCTCGGTCACCGACATTGTGAACATGATCAGCTATGTGCTGGTGGCGTTTGTGGCCATTTCGCTGGTGGTGTCGTCCATCATGATTGGCGTCATTACCTATATTAGTGTGCTTGAGCGCAAGAAGGAAATTGGCATCCTGCGCTCCATCGGCGCGAGCAAGGGCGACATCAGCCGCGTGTTCAACGCCGAGACTATTATTGTGGGCTTCACGGCGGGAGTGATTGGCATAGGCGTGACGGCGCTCGCCTGTATTCCCGCGAACGCTATCGTGTATTCGCTGTTTGACGTGGCGAATGTGGCCGCACTGCCGTGGCAGGCCGCCATTGTGCTGGTGGGTATCAGCGTGCTGCTGACGTTTGTGGCGGGCCTGTTCCCCTCAAGCGCTGCCGCCCGCGAGGACCCAGTGGAGGCGCTGAGGAGCGAGTAGGGGGCGCGACTGCACGGGTGGAGAGCCCGCGCGGCGTGAACAACTTCTGAAAATGAGAGAGGCCGGACGATGTCCGGCCTCTTGTGCATTCTGGTGGGCGATACCGGGTTCGAACCAGTGACCTTGTGCGTGTAAAGCACCTGCGCTCCCGCTGCGCCAATCGCCCTTTTGTTGTCGCTTTGCGACGGAACGCTCATTCTGCCACAGATTCCCCAATCGTGCAACGCAAAAAACCGGCCTTGCCACCTGCACTGTCATATTTTCGTTGGATTTGCGCCGTTTCGGCGCCGTAGAAGCGACGGCCTGCGGACGGTCGGCGCGCCGTAATTTGGCAGGATCTGGACGGTTCTGTGAGGGGTGTGCGGACGGTCGAACGGTAAGGTTGCGGCTGCATACTAGGGGCCACGGATTCCCAGGATGCGGAGGCTGCGAATGAAACGAAAGAAGACGATGGTGATGGGCGTGGCGTGCGGAGTGCTGTGCGCCGCGTGCGTGTTCGCCTACCTGCAAAGCGTGCGGGGCGAGGCGGAGGCTGCCCGCGCGGAGGCGCTCTCGCGCTACGGCGGCGAGCAGATTGAGGTGTGCGTGGCGCGTCGCGACATAGCGGCGGGTGAGAGCGTGGAAGCCGGGACGGTGGAAACAAAGCTGTGGGTGGCCGACCTGTTGCCCGCGGATGCGGCGCGCTCTACGTCGGATGTGGTGGGGCGCATCGCCACGTCGAACATTTTGGCTGGTGAGGTGGTGTCGCTTCAGCGCTTCGGGCAGGCCGCGGCGGCGCTCGATGTGCCGCAGGGGTTGGCAGCGCTCAGCGTGCCGGCGAAAACGGTGCAGGCCGTGGGTGGCGCGCTGGCTCCTGGCGTGCGCGTGGATATGTATGCCACGGGCGACACTTCCACGGCAGCCATCGCGCGCAACGTGCTGGTGCTGAAGACGAGCGCGAGCGTGGCCGACGGCAAGGCGGCGGCCGACACCACGTGGGTCATGGTGGCGGTGGAGCCGGAATCGGTGCAGGAGATTATCGCGGCATCGCGTAAGGCTGAGTTGTACTTTGCGCTGCCGGCTGAGGGTGCGGGCGCTGGTGTGGGTGATGGCGCTGGCGATGGCGTTGCTGGCGGAGAGGGGGTGTTCTGATGGCTCCCATCATGTTGTGCGCCGATGCCGAGAGCATGCGGCGCCCCGAACTCATTGGTCTTGCGGGTGAGAACTTGGCGGCTCAGGACTGGCTTCGTCTGTTCGCCACGGGGCAGGATGCGCGGCGCTACTTGCGCAACGAGTACGCCGTGGAAGAGGTGTGGGTGGCGGGTTGTGAGGACGTGGAACCCATCAACCTGGCTGCTGCGCTCAAGCGCGATAGGGCCGATGTGCGCGTGTGTTTGCTGGCGTTTCAGAACACGGGCTCGCTCATGAGCAGGGCGAGTGCTGCTGGTGTGGATGCGTCGCTCACGGGTCAGGCGTTTGCCGAGCGCTATGCGGCGGCAAAGCGGCGTCATGCTGGCGGGGTGGCTGGCACGGGCGGTGCAGGTGGCGTGGCTGGTCAGGGTGCCGCTGGGGGTGCGAGTGTCATGCCGCCGGTGGCGGAACGCGGGTGGCCCGGCAGTGCGTATTCGGCGGTTGGCGAGCCGCGGACGGCGGTGCGCGGGTGGCCGGAGGGCGCGCCGGGTGGCCGCGATGCTCGAGCAGTTGCGGGTGCAGGTGCGCCTGTGAATGCGGGGCCAGCGGCGTATGGTGCGGGCGGTGCTGTGGCGGCACCGGCCGCTGTGGGCGCGACTTCGGGTAAGCCCGGGTTCCTGTTGCCCGTGGTCAGCGGCAGTGGCGGCGCGGGGAAGAGCACCGTTGCAGCGTTGGCAGCCCTGTTCGCGCAGGGGTTGGGCTATCGCACCTTGCTGTTGGACTTCGACTTGCAGTTCGGCGACATGCGCGACTTGCTGGGGCGTCCCGACGCGCCGGGGATTGACGAGGTGCTGGCTTCGCCCGCGCGCCTCGAGCGACTGGAGCCCGAGGGCCTCACACCCGCACTGTTGGGAGCGCCGCGACATCTGGAGGACGCCGAGGCGGTGGTGCACGACGCGCCGGCGCTGCTTGATGAGCTGCTGCGCCGCTTCGACGTGGTGGTGGCGAACACGGGGGCATCGTGGGAAGAGCAGCATGCCCTTCTGCTTGAGCGCAGCTCAAAGGCCCTCTTTTTGGTTGACCAGCGGCCCTCGTCGCTGCGAGCGTGCCGTCATGCACTCGACTTGTGTGCGCGTTGCGGCATAGCAACCGGGCCCTTCGTGTTCGCCGCGAACCGCTGTGCCAAGGGTGCGTTGCTCACGTCGCTGGACGTGTCGTGTGCGCTGCAGGGCGCGCATGCGGTGGAGTTGCGCGACGGTGGTCGCGAGGTGGAAGAGGTTGTCGGTGCAGGTCAACCACTGGATTTGGTGGCCGCGAAAAACGAGTTGTGTACGAGCTTAGAGCACGTGCTGGTGGATATTCTGCCCGACTGTGAGGGGCGCGTGCTGCGTCTGGCCGAACCGCGCAGCGCCAAGCCCGAACGTCGGTTGATGCGCGGTCGGCGTCGCGGGAGGGGGGCCGTGCCATGTCCCTGCTAGAGCGCGCGCAAAAGGCCAGTGGAGAAGGAACGCGGTTCGTTACTCCGGTGGGCCCCGGGCTGGATGAGCTGAAAGCCCAGGTGCAGGACTTGCTGTCGGCCGATGAGGTGGCAGCCTTGCAGGCGGAGAACCCCGAGCGAGCGCGCAATGAGGTGCGCAGTGCCTGTCGGCGGGCCTTCGAGGACGCGGCGTGGGCCGAGGTGTCAACCGAGCGGCGTGCCCAGCTGGAGGGCGGCCTCTTGGATGCCATGTTTGGCTTCGGTCCCTTGGAAGGGCTGCTGGCGGACGACACCATTACCGAAGTCATGGTGAACGGGCCGCGCAGCGTGTTCTTCGAACGCGAGGGGCGGCTGTTCCCAAGCGAGCGCACCTTTGCCGACGAGGGGCAGTTGCGGGCGCTCATCGACCGCATCTTAGGGCCGCTGGGGAGGCGCATCGACGAGTCATCTCCCCTGGTGAACGCCCGTTTGCCGGAAGGTCATCGCGTGCACGCGGTCATTCCGCCGCTCGCGTTGGACGGCTCGGTGCTCACCATTCGTAAGTTCACGCGTCGCGTGATGACGCTGGAAGATATGGCGAGTGGCGGCTCGTTCGACGAACGCATGCGGCAGTTCCTCGTGTGGGCCGTGCGTGCCCGCAAAAGTGTAGCCGTGTCGGGCGGCACGGGTAGCGGTAAGACCACGCTGCTGAATGCGCTTTCGTGTGTGATTCCGCACGAGGAACGCATCATCACTATTGAAGACTCGGCTGAGCTGCGCTTTTTGGAACACCCGCACGTCGTGCGCCTGGAGGCGCGCCCCCGCAACGCGGAGGGTCGCGGTGAGGTAACCATCCGCGATTTGGTGACGAACGCGTTGCGCATGCGTCCCGATCGCATTGTGGTTGGTGAGTGCCGCGGGGCGGAAGCACTCGACATGTTACAGGCCATGAACACGGGCCATGATGGGTCGCTCACCACGCTGCACGCGAACTCGCCGCAGGAATCGGTGGCGCGCCTCACCACCATGGTGCGCTTCGGAGCCGATCTGCCGGTGGACGTGATTGAGGCGAACATCGCCAGCGCCATTGACGTGGTGGTGCAGACGGCGCGCTCGCTGGATGGGTCGCGGCGCATCGCCGAGGTGGCGCAGCTGGGCTTCGATGAAGAACGGCGTCGCTGCACGGTGGAAACCCTGTTCAAACGTGAGGAAGGCGAGCGCAGCGGGCAGTGGGTGGGTGTGCCGGCGTGGCTGGAAGACCTTCCGTCGCGTGGCTGCGCTGCATCGAGGGAGGTGACGGCATGGAAGCAAGCATGCTCTTTGGCGGCCTGAGTGCGGCGCTTGCGTTTGGCACGGGCTTGAGCGCGGTGTACGCCTACGGGGCCGCACCCCGGCGCCGTGACGTGGTGGCATCCGCGCGCGGCGAAGATGCGCCTCGGGCGGGTCGGCTCGCGTGGCGACTGCGCAATGGCTTTGCGCCTTTTCTGCCGGTGGCTGAAGCGCTCTTACGTCTGGTGCGGGTGGAACGGGTGGCGAACGAGGCCGTGCAGGAATTGGCGCGGCGGCGCTTCATCACGACCGAGCGCGCGCTGCTGTCCGTGGCGGTGGCGGGAGTAATTGCTCTGGCAACGGTGGCATTTGTGGTGTCGCGCAGCCTGGTGGGTGCGGTGGCGGTGGCAGCGTGTGCGGTGGCAGCGAGCGTGGTTGCCCTCAACGCGACGGGTGATAAGCGCCGTGATGCCGTGCGTGAAGCCGTGCCCGACGTGCTGCGCTCGCTTTCGGCCTGCTTTGACGCGGGGCTCACGCTGATGCAGACGTTTGGCCAGGTGGCAAGCGAGACGAAGGGCCCGCTGCACCTGCCGTTTGCCCGCGCGGCGCACGTGTTGGAAACGGGCGGCAGCGCGTCGGAAGCTCTTGAGGAACTGAGACGTGGCACGTCCGTGCCCGAGCTGGCGTTCGTTGCGGTGGCGCTCGATGTGCAGCACCAGGCCGGTGGCAGCTTGCATCAGGTACTGGAAGCGGCGCGCGACACCGTAGAGGGCGAGCTTGCGCTCAGGCGCTCGCTGAAGGTGCAGACGGCGCAGGCGAAGCTGTCGGCTCGCATTGTCAGCCTGATGCCCTTCGTGCTGGTGGCAGTGTTTTCGCTGGTGAGTGAAGACTTCCTGGCCCCGTTTTTCGAGAGCGCAGCCGGCTGGGCACTTCTGGCGGTGGCGCTGGCCATGCAGGCGGCCGGCGTGCTGCTGGTGCGGCGCATGTTGGCCGTGGGGGCGGAATCGTGAGCGCGCTAATGTCGCTCGCGGGGCTGGCGAGCGTGCTGGCGGCCGTGGCGGGAACATGTGCGGCACGTGCTTGGTGCGAGCGTCGCCAAGCCGCCGAACGTCGCAGTGCGCTGCGTCATGCGGCCGGGGCTTTCGCGGGTGCGTCCGGCAAGCCCAAGGGTCTTGCTGAAACGGTGGTGCGTTATGTGGTGGAACTGAGCCGCCGAATTGCGTTCAAGGCGACGCGGCCGCTTGTGCCGGGTGACTTTGGCGCGGGCGTAAGCGGTGGGCGTCCCCGCAGGTCGGAGGCGTGGCTTGCCGAGCATGCGCTGCGTGCGGGCTTGGTCTCGGAAGTGACGGCAGTGGGGTTCGCCGAAGCGCGTTTGCGTTTGGCATTGGTGTTTGCGGCGGTGGGTGGGTTGGTGGGTGCCGTCCTGTCGAACGAGATGGCTGCGCTGTTGGGTGTGCTGGGGCTGTTTCTGGGTTCCGCGGCGCCGAAGTGGGCGGTGCGCGACGTGGAGCGCCAGCGCACCACCCAGGCAGAGCGTCACCTGTCGGAAATGTTGGAGGTGGTGGCGCTGGGCTTGCGCAGCGGGCTGTCGTTTGACCGGAGCTTCCAGCTGTACGGGGCGCACTTTGCCTCGCCGTTCGCAGAGGCCTGTGCGTCAACGCATCGCCGCTGGTCAATGGGGCTGGCGACGCGCGAGGAAGCCTTGCGTGGCTTGGCGGCATCGTACGGATCGGATCAGCTGGCGCGCGTGGTGGATAACGTGGTTCGGTCGCTTCGCTTTGGCACCTCTTTGGCCGAGGGTCTTGAGGCGGCAGCTGCACAAGCGCGGGTGGAACATCGCTCGCGCATGGAGGAACGAGTGGCTAAAGCCCCGGTCAAGATGATGCTACCCACGGGTGCGCTCATCCTGCCCGCCATGCTGCTGCTGGTGTTGGGCCCGGTACTGTTGGAGCTGATCGACGGATTTTAAGCAGCAATAAAAAGGTGCACGTGTGCTGCGGCTGCAAGCTGCGCACTGCAAAAGGAATACCCCAAGGAAAGGAGAGAGGTTATGGAACGCGAGAACACAATGGGCAGAACAAGTCTGTGCGAACAGGTGAGGGCGACGTGCGTTCGCGGCATGGTGCGTGCGCGGATGCACCTCGCGGAGGCAAAGGGTCAGGGCACCACCGAGTATGCGATTTTGGTCGGTGTGTTGGTAGTCATTGCGATTATCGCCATCACGGTATTCAGGCCAAAACTTCAAGAGTTATGGGATGCCATTGCTGCCGGCATTAACAGCTTGTGAGTGCGTCGGGCGTACGGCGGTGGTGGCGAAGGCGCGCGGTGTGCGGAAGGTGTGCGCGTCGCGCTGCTGGGTGCGAGCACGGGCAGGGCACGGTTGAGTATGCCGTGATGACCGCAGCGTTTCTGGCGCTGGTGGTAGCGCTGGGGGTGCTCTGGCGGCCCCTTGAAGGCGGGCTCTTCGTGGAGCATGCGCTGATGGCGGCCTCTCACCATGTGCAGGGCACCGCTCCAGGCGGCGTGGCGGACGTGTTTTTGTACTGATAAGGCAAGGCGGCGCACGGAAGTGGCGCGGTGACGATAAGGAGGCGAGTTATGGGCAGGCGAATCCGGCGCACTGAGCGCGGGCAGGGCACCGTGGAGGCGGCGTTTGTGATACCCGTGCTGTTTTTGGCGCTGCTGCTTTTGCTGCAGCCGGGCATCATCCTGTACGACCGCCTGGTCATGCAGGCTGCTGCGGCTGAGGGCTGCCGGCTTCTCGCCACCAAAACGGGTGCGCTGGGTGACATGGATGCGGCGTGCGAGGCCTTCGTGCGCCACCGCCTATCGGCCGTGCCGCAGCACGACTGCTTCCATGTGCACGGCGGGGGCTGTAGCTGGGACATTACGCTTTCGGGCGACGAAGCGTCGGACACCGTGTCGGTGACCATCGCAAACAAGCTGAAGCCCCTGCCTTTGCTGGATGCTGGCGCCACCCTCTTGGGTATGACGGATGGGGCGGGGCGGCTTCCCCTTGAGGTAACCGCTTCGCTGCCCACCCAGCCTGACTGGGTGAACGGGGCCGAGGCGGGGCGCGACCCGGCAGGCTGGATTGGGGCGTGGTTGTCGTGAAGTTCGGGAAAGGGTGCGCGGTGCATTTGCGGTGGCGTTGCCGCCGGCCGTTCGGCTTGTTCCGCGACGAAGAGGGCTTTACCACGGTGGGCATGGCGCTGGCTTTGCTGATAACGCTGTCGCTGGTGTTTACGACGGCGCAGGTGTACCGCGTGACCTCGGCCTCTGCCGACGTGCAGGATGTGGCGGATGCCGCCGCGCTTGCCGCCGAGAACCAGGTGGCGGAGTTCATGATTGTGGTGCGGGCGTGCGATGCCGTGGTGCTCACGCTGTCGCTTACCAGCATTGTGGTGACGGGCTTGGGCGTAGCCGCGCTCTGTACGCCCGTCACGGCACCCGCCTCGGAAGCCCTGCTCAAGGCCGGGCGTGACGTGGCCAAGGCGCGCGATTCGTTCGCTGAAAAGGCAGCGGAGGGTTTGAACCGCCTGCAAAAAGCGCTGCCGTTTTTGGCGGCGGCCAGCGCCGCGCACGTGGCGTCGGCCAACAATGGCGGCCCGATGAATGCGTCCTATGTGGCCCTGGCTGTGCTGGCGCCCGCTGAGGGCGAGCCCATAGAAGTGGGCGGCATGGAAGGCGCGCATGCTTTGGCTGACCGCGCCGAGGCGGAGTCTGAGGACATCAAACGTGCCGGTGAACAGGCCGAACAGGCAGCTGAGGAAGCGAATGCGTGCAAGGAGCGAGCGTTTCGCCGCGATTGCGGCGACGAGCCGGGCTACTGCATGTCCGAGCGGGCGCGCACGCTGGCGGGGCTTTCCGGTGGGGACAACCCGCGCTTTAACAGCGTGGATGCCTGGTCGTTCTCGGTGCCGCTCGAACGGGCGCGTGCGTATTACGTGAAGCGGTTGGCGGTGGAGGCACCGCAGGGCTCGTCAACCGAAGAGCGAGCGCGTTCGGCGCTGCGGTTGCGGTTCTATCGCTTTGCAACGGCTGAGCTGGGGCGGGGCTACGTGCACGAGACGGAGGACTCGTTCGACGCGCTGTTTCCTCACCTGCCGAAGAACACCGATGAGATGCGCGCGACCGCGCTGTACACGGAGGTGGCCTATCCGGTGACGGAGGGCGAGGGCGGGCCGGTCATGCATGCGTGGAGCGGGTGTCCTGCGGCGGCGGGTGCGACGGGCATGGGCTCTATCGCTCAGATGGAGCAGGGCGGCTATTCCACCTGTTCAGAATGCGGGTTCACGGCGTCAAGCATGGGCAAGGTTGCGGCGGCATCCACGTCTATCGACAACGGTTTTGAGTACCACTACGAAGCGGTGGCGCAAGCGGCGGATGAGTATGAGCAAGCGCGTGCGAAGCTCGATCCGCTGGCGCGCAAGGTGAAGGAGAAGGCGGGCGGTCTCTTTGACGAATGTTTGGATCTTCTGCGACAGGTGAGCAGTAAGCGCATTGATGCGGCACCGCCGGGGCGCTACGGAGCGGTGGTGCTGGTGGCGAACACGAGCGCCGCGCCGACATCCACAGGGTTTGCCAGCGGGTTTGTGCATGAGGCAGGGTCGCTGGGGGCGCGGGCTGCGGTGTCGGCTGCAACACTGCTTGACGAAGGGTCGGACGAAGGGAAGAACGTGCTGAATTCCCTGTTGGACGGCCTGAAGGACAAAGGTGGCGCGGTGACGGGTGCGCTTGGTGTGGTGCTGGATTGTTGGTCGGGGCTGCTGAGCGCCTACCTTGAGGGGCAGGATGCCATCGGGCGAGTTCTTGAGGGTGCCGTGGACGCTCTGCCGTTTGCGAGCGCGAGCGGGTTGGGGTCGTGGGCTGCGAGTGCCTTCCAAAAGGCCGTGGCGGCTCTCGGACTGGAACCCGCAAAACTCGGCGCGCTCAAACCGGTACTGGTGAACTCGGCGCACGTTGCCGGTGCGGACGACACGGCGTTCTCGGCGCGGTTCTTGGCGGTGAAGGCCCAGGCGGTGGCGCACCCGCTGGCATCGACAGATTTGTTCTCGTCGGTGGTGACGTCGGCGGAAGCGGCGGCTATCGAAGGCATTGCGTCGCTTGATGGCACGGTGGAGATAGCGTCGGTGCAGCTGTTTGGCGACGGCGGGCCGGAGATACCCCTCACCATCGCACTGCCTCAAGCGGCGCGCGATGCGGCGGCGGACTTGGTGAGCAGTGCGGCGGATGCAGTGCGCTCAGTGTATGCCCAGGTGACGGGGGTGAGAACGTGGGAGTGAAACAGGCGTGCGTTCAGAGGCACCCGCGCGCCAACCGCGCTTCGCCAGGGCGTGCGCTGCCGGGAAGAGTTACCCCGGACGTGGGTCGTGCGCGGCACGGTGCGCGCGAGGCGGGCCAGATGACCGTGGAGTTGGCCGTGGTGTTTCCGGTGCTGTTGGTGGTGGCGGTGATTGCCGTGAACGTGCTTCTGTTCTTCTCGGAGTGCGCGGCATTTGACCGAACGGCGCGCGAGGCGGTGCGCGTGTATGCGACCTCCCCGGCCTACGGGCAGGGGCTGGAGCAGAGCCAGGCGCTGGTGCAGCAGACCGTTCAAGCGGCCTTCGACAAGCCCTACCTGGCCTCGCGCGTGGCGACGGAAGGAGTGTCCGGAGGCGCGGTGCGGTTCACGGCAACGCTTGAGTTCTCGCCGACGTTGTTTGGCATGGGATTGAAGTCGTCGGTGTTCGGCGTGGCGCTGCCGCACTTGGAACACTCGGTGGCGCTGGTGGTGGAGCCGTACAAACCGGGGGTGTTGCTATGAGCGAGCAGGCGCGTCGTCTGCGAAGGGCGGCTGTGGTGCTGGGCGTGTTGCTGGTAATTGCGCTGGTACTGCACGTGGTAGGTGCGCTTGGTGCGCCAAGTGTGCTGGCCGAGGCGTCACACGTTATCGCCACGGAAGTTGGTGAGACGTACGGTTCGCCCGCACTCCCGGCAGGGTTCGAAGATGAGGTGCTGTGCGCGGCCAGCTTCGAAGACGTTCGTGTGAGTCCGGAAGGCTCGGTGGTGGGCTTCACGGCGCGTGGCACTCCAGCGGAAGCGTTTAAGCAGGTAGAAGGCCTCATGCGCGACCACGGCTGGACGGTGGTGCCGGGCGGAGACGGGGCGAGCGGCTCGTTTCTGAAGGAGGTCGGACAGTATCGGTGGGCGTTTGTGGGGTGCGTACGTGTGGGCGATACGACGAGCGTGGTCGTGCAGTGCGCGGCGGATGACGGGAAAGGATGAGGCATGGCTGACAAGAACAAAGAAGGTACGCGTGCGGTGCATGGTGCCGACGCACCGAAGAGAAGGCGCCGCGTTTCGGCAGGAACTCCGCCGGTGGACGAGCGAACCTCGCTTGCGCTGGCGGTGCGCACTGCGCGCAAGGCGCGCGGTCTTCTGCTGACGGCGCCGAACGACAAGGCGCTGCTGCTCATGCCGTGTAACGACGTGCATACCGTGGGTATGCGCCACCCCCTGGATGTCGCGTTTGTTGACGGCGAAGGCCGTGTGGTGGAAACGCATCGCTCCGTGGGCCCGCTCAGGCGGCTACGTAACACCAAGGCGGTGGCCGTGGTGGAGCGCTTTGCGTGCTGCGATACGCCGTGGTTCGCCATCGGTGACCAGGTGATGATTTCAGGTAGGAAGGAGGTGGCGCGATGAAAACGTGTCCGGTGTGTAAGGCGCGCACGTTCGACGATGCGGAGGTGTGCTACGGCTGCATGCATCGCTTCGGCAGCACGCCGACGGAGGTGTTAGCCGATGCGGGGGGCTGGGAGCCCGAAGAGGGCGTGAGCCTTGGTCGGCTGGCAGCCCATGAGACGAAGCCCCAGATGGAAAGCCCAGCGGAAGAAGAGCGCGTGGCTGGTCACGCGGCGCTTGTGGAAGCGCCAGTGCCGGATAAGGAGGGCACGTCCGGTGAACATGATGTTCGCTCGGAAGGAAGGCACGCCGCCGAGCGGGCGCGTTGCCTCAGCGGTGGTATCTCTGCACAGGAGTCGCGTCGGGAGCTGACGCACCGCGAAGCGCAGCCCGTCGAGGGGACGCTTCGCCGATCGACACGGGCCGATCCCGTTCGGCGTGCCCGGCGAGACAGCGTGCCGTTCGATGGTGCGGGGTGGATTGTCCGCTTCGAACTGCCGGGTGCGTTGCATGAAGCACAGGAGGGCCTGGAGCAGGCCACGCATGAAGCATATTTCACTGATACGCATGCGGTGGAGCGAGGGCGCGGCGGCTCGCTGGTAATCAGCATCGAGCCAGCTGCAGGATCGGGCGGCCGCGAAGCGGCACGTGCTGAGCCGACAGCGGCGGGTGCCGTGCGCGTGCTTGAACCAACCGCCAGCCGGGGTGAACAGGTACGGTCATGACGGCCGGAGCCCTCGTGGCGGGTGCTGCCCTGGTAGGTGCGGTGGCGGGATGGACGGTGGTGCCGTGGGCGTCCGACCGCGCGCTCAAGCGTGTTCGTGCGCGGGCTGACTCATGGTGGGATGACTCACTTGAAGTGTATCGCGCTTTCAAGTGTGCACATCCTGGCATTGAGCCAGCAAGCGCGTCCCCGGGGGAGGAAGGCGCGGTTGGCCTCTGGCGCGACTATGTGCTTGAACAGGCGCACCTCGGTGCGCTCACCCGGGAGCACCTGTGCACTCTTGCGCAAGCGGGCCTCGACATGAGCGGCACGGTGGCGGCAGGGACCGAAGAAGAGCGCGCCCTGCGCTGCTCATTCCGGCCACGCATGTGGCAGCGTGCGATATGCGCGGTGGGTGCGGCCATGTTCGCGGCGTTCGCTGCGGTGCTCGCGCCAGGTGTAGGTGCGGCTGTGGCGCTCTGTGTGTGTTTGCTTGCCATGGAGGTGGCTGTGGTGTGTGACCTGCGCGCCCGCACGATTCCTCTGGAAACGTGTGTGCTTGTGGTGCTTGCCGGTGCGGCGTTTCAGGTGGTGGTGAACGGCTTCGAGGGCGTGATGGCGGGACTTATGTTCGCGGGCATTGCGGTTGTCGGCAGCATGGCGGCGAACCGGGTGCTGCGCGGGCACTGTCCGGGAGGCGCTGTTGGCGGAGGCGACGTGCGCTGCATGGGTGCGCTCTCGGTGGCCACGGGGGCGGGGGCGGCGTGCGGATTTGCCGCTTGCTATGCGCTGGCGGCTGCAACCTCGCTCGCGGGATGTGCCACCAAGCGTCTCACGTGGACCGATGGCGTGCCCATGGCTCCGTTTCTGACGGTGTGGTTGGCCTGCGGGGCGTCGGTCAGCCTGGTTGCCACATGAAGGCGCGCGAGCGGGGTCTTGCGAGACATTCCGGCGAGGCAGCCTTCGTTTCGGCTCGCGCCGGACCGGTGTGAGTTTCTGCCGCAAAACGGCGGCTTAAACGGGTTGAAGGAAGGTCGGGCTAAAGGGGCCCGGCAACCAAACAAGAAAGGACATCAGTATGAACGCAGCAAAGACCAACGCAACCTTTTCCTTCGAGGCGAACGCGAAGGTGCGCCCAGGCATTTCCACGCGTGCGCAGGGCGCTCGTGCCAAGGCGCGCGCCCTCGCAGTGCGCGGTGAGGAAGGCGGTGGCTCAGAGATTGTGCAGACGGTTATCGTGCTCGGCTTTGCCGTGGGCCTGGGCGCCGCACTTATGTTGTTGCAGGGCAACGTCCAATCGGCCATTACCACGGTTGGCTCGAACATCACTGACATGTTCGCGAAAGTTACGTCCGGTGCGGCCAGGTAGCTACCATCCTGCACGCGAGTGGGGGAGCAGCGTCGTGACAGCTGTTGTGGCGCTGCCCCTTCTCCTTTCGCTGCTGTGCGCCAGCTTGGATATTGGGCGCGTGGTGTTTCTGGGGGCGGAGGTCAATTCTGCTGCTCACGCGGTGTGTCGGCGCGTGGAGGCGCGCCCCCAGGCCGCCACTTCCTCCAAAGAGTTGGCGAAGGTGGCGCTTGAGGCTTCCCCTTCGCTTGGAGGCGAGGGACTTGCTCTCTCTGCTACCGCCAGCGTGGGATCGGCGGAACAGCAGGTCTACGGTCACAAGCTGCGCGACACCGAGTGGGGCGGCTTTCGAGAGCGGCCGGCTCGGGTGCAAACCCGCCCCGTCACGGTGTCGGTGAGTGTGAAGGGACGCTACCTCACGCCGGTGGGAGCCCTCATTGCACGCGCAACGGGTGCGGGGGATGGCTCGTTTACCTGCCGCGGTGCTGCGCGTGGCACCGTTGATGCCACGGTGGAGGGAGGTGCGTGGTGAGTGAGCGCGAGCGCGGCAGCGAGATGGTGCAGTTTTTGGTGGTGGTGCCGCTGGTGCTGTTGGTGTTGGCGGCGGCGCTGCAAGTGGGTGCCGTCATGCTGTCCATCGATCGGCTGACGGCCGATGTGACGCGAGCGTGTCGCCAGCTTGATGCGGCGGGCTTGTCGCTGGCGGCAGACAAAGAACGGTTCGTGAAGGATGAGCTGTTGGGCGCGGCGACGCAGCTGCAGCCCGATCTGTTGACCGTGCGGGATGTGCGCCTATCGTTTGACAGCGATGCGAATTCGTCGCTTGCGCTCGCGCACCCCGGATCAATTGAGGATGGTTTGCTTGTTATTGAAGAGCGTACAAGCAGCGGGCACTTCTCGTTCGACGTGGCCTACGAACTGCCGTCGCTGGCGGCGATTCCCGGCATGGAACACAGAAGCATCGCGCGCCACGTGGAGTGTGCGCGCACCGAGGGAAGGGTGGTTGAGGTGGAGGTGTCGCCGTTATGAGGGTGCGTGCCGCGGGTGCGCGCAGTGCGGCGTCCGAGCGCGGTAATGTGACTCCGCTCGCGCTGGCGGTGGCATTGGTGCTGTTCATGGCCCTGGGATTCGCCGTGGATCAGGGTGTGGCGTGCGCATCTAAGGTGCGTCAGGAAAACGCGCTCGATGCGGCACGCGATGCCTGCATGGACACCTCGTTTGCCCTCGTGGCGAAAAACGACAACGACCCGGGGCTTGCGGTAGCACGCCGCTTGACGCAGACGTTGCGCGACGAGGGCTACCAAGGCGGGGCTACGGTGTGGTTCTATGAGGTGCCCGCCTCTGCCTTGCCACGCTCGCGCCGGGTGTGGGGCGTGGCGGTGCAGTTGGAAGAAGACGTGCCCACGGTGATAGCCCGCGGGTTCGGCGTGGTATCGCTGCCGGTGGCGTCGAAGCGCATTGTGACGGCGGAACCCTACGCCGACGTGGTGGCATGGCGGCCTGTCGGCACGCAGAGTAACGCACGCTTCCAGCTGCGAGCAGGCATGAAGGTGAGCTCGCTCTCCCGCGTCCGTCTGGGAGGTTTGGGAGATTATCCGGAAGAGTTGCAGCAGCGCGTGCGCGCGATGACAGCCGACGCCACGGGGCGCTTATAGAAAGGATGAAGGAATGATCGGACGGAGAAGGGCTCAAGGGGCTGCGGGTGGCTACGCCAGTCGCAGCGAAGAGCCGCCTCAGCGTGGCGGGTCTGACGTGTCTGCCACGACGCGCCTTCGCAGGGAGGATATGCGTGCGCCGCGGGAGCAGAATGCGGCACGGCCGCTGCGCGAGGATGCGGGCGCGCAGCCTGCTCGCCGGGTGTTTGCACCGCGCGAGGGCGCCGATACGAGTGACACGAACCGCGTGAAGCGGCTGGCCGCAGTGGCAGGGGTTTCGGTGGCAGTGGCCCTGGTTGCAGCGGCGTACGGAACGTGGGCGGCACTGTCCGCTCAAGCCGCCATTGCTGAGGCAGGAGCCGATGCGCAGCCAACGCTGGTTGCGGTAACCGACATACGGGCTGGTGAGGAGCTTGCCGCTTCGTCGTTCGAGATCCGTTCAGTGCCGCGCAGTTTGCGGGCGAAAGGGGCGCTGGGGCCGGAGGCTCTTAAGGCGGAGGCAGGCGCGGCGTCAGTTGCAGGCAAACAGGCGCTCGTGGACATCGCCCAGGGTGCCCAGGTAACTCCTGCCAGTGTGGCCGGCGGTCTCGACAGTGGCTTTTTGGCTGGTTCGCTTGCGTCTGGGATGCAGGCCGTCACGGTGGCGGTGGATGCGGAGACGGGTATAGCGGGGCTCTTGCGCCCGTCTGATCGGGTGCGCGTGGTGGCGCTTGAGTCGGCGGCCTCGGGCGAGACGGTGCTCACCACGCTGTGCGAGGCGGCACGCGTGTTGGCGCTTGACGCCGATAGGTCGGGCGAGGGTGGTGCCTACGCGTCGGTCACGGTGGAAGTGACGCCCGAGCAGGCGGATGCCGTTCGCTCCGCGCAGCATGCGGGCAAGGTGAGTTTGGTGTTGCTGTCGGCTTTGGATGTGTCGCCTGGCGGGGGTGCGGGCGGAGGCGCTGTAGAGGATCCCGCTGCGGCTGAGGCTGGTTTGGCAGGCGCTGGGGCGAACGCCGTTGCACCCTTCGAAGATGCCGAAGTGTCGGAGGGTGGCGAGTTCGATGGATAGGGCGACTGAGCGCGCGTTCAAAGCTGCCGTGCGTCAAGAAGTGGCGGCGAAGCTGGGCGGCGAAGAGGCCGGCCCTGAGCGGGTGAAGGAACTCATCTCCATTGCTGTGGAAGCCATTGCGTTCGACTTCGGCGTGGCGCTCAGTCCAGCCGAGTCGATCGCGCTCTCAAATGCCCTCATCGACGATTTTTTGTACTACGGTCCGCTACAACCCCTGCTCAACGACGGGTCCATCACTGAAATCATGGTGAATGGGGGCGGCGTGGACGTGACCGATCCGGCGCTGCCGTTCCTACCACCTATCGTGTATGTGGAGCGCGCGGGGCGCTTGGAGTACCGGCCCGACGTGGCGTTCGATGACTCCGACCATTTAAGGCGCATCATAGACAAGATTGCCGAACAGGCGGGTGCGCGCTGTGACGAATCGCATGCCATGGGCTGTGCCATGCTTCCCGGCGGTCGGGCGCGCGCTACCTATGTGGTGCCGCCGCTTGCCCCCGACGGCCCGGCCCTTAACCTGCGTACGTTCAAAAACGACCTCTTGAGCATGGAAGACCTTGAACGTGCGGGTGCGCTTTCGGCGGCTATGTCGGACTTTTTGCGCTCGGCGGTGGCGGCGCGTTGCCCCATTGTTATTTCGGGTGGCACGGGTTCAGGCAAAACAACACTGCTCAACGCGCTTTCGGGTTTCATTCCGCCCGATGAACGCGTGATTACCATAGAGGATACGCCGGAGCTGCGGCTTCGCACGCCTCATACCGAGCGCATGCAAACGCGCGAGGCGAACACCGAGGGTCAGGGTGCGGTCACTATGCGCGATTTAGTGGCCATTGCTCTGCGGCGCCGACCCGACCGCATCATCGTAGGCGAGTGCCGCGGGGCCGAGGCCTACGACATGTTGCAGGCCATGCAGACCGACCACCCGGGTTCTATGACCACCATTCATGCGAATGACCCGGACAACGCCATCAGCCGCTTGCGCACTATGGTGGGCTACGCCGATGGTGAGCTGGGCCGCGACGTCATCATGCAGCAGATAGCCGAGTCGCTGCGCGGAGGGCTGGTGGTGCATACCGACCGCTTGCAAGATGGCCGCCGCAAGGTGACCAGCATTGTTGCGGTGGATCCGCTGCCCGATGGCGCCACGGTTATTCCACGCGCTGAACTCTTCTCATTCGACGTGGAAGGGGTGGATGCGGAGGGCTGGACGGTGGGCTCGTGGCGCGCGTGCGGTATTCAGCCCCAGCATATTAAGGAGCGCATGCGTGCGGCGGGCGTGTGGTACGACCCCGCCTGGTTCTTCGCTGCGTAACGGCGGGGGAAGGAGACAGACATGGTGTACCTCGCAGTATCAACGGCCATCGCGGCGGCATGTGTGGTGTTGGCGATGGCGGTAGTTAAGGCTGTGCGCGAGGAACGGCTCGCTCAACGAGGCAGGTCACTCACGGTATTTGGCCCGGTGAGCGCCGAGGCGGGTAAACCTGAGCGCGCGAAAGATGACGGAAAGCCTGTGCGCAATACGCCCCTGGCACGCCGCTTGCGGGCAGCGGGTATCGGGATGAGTCCAACGGCGTTTGTTACCACGTTAGTGGCGCTCGCCTTCCTTGCCTATGCCTGTGGACTCACGATGGGTGGCACGGCCGTTGGGGTAGTGGCGGCAGCTGGTGTGCTGGTGGGCGGACGTGTGTGGGTGCGCCGTGCCGAGCGCAAACGGCGTGAACTCTTTGACGTGCAACTGGCGCATGCGCTTCCGCAAATTGCAGCGAGTGTGCGCGGCTCGCTCACCTTGGAGCGCGCCCTGCGTGTGGCATCCGTGCACATGGAAGAGCCGCTACGCAGTGAGGTGGCGCGCGTTTTGGCGGACGCGTCGTACGGCATGCCGCTGGCGGATGCCCTTGAGCGCATGGCAGAGCGCACCCAGAGTCAGGACGTGAAAACGCTGGCGGCGGCCACGCGCATTAGGCAGAGCCGCGGCGGCAGTATTGCGGCTGCTCTCGCGCTCATTTCGAAGCGGGTGGACGCGCGCTTGCGAGAAGCCCGCGAACTCAAGGTGGAGATAGCCGGCACACGGGCGGCTAAGTGGTTCGTTGCCTGCGCCATGCCCGCGCTCTTCGCCCTTATGTATGTGACGAATGCAGACTTCGCTCGGTTTTACCAAAGCGAGCCGCTTGGGTGGGTGGTGCTCGGTGTGGCAGTGGTGCTGGAGGTGGCGGGGCTGCTTATGTCGCGCGCCATTACGTCGGTTGAGCGGGTCTGAGCGAGTGCGGGTGGAAGAACAAAGAAGGAGGATGCGCGATGGGTGCATCGGTGGTGGTGCTGGCGCTTTTGCTTGCGGTGGGCGGCGCGGCAGGACTTGCTGTGTATGAGGTATTAGTGCGCTCGCACGCTCCGGCGTTGCGCGTTGGAGCGCGAGGTGAAGGTGCTGCGGTGGCCGGGGCTGGCTCGCGCGGCCGCGCAGCATCGGGTACCTCGGGCGCTAAAGGCACGAGTGAGAAGGATCTCGCATACGGGCGGTTCGCGCAGGTCATAGGGCGTGCGACGCGTGCCATAGAGCATGCACTGCCCATGGCACGCAGCGACAGCGAGGCCTACCGCGAACTACTTTCAGGAGCAGGATGGGATATCGCGCCTGAGACGTGGCGCGGCTTGCGTGTGCTGGCGGCTGCAGCCGGTGCGCTGGTGGCCTGTGCCCTCACTGTGCCGGGAGGGCAGCTGGCCCCGCCTGCCGTCTGCGCGTTTGCCGCCGTTGCTGCGGTGGCGGGCTGGGCGCTTCCGCGTCTGGTGCTCGCGCGTGCCGAACAGCGTCGGCGGCGCGCTATAGAACGGCAGTTGCCCGATGCCATGGAGCTTCTCGGCATCGCGGTGGCGGCTGGCTCGCCCGTGGAGCAGTGCTTTCGCGAAGTGGCGCGCAACCTGGAAAAGCCGCTGTCCGAAGAGTTCGAAGCGGTTGACCGTGAGGTGAACCTGCTTGGTCATACGCGTGAACAGGCCTTCGAGCATCTGGCCAAACGTTGCCGCAGCCGCGATGTTGCTGCTTTCACAGCTCAGTTGGCCCAAGCCGTGAACCAGGGGTCGTCGGTTGCCGAGGGGCTTACGGCTCAGGCGGAACTCGCTCGTGCAACCGCGCAGGCGGCCGCCATCGAGCGCATTAGGAAAATGCCTACGAAGCTGGATATTGTGCTGTCGTTTTGCTTCCTGCCTCCCACGATAGCGCTGGTGGTGGCCCCGACGGTGGTCAACCTGATGCAGTTTTTGAACGACACATTGCAGTAAGGAGGGACAGTATGGGAAAGCCTGATGAAGGTGCGTTCGTGCGCGAACGGGTAGAACCGGTTGAGCGGCACGACAAGAAAAAGGCTATGACACGTCGAGCGTTTGCGGGGCTGAGCGCGGCGGCCGCGGCTACGCTGTTGGTGGGCACGCGTTTTGCCTGGGCAGCGGTCGGACGCGGGGCGTGGGGCGACTGCGGCGCGGTGGCTCGGCCGGGTGCAACGTTTGGCTACGATGCGGGATGGTCGTACTCCAATAACCTCTGCGTGTGGTTGGCAGCTTCGTGCAATTGCCAGGTAGGTCGTATGACCGAACTGTTCTTGGAAGTGCGCGTGGATGCGTATGTAGCGTGCGGCGGCGTGTGGACGCCCACCTGGTTCCCGGATATTCCGGACACGCCGACGTATGCCTATATACGCGACGAGTCGGGCGAGTGGCTGGCCTCGGCGTATTGGATTATCGACACGGTGTATGACCACGACTACTACGAGTACATGACGGGCACCAAACTGCGCATTCCGCGTCGGGAGGCAGACTATACCTGCTGGTGCGGGGCGGATATTCGCGGGCTCGGCGGCAGCGCGCCGGGCACGCACTCGGTGGCGGAAGCAACCCAGATTGTGCCACATCATGTGTTGGGTGACGACGCGTGGTGGCACGGTCGCATTGTCACGCTGCGGCCCCGTGTGGCAGAACACCTGCGCCTTGATGTGCTGGGAGGCTCACGCGAAAACGGTGCTGCGGTGGTGGGCTGGTCGCTCACGAACCTGACGAACCAACACTGGATTGCGCTGCAAAGCGGGCAAGGTCGCACGTGTTTTGTGCCCGTGCACCTGGGGGAGAGCCCGCTCTACCTCGATTCGAGTAACGGCACCTGGGATGATGGCGCTGCCGTTGACATCTTTGAGGGTAACGGCACGCCGGCCCAGTCGCTCTACATGCACGGGTTGGGCAACGGCTACCACCTGCTGGTGTTCGAGTGTTCCGGCTGCGCGCTCGATTTGCGCGATGGCGGCCAGCAAGACGGAACACCCGTGGATCAGTGGAACTCCTATAACGACTGGAACAACCCGAATCAGCAGTGGAAGCTTGGCGAACCAGAATTTCGCGAAGAGTGGCCGGGGACGCTTGAGGTGACCGGTGAGGCACGCCCTGGGGGAACACTTTCGGCACCCAATCCTGCCGAGGCGTGTGTACCGCGCAACTTCCCCGGTACGTCAGGCATGTTCTACCGCTACACGTGGTATCGGGGTGCGTCGGCGGGCGAGCGCACCGAAGTGGTGCGTCCGGCGGAGGAAAACCCCTCCTATTCCGTGGTGGATGCCGACGCGGGAACGTACCTCACCTGCGTCATCACGGCCCATACGCGCTTTGCGGATATCCAGTATAAGGGTGAGGTGGTGATTCCCTCGGTGCTGGTGCAGGGTGAACCGACGGACGCGGAAGAACCGTCTTCTGGCGTGCGCTTTTACGTTGATGGCGAAACAACGCCCTGCTATTCGGACAAGGCTGCCAGCGGTGCCTACACCGTGCCGCGCGCGGCCTGGGATGCAGCCGCCAAACCCGGATGCTCGGGTGTGGAAGGGTGGTATCGCGATGCGGCGTGTACGAAGCGCTTTGCTGACGGCTCCACGGTTACCGGTGGTCTGAACCTCTACGCGCGCAATCGCGTGGCGCTGTCCTACGCCATGGCCGACCGCTCCTGCTTGGTGTCGTCCAACCGTACCTATTATGTTGATAGGGCGCTTGAGCGACGGCTTTCGTCGCCGGGTGCCGTGCTGCCTGCTTCCGCGGGGCTCTACTACGGTGATCGCGTCACGTTCGCCAGTGGCCCCAGCGTGTGGTATCGCGAGATGGGGCGCGTGCGTGAAGCAGCTTGTGAGCAGGGCGCTTATGCCGACGCCTCCGCCGCGGGGCCGCCTATGACTTCGGCACGCCTGACGCGCGACACGGTGGCTTACCTTGTGTGGGGGACGCCCGCCTACGACGGCATCTCACTCGCGTAGCAGGTTGCCCTCCCGTCGCGCCCACCACTGCGTTACAATACCCGCCATGGAAAACGAACAGAACATCAATGAGGCCGCTCAGGCGGCCTCCACCCCAACCACCGACGCCGAGGCTGCGCCTGCCGTCGACATCATTTTGGCCAGCGGATCGCCGCGTCGCAAGCAACTGTTAGAGGACACGGGAGTCGCCTTTACCGTGCACGTGTCCGACGTGGACGAATCGCTGGAGCCCGACCTGTTGGCCGACCCGCCCGAGGCCGCGAAGAAGCTCGCGGAGCGCAAGGCCGGTGCGGTCGTGCAGGAGGTGCTGGCTGAAGACTACGTGGGCACGGCTGCCATCCTGGGCGCCGATACCATGGTGGTGTGCGGCGGCGAGATATTCGGCAAACCGAAAAGTATCTCGGACGCTAAGCGTATGCTGCGCCGTCTGTCGGGAACCACGCACGAGGTGGTCACGGCCGTGTCGCTCTGGATGGTGGCCGCGCCCTCAAAAGAGGATGTGTCGCTGGGCTTCCGTACGTTTGTCGACCGTGCCGCCGTCACCTTCCACGACCTGACGGACGAAGACATTACGGAGTATCTGCGCAAAGGCGAGTCCTTCGACAAAGCCGGAGCCTACGCCGCACAAGGTGCCGGCGCCGCACTCGTCAAACACATAGAAGGCTCTCTCGACACCGTCATAGGACTCCCCGTCACTCGCCTCCAACAAGAATTCCCCGACCTCTTCCTCGTGTAGGATAAGTAGGGGCACCTCTTACAGGTTGAAAACTTAACCTCGCAGGTCCAAATCAGTCAGCGAGGGCTTTTGCAGTGCCCCGAATTGCCACGTTGCGCGGCTGAGCGTGCTCCGCACGCGAGGGTAAGCGCAAAAGCGGCAAGGCGGGGTGCTGCAAAAGCCCGCAGCGTCGGTGCATTCCGCTGTTCGTAGAACAGCGGAACCAAAGAACCCCCAGTTCCCACGGCAAATGTAAAAATCGTGGCCCTTCGCCTGGCGTTACCGTATTGTCTCCTTTTCCGCAAGGGCGAATGGTACACTAACCGAATCTCAAGGTAAGCGTGACTGCTCTGCTCACGTATCGTGTCAAGGCGAGCGGTGGGTGGGGTCACGGATGCAGCGAAGGAAGCAAGTAGTGCACGACGATATTGCGGAAATACTGTTCACTGAAGACGAGATTGCCCAGCGTGTGGGCGAAATCGGGCGCGCCATTACGCGCGACTACGCTGACGTGGCGGATGAGGGCATTGTGCTCGTGTCCGTGCTGCGCGGCGCAGCCATCTTCATGGCGGACCTTGCCCGCGTAATCGACCTGCCGCTCGAGATGGACTATATGGCCGTCTCGTCCTACGGCAGCGGCACGAAAAGTTCCGGCGTCATTCGCATCTTGAAAGACCTTTCGACCAACATCGAAGGGCGTCACGTCATCGTGGCCGAGGACATCCTCGACTCCGGCCTTACCCTGGAATACCTGTTGAAAAACCTGTCGGAGCGTCACCCGGCCTCGTTGCGCGTGGCCACGTTTCTTCGGAAACAGACGCAGCCGCAGGCCGAGATCGATTGCACCTACCTTGGTTTCGAATGCCCCGACAGCTTCATTGTTGGGTATGGGTTGGACTACGCGGAGCACTACCGCAACCTTCCCTACGTGGGCGTTCTGAAGCCAGAAGTGTACCGCTAACCACGTCCTCGGCGGGTCGCTTCGGCGAAACCCGGCGAAGGCGCGCACGAAGGCCAACCGCGTCGCAGACTGAGTGTCCAAGCGCGGCGGCCATCGGCCGTTTCGAGAAGAAAGTCAGGCTCTATGGCACAGCAAAACAAACAAAACCAGTTTCAGCAGCCGAGTCCTCGGACCACCATTATCTCGGTGCTGCTGTTCATGCTGGTGGCCTTCTTCGTGGGTCAGCAGTTCATGAACATGTCGTCGAACGCGACACAAACCGATAACCTCATCACGTCGGAATTTGTGCAGGCAGTTGAGCAGGATCGCGTGACGCGTGTGGTGTATGACGCGGGCGGTCACACGGTCACGGGTTCTTACTACCCGGCCATCACGGCGGGCTCCACGGCGGCGAACGCGTTCAACGATGCGTTCCAGGCGCTCAACGCGCGCATGGCTACCATTAAAAACCCCGACACGGGCAAGGCGCTCGGCGGTGTGGGCACCTCCGATATCGTGGCAGCCACGTTGGGCACCGAGCACAACTTCACGTCCACGTACGTGGGCCAAGACTCGCTCGGCGAACTCATGGCGGCGCACCCCAACGTGCCCTACCAGGTGAACCTGCCCTCAGGCTTCGTTGACCTGCTGTTCTCCCTGTTGCCCATCATTGCCATTGCGGCCATCATGTTCTTCTTTTTCTCGCAGATGCAAAAGGCGAACAACTCGCAGATGTCGTTTGGCAAGGCCAAAACCAAGAAGTCCATTGAGGAACGCCCCGACGTGAAGTTCTCGGACGTGGCCGGTGTGGACGAGGCTGTGGAAGAGATGCAGGAAATCAAGGACTTCCTGGCGAACCCCGCGAAGTACCAGTCCATGGGCGCGAAGATTCCGCGCGGCTGCCTGTTGGTGGGCCCTCCGGGCACCGGCAAGACGCTGCTCGCGCGCGCTGTTGCGGGCGAGGCGGGCGTACCGTTCTTCAGCATTTCGGGTTCAGACTTCGTGGAAATGTTCGTCGGCGTGGGCGCCTCGCGCGTGCGTGACCTGTTCCAGCAGGCTAAGGATGCGTCCCCGGCTATCATCTTCATCGACGAGATTGACGCCGTAGGTCGCCAGCGTGGTACCGGCCTCGGCGGTGGTCACGACGAGCGCGAACAAACCTTGAACCAGCTGCTGGTGGAAATGGACGGCTTCGAGTCGAACGATTCCGTGGTGCTCATCGCTGCCACGAACCGCGCCGACGTTTTGGACCCGGCACTCCTGCGTCCCGGCCGCTTCGACCGCCAGATTGTGGTGGACGCCCCCGACGTGAAGGGCCGCGAGAAAATTTTGCAGGTGCACAGCAAGGACAAGCCTATCGGCAGCGACGTCGATTTGGCGAAGGTGGCCAAGCTTACGCCGGGCTTTACGGGTGCCGACTTGGCCAACCTCATGAACGAGTCGGCGCTGCTCACGGCGCGCCGCGGCAAGAAGATTATCACACAGCAGGAAGTGTCCGAGTCCATGGAGCGCGTCATTGCTGGTCCGGAGCGCAAGGGCCGCGTGCTCGACGAAAAGACGAAGCACACCATCGCCTACCACGAAAGCGGTCACGCTCTGGTGGGGCACCTGTTGCCGCACGCCGACCCCGTGCACAAGATTAGCATTATCTCGCGCGGTCGCGCGCTGGGCTACACGCTGTCTATTCCCAAGGAAGACAAGGTGCTGAACTCGCTTGGTGAGATGCGCGACGAACTGGCCGTGTTCATGGGCGGCCGCGTGGCGGAGGAAATCTTCTGCGACGACATTACCACCGGCGCCAGCAACGACCTTGAGCGCGCCACGAAGATGGCCCGCGCCATTGTGACGCAGTACGGCATGAGCGCTGAACTGGGTACGCAGGTGTTCGGCCAGCCGAACCACGAGGTGTTCCTGGGCCGCGACTACGGTAACACGCAGGACTACTCCGAGGAAACGGCGAAGCGCATCGACGACGAGGTGGCGCGCATCATGAAGGACGCGCACGACCGCGCCTACGAAATTCTGGTGAGCCACCGCGAGCAGATGGACCTCATGGCCAGTGTGCTACTGGAACGCGAGACCGTTGAGGGTGAGGCTTGCCTGGCGCTGCTCGATAACACGTGGGACGATTACCTGAAGCACGAAGGCGAAATCATTGCGCGCAAGGAAGCGGAAGAAGCTGCCGCTCGTACTCGCGACGCGAAGCTGGCCGACCCGAACTGGCGCGAAGAGCCAGTGGAGCCGGGCGACCAGAACCCCAACCCGCCGTATCGTCCGACGCCTGAGGAAGAGGCTGCGTCTCGTGCGCAGCAGCCCGGGACGTCTGGGATGCAGACACAGCAGCCTGACGCACAGCCTGCCGGTGACCGATCGCAGCATCCGAAAGGCTTTCTCGACCAGCTCGAGGATGGTTTTCGCGAGATGATGGGCGACGACCACAAACCCGGCGACGGTACGCAAAACCGTCGCGAAGACACGAAAGGCGACGAAGACAAGCGATGATCTGGCGCTGTTCGACCTTTGAATTCGACACCAAGATGCCCATTCTTATGGGCATCTTGAACGTTACCCCCGATTCCTTCTCCGACGGCGGCGCATACGAGGACGTGGACGCCGCCGTCGCCCATGCCGAGCGCATGGTGGAAGAAGGTGCTGCGCTCATTGACGTGGGCGGCGAGTCCACGCGTCCCGGCGCCGCGCCGGTGAGCGTGGAGGAAGAGTTGGCTCGTGTGCTGCCCGTGGTGCGCGCGCTCGTGGAGCGTGGCATCTGCGTGAGCGTTGACACGCGCCATGCCGAAGTGGCCCGTGCGGCCGTGGAAGCGGGCGCATCCGTGATCAACGACGTGTCCGGCTTCCGCGACCCCGCCATGGTGGAAGTGGCGCGCGATTGTGACGCAGGTCTGGTGGTCATGCACATGCAAGGCGACCCGTCCTCGATGCAGGATGACCCGGTGTACAACGACGTGGTGGACGATGTGCGCGCCTACCTGTGTGAACGCACAGCAGAATTGGAGGCGGCGGGCATTGCTCACGACTGCATCTGCATCGACCCGGGCCCCGGCTTCGGCAAGACGGCGAAGCAGACCATCGAGCTGGTGCGCAACTTCCACGAGTTCGCTCACCTGGGGTATCCCGTAATGGCGGCACTCTCGCGCAAGAGCTACATTGGCTACGCCTACGGCATTGACGAGCCGTGCGACCGCGACCGGGCGTCGGCTGCCGAGGCGCTTATGGCGTGCGAGCTGGGCGCGAACGTGGTGCGCACGCACAACGTGGCCGAAACCGTGAAGGCGCTCAAGGACCTGCGCCCCTACGTGCTGCTGGGCTTGGGCTGCAACGTGCCGCTAGTGGCGAACCCCGGCGAGGAACGGGAAGGCAAGGTGGCGCTGCTCAACCAAACAGTGGCCGAACTGTGTGCGCTGCCGGACTCGCAGATTGTCGACATCTCCAGCTTCTACGAGAGCGAGCCGGCGTACTATCTCGACCAAGATTCGTTCGTGAACGCGGTCGTGCTCATGCGCACCGGCCTGCCTCCGAAGGAACTGCTGGGCTATCTGCACGCCATCGAGAACAGCCTCGGCCGTGTGCGCGAGATCGAAAACGGGCCCCGCACCTGCGACATCGACATCATCGACTACCAGATGTATGTGGTAGATGCCGACGTGCTCACGCTGCCGCACCCGCGCGCCCTTGAGCGCGACTTCGTGGTGAAGCCGCTGCTTGAACTGCTGCCGTCCCATGTGCTGGCCGACGGCACGCCTGTCACCAGTGAAAACGTGACAGTAGGCAAGGCCGTGCGCCTGTAGAGGTTCGCCGCTGCGAAGGGGGCTTTTCCGTGTCCATGTTCCGCGTGGTGTGTCTTGAGGAAACTACCTCCACGAATGACGAGGTCAAGCGTGCGCTTGAGGCAGGCGAGGCGGAAGGTCTCGTGGTGCGGGCGCATCGTCAGGTGGCGGGGTATGGCCGGCAGGGGCGTACGTGGACGAGCCCCGAAGGTGGTCTCTACTGTTCGCTGTTGTTGCGACCGCAGGTGGAACCCGCGCGGCTTCCCACGTTAAGCCTGGTAGTGGGCCTTGCCGTGCGCCAAGCGGTTGTGGCGCTTGTGGGCGAAACCGCCGCACGGTTAGTGCAGATCAAATGGCCCAACGATGTTGTGCTTGCTCAAGGCGAACCTCCCTTCTCGAAACTCTGCGGCATCTCGTGTGAGGCCCACGCGGGTGGCGTGTGCGTAGGGGTGGGCGTGAACGTCCTGCCGCCCGAAGAGCGGCCCGCTGTGGGTGGCAAGAATCGAGCAGCCTACGTGGCTGACCTGGTCACACCTCCGCCCGATGCCCTCACCCCGGATGTGATGCTCGATGCCTTCCTTGACACGTTCGCGCCGCGCTACCAGCAGTGGGCCTCACAAGGCATCGCTCCGTTTCTCGACGAATACAACGCCAACGCCAGCCTGACGGATCGCTTCGTGCAGGTGGTAAATCGCACGGGTGAGCCCCTGGCTGCGGGCACCGTCGCGCGCGTCGACGAAACGGGTGCCCTCGTGCTGTGCGACGCTACGGGCACCGAGACCTGCGTATTCTCCGGCGAAGCGCACATCGCCTTCTAGCGCCCACCTGCCTGTCCACCCACAACGCCCACAGCCCACATTTCCACACCCCCGCAAGCGCACCAGCCGCCCATCACCCAAATCCCCCCTTTGGCGGCGAAATTCCCTCCGGCTGTCACAAAACTGTTTTTTTATCCCTAAGCGCGAAGGTAGAATATCTCGTTCCGCAAAATGAGAAAGGCACGACAGCTATGGCAGCATCCGCAGCAGCGAAGGCGAAACTCCCGCTGAACCTGAACGAAGATAGCACGGGCGCCCCGCTCGGCAAAGATCCCAAAAACCCCGCGCGCGACAACAAGGTCAGCCGCATGGGCACCGCGTCCATCCCCCTGCTCATCACAGAGTTCGCCATTCCGGCTATTTTGGGCATGATAGTGAACGGCGCTTACAACGTGGTCGACTCCATCTTCTTGGGCCAGGCCATGGGTGAGATTGGTCTCTCGGCGGCCACGGTAGCCAACCCCATCATGATTGTGTTCATGGCAATCTCCATGCTCATCGGCAACGGCGGTAACGCGCTTGCGGCACTGCGCCTTGGTGAGGGGCGGCGCGTCGATGCCGAGGTCAGCCTCGGTAACACGATGTTCCTCAGCATTGTGGTGTCGGTACTCGTGGCCCTTGCGGCGGCGAACCCGGTCATTCTCGACAGCCTGCTCACGCTCTCAAGCGCCACCGACGATGTGCGTCCCTACGCGCACGTGTTCTTACAAATTGTTTGCTTCGGCTTCATTTTCCAGTGCATCGGCATGGGTGTGAACAACTTCATCCGTACGGCAGGCGCGCCGAATCGCGCGCTCGTCACCATGCTCATTGGCCTGGTGGTGGCCACGATATTCAACTACCTGTTCGTCATTCAGCTGGGATGGGGCGTGGCTGGGAGCGCGCTTGCCACCATCATCGGTCAGGCGTCGTCGTGCGTGGCAGTGCTCTGGTACTTCATCTTCACGAAGAATGTGCCGCTGAAGTTGCACCTGCGCTACATGGCGCCGCATCTGAAGGTGCTCGGCACCATTGTGTCGCTGGGCTTTGCGAGCTTCGCCGTGCAGGCGGGCATGGCCATTGTGAACTTCGTGATCAACCACCTGCTGGTGCAGTACGGCGCGCTGAGCCCCGTGGGTGCCGACGACGCGCTGGCCTCCATCGGTGTGGTGCAGCGCGTGGCCATGTTCACCGTGTTGCCCCTGGTGGGCGTGGCAGTAGCCATCCAGCCGCTGCTCGGGTTTAACTACGGCGCGAAACTCATCGACCGCGTACGCAAGACGCTCTGGTACGGCATTGCGGGCGCGACGGTGCTCGGCACAGTGATGTGGGGGATTGTGCACCTGTTCCCCGAGGCCATTGTGGGTGCGTTCGGCATCACGCACGAAGGCCTGGTGGACTTCACGGTGTTTGCGCTGAAGGTGCAGCTGTTTATGCTGCCTATCGTGGGCTTCCAGATTGTGGGCTCGAACTACTTCCAGGCCACCGGCCAGCCGCTCAAGTCCATCATCCTGTCGCTGACGCGTCAGATTATCTTCTTGGTGCCGCTGCTGTTCGCACTGCCCGAGGTGCTGCCGCACGTAATGTCGCAGTTCACGGGGCTGGATGCGCTGTACTTCGCCACCCCGCTGGCCGACTTTCTGTCCATCTTCACCACGGCCATATTCATTGCCGTAGAGATGCGCCGCCTGAAGAAACTCGAGCGCGGCGAAATCAAGGCGAAGTTCTAGCGCCGAACCTGCTTGCGGGCGCGTCTGCTGGTAGGCTACCGCGCCTTTGATTGTCACCCTGCGTGACGCCGCCGTGGGACAATTAGTGCTTGCTGCGGTAGGCTTTCCGCTGTTGCAAACGAGTGGGCATATGCTCTCAGCGGAAAGGCAAGGCGAATAATGGCAGATCAAGGTGGGGAACAGCAGGTGAAAGGCGCGGGCGGTGCTGGCGGGCAAGCGGTCGCGAGCGGCCGGCGCACTGGTGCGCGAGCGACGACACGCTCTCGTACACGCTCGATTGCCTTTGCGGGGCTCACCATTGCGCTCATGGGGGTGTCAGCGTGGGTTGCCATTCCGCTTGGCCCTGTTCTGCTGACGTTGCAGATGTTCGCGCTCATGTTTGCTTTGCTGGTGCTCACGCCCAAGCAGTGTCTCGCGGCCATTGCCGGCTATCTGGCGCTGGGGGCCGCAGGCCTGCCCATGTTCTCGGGCATGCGCGGCGGCATAGGAATGCTGGTGGGCCCCACCGGCGGCTATCTGTGGGGCTACTTGGTGGGTGCGGCTGCAGCTTTGCTGGTGTTGCAGGTGTTGCGCACGCTGGCCAGCCGTGCGGAAGAAACCTCTTCAACAGGCGCATCCCCGCGCAAAACGCGCACCGCACTCACAGCCCCCACAGCCTTCGCCATTGACCTGGCCGGCTGCCTGGTGTTTATCGCGATAACCTACGCGTGCGGCTGCTTCCAATACGCCCTCGTCGCTGGCATCGATCTCGCGGCCGCCGCCGCAGTCACCATCGCCCCCTTCGCCATCCCTGATCTGCTGAAAGCTATCGCCGCCGTCATCTGCGCCCGCGCCGTGCGCCGCGCTCTCCCGAGCCGCAAGTGAATCCAAGCTGGCGCGAACCAAAACGTGCAAAACCTGATCACAGAGGCGTGTGATAACGACAGGACGCCACCGGTGTCCGCGGAGGTTTTTCGCCCTGCTTGCAGGGGCGGGCGCACATCTGGTTGATGCGCTTGCAGAGCAGGGGTTGCGGCAGCACGCGAGGGGGCAGTATGCCTCCGCACTCTTTGCAGGTTCCGTGTTCGCTGTGTTCGGAATCGTCGTATGCACCGCAGGTGGGACATACGCGCAGCGGCTCCTTGGGCGGCTTGCAGCGTCCGCAATACGGGTTGCATACGTGCATTGATCCGGGCATGTTATCCCTCCTTCGTGTCCATCCTCTTCCGCCTCTCAAATAGTAGATCTCGGCGTTGGTATTTCGCCCGCAGAAACTGACCAAGACTTTGCACAATCGGGCTGAATTGTGCAATCGCTTCTGACAGTGGTTATCCATCGACTTATGGCCTTGTATAAGCCTGAGCGACTGTTGGTCGACGAGCCCATTTCCCCCTCTCTATCATCGTCCTCAGGACGCGATCGGCATCTCGGATTCGCATGACGAGGCGGGAGGTCCTTCCCACGGGGTCGCGTCTGTTTTAGACGAGGACCGAGAAGAAGGGAAGTGAGCGTATGGGTAAGCCATGGAAACGTGAAGAGAACGGTGAGACAATCGTTCGAACCTGCGCTTGGTCGCCTCCGGGGTGTCATCCGGTAGGGTGTGGTATCCAGTTGCACGTTAAGGATGGCAAGGTTGTGCAGGTAGAGGGCGATCCCGAGCATCCGATCACGAGGGGTGCGCTGTGTCCACGGTGCCTGGCGCTTAAAGATGTCATGTATCACCGTGATCGCATAATGTATCCCCTCAAGCGTGACCCGAAGGACCGCGGCAAAGACGCGTGGGAGCGCATTGCGCTCGATGAGGCGTTCGACCTCTTGGAAGAAAAAACTCGCTACTTTAGCGAAACGTACGGTCCCGAGTCCATTGTTGTGTTTTGTGGCACGGGTCGCGAGGCAACGAAGTACCACAACGAACTGGCGTTCATGGGCTTTGGCACGCCTAACGCCTGTTATGCCCAGAGCGGTTGGGCATGCTACGCGCCGCGCGTTTCGTCAATGGCCTACCTCATGGGCGGCGGCTACCCGGAGATTGACTATGCGGCCCGCTACCCCGACCGCTACAACCATCCTGGTTGGGAAGCGCCCAAATATATCATGCTGTGGGGAAAGGAGCCGCTGAAATCAAACGCTGACGGCCTGTGGGGTCATGCGGTCATTGATCTCATGAAGAACTGTGGCACGAAGCTTATCTGTGTTGACCCGCGCATTACCTGGCTCGGGACGCGTGCCGAGATCAATCTGCAAGTGCGCCCGGGGACCGACGCAGCGCTCGCCCTCGGCCTGCTCAACGTCATCATCACCGAAGATTTGTACGATCATGACGCTGTGGATAAGTGGTGCTATGGCTTCGCCGAATTGGCCGAACGCGTGAAAGAGTACCCTCCAGCGAAAGTTGCCGAAATTACTTGGGTAGATGAGGACCTCATTGTTGAGGCCGCACGCAGGTACGCCACGAGCAAACATAGCGCCATCGGGTGGGGTCTTTCTGTCGACCAGAATCCAAACGGCATCCAGGTAGGTCAGGCTTTGCTGGCACTCATGGCCATCACCGATAACCTTGACGTTCCTGGAGGCAACACGTTGGGCCTCCCCATTGAGGATGACACAAATGTTGACATGATCAATCGTGCTATGGAGGCAGGCACGGTTACGCCGGAGCTGTTCGAGAAGCGTATCGGTGCCGCTGAATTTCCCTTCGTGTGTCAACTCATGTCCACGAACCATCCGGACTCGGTGCTGGACACGCTTGAGACGCAGCAGCCCTACCGTTTGCGCATGGGCGTGTTCCAGAGTTCGAACCTAGTGGGCGGTGCTATCACGGCCGCGCAGGAGCGCTGGCTTGAAGCCATGAAGGAGAGCTTCGAGTTTTGTGTTGCCACCGAATTGTTCCATAATCCCACCACTATGGCCTTGTGTGACCTGGTGTTTCCCCTTAAGACGTTCGCCGAACATAACACGCTCGTCGAATCGCACTACGGCTTCAACGTGGCGTTCGAGGGTGCGTGCAACAAGGCAGTTGACGTTGTTGAGGGTGTGAGTGACCTCGAGTTCATGATGCGCATTGGCGAGCGTATGTTTCCCGATTACTGGAAGCAGTTCGCCAGCATGGAGGACTACATGACGCAGGTTGAAGTGCCTGGAGATATGACGTGGGAGGAACTTCGCGAGCACGTAGTTGTGCAGCCTGAGGAAACGTACCGCAAGTGTGAGAAGGGTCTCATGCGCTTCGATGGTCAGCCAGGCTATATGACACAGACTGGGCGTATTGAGCTGTGGTCGACCGCCTACCAGCAGTTTGGTGACGACCCGCTGCCCTACTTCCAGGAACCACCGTTCAGCCCGTACTCCACGCCCGAGCTGTTTGAACAATACCCCTTCGTGCTGACAACGGGAGGCCGTAAGTATACGTCGTTCCACTCCGAGCACCGCCAGATTGATCGTCTCCGCGAAATTGATCCACAGCCGACGGTGGAAATTAACCCCGTTGCGGCCGCTCGTCTCGGAATCGCTGAGGGCGACTGGGTGTGGATAGAGAATCAGAACGGCCGCGTGAAGCAGGTCGCGCATCTCACTGAGGGCATCCATGAGCGTGTGGTGCATGCTCATCATGGCTGGTGGTTCCCCGAACAGGACGGCGAGGAACCAAACCTCTTTGGATTCCGGCAATCCAACATAAACATGATCATGCCGCACAAGGTTATTGGCAAGCTGGGCTTCGGCAACACCTTCAAGTGCCATATCTGCGCCATCTACAAAGTGACGGACGAATAGAGGGGAGGAACAGCCATGAAAAACGGACTACTGATCGACTACCGATACTGCTCCGGGTGTCACTCGTGCGAGATTGCCTGCAAGAACGAGCACGACATCCCTCTGGGCAAATGGGGAATCAAGGTGGCCGAAGACGGCCCGTGGCAGCTGCCTGACGGAACATGGCACTGGAACTGTGTGCCCGTGCCGACCGAGCTCTGCGACCTGTGCGCAGATCGTATGGCTCAGGGTAAAGAGCCTTCGTGCGTGCAGCACTGCCAGGCAAAAGTCATGCGCTACGGCACACTTGAAGACCTGGCGAAGGTTGCCGACGAGATCGGCGAGAAGGCGGTCATCTTCCTTCCCTAAGCCCCTGCGTCATCAGGCGGTACGCACCTCGCGTGCCGCCCGCGCGTGAAACGCAAACACAACAAGGAGGTTTTCCATGAAAGGGAACGAACAGGCACTCTCGCCCAAGCGTTGGATAGCTGTTATTTGTATCGGGCTCATGCATGCGTCGCTCATGGGAGCACTCATGATTCCGGGTGCCTACGCGTCTGTGTTTATAGGCGAATGGGGCGTCCCGCAGGAGTTGTTCGTGCAGCTTACCATGATCAGCTTCTTGACCGGCGCCATCTTCTCTATTCCTATGGGGATGCTCGCCGACCGGTACGGCGTTACCAAGGTGCTGGGTATCGGCATGGTTATTTCACTTGTGGCGTCCATCGCTCGTATCTTCTGCACGGACTTCTGGCCACTGTATGCAAGCTGCTTCGCCATGGGCATTGGCCTGGCCGGCATGAATGCGAACTCGGTCAAGTTCTTGCGTGCATGGTTTAGTGAGAAGCAGGTCACTACCGCTATGACGCTGTATGTGTCAGGCGCTGGTGTTGGCGTAACGGTAGCAATGGGAGTGGCCTCTCAGGTGCCTGACCTTGGGCCGGCATTCACGGGAGCATCGGTCGTGTTCGCCGTGGCATGCATCATTTGGTTTGCGTTTGCGCGCATGCCGAAGGGTGTCGAGGTTATGAAGGACGAGTACAGCATGACGGCCGTGAAGTCTGTGCTCAGCAACAAAACGCTCTTATTGGTGAGCCTTGCCATGGTGTTTTCCATGACGGCCTCCGCCTCATACGCCGGCAATGTGCCCATCGCCCTGCAAGGTAAAGGCTTGGATCCTGTGACTGCGGCAGCATGGGCATCGCTCATCAATTTGTGCGGCATGCCCTCAAACTGGATCATTGGTCCTGTGGCTGATTTCATCAAGCGTATTAAGCCCGTCATGGCCGTGTCTTCCTTCTTGGGAAGCGCCCTGCTCATTGCAGCATGGGTTGCGCCCGTTGGCGACTACAGTCTGCCGCTCTTCCTTATTGGTGCGTTCGTGACGTGGGGAAACGTGGCGCTCATCAAGGGCTCCGTCGGAATGATACCCACTATCAAGCCAGAGTACATGGGCACGGCTGGCGGTATTCAGACATTCTTCCAAAATCTGGCCGCGTTCATCATTCCTTCGTTCATCCTTACGCCGCTGTGCGGCGGTGATATGGCGCTGTTCTTCGTGTACTGCGGTGTGGCTGTCATCTTGGCTGGCGTCACCATGATGCTGGCGCCCGAGCTAGGATTGAAAGGCAAGATTCATCAAGAAGAGGAAGCCGAACTGGAAGCGGTATCGCGCTCCGCATAGCTGCGCGCACTACCTTACAAGAAGGAGAAACCTTATGGCAAAGATAACTATAGCCGACCGTACAACAACGAAAAGTCTTGGGTTCTGCGGGTTCGGGCTGTCGTCAAACGCCGCAGACGTTGACGTGAAAGACGGGAAGATTGTCCGCATCAGGCCCGTACACTTCGACGAGCATTACACGCGTGATGAACTGCGTATGTGGTCGCTCGAAAAGGATGGGCACGTGTTCGACCCCGGCTTCAAAACACTGCTGCCCCCCATCAGCTTGGCTTACAAGACGCGCACGTACTCACCGAATCGCATTCCCTATCCTATGAAACGAGTGGATTGGGATCCAAACGGCGAGCGCAATCCGCAGAACCGCGGCATCTCAAAATATGAGCGTATCAGCTGGGATGAGGCTACCAGTTTGGTCGCCGCTGAACTACAACGCATCCACGAGACGTATGGCCCCTACTCTGTCTATTGTCAGGGTGAAGGCCACGGCGAGGCGAAGAACTACGGCGGGTCGCACGGCTGCCAGATAGCGCTTTTGAATCTTGTGGGTGGGTGCACGATTCAGGCACGCAACGCCGACAGCTGGGAAGGTTGGTACTGGGGAGCCAAGTGGATCTGGGGCATGGATCCCGTTGGTCAGAACGTATACCAAAGCGGTGTCTTCCAGGACATCACGAAACACGGCGACGCAGTGCTGTTCTGGGGTGCTGATCCTGAGACCACACCGTGGGGGTGGGGCGGTCAGCTTCCCTCGCGCATGTGCTACTGGTTCAACGAGATTGGTGTGAAGTCTATCTTCATTTGCCCGGACGTGAACTATACGAATGCCGTGCACGCCGACAAGTGGATTCCTGTCATTCCTAATACCGACGCGGCTCTTCAGCTGGCCATTGCGTATGTGTGGCTGACCGAGGACCTCTACGACAAAGAGTACTTGTCCACCCATGCCGACGGCTTCGATTGGTTCGAGCAGTACGTGCTGGGCAACTTGGAAGACGGTACGCCAAAGACACCAAAGTGGGCTGAGGCGAAGTGCGGTGTAAAGGCGTATACCATCAAGGCGCTTGCACGCTACTGGGCAAAGTCGAACGTATCTATCGGGCACTGTAACGGCGGCGGCTATATTCGCTCCTGTTTCTCGCATGAGCCGGCGCGTTTGGAAGTGGCGCTTTTGGGCATGCAGGCACTAGGCAAGCCTGGCGCCAACCAGTTCCAGTTCATCGAGTGGACGCTGTTCAACCTGCCCAGCAAAAGTCCGGTTCCGCGCAGCGAGGTGTATCCAACCACCGAGAGTGTATATCACGGTTTCGATATGGATATGGGCGAGTCGTTTATCGCTAAGACGAAGCTGCCGCAGGCTATTTTGAACCCAACGGTTGAATGGTATGGCCACACGGCTGCTGGCTACTCGAAAGAGGATCAGCTCCAGAAGTTTCAATTCCCCCTGCCTGGCCACGAGGGCGTGAAGATGATCTGGTCGGATGCCCCCTGCTGGTCGACGTGCTGGAACGGTGGTTTCGAATTCGAAGAGGCGCTGCGCTCTCCGAATGTGGAGTGCATTGTCATGCAGCACCCCTGGATGGAGAATGACACCCTGTTCGCCGATATCATCTTGCCCACGGCTACCATGATGGAGTGCCCCGACCTGAGCGGCGACAATTACAACGGCCAAACAGCGATGATCTACCTTGAGGAACAGGCGGTCGATCGCGTGGGCGAGGCAAAGTCTGAATACGAAACTGTGTGCGAAGTTGCCCGCAAATTGGAGCAGTACGGAGGTGTGTACGAGGGGCTGCTCGAGCGCTATACCGATGGACTGGATTGTGAAGCGTGCTTACGCAAAGGCTTCGAAGAGAGCGGCGTTGCCGACCGTATCACCTACGACGAACTCAAAGAGCAGCGGTTCTGGTGTTCGCCTGTGGTGGAGGGCTGGGAGGACGAACCTGCGGGCCTTATCGCTTTCCATGATGACCCGGTGGGCAACCCTCTTGACACGCCAACAGGCAAGCTTGAGTACTATTCCACGGTGCTGGCCTCGTACTTCCCCGATGACAAGGTACGCGCGCCCTATCCGCAGTGGATTGAGGAAACGGATCGCCATCACGAGCGCATCACGTCTGATCGGGCGAAGATGTACCCGTTCCCGCTCATGTCGAACCATCCCCGTTGGCGCGTTCATGCGAACCTCGACGACGTACCCTGGCTCCGCGAGATTGATACCTGCAAGATCACCGGGCCTGACGGGTACAAGTATGAACCTGTCTGGATCAATCCGGTAGATGCCGAGCGCCTGGGCATTAAGCACCATGACGTGGTGAAACTGTTTAACGAGCGCGGGGAGGTGCTTGGTGCCGCGCATGTGACCGAGCGGATTCGTCCTGGCGTGCTGTACCAAGACCATGGCTCGCGTATCGACGCTATTGTTGGCGGGCGCAAGGGTCTTGATCGCGGAGGTGCAAATAATCTTATCTGTACGCCTGAGACCACGTCAGAAAACTGCGCGGGAGAAGTGACCAACAGCTTCCTTGTGGGCATTGAGAAGGTTGACGTGCTCGAGTTGGCTCGGCGCTACCCCGAAGAATTCGCGCGAGACTACGATCCCGCCACGGGCCTAATTCCCGAAGCGTATCTGGTCAAAGGAGAATAGAGCATGAGTAAAGTATTTGTTGTCGACATCGACAAGTGCAACGGCTGTCACAACTGCCAGGTGGCGTGCAAAGATGAGCACTGCGGCCAGCCTTGGCCTCCCTATTCGCAGGAGCAGCCTCTGACAGGCCAGTTCTGGATGAAGGTTAAAGAAAAAGAGCGCGGCCAAGTTCCGGTGGTGCGGTTGTCATACATTCCGTGGCTCTGCAATCACTGCGAAGATCCTGCTTGCATGAAGGCTGCTCCGGAGGCGGTGTTTCGCCGTGAGGATGGCCTTGTGATCATCGACCCCGACAAGGCCAAGGGCAAGCGCGAGTTGGTTGACGCGTGTCCGGTGGGAGCCGTTTTTTACAACGAGGAACTCGACCTGCCGCAGAAGTGCACGGGTTGTGCCCACTTGCTGGACAACGGTTGGGAAGTTCCACGCTGCGTAGATGCCTGCCCAACCGAGGCGCTTCGTTACGTCGAGGAAAGCGAGGTTGATCTAAGCGCTGCAACTACGCTCGCCGAACTCGACGGTGCCGGCCCGCGCGTGTACTACCTGAATTACCCAAAGCGTTTCGTTGCAGGTTTGGTGTTCGACCCCGAGGTGGAAGAGGTGGTTGTCGGAGCATGCGTGCGACTGACCTCCGCGGAAGGTACCGTGCGAGAAATGCTGACAGACGATTTCGGCGACTTCAAATTTGATCAGGTGGAGGCTGACTCCTATCGTATCGACGTGACCGCCGACGGCTACGCTGCCGTGTCGATGCCGGTTGACGTGCGCGTTCTTGATCGGTACGTGGGAGACATTGCCCTGCAGTTTACCGACGACCGAAGTGCTCGCCCGACGGCAGCCGAGACAGCCCGTGCCCAGCGTGCCGAAGCTGAGAAGAAGTGGGCCCGTTTGCGCGCATCTATGAACACGAAGGTCACCACACCGGCAAACTTTGCCGTTGTGTGTCCCGGTTGCGGAAAGAAGATGAACACGAATGCCGAGGCTGGCTCCATTCGTTGCCAATTCTGCAAGACGGATCTGACCGATCTCGTCAAACAGAAGGCGGCTGAATGTGCGGTCAAGAAAACGGTTGCACAAGCGTAGGTTGGACTGATGAGCGCGCCGGTATAACCACGAAGCTTGCAGATTCGATAAATTCAGTTGTAATGAGAACAACGTCAGGTGCACACCGGGCGTTGTTCTTGTTTTCTCTGATGCGCCGCCGTTTACCAGACGCCGCCCAAGAAGAAGGGAGGCAGGTCGTCGTGTGGGTGCACGGGATCCTTCAGAGCGTTGTACAGTTCGCGAGGCACGATACTTGCCATGTAGGTGCAGAACTCCTTCGTGGGCAGCACCAGTTCACCGGCGTAGCGTCGGTTTGCCATGGCTGATTCTGCGGCGGCTGTCGCGCATATCTGGAACTCGAGCAGGGGAGTGAGCGGCTTATTCTGGTATTCGGTCAGCGTTTCTTTTAGCGTATCAATGCGGTGCCGCACATAAAATGGTTTGATGCTCGCGTATTCTGTGGAGTGCCCTGCTCGGTAGTACAGGTTTTTATACCGCTCAGTGCCGCGTGTGGTGAGCAGGTGACCCTCGAACCAGTTAAGCGTGCGTCCAATCTGGTCGATGCCCGCTTCGTAGATCACGCTCGCGTGCCACTGTAGTACGGCGTTCTTGTCGCAGAAATGGTGGTAAAACGTTGAGCGGGAAATGTCTGCCCGCTCGCATATCTGGAGGATGCTCACGCGCTCGAAAGACGTATGTTGCGCCAGATCGTCGAGCGCCTCGACGATTTTCATCTTGGTGTTGAACCCCAAAGACGCATACTGATTGTCCATACCAGCCCCCTGTTGAACGATGAAACCTGGTGCCGTGGAGGATACGTCACCAGTATAGAAGGGTTCCGAGGGGACGGGGCCGAAGAAAGGCGCTGTTTATTTGAACGAATACGTGACGTTGCACAAACTGCGCGCATTGTGCAACTGGTTTGGACGCGAACAGGCCGGTGTTGCGGCGGGCGTGGCATTGAGGAGTGATCGGCGATTGTTCCGAATTGCCGGTCTTCCTAGTATGAAGAAAGAGGCGGTTTGTCGCCGCCTAAGTGAATGACGAGAAAGGATGTTTCCACCATGTGCTTCAGACCTGCTGCAATGAATTCCGAGAAGAAGTGCCCGCAGTGCGGGGAGAGTAACGTGACGACGGCCGAGACTTGTTCTGCCTGTGGTGCCGCCTTGCCGACAGCTCTCGCTCCGCCAAGTGCTCCGGGTGCGCCAGGAGCACCGTCTGCTCCGGGGGCACCGAAGGCGCCGGCCGCCCCCGGAGTCTCGGGCATGTCAAGGGCGTAATCGAAGCAGGGAAGAGTCCTCTGGGAAGGGTTGCCCTGTTTGCAAGAGGGCAACCCTTTTTCTTAAAGCTTACGCTTCGTACACGATGGCGCCGGAGGTGAAGCCGCCGCCGAAGGCCACGAGCACCACTTTGTCGCCGCGGTGGATGCGGCCGGCGCGGTAGGCTTCGGCCAGCGCCATGGGCAGGCTGGCGGCCGAGGTGTTGCCGGCGTTGGCGATTGAGAGCTGGAACAGCTCCATCGGGCGGTCAAGCTTCTTCGCGGCGTACTTGATGATGCGCTCGTTGGCCTGGTGGGGAACGATGCACGTCACTTCATCCAGCGCTACGCCGGCGCGCTCAAGCGCTTGGTTCACGGCCTCGGTCATGGCCTCGGCGGCGAACTTGAACACCTTTTGGCCATTCATGTAGATGGTCTGGCGCGGGCGGCCCGCTTCCACGAGTTCGGTCACGCCCAGTTCAGCGTCGGTGCTCGCCTCGGCACTGCCATGCGCAACGGCAGCCTCGGGCGCGACGCCCTGCTCGTTGAACGGTTGCGGCGCATCATAAGCGGACGGGCAGGTGAGGGCGTTCGTCACGTCGTCTTCGTTCACGATGTAGCTGCCCAGGATGCCGGGGCGCTCGTCGCTCCACTCCAGCACGGCCGCGCCGGCACCGTCGCCAAACAGCACGCACGTGTTGCGATCGGCCCAGTTCGTGAGCCGGGTCAGGCGCTCGGAACCCACCACCAGTGCGCGGCGCACCGGGTTGCGACCCGCCGCTCCCGCAGTGCCCGGCGCGGCAGCGCTCATCATGCTTTCAGCCACCGTGAGTCCGTAGACGAAACCCGTGCACGCGGCATTCAGGTCGAAGGCGATGGCGTGCTCAAGCCCCAGGCGGCGGCGCAGCAAGCCAGCGAGCGAGGGAACAATGGAGTCGGGCGTGATGGTGGCGCACACTACGAGGTCAATCTCGCTGGGGTCGAAGCGGCGCTCGGACGCGCTACCTTCCGTCCAGCCCAGCGCCTCGCGCGCGGCGGCTTCGGCCAAGTCGGCGTTCGTTTCGGCCACTGCAATGTGGCGGCTGTGGATGCCAGTGCGTGTGACAATCCACTCGTCGTTCGTGTCGACAAGCGCTTTCAGCTCGTCGTTTTCCACCTCAAGCGCCGGAACCGCCTTGCCGAACCCCACCAACGCACAACCCACGATAAGCTCCTACCCCCGCCAACGAACGACAGAGCGGCACGCCCCGCCAGCGGAAAATACTTCGATAATCAAACTATTTGGATTATAGCACGCCGAACAAACCCCAACAGAATCCCAAGTGAAGTCCACAAAGCACTGTCTTCGACGTTCAGCTCACGCTGGCGAAGGGGGTGTTGTACCTAATGTCATTACCTTAAGTGACGTTGGCTCTTTCTGTCGCTCGCCTAAATTACTGACATGAGAACTCCGCTGCCGCCATTTTATTGCTCGAAATGCTGCTGAACTAAAGGCAATAGTAAACATTCACGCTGATTTTCTGATACAATATCAGCGTGAATGTTTTATGAAGCCTTCTGTCGAACAGAGAATTGAGGATATCCTCCGTGGAAACGGGGGTGTGCTTGTCGCGTCTGAAGTGATTGAGCAGGGCGTACCAAGAAACGCGGTCTATCAGTTCGTGAAAGATCGCGGGCTGGAGAAGGTGTCGCCTGGTATCTTCCTGGATGAGAATGAATTCCCCGACGAACTCTATCTTCTACAGGCAAGATACCCCAAGGTCGTATATTCTCATAACACCGCACTCTACTTGCACGACATGGCCGAGCGTGAGTCCGTGCCCATAACCCTCACGGTGGATTCCGGCTACAATGTGGGGTCGCTCGCCGACAGCGGTGCTCGTATCTTCTACGTAAAGCCTGAATGGTATGGCATTGGGGTCTGCGATATGGAGTCACCTGGCGGGCATGCCGTGCGCGTCTACGATCGCGAGCGTACTCTCATTGACATTATCAGAAGAAAGGCCGCGCTGGATCCTGCGGCTTACGCCTATGCGCTCAAGCGTTATGCTGCATCCAGGGAGAAGAATCCGGCAAGGCTTGGACACTATGCTCAAAAGATGGGTGTGGAGGCGCAAGTGCAGAGAGCCATGGAGGTGCTCTTGTGATAACGGGATCGAGGCGCGTGAAAGACCTTATCAAGAACAGGGCTGCAGGCGACAGCGCGAAAGCTCAAGCGTTGCTTCGCCACTACGCCATGGAGCGCTTCTTGGAGCGTGTGTCCGTATCGTCCTACAAAGGTAACTTCATTTTGAAGGGTGGGATGCTCATCTCCTCAATGCTCGGCATTGACTCACGCATGACGATGGATATCGACACAACTCTCACGGGTGTGACACTCGACATCGAGAGCGCTCAGGCAATCATCTCTGAGATTGCTGATATTGAACTCGGAGATGGCATGAAGTTTGCTCTCAAAGAGGCATACGAGATTATGGAAGACTCCGAGTACGGAGGCGTGAGGGTACCCATGGAAGCGCGCCTTGAGCGGACGCGCATTCCCATGAAGATTGACATCTCGACAGGTGATGCCATCACTCCCCGCGAGATTGAGTATGGCTATCGCCTTATGTTCGAAGAGAGGAGTATTGGCATCATGGCCTACCCCATAGAGACCGTGATTGCCGAGAAGATGGAAACGGCGCTTGTACGCGGCACGCTCAATACGCGGATGCGCGACTACTACGATATCTACATGCTTGCCGAGGTGAATAAGGTCATATCCGGGAGTGCTTTATCTCAGGCCCTTCGGGCGACCTCCGAGAAGAGGGGTAGCGACCTCGACGAAAAGAAGTTTAATGAAATAATTGGATCGATTTCTACAAGTCCCGTCCTCGCAAAACGTTGGGATAGCTATTCGTCTGCGAATAGCTATGTGGGCTACGTCGGTTGGGATCAGGCATTAGCAGCCTTCAACAGCTTGTGCGCACTTATCCTCCAGACTGAAAACTGAGAGAAGTTCCAAGTTTGGCGTTTACTCTATCCCCTCACGGCAACAGTGGCGGTGGCAGAATCTCCTTCAGGCGGTTGCGGTTGCGGATGAGGCTTAGGAACGTTTGCTCGTCGGCGGTGAGGAAGCCTCGCTTGTGGGTGAGTATGTTGAGGGGGCGGCACAGTTGGCAGCCTTCGAGGCGCAGCATGGACAGTTGCTTTTGGCGGCATTCGCGCTGCACGGTGAGGGCGGAAATAATGGTGACACCCAGGCCGGACATGACACCCTGCTTGATGGCACGCGTGCTGTTCAGTTCCATGGTCAGGTTCAGCTTCGACACGTCAAAGCCGCTTTCCACCAGGGCGTTCTCCATGACTTTGCGTGTGCCGGAACCCTGCTCGCGAATGATGAAGCGCTCGGCCTCCAGCTCTTCGAACGACACGCTTAAGCGCTTGCTCCACGGGTGGTCGATGCCCACCACAATGACCAGCTCATCGTGCCAGAAGTTCTCAATAACCAAATCGGGGTTCGTGGGAACCGGGCCCTCAATGAGCGCCAGGTGCAGCTGCTTGTCGAGCACGTCCTGCGCCACGCTGGCCGTGTTCGCTATTTTGACGTTGAGGTTGATCTGCGGACATTCGTGGTACAGCGCGTCGGCGATAAAAGGCACTACGTACTCGCCAATGGTGAGCGTGGCGCCTACGTGCACATTGCGGTGCTGCTTGGCGGCGTGCTCAAGCATGACCTCCTGCGCCTCGCGCATGGTCTGAATGACCTGGCTAATATAGCGATAGAAAATTTCGCCGCACTCCGTGAGCAGCACGCCACGGTTGGTGCGTTCGAGCAGCGTAACGCTGTATTCCTGTTCAAGGTTCTGAATCTGAATACTTACGCTGGGTTGGCTGATGTGCAGGTGCTTAGCTGCTTGGGTGACGTTTCCGGTATCGGCTACTTCCTTGAACACGACGAACTGTCCGAGCGAACTCAAAACGGTCCACCTCCTCCTGTGCCGACAGGACGATATGCGCAGGACATTGGATGCTTCCCCTGCCACCTATCGCATGCGCGCTTTCGGAATCCCTGGGCGAACCAGCTCCCCCACCACGGGTCGTCAAGCGCTTCCCCTTGCGAACTGCGACATTGAACAGGTCATCAAACCTTATCAACATGATCATCAAACAGTTCGCGTAAATACTAAAGTATCGTACTAGGGTACTTTAGTAAAATATCGATTTGCAATCGAGCCATAAATATTTGCTATAGCTGGCTTCCTCTGATTGGTGCGGAAAAGCTGTGATGAGAACTCATAAGGAGAGGTTTCGCGCGCGACGTTGGGGGATAGGAAATGTTCATCGCGCCATCGTAAATCGGTATTTTACACCAGAACCCCGGTACTTTAGTTTGGTAGTTGGCCCGAACGGAACCATTATGAGGTTGGGGAGAGGTGTTCGCGATGATTGCGGCTACACTGGCGTTCGTTTTTGTCATCATCGGTCTGGCGGGATTCATCATCTTAACCGCCGTCAAAGCGTGGAAGTATGCTCACCTGTCCGTCCATTCGCGGGTCGAACTTTATCCCGTGCCCAAGGAGGGTGGCGGCCGCGGCAAGTACGGCGGCTCCTACTTTGAGGAAGAGGACTGGTGGGAGAAGCCCCGCAAGCTCGATTCCGTCTACGAAGTAATCGACATCATGAAAGAGATGCTGCTCATCAGCAAGCTGTTTACGCATCAGCGCAGCTTATGGTGGGCCTCGTACGCGTTCCACCTGGGCATTTACGTGATGTTCGGCTGGAGCCTACTCCTGCTCATAAGTGTGTTTTGGGCACCTGAGTTCTTCGTGATAGGCACCACGGTGGTGGGCGTGATTGGCTTTGCGCTGTCCACGGTGGGCGCGGTGCTGTTGCTCGTGCGCCGCTTCGCCGACGAAAGCCTGCGCAAGTACACGCCGCCGCAGGAATATTTCAACATTCTGCTCATTCTGGCCACCCTGGTGACGGGCATAGTGTCGTGGACGTTGTTCGCCTCGCCGTTTGAGGTGGCCCGCAGCGTGTTCACGTTCAACACGACGGCGCTACCGCCCATCGTGGTGGCGCACTTTGTGCTGCTGGGCGTAACGCTGCTCTACATCCCGCTGAGCAAAATGAGCCACTACGTGGGCAAATTCTTCGCGTTCCACAAGGTGCTGTGGGACAACGACCCCAACGTGACCGGCAGCAAGGTGGCCGAACTCATCGAGCGCGAATCCGCGCGGCCTGTTCAAACGCAGTGGGCGGCCCCGCATACCCATCCGGCCTCGTCCGACACTTTGGAGGGATAGCACATGAGCCTGAAGAACAAGCAGCTGCGGCCGCGCGACATGGCGAACAACGACGCCGTCCTTTCGCCCGTCGACGAACTTTCGCCCCTGCCGGCCCCCTACGATACCAACGGGCTGGAGCCCGCTTTCAAAGACCCGAAGCCCGAATGGGCGGAAGATCACTGCGCCTCGCTCGACGGTTTTATTGCGCTCGATACGCTCAAGCGCCCCCAGACGAAGGAAGAGGAAGACGAATTCGTTCGCAAATTCCTCTCTGGCCTGGAGAAACTGTTTGCCGACAGCAACAAGAACTCCCTGCAGCCACTCAAGTTGACCATGGAGTTTTGCGCCAAGTGCAACACGTGCTCCGAGGCGTGCCACATTTTCAACGGCAGCGATGGCAGTGAGATTTACCGTCCGAGCTTCCGCGTGGACGTGCTGCGCCGCATGTACAAGCGCTACTTCACGCCCGGAGGCAAGCTCATGCCGGGTTTTGTGGGCGCCGACGTGGATGTGAACTGGGAAAGCATTGCGCGCTTGGGCGAGTTGGCCTACCGCTGCAACCTATGCCGCCGCTGCGCGCAAGTGTGCCCGCTTGGTTTGGACAACGGTTTGGCTGCGAAGGAAATTCGCAAGCTGTTCAGCCAGGAGATGGACATTGCTCCCACGCCTGTGCACACGAAGGGCACGGTGCTGCAACTGAAAACCGGCTCGTCAACAGGCCTTACGAAGCCGGCACTCATCGACACGATTGAGTTCATTGAGGAAGACATCGAGGAGCGCACCGGCCGCAAGATCAGGTTCCCCATCGACAAAAAGGGCGCCGACGTGCTGCTGATGCACAACGCCGGCGAATTCATTGCGTGGCCGGAGAACCCCGCCGCCTTCGCCATTTTGCTGGATGAGGCGGGCGTCGACTGGACGCTCAGCTCTGAGATGCTGGGCTACGACAGCGTGAACTACGGCATTTGGTACGACGACTTCCAGGCGAAGAAGGTGGCGCTCGGCCAGTTCGAGGCCGCGAAGAAGCTGGGCGTGCGCCGCATTGTGGTGGGCGAGTGCGGACATGCGCACAAGGCTATCGCCATCAGCGCTGACCGCATGGCATCGAACGAGGAGCGCGTGCCGGTGGAAAGCTTCCTGCCGCTCATGGCCGACCTCGTGAAGCAGGGGAAGCTGAAGTTTGACCCGTCGAAAAACGACTTCCCCGTGACGCTGCACGACCCGTGCAATATCGTACGCCAGATGGGTATTGTGCAACCGCAGCGCGACATTCTGAAGGCCATCGCGCCGCAGTTCCGCGAGATGACGCCGCACGGCGTGGATAACTACTGCTGCGGGGGCGGCAGCGGGTTTGCCATCATGAGTTCCTACAACTTCGGGCAGTTCCGCGACAAGGTGAGTGCGCGCACGAAGTTTGCCCAGATTATCAACGCGTTCCCCGAGAGTTTCGACAATCCGGACATCGTGAAGTACGTGTGCGCCCCGTGCTCAAACTGCAAGGGCACCATCCGCGAACTGCTGGCGGCCTACAAGGCCACGGCAACCTACAACGTGCAGTACGGCGGGTTGGTGGAACTCATGGTGAATGGCCTGGCCAGCATGGATCGGCCGTACCTGGAATTCCTGGAGGAATAGCGGGCGAGCGGCCTGCTGGCGTTAAGCCCCGTGAAGCCGGGAGGGACTTCGCGGGGCGGCCGGCAGGCTGCGCGGGCGACCGGGCAAGGGCGTGCGCGAACGCACGCGCGGGGGAACAGACGAGGGGTCATCCATGGACAGCGTGGTTGTGGGGTTGAACATCAAGAGCGCTCCGTTTGAGCTGTTGGAGAAGCTGAGCATCCATCATTCGCTGAATGCTCTCTGCGCGCAGGACTTGAAAGCGACAGCCGATTTAAGTGCGGCCGTGGTGCTGAGCACGTGCAACCGGCTGGAATTCTACGCTACGGCCGAAGACTCGGAGCGCGGCGTTGAAGCCGTGTGGGACTACTTCACCTCGCAGGGAACCACCATCACGGCGCGCGAGCGTGCGCAGCTGCGCGAGCACATGTACGCGTACGCGGGCGACATGGCCGTGCGGCATCTCTTTGAAGTGGTGTGTGGCCTCGACTCGCTCATTGTGGGCGAGGCGGAAATTCTTGGCCAGGTGTCGCGCGCCTACAAGGCTGCGTGCCGGGCAAACACCACAGACAAATTTCTCAATGTATGGTTCCAACGCGCCCTCCATCTGGGAAAAAAAGCGCGCCACGAGACGGATATCAACCGCTACTCGGTGTCGGTGGGGCGTATTGCCGTGGAGCTGGCGGTGGCCGAACTCGGCGGAGTGCAGGACAAGCGCGTGCTCATTTTGGGCGCGGGCGAGATGAGCGAGCTCACCATGAAGTATCTCGTGGCGCACAACGTGTCCGTGGTCATGGTGTCGAACCGCTCGCTTGACAAGGCATCGCTTCTGGCCGACCGCTACGGCTTCGAGGCGCATCCCATCGCGAACCTTGAGCCCTGCCTACAGAAGGCTGACGTGGTGTTTTCCGCGACGGCGGCCCAGACCTACATGATTGACCGCGCCCTGGTGGAGCGCGTGATGAGGGCGCGTCCCGCCCGGCCGTTGCTGTTCGTTGACATGGCGGTGCCGCGCGACGTAGACCCGGCCGTGGAGGAACTGGCCGGCGTGAGTGTGTATAACATCAACGAGCTGCGCGACGAGGCCGACCGCAATCGCCTGAAGCGCGCAGCCGCCGAAAAGGCCGTGCGCCAGCTGATTGAAACCGAGGTGGCCGACTTCCGTCGCTGGGCACATTCGCTTGAGTTTGCGCCGGTCATCGCCGCGTTTCGCCAGCATGCTGAACAGATTAAGCAGGCGCGGTTGGAGGTGGCGTTCGAGCGGATGTCGGGTTTGACTGCTTCGCAAAAGAAGCAGGTGCGCGTGCTGGCCACCACCATTACCGATGAATTCGTGCACGAGCCCATCGAGTCGCTGAACGCGCAGGCGGGTTCGCCGAAAAGCAAGGACTACGCGCGCATGCTGCAAGAGTTGTTCGCGCTGGAGCCTGCACTGGCGGGGCGGCGCGACGGCGCGGAGGCGGCGGGCGACGCGGGTGCTGGCAACGCGGCAGGGAAGCGGGGTGCGCGATGAAGCGGTTTCGCATTGGTACACGCAAGAGCGAGTTGGCGCTCTGGCAGGCGCGCTTTGTGCAGCGGCTGCTTGAAGAGGCGCACCCGAGCCTTGCGGTGGAACTGGTCACCATGGATACCGAGGGCGACAAGAACCTTGAGGTGCCGCTGTCGTCCGTGGCTGGCAAAGGGTTCTTCACGGCGGAAATTGAAGCGCGCCTCTACACCGGTGAGCTTGACATCGCCGTGCACAGCCTGAAGGACTTGCCCACCACATTGCCGGCGGGCCTTGAGGTGAGCGCGTACTGCGAGCGCGGCGACGCGCGCGATGCCTTCCTCGGCAAGGACGGTCGCACGTTTGACGGCCTGCCGCCGAATGCGCGTGTGGGTACGTCCAGCTTGCGCCGCACGGCGCAGCTGCGCCACGTGCGTCCCGACGTGGAGTGCGTGGACATCCGTGGCAACCTGGGCACGCGCTGGCGCAAGTTGCAGGAAGCTGACGATCTGGACGGCATCGTACTGGCCGCCGGTGTCATGCGCCTTGGGTGGGAAGAGCGCATCACGCAGTTCTTCGACGGCGCGACGGTGCTTCCCGCGCCTGGTCAGGGCGTGGTCGCGGTCGAAAGCGCCACGGAGCGCGCCGACGTGCGCGAGGTAGTGACCGCCATCAATCACCGGTCCACCGCACGTGCCGCGCGCGCCGAGCGCAGCTTCCTCACGCTTCTGGGCGGCGGCTGTCAAACGCCCATCGCCGCCTTCGCCACGGTTGAAGGCGACACGATTCGCCTGGAGGGAAGCGTGATCAGCCTTGATGGGGCCGACCTCGTGCGAGTGCTGGAAACGGGCACCAGCCCCGAGCAGGTGGGCGAAGCGGCCGCGCGCCGCGCGCTCGATGCGGGGGCGGATGCCATCCTGCGCGCCACCGGCGACGCACCAACAAACCACTAGGGAACGGGCAGGACACCATGGAACAAAACGCGCAGGTGTACTTGGTGGGAGCGGGCCCCGGAGATCCGGGCCTTATGACCGTACGGGGCCGTGAACTGGTAGAACAAGCCGACGTGCTGGTGTATGACCGACTGGTGTCGCCGCGCATCATCGCGTGGGCGCGCCCGGACTGCGAGCGGGTGTACGTGGGCAAAACGCCCGAGCGCCACACGCTGCCGCAGCACGAGATCAACGCGCTTTTGGTGGAGAAGGCCGCGCCTGGTCGCACGGTGGTGCGCCTCAAGGGCGGCGACCCGTTCGTGTTCGGCCGCGGCGGCGAAGAGGCCGAGGAACTGCGCGCCCACGGCATTCCCTTCGCCGTGGTGCCGGGCGTGACGTCGTGCATTGCCGCGCCCGCCTACGCGGGCATTCCCGTGACGCACCGCTCGGCGGCCTCGTCGTTTACCGTGGTCACGGGGCATGAAGATCCCGCGAAGCTCTCGTCGTCGCTCGACTGGGAGCAGCTGGCGCATGTGGGCGGCACGCTTGTGTTCCTCATGGGCATGAAGAACCTGCCCATTATTGCTGAAAGCCTCATGGCCTACGGCATGGCGGATGATACGCCGGTTGCGGTGGTAGAGCGCGGCACGTGGCCGGGGCAGCGGGTGCTTACCGGCACGTTGGATACCATTGCGGCCGACGTGCTTGAACGCGGGTTCGCGAACCCCTCTGTCATTGTGGTGGGTTCGGTGGTGGCGCTGCGCGATGAACTGGCGTGGTTTAACCCCCGTCCGTTGACGGGCAAGACCGTGGGTATCACGCGCGCCCGCCACCAAGTGTCCGAGCTGCGCTCGGAACTGGAGGAATTGGGCGCCACCGTGGCGGAGTTTCCGGTGAGCCGCCTGGCTGAACCCTCCGATCCAGCGCCGCTTGCCGCGTTCGTTGCGCAGCCCACACCCGTTAACTGGGTGGTGTTCACCAGCGCAAACGGCGTGAAAACGTTCTTCCGCGCGTTCGAAGCGGCACACGGCGCGAGCCCGGCCGCTGCTTCCCCTTCCGCACATTCCGCACCTTCCACCTCCGCCGATCCTGCCGCTGACGCGGGTGCCGACGCCTCGCTTACCTTACCCGATGCTGCTTTCGCGGGCGCCACCGTGGTCGCCGTGGGCCCCGCCACGGCGAAGGCGCTCGCGGAACGCGGCGTGCGCAGCGTGCTGACACCCGACACCTTCCGTGCGGAAGGCGTCGCGGACCTCCTCAGGGGCCGACTCGACCCCCATGAGCGCGTGCTGCTCGTGAGGGCCGAGGACGCCCGTACCGTCGTAGCCGATATGGTGCGCGAACGCGGCGCTGAACTGGTGGATGTGCCCGCGTATCGCACCGTGCTGCGCGAGGATGGCAAGGAAGCATTACAGGACGCCCTGCGCACAGGGAGCCTGGACGCACTCACCTTCGCCAGTTCGTCGGCTGTGCGCAACACACTTGCCCTGCTTGATGGCGACGCCGGTCTGCTTGCCGACGTGTCGCTGTTCTCAATTGGACCCCTCACCACCGCCACCATGGAAGAGCTGGGGCTTGCCCCGGCGGGCGAGGCTTCCTCGTCCACCATCAGCGGCCTGGTGGGAGCCGTACTCGGATCGTTGGGAGGATTATCGTGAACCTGCCCGTGCGCCCGCGCCGTCTGCGCGCGAACGAAACCATCCGCGCCATGGTGCGCGAACACGAACTGCGCGTGACGGATTTCATCTACCCGCTGTTTGTCTGCCACGGCACCGACGTGGCAGATCCCGTGGGCTCCATGCCGGGCGTGTTTCGCTATTCGCTCGACCGGCTGCCTGCCGTGCTCGATGAGGTGGTTGGTCTGGGCATTCCCGGCATTATCCTGTTCGGCATTCCCGCGCACAAAGACGCGGTGGGCTCCGAGGCCTACGCTGATGACGGCATTGTGCAGCAGGCCGTGCGCGCCATCAAGGAGCGCTACCCCAACCTGGTGGTTATCACCGACGTGTGCCTGTGCGAATACACCGACCATGGCCACTGTGGCCTGGTGAAAGACGGCTACGTGCAAAATGACGAAACGGTGGAACTGCTCGCGCAGACGGCCGTGTCGCACGCGCGCGCCGGTGCCGATATGGTGGCGCCCTCCGACATGATGGACGGCCGCGTGGCCGCCATCCGTCAGGCGCTCGATGCCGCAGGGTTGGAGCGCGTGGCCATCATGTCGTACGCCGCGAAGTTTGCCTCGGGCTTCTACGGGCCCTTCCGCGAGGCGGCCGGTTCCGCACCGGGCTTCGGCGACCGCAAGAGTTACCAGATGGATCCCGCGAACGGCGACGAGGCCATCCGCGAGGCGCTGGCCGACGTGGCCGAAGGGGCCGACCTTATCATTGTGAAGCCGGCGCTCGCGTTCGGCGACATCATGTGGCGCACGAAGCAGGAAACGCGCCTGCCCGTGGTGGCTTACAACGTGAGCGGCGAGTACTCCATGGTGAAGGCCGCCGCTGCGAACGGCTGGCTCGACGAGCGCAAGGTGGTGCTTGAGGCGCTCTGCGGTATGAAGCGCGCCGGGGCCAGCCTCATCATCACGTACCACGCCCTCGACGCGGCGCGCTGGCTGACTGGCCGCGCATAGAAAGGAAGCGCTATGCAGACGGAAACCACGCGTGACCTGCCGAAAAGCGGCGAAGCGTACCGCCAGGCCGCGGAGGCAATCCCCGGCGGCGTGAACTCTCCCGTGCGCGCGGCACTCGCCGTGGGCGCCGACCCGGCGTTCATCGCGCGCGGCGAGGGAGCGTATCTCTGGGATGTCGACGGCAATCGCTATATCGACTACGTGGGGTCGTGGGGGCCGCTCATCATGGGCCACGCGCATCCCGCCGTCGTGGATGCCGTGTGCGCGGCGGCGCGCAACGGCCTCAGTTTCGGCGCGCCCACGCCGGGCGAAACGGAACTTGTGCACGCCATTCGCGACGCCTTCCCCTCCATGCAGATGGTGCGCCTCGTGAGCTCGGGCACCGAGGCCACGATGAGCGCCATCCGCCTCGCTCGTGGCGTGACCGGGCGTGATTACATCGTGAAGTTTGAAGGCTGCTACCACGGCCATGCCGACGCGTTACTCGTAAAGGCGGGCAGCGGCGCGCTCACCATGGGAGTGCCTAGCTCAGCAGGGGTGCCCGCAAGCATTACGGCCACCACGCTGGTGGCCCGCTACAACGACCTCGACAGCGTGCGCGAGCTGTTCGCCCAGCATGGCGAAGAGATTGCGGCCGTCATCGTGGAGCCCGTGGCGGGCAACATGGGTGTGGTGCCGCCGGTCGACGGGTTCCTCAACGGGCTGCGCGACCTCACGGAGGCGTTCGGCAGCTTGCTCATTTTTGACGAAGTGATGACCGGCTTCCGCGTGTCGTTCGGCGGCGCTCAGGAACACTACGGCATCGACCCCGACCTCACGTGCCTTGGCAAGATTATCGGCGGCGGCATGCCGCTCGCTGCGTTCGGAGGCAAGCGCCGCTACCTGGAACAACTCGCTCCGCTCGGGCCGGTGTATCAGGCGGGAACTCTCGCCGGCAACCCGGTGGCCGTGGCCGCGGGCCTGGCCACGGTTCGCCTGCTGCGCGAATCCGGCGTACATGATGCCATCGTCAAGAACACAACGGCGCTCGCACACGGCATCCGCGAACTCGGCGAACGCGCCGGCGTGCCCCTGCGCGTGAACCAGGTGGGCGCCATGTTCTCCGTGTTCTTCACTAACCAGGACGTGCGCGATTACGAAAGCGCGTGCTCGTCTGACACTGACCGCTTCGCCCGGTACTATCGCGCCCTGCGCGCGGCGGGCGTGTACACGGCTCCCAGCCAGTTCGAGGCACTGTTCATGTCAGCCGCCCACACGGAGGCCGACGTTCAGCACACGCTTGCGTGCGTGGAGGGGGTCCTGGCCGGCCTGTGACCGAGGCCGCGGTCCGGCCCAACCAATTCCGCCTACAAACCCTCACACCCGAGGGCGGTGCCAACCTGTCCCCTCAACCGTCAAAAATCCTCACTGATCAGGCAACTCTTTGTTGAGGCTGCCGCGGTTCAGCCATCGGATTCTTTTATTCCTAAAGGAGGTGTTGCCTATCGTTCACGCGTTTGACCAAGCGTAATAGCGCGTCATAGCCAATGTTAATGACGCCATGAAATCACGGTATTTTACAGCCCCCTGGGGCGGTGATTAAATCGAAAGCAGCTGTTCATTGACCTGCGACCACGGTCTGAAAAGCCGAGGTGAAGGAGAGAGAGGAGGGGCGAACACCTATGTATATGGTGACCTTGAATGAAGAGAAATGCACCGGGTGCGATTCGTGCGCAGCTGGCTGCCCGGCTCAGATTTTGGCATTCGACGGCGAGCATGCCGTCATCAAAGGCGACCCGTGCGACTGCATGGGATGCGAAGCCTGCGTCATGGTATGTCCCGCAGGCGCGTTTACCGTACAGGAACTGTAGCGCCGAGCAGGTTCCTACAGGGAACCATAGGAGGAGCGAACATGGATGAGAACAGCAAGACCCCCCAGCTGGACGAGCTGGAAAACGGGCCGTGGCCGAGTTTCGTTACGGAGATAAAGAAGTCCGCGGAGAAAAACGCGATGAGCGCCGATCTGCTGGGCGTGCTCGAGCGCTCCTACGAGGACAAGATCGGCCACTGGAAGCACGGCGGCATTGTGGGTGTGAAGGGCTACGGCGGCGGCGTCGTGGGGCGCTACACCGACCTGCCCGAGGAATTCCCGAATGTGGCCGAGTTCCACACGATGCGCGTGGCCTCGCCGAGTGGCTGGTTTTATACCACCGATGCGCTGCGCACCATCTGCGACATCTGGGAGCGTCACGGCTCCGGCATCACCAACATGCACGGTTCAACGGGCGACCTCATTTTGCTGGGCATGAAGACCGAAGAGCTGCAGCCCACCTTCAACGAGCTGGCCGAAAATGGCTTTGACCTGGGCGGTTCTGGTTCTGACCTGCGCTCGCCTAGCTGCTGCTGCGGTCCGGGCCGCTGCGAATACGCGTGCTACGACACGCTGGACATGTGCTACGACATCACGCAGGAGTTCCAGGACGAGCTGCACCGTCCCATGTGGCCCTACAAGTCGAAGATCAAGATGTCCGGCTGCGCGAACGACTGCGTTGCTGCCGCTGCCCGCGCCGACATCTCCGTCATTGGTACATGGCGCGATTCGCTCATCATCGACCAGGACGAGGTCAAGAAGTACGTCGAAGAGGGCCTCGACATTCGCGAAGCTGTCGTTGACCGCTGCCCGACGCGCTGTTTGACCTACGACGACGCCACCGGCGAGCTTTCCGTGAACGCCGCCGAGTGCACGCGCTGCATGCACTGCATCAACGTGATGTGCAAAGCCATCAAGCAGGGCGAAGAGAAGGGCGCCACCATTTTGCTGGGCGCCAAGTCCACCATTGTGAAGTCCGCCTTCATGTCGTGGGTGCTGGTGCCGTTCATGAAGATGGAAGCCCCCTACGACGAGTTCAAAGACCTGGTGAACCGCATTTGGGACTGGTGGGACGAAAACGGCAAGACCCGCGAGCGCGTCGGCGAAACGGTGTATCGCATTGGCATGGGCAAGTTCCTGCGCGAAGTGGGCTTGGAGGCCGTTCCGCAGATGGTGTACCGTCCGCGCGCGAACCCGTATGTGTTCTGGCCGCAGGAGGAAATCTTTAAGGAAGCGGCAGGGCAGGACGCGGAAGAGAACTAGCGCACTACGGGCTTTCCCCCTGGGAATAAGCCTGATCACGGCATCCAAAAGAGACAGACGAGGTGATTTAAGTGGCAATGATTGATAACGGCCCTCCGGACTTCCGCGAGTATCTCCCCACTATCATCAAGGAGAACTACGGCAAGTGGCAGTATCACGAGCATCCGCGACCGGGCGTGCTGAAGCACGTCGGCCCGGCGGGTGCCCTGTACAGCATCCGCGTGGGTGAGCCGCGCCTCATGAGCATCGAGTCCATTCGCGACGTCTGCGATATCGCCGACGAGTTCTGCGACGGGCACCTGCGCTTCACGAGCCGCAACAACATTGAGTTCCTTACGCCTGATGAGAGCAAGGTAGACCCCATCATCGAGCGCTGCGAGGAACTGGGCTACCCGGTGGGTGGCACCGGGCACTCGCTCAGCAATATCGTACACACGCAGGGCTGGGTGCACTGCCACACGCCCGCAAGCGACGCGTCGGGCATCGTGAAGGCCATCATGGACGACCTCTACGAGTACTTCGGCTCCGAGGTGCTGCCGAACAAGCTGCACATCGCCATGGCCTGCTGCCTGAACATGTGCGGCGCGGCCCACTGTAGCGATATTTCCATCGTGGGCATCCACCGCACGGTTCCGCGTATCGACCACGAATCGGTGCGCAAGAACACCGAAATCCCCAGCTTGGTGGCGTGCTGCCCGACCGCGGCTATCCGCCCGGATCCCAAGAACAAGAGCGTCACCATTGTGGACGAGCGCTGCATGTACTGCGGCAACTGCTACACCATGTCGCCGGGCATGCACATCATGGACGCGGAAAACGACGGTCTGGCCATCATGGTGGGCGGCAAGGTGTCCACGGCCCGTACCGACCCCAGCTTCTCGCGCATGGTTATTCCGTTCCTGCCGAACAACCCGCCGCGTTGGCCTGAGGTAACCGAGGCCGTGCGCCATATCGTTGAGGTGTGGATCGAGAACGCTCGCAAGGGGGAGCGTCTGGGCGAGTGGATCGAACGCATCGGCTGGGAGCGTTTCTTCTCCATTTCGGGAATTCCGTTCTCCGACAAACTTATCGACGACTACATCTTCTCACGCGAGACGTTTAGAACGTCCTCGGCGTTCAAGTTCTAGCGCTTTTGGCTCTCAATCCGCGTCGGCAGGACTGCCGGAATCCGTCGGCGCGGATTGATCAGCGATAGGTGATATTGGTCACTTACCGCTGATCGCATACACGAGGGAAGAGCGGCCATACCGCCGCTCGAGCAAAGAGAAGGGGATATTTATGTCAACAAACAATACCAAGACCAACGGTGGAGGCCTGAAGAGCCTCTATCTGAAGGAAGATTGGTGGGCCGTTTGGATCGGTCTCGGCATCGTGATTATTGCGCTCATCCTCTGGGCTGCTGGACAGTCCAGCATCTTGGGCGTGCTCAACGTGAAGTTCGCGGGCTACAGCGACTTCGCCGGGCTGCTGCCGTGCGTGACGGGCATTTTCCCGAACGCGATTATTTTGTATGTGGTGTTGGCGGTTATCTTCTGCATCGTTATTGGCATCATGGGCAAGAACGTTCCCAAGTTCCTGGGGGGCTTCACGCTTCTGTACGTGATGGCTATCTTGGTGCAGATTCTTTCCGCCTGGAGCATTGCCAAGCAGTTCAGCCTCGAGGCGCCGGTTATGGCCCTGATCGTGGGCATGATTGTGGGCAACTTCGTCAAGATTCCGGATTGGTTCAAAGCGGGCATGCGCACCGAGTTTTATGTGAAGACTGGTATCGTCCTCATGGGTGCCACCCTTCCCTTCACGCTGATTCTGCAGTCTGGCCCGGTTGCTCTTCTGCAGGCTACCATTATTGCTGTGTCCACCTTCCTGGTGATTTATTTCTGCGGTACGCGCCTGTTCAAGCTTGAGAAGCCGTTCGCGGCAACGCTTGCTACCGGTGGTTCTATCTGCGGCGTGTCTGCCTCCATCGCTATCGGCAGTGCCGTGAACGCCAAGAAAGAGCACGTGTCCGTGTCCATCTCCATGGTTGTTATCTGGGCTACCGTTATGGTGTTCTTGCTTCCGATTATCTGCCGTGCTTTGGGGCTGTCCGACGGCGCATCCGGCGCGTGGATTGGCACCTCTGAGTTCGCCGATGCCGCCGGTATGGCTGCTGCCGCTCAGTTCGGCGATGGCGCTATCACCACGTTTACCCTGATGAAGGTTGTTGGCCGCGATATCTTCGTGGGCGTGTGGGCCTTCATCCTGGCTATCATCTCTGTCACCATGTGGGAAAAGGGCGAAAGCGCCGATGGCACGCGTCAGAAGCCGTCCGCCAGCGTTATTTGGGAGCGCTTCCCGAAGTTCGTTGTAGGCTTCTTTATTGCTTCCATCATTATCACCATCGTGACGCTGGCCAGCGCTCCCGATGTTGCCGCTACCATCGACAAGCAGGTGCTCGGTCCCATCAAGGGTCTGCGCGGTTGGGCGTTCATCCTGTGCTTCCTCTGCATTGGTTTGACCACCCGCTTCAAGGCACTTGCCGCTACCGGTTGGAAGCCCTTCGCGGCCTTCACCTGCGGCGTTGTGGTTAACGTGGCGCTCGGCTTCCTGTTCTCCACCATGATTCTGAACGGGTACTGGACGGCCGTTGGCCTCGGGTAAGCACCATGACTGAGACAGCTGAGTCGACTGAATTCAAGCACACGTGTATCCAAAGCGCCTGTTTCTTCCTTCCGTTTTTCGAAGCGGGGGAATGGCGCCGGAGGGGGAAGTCGCCGTGGAAGACGCTCAAGAAAGTTGAGACCACTCCGGAGGCCATTCGCGAGCTTGCGGCGTATACGAACCGGTGCATGACGCACAGTGCGGCCGTCATGGAGTTTTTGCTGAGTATCCACGACGACTGGGAGATCACCGTCAAGAAAGACGGCGTGTGGATGGAAACGGAAACGATGATTTACGAGGACATCCTTCCCCTGCTTGAACGAGCGGGTATCAGCGAAAACGACTACGCGCTGTACAGCGAGTACACGCGCAAATGGGGAATGATTTAGCCCCTCAGGTTCCTGCTTGAAGCCGCAGGCAGTCTCGCGCATACGGGGCTGCCTGCGGTCATTTGTGGCGGAGGGAGGGTTGCTGATGAGCGGCATCACGAAAGCGGAGCTGCGGGCGCTTGCTGAAGCGGGAGATGAGCAGGCGCTTCTGGCGGCGTTTGACGAAGACCCGGCGCGCGTGCGGCGGTTTTTGACGCGGCTGACGTTTGCGCCTGACGATGCGTGCCACGCTGCGGTTATCGCGTGCTTCGAACTGCTTGCGCGTGAGCGATGCGCCGGCATGCCGTCCTTCTTTTTGGAGATTATTCGGCGCAGCCTCTGGGAGATGAATGAAGAGGGCGCCAATAACTCCTGGTCGGCGCCTGAACGGGCCAGCGCAGTGATAGCGGGCGCCACCCCGCGCTTCGACGAGTATTTCTCCTTTGTGTTTTACGCGGCGCGCGATGAACCGCTGTTCCACGAAAGCTTGCGTGCGGCCTTTGCGCTGGTAGCTGCCGCGAACCCCGCTTTGGGCGAGGAATATCGGGCGGGTATTGAGGCGTTGAGTGGTACCTATTAGGGGCTGGCGCGCGGGAATGCGGCGCCATGTTGTACGGGGAGAGGAAGCACCATGAGAGCTTACGAGTGTATTGCGGACGTTTTGGGCGACGAGGCCGACGACGAGTCACGCGCATGGGTGCGCCACACGTACACGCTCCGGGTGCGCGTTGCTGGGGTGGCGGCGTTCGCGTTCTTTATCATGATTATGGGCATGTCGGGTACGCCGTGGTTTGCCATCAGCACGTTTATTCTGCTGCCGCTCATGATTGTGGCGGTGTTTTTCGGCGTGTTTATGCGCGGCTCCATTAACCGGAGCCTGACGCGGCTCATTGACCGTGATTGTGACCCGGTGTTGTGCGGTCGGCGGACGCTCGCGCTGCTTGAGAAGGACAAGAAGAATGCCGATGCGCGCAGCGGGCTGTTCAGCTACGCCTACGCGCTGCGGTGGCAGGGGAAGTGGAACGAGGCGGCCAAGCTCATGCACACGCTGGAGGACGACGCGGATCCGCGCAGCCAGTTTCTCTATCACAACCTGCTGGCGTACTGTGCGTTTGACAAGCGCGACCTTAAGGGGCTGACGGCCGAGGTCAAGGAGTTGAAGGAGCTTTCGTCGAGCGAGGGATTGCCGAAGGATGCGGCCGCGCACGTGGCCGAGCACGTGGCTTTGCGCGATATGCTGGCGAAGGAGCTCAACGGCAAGGCATCCAAGGCGGCGGCCGACTATGCGCAGGTCGCCGATGATCCCAAGGCTCTGCCCGTGCACCACGTGCTGTTCTCGCTGAAGGCGGCCGATTGCTTGGCCGACGCAGCTGAGCGGCGGGCGCGCTTGGTGCAGGTTGCAGAGCAAGGCGGCACCACCTGGTGCGCAACGGAAGCAAAGGCCCGGCTTGAGAAAGACGAGCGCAATAAATCTAACTAGAAAGGTAATCTACGTAGAGATGCTCTCCAGAGCATCCGCTCCGCCGTCAGGCGGAGAACACACCTGTGACCTGCGTTTTCGCGCTTCGCGCGAACGGGTGCTCTGGAGAGCACCCCTACGGAGGTTATGCCTCTTGCAAGACCTCGCCTACCAGTCAGTCAGCCCGCGTCGTTAGGTAAGGGGTGCGAGAAACCTCGTGGCGTATTAGCCAGCGCGAAAGCGCGTCACACTTTTGTGACGTGGGAGAAAGACCTCATCCGAGCAGGGACTCCAAAATGGCTTCGGCTTCGGCGGTGTTGCCGGCGGTGAGTGCGGCCAGGACGCGTCCGTCGGTGGCTTGCTCCCAGAACGCGTAGTGACGCTCAGGGGGCAAGGCGGCGCATACGCGCGGGCGCCAGGAGGCCAACAACTCCAGGTAGGGGCCGTATTCTTCGCCGAACTGGGCTTCCAGGCCTTCGCGAATGTGGCGGGCCGAAAGCGGGCTTGCGCCTTCGGTGGACACGGCGATGGAAAGCTTGCCGTGCCGCAACACCGAAGGCAAAAAGAACGTACACACCTCGGGGCGGTCGGCCACGTTTACCATGAGGCGCGCGGCGGTGGCATCGTCGTACACGCGGCGGTTCACGTCTTCGTCGTCGGTGGCTGCAAACACGATGTCGGCTTCGTCGAGGTCGGCGCTTTCGTAGGGCTTTGCGTGCCACGTGCAGCGCGCGTTGTCGGCCAGATCCCGCAGCTTCGGCGAGGCTACGGGCGCCACCACGGTCACGAGCGCCTCGCACTCCAGCAGCCCGCGTACCTTGCGCGTGGCCACCGATCCGCCGCCCACCACCACGGCGCGCTTGCCTTCCAGCACGAGGGAAACCGGATACGTTTTTGCCATAGCGCGACCTCGTCTCTACGCATGATTATTGAGCCTGATGTAACAAAACATTCCCATCTGCCTGGTTGTCCGTAGGGCAAGGGCTCTGCCCTTGCCGTCAACCACGTTTGACCTCCAGGTTTCCCGATGTCCAGCGGCAAGGGTAGAACCCTTGCCCTACGGAGCACCTGCAAAGGGAACTTCCGTTGCGCCCCCTTCTGAACGCCTGTGGAGCGGTGCGGCGATTGTAGCACCTGGGGGAAACGGTGCGTGCAACTATTTGAAAACTGCGGCGCGTGGGCGGCCAGAAATTAACAGCTGAACAGGTAAAACAGTCTGTCATTGTCTTTTTTGATGGGGTGATGAATTCATTGTATTTTACACGTGTCTAACCCCGTGATTAAATGAAGTGCAGTGGGAATCATGCACCAGTGACAGGCTCTTCGCGAAGGGCCGAAGGAGGACGTTATCATGGATAAAGGTCCCGCAGATCCTCAGATCAAGCAAAAAATCCTCGACTATCTCGACACCATTGAAAAGGCCAAGAGCAAGGAAATTGCCAAGGCTATTGGTGAGCAGAAGTCGGCCGTCGATTTGGCGGTCAAAGAACTCGCGTTCGAGGACAAGGTGGAGTATCTCTACATCACCACAACGTTTATCGCTCTCAAGGGCAAGGTTGCTCCGCCTGAATAGGCGCCTCCACCCGCAGTTCGGGGCGCACCCGCGCCGGGAGAGCGCGGATGCGAGCAGCGATGGGGTGGCAAGAGAGACGAGAGAGCACCGGGGGATGCGATGAGCGCGCTGACTGAAGCGATAAGCAGGGGAAAGGGGCCCATCCTGGAAGCGTGGCGAAAGGCTGCGTTTCCTGCGCAGGAGACGGGTTTTTCATTCCCGCATCAGGCCAAAGGCCGATTTGCCGACCCCGCTTCCTTCCATGAAGCGGAGGGGATGGACGCTATTCTCACGTGGCTGGCTGACGAAGAAAATTCGGATATACCCGAACTTTTAGGAGAAATCTGCCGCGTGAAGGCCGTGCAGGATGCTGCACCTTCCGCCGCCCTTGCGTTTCTGTTCGACCTCAAGCCCGCCCTTCGCTCCGTTGTGGGCGACGCGGCCGACGAGGCCGCCCTTCGAGCGCTCGACGCTCGCATTGACACCCTCGCCCTGCACGCCTTCGACCGCTATGTGGCCTGCCGCAACCAGATTGCACAGCTGCGCGTGGACGAGGTGCTGCGCGGCGAAGAGATGCTCCGCAGACAGCTTGCACGCATTCAGAAGAACGGGGAAGAACCGGTATGAAAATTGGGATCCCTCTGCTTATCGTAGTGTTGTTGGCGGCGTTCGCCTGGGTGGGCACCGCGTACCTGCAGTGGTACACCCTGTTCGGAATTATCATTCCGTATGCGGCGTTTACCCTGTTCGTGATGGGGTTTGTCATTCGCCTCATCAAGTGGGGCACCTCTGCGGTGCCGTTTCGCATTCCCACCACGTGCGGCCAGCAGAAGTCGCTGCCGTGGATCAAGCAGAACAAGCTTGAGAACCCCTCGTCGTTTGGCGGGGTGGTAGGCCGCATGCTGCTTGAGGTGCTGTGCTTCCGTTCGCTGTTCCGCAACGCCAAAACCGATAAGGTGGACGACAAGCTGGCGTTCGGCTCGGCAAAGTGGCTGTGGCTGGGCGCGCTCGTGTTTCACTGGTCCATGCTGATTATTGTGTTCCGCCACCTGCGCCTGTTTTTGGAGCCCGTGCCCGCGTTCATTCAGGGCATTGAGGGGCTCGACAGTATTTTGCAGGTGGGGCTTCCGCTGCTCTACATCACCGACGTGCTCATTGTGGGGGCGCTCACGTTTCTGTTCATCCGCCGCGTGGTAATTCCGCAGGTGCGCTACATCTCGCTGCCGGCCGACTTCATGCCGCTGTTTCTGCTGCTGGGCGTGGCCATTTCCGGCATCGTGATGCGCTACGGGTTCCGCATCGACATTGTGGACGTGAAGGAACTCACTATGGGCCTGGCCACGCTCAACCCGGTGGCTCCCGAGGGCATTGCCCCCATCCTGTTCGTGCACCTGTTCTTGGTGAGTGCGCTTCTGGTGTATTTTCCCTGGAGCAAGCTCATGCATGCGGGCGGCATCATTTTGAGCCCCACGCGCAACCTGGCGAACAACAACCGCGCAAAGCGCCACGTGAACCCCTGGAACTACCCGGTTGACGTGCATACGTACGCCGAGTACGAGGCTGAGTTCGGGGAAAAGATGAAAAAAGTTGGCCTGCCTCTGGATGCGGAGTAACTCGACATGGCGAAACTACCGAACAAAAAGGACCTGCTCAACTTCGAGCTTGGGGTGGGCGAGAAGCCGTGGATGGACACGCCCACCGAATTCAAGGACGGCATGTACTGCCACGGTGCGAAGCCCAAAACGCTTGAGATTGTGGGCATGCCGAACACGCACGACTGGTCGTCGTCGGATGAGGATTGGAACCTTCCTGAGAACTGGAAGGAGATCATCCTTGACGGCATGGCCGACCGCGTGAAGAAATATCGCTCGTTTCGGCTGTTCATGGACGTGTGCGTGCGCTGCGGTGCCTGCGCCGACAAGTGCCACTTTTATATGGGCTCGGGCGATCCGAAGAACATGCCGGTGCTGCGCGCCGAGCTGCTGCGCTCGGTGTATCGCCGCTATTTCACCACGTCAGGCAAGCTGTTTGGCAAGCTGGCCGGCGCACGCGACCTCACGGAGGACGTGCTGAAGGAGTGGTGGTACTACTTCTTCCAGTGCACCGAGTGCCGCCGTTGTTCGGCGTTTTGCCCGTACGGCATCGACCAGGCCGAGATCACTATCATGGGCCGCGAGCTGTTGAATCTCATCGGTCTGAACACCGAGTGGATTGCTGGCCCCGTGGCGAACTGCTACATGAAGGGCAACCACGTGGGGCTGGAGCCCCAAACCATCATGGGCAACGTGGAATTCCTCATGGAGGATTTGGAAACCATCACGGGCAAGCACATTGAGCCGTCGTTCAACCGCAAGGGCGCCGAGATTCTGTTCGTGGTGCCCTCGGGCGACCTCTACGCGGAGCCCGGCACGTTCACGTTCATGGGTTACATCTTGCTGTTTGAGCAGCTGGGGCTCGATTACACGCTGAGCACGTACGCCTCCGAGGGCGGCAACTTCGGCTTCTTCACCTCGAATGAGATGGCGAAACGCCTGAACGCGAAGATGTATGCCGAGGCCGAGCGCTTAGGCGTGAAGTGGATTTTGGGCGGCGAATGCGGGCATATGTGGCGCCTCGTGAACCAGTACATGGACACGTGGAACGGCCCGGCCGACTTTTTGGAGCAGCCGGTGTCGCCCATCACGGGCACGGTGTTTGAGAACGCCGCGTCCACGAAGATGGTGCACATCACGGAATTCACCGCTGATTTGCTGTATCACAACAAGGTGAAGCTTGACCCGAGCCGCAACGACCATCTGGTGGTGACGTATCACGACTCGTGCAACACCTCGCGCGCCATGGGGCTTCTGGAAGAGCCGCGCTTCATCTTGAGCAAGGTGTGCAACAACTTCCACGAAATGCCTGATGAGACTATCCGCGAGAAAACGCTTTGCTGCGGCAGCGGCGCCGGCTTGAATGCGGGAGAGAACATGGAGCTGCGCCTGCGCGGCGGGTATCCGCGCGCCGACGCGGTGCGGTCGGTGAAGGAGCGCTTCGGCGTGAACACGCTGGCGAACATCTGCGCGCTCGACCGCGCGTCGTTCCCCGCGCTCATGGACTACTGGGTGCCGGGCACGCGCGTGATGGGTGTGCACGAGCTGGTGGGCAACGCGCTCGTGCTCGACGGCGAGTGCGAGCGCACGCTTGATTTGCGCTTGGAGGAATTGCCGAACCGGAAGAAGCCTGCCGAGGCCGCGCCGGATGCGGCCGAGGGCGCAGGCGAGCCGGCCGCGGGCGAAGGGGGGAGCCATGTATAAGGGCGGAAGGATCATCCTGTTCGCGGGGCTGTTCGTCCTGCTCATGGCTGTGCCGCTTCTTGTGAACTTGGGCAACGCCACGGCGGCACCCACGCCGAACGTGGACACGCCGGCCATCAACGCGCTTTCCGAGAAGCAGTGCGTGGAATCGACCGAGTATATGCGCAGCTCACACATGCAGCTGCTCGACGAATGGCGCAACGATGTGGTGCGCGACGGTGCCACCGACTACAAGAGCGCCAGCGGTCAGGTGTATGAGATCAGCCTGGACGACACGTGCCTTGAGTGCCACTCGAACCGCGAGGAATTCTGCGACAGCTGCCATGAGTACTCGTCGGTTGAGTTGTATTGCTGGGACTGCCACGATCTGGCCGACGCGAAGCAGGCGAACTAGCATGGCCGCGCGCAACGAAGATCGCGAGAGGAGCCGGGACGGTTCTATGGAGAGACGGACGTTTTTGAAGGCCGGCGCGCTGGCGGCTGCCTCCGCCGTGATTCCGCTGAGCGCCTGCACTGTCGAGGGCGCCGCCGGAGCCGAGGGCGAAACGGTGCACAAGGTGATGAAGACGCGCCAGTGGGGTTTCGTCATTGACGTGGAGAAACTCAACGCTTCCGGCGTCATGGATAAGATCATCCAGGCGTGCCACCACGCTCACAACGTGCCCGATACAGGCGACCCGAAGACCGAGATCAAGTGGATTTGGGAAGACGATTTCGAGCATTCGTTTTCGGACATTGACAGCGAGTACGCGAGCGAGCGCGTGGTAAAGCTGGGCTTTCCGCTGTTGTGCAACCACTGCGAGGAACCGCCGTGCGTGCGCCTGTGCCCGACCGAGGCTACGTTCAAGCGCGGGGATGGCATTGTGGTCATGGACTACCATCGCTGCATCGGGTGCCGCTTCTGCATGGCGGGCTGCCCGTACGGCGCGCGCAGCCTAAACTTCTTCGACCCGCGGCCCTATATCGATGACCCGAACCCCGACTATCCCACGCGCTCAAAGGGTGTCGTGGAGAAGTGCATGTTGTGTTCTGAGCGCATTGACCAGGGGAAAGAGCCGCTATGTGCCGAGCTATCGGAGGGGGCCATCATTTTCGGCGACCTGACCGACCCGGATTCGCCGGTGCGCAAGGCGCTGTCTGAGAACTTCACCATCCGCCGGCGCGTGGAGCTGGGCACGGGCCCGTGCGTCTACTACATTGCGAACGGAGGCGAGGCGCATGCTTGAGAAAGCGCTGCACGGATCCAAGCTGTACTGGGCATGGGTGATAGTGCTGCTGGTGTGCATCGGCGTGGGCATTGCCGCCTACATCAACCAGTTCAATTACGGCTTGGGCTTGACGGGCATGAGTCGCGACGTGAGCTGGGGCCTCTACATTTCCCAGTTCGTGTTTTTGGTGGGTGTGGCGGCCTCGGGCGTGATGGTGGCCATTCCGCTGTATCTGCACAACTTCAAAGAGTTCGGCAAGATTATTATCTTCGGCGAGTTTATGGCCGTGGCTGCCGTGCTCATGGCCGTGCTGTTTGTGCTGGTTGACCTGGGGTATCCCACTCGCGTGCTGAACGTGCTGCTGTATCCGTCGCCGCACTCGATGCTGTTCTGGGATATGTGTGTGCTGTCGTCGTATCTGCTGGTGAACATACTCATTGGCTGGACGGTGCTGGGGGCGGAGCGCAAGGGCGTGAAGCCGCCGAACTGGACGCGCATTTTGAGCTACATCGCCATTCCGCTGGCCATTAGCATTCACACGGTGACGGCGTTTTTGATTGCCGGTTTGCCGGGGCGCGCGTACTGGCTTACGGCTATCATGGCGGCGCGCTTTCTGGCCTCGGCCTTCGCGGCGGGCCCGGCGCTGCTCATCGTCATCTGCTTTATCATGCGGAAGTTCACCACATTTAAGGCATCTGACAAGGCCATTGATACGCTGGCGAAAATCGTGTGCTACGCCATGATTGCCAACGTGTTCTTCTTCGTGTTGGAAATTTTCACGGCGTTCTACAGCAACATTCCGTCGCACATGGCGTCGCTTGAGTACCTGTTCTTCGGGCTGGATGGCTCGGGGCAGCTGGTGCCGTTCATGTGGACGGCTGTGGTGCTGGCGTTTGTGGGATTGTTCCTGCTGCTGGTGCCGAAGCTGCGGCGCAATCACAAGACGTTGATTGTGGGGCTGGTGGCCGTGTTTTTCGCCTGCTGGATTGACAAGGGCCTGGGGCTTATCCTGGCCGGTTTCGTGCCGAACTCGTTTGAGCAGGTAGTGGACTATATTCCGAATCTGAATGAGATTCTGGTGATTGTGGGCGTGTACGGCATTGGATTTTTGGTGCTGACGGTGCTGTACAAGGTGGCCGTCAACGTGCACGAGCACGGGATTGCGTTTGCGCACAGCAAGGATCGCGAGATCGCGGAAGGTGCGGACGCGGCCGACGCGGCGGAGTGACCGCGCGGCGTGTGGCATGCGTGTGTCGTGTTGCCGACTGGTTGTGTGGCCGGGGCAAACGTACGTGTTGGAACAGGGTTATGTCGGCCGTCACGTGGCGGCTCAGCATAAAAGGGAAGTAAGTAATAACCGAACCTGAGGAGGTAACAATGGCAGAACTGCATGTGGGCGACCGCGTTCTTGCGCTGGACGAGGACGGGTTCCTCGAGGATGCCACGCTGTGGGACGAAGAGGTAGCCGAAAAGCTGGCCGAGACCGAAGAGGTGGAACTGACGCCGGAGCACTGGGAGGTCATCAACTACCTGCGCAATTACTACGCCGAGTTCGGCGTGGCTCCCATGGTGCGCAAGATGCTGAAGGACACCGGCAAGACGAACGCCGAGATCTACGAGCTGTTCCCAAGCGGCCCCGGCAAGGGAGCCTGCAAAATTGCCGGCCTGTTGAAGCCGACCGGCTGTGTGTAAGCCCCTTTCGACGAAAAGTGTGACGCGCTTCGCGCTACTGATGACGCCAAGAGATAGTTGCCCTTCCTACCACTATGACGAGGGCTTCTTCATGTACAATAAATGTAACTTAAAGGGTAATCTTCGTAGGGGCGCTTCACGAAGCGCCCTCTCCGCCGCAGGCGGAGAACTTTGGTTGGTGCGTGTAACAACTCTTTTGTCGACAGGTTACGTGTGAACAGCGAAATGAAATCAACGTTGTCAACCGAGGTGCCGCTGCGGGCGGTGCCTCGGCTGATGATAGCTGCGCCCCATGGTCGGAGCGGGAAAACCGTTCTGACCCTGGGGCTTTTGCGTGCGCTGGCGAATCGCGGCGTGGTGGTGCAGCCGTTCAAGAAGGGGCCGGACTACCTCGATACGGGCTGGCATTCCGCGGCGGCGCGGCGTGAGAGCCGCAACCTCGATTGCTTCTTCATGGAACCTGCCGTCATGCAACGCGTGTTGCTGGAGGCGGCCGAAGGAGGTCGGGTGGCTGGCGTGCGCGGCGCTGGCAGCGCTAGTGGCGCAGCCGACCTGTGCGTGGTCGAGGGCGCCATGGGGCTCTTCGACGGGCTGGATGTGGAGGGAACAAGCTCGTCTGCCCAGGTAGCCAAGCAGTTGGGCCTGCCGGTGGTGCTGGTGGTGGACGTGACGCGCATGACGCGCACGACCGCTGCGCTCGTGCAGGGGCTCGCACAGTTCGACCCCGACGTGCACGTGGCAGGGGTGTTGCTCAACAGGGTGCAAGGTGCCCGGCAGGAGCGGCTCGTGCGCGAGGCGGTAGAGCACTACTGCGGCATTCCCGTGGTGGGCGCGCTGCCGAAGGACGCACGCATGGACATTCCCGATAGGCATTTGGGCCTGACCTCGAACACCGAGGCCGAGGGCGTGGAGGCGCTGCTCGACGACATCGCGCGCGTGGTGGAAGAGCACGTCGATCTCGATGCGCTGAGGGCGATTGCCGCGTCGGCTGAGCCGCTTGAGGTTGAAGAGGGGGGCGCGGCTGAGGCACCGCATGCATGCGTGCCAGAAGAGCTGCGCGTCAAGATAGCGGTCGTGCGCGACCGCGTGTTCTCGTTCTACTACCCCGAGAACCTCCAGGCGCTTGAGGATGCAGGCGCTGAACTGGTCTTTGTCGACAGCTTGGCGGACACGGCCTTGCCCGATGACGTGTGCGGACTGTACATCGGCGGCGGGTTCCCCGAGGTTTTCGCCGAAGAACTGCAAGCTAACGCATCGTTTCGCGCAAGCGTGCGTGCCTTCGCTGAGCAGGGGTTTCCCGTGTATGCCGAGTGCGGTGGCCTGATGTTTCTCGCCCGCCGCCTGCGCTGCAACGGCCAGGAGTATGACATGGCGGGCGCGCTCGACATGGTGGTGGCCATGGAGGAAAAGCGACAGGGCCACGGCTACGCCGTTGTGGTGGCGGGGGAGGATCACCCCTGGCTGCCGGCTGGCACTGTGCTGAAAGGTCATGAGCACCATCACTCACACGTGGTCGAGCGCGGCCCAAGCGTGCGCCTTGTCTGCACGAACGAACGCGGCCACGGCATCGCCGAAGCCCGCGACGGCGCCTGCTACAAAAACGTCGTAGCCGCCTACACCCACCTCAACGCCCTCGCATCCCCCACTTGGCCCCCCGCCTTCGTAACCGCCGCCCGAGAAGCCCGGGCTACAGACGGTGGGAATTGACAGAGTTTGTCATCCTGAGCGAGCGAAGCGAGTCGAAGGATCCCGAGCGGTGTCAACCGTGAGACTTCTAGCTATCGCCGCACGGGATCCTTCGACTGCGCGCCTTCGGCGCTCCGCTCAGGATGACAGAGGGCTCGGTGTTCGCTGAGGATAACAGTGGGTCGCAGCGGTAATCTTCGCTCTCGTCAGCGGGTTTTTGTGCATACTGCCGAGGGTAGTATGTCGTTCTTTTTCCCTTATCAATCCCATATTCCTACGATCTTCGCCTCCTTTCACGCCGCGGCGCCGATTCGCACCAGCGCCCCACGCGGCATGCTGTCTCCAGTGCTATTCGTGACGAGAGAATCAAGGAGGGCGAAGCATGGAGAAATCAGAGGGCATCACCATCCCCCATGAGAAGCCGTGGCGCTACCAAGAGGGCGAGTATACGGTGACACGCGGTAGCGCGTGGTCGGGGCCGGGGTGCCACCTGGGCTGCGGTGTGCTGCTGTACACCGACAAGGACGGCACGCTGGTGAAGGTGGAAGGCGATCCGGAGAACCCGATGACGGAAGGTCGCCTGTGCGTACGCTGCCTCGACATGCCCGAGGTGGTGAACCACAAGGACCGCCTGACGTACCCGATGAAGCGCGCCCGCGCCGACCGCGGCAAGAACCGCTGGGAGCGCATTAGCTGGGAAGAGGCGTACGACATCGTCGAGCGTGAGTTCAACGCCATCAAGGAAAAGTATGGTGCGGAATCCGTCGTGTTCATTCACGGCACCGGGCGCGACATTGCGCCGTGGCAGTCGCGTTTGTGCTGGTCGTTCGGCTCGCCGAACTACGGCA